>JAABUJ010000448.1_pt1 | contig 81843 bp, 77 predicted proteins | sample 5559131 | NCBI WGS metagenome assembly JAABUJ01 (sample SAMN10711875, study PRJNA513366) | rock metagenome | isolation source: Antarctica rocks | place: Antarctica: Victoria Land, Mt New Zealand nord | collected 2016-01-07 | reverse complement strand
ATGTAAAATGTATTATTTCAATTTAAAATTATCAATGTAGTGTTACTGAAGCTATGTTGTTGTCATAATGTTATTAAGAAATTCACTGAATAAACAAAACAAACTTAAAAACTCAGTTTATCTTTCTTTACATGATCATTCAACTCTGAACATCTCATCTTCATCAATGTCATCAAAAATATGAGTTTCAACATTCATATCTCTTTTCTAACTGACATGTGCATTGAAATTATTTAATAAAAATAATATATATTATGATGTCTTCTGAAACTTCAAAATGTCATGTTATGTCTTCATTAACATCATTGTCTTCAAAGAAGCATCACAACAATGATGATGAGATATATTTTAATGTCTGTTTTTAATACATTAATAACATTTAATGTATAGAAAGACTCTGTCATGAATGTTATTGTCAACATGCTCACAAAATACTATGAGAACTCTGAGATAAGTTAGAACATCTATGTTTATCATATTAATAATACTTAAAATATAAAAAGACATCATCTTACATATTATATCATCTAAGACTATCATCAAGAATATCTCTTTATCTACTGAATCTAATGATACTGACATTGATGTAAGTTTTAATGCTTATTTCTAATGCATTAATAACATTGAGCATGTAAAAGTCTGAAATTGAAGCCTATATCTTACAATGATGACTGACAGAGACACATGAAGTTGAATCATCAAGAAAAGCTGAATAACATATTAAAGATGAAAGTGACAGTTTACATAAAAAGAAGAATGAATATTCTTAACATCTCTATATTGCTGCAGAGCAAAAACATCAGAGTAAGTTGTCTTTTAATGTTTATTTTCTTGATTAAATAAATAATTATGACAGATTGACACATCATTATGTCTTAAGTAAGCTCAGACTGACATCAGTGTGAGTTAAAGTTAATGTGAAGACAAAAAAGCAGATAAAGAAGAATTTGATAGAAGATATCATGAAAAATCAATATTGAACTCAGTAAAGTGATATGTTTATGAGCTTTATGAATCTGATACTGCTAACAGATATTAGTGAAGTGGCTGAAGTTAGAGATCAACTGAGAGAGATAGAAGATTGTGAGAAGACAGAAGAAGTAAGAGATATAAATGAAGATTGAAGATCTTGTAATTGCAAAGAAAAATAAGAAGAAAGTGAAGTTTCTGATGAAGAAGAAGGTTACTGAAGAAGTAAATATCACATATATATGTTAAAAAAATTCATTAAAACTTATTCATTATATAATAGATTCATTTGACAATTAAAGAGACAGTGAAGCAGAATATTAATTTTGTAATTTAACACTGAGAATGAATAAGTTATCTAAAAGAAAGACACAATCTTTAGATAGCTGATGATCTCAAGTCAGAAATGCATATAAGACACTTTTGACAGTAAATGACAGACTTTAATAATATTATGAATATAACAGTGAAGTAAATGTTCTAACAGTTCATTCTAATGTGTATTTACTTATCATTAATAACTACACAATTTCAGACTTAAAAGAACATATCTTGAAGCTTAAATTCTTTAGTGCAGTTAAAGATCTTAAGATCTCAGAAAGAGTACACATCTTTTTCTTTGATGATGAGAGTTCTGTCATGACACTGAGTACAGAGAATGATGATAAATTTTAAATTATAAAATTAAATTTAAATAAACATAAATATTTTAATGAACTTATAATTGAAGTAAGAGAATTTTAACAGTTATTTTTAACATATTAATGACTATTATAGATGATTAAGCTTAAGAAATTTGTCATTGTTATTTTATCAGAAGAGAGTTTACATGTGGAGAGAAATGTTGATGAAGAAGAAAAAGATGTGATTAAAGATGTTGATGAGAAAGAAGTTGTGAAGAAGAATCTTAATGAGAAGAAAGTTGTGATTAAAGAGAATGTTGTGATTAAAAAGATGATTAAGAAAGAAGTTATGAAGAATAATGTTACTAAAGAGAAAGTTGCAGTTAAAGATGTTGCTGAGAACAAAATTAAGAAGAAAGATATCAGTGAGAAGAATGCTGTAGTTAATGAGATAGTGATGAAGATAAAAGAATTTTAATAGATAATTTTAATATGCTTATGTTAATCATAGACTTCTAAAGATGTAAAGAATAATTTAAAGAGAATCTCTGAAGAACTGAATTCTATAATATGATTTTTATCAGCATTACACATGTCATGATTCAAGAAACAGATTGTTGATGAGACAAAGCTTACAGAAGTGATCATATTGTCTTAAGCAAAAGCTGAAAGACTCTAAAACAGTTGAAAAAGAAAAGCAGTCAGTAATGCTTTGATTTGCTGTATAAGCTGCAAATAAATAAATAATTTTGCTTTCTCTTTCTGTATAAAGATTAGCTTTCACTATCTAATTCTTTTAGTGCACTTTGAAAATGATCACATTCAATAATATTTAGACTGAAGAAGATAAGAAAATTGTATATCAGAAAAGTCTGTTAAAAACATTGATTCTTAACTTTATTTCTTTAATTTCAATGATGAGTGTTATGTGTTAAATGTGTTTGAATGTGTTGCAATATTGTAGAAGTAAAGATGATCTATAATATTCATAAATTACACAGTATAGCTTTTGAATATATCTGTAATAAAGTCATTAATTTCATCTTATCTTCTGATTTCTTCTTAAAGAAGTGCAACAAATACATGAGATAGATGAGGTAATTATCACAACAATCAAATTATATTGCTTTTCTTAATTCAACTGAGAGTAGCTCACTCAGTAATTAAATTAAGAGTTTTTCTTAATCAATAAATATCTAAAATGAAGACAGAGCTCTCTGCAGTCATTGTATGTTAGAAAAACACATTAGAAACATTAAATAGCAATTGTATTTAATTCTTAACTTCTGACTATGAAGTATGTTTATGTCTCTGAATACATTGCAATTCTGTAAACACATTATGCACACTTCACAGAGTAATTCTCAAAGCTTTGTGTTTCTATAGCTTAATCATTTATATGATTTTCAGTCAGTCAACATCATCTATACTTTATAATGATGTCATCAATTCTTAAACAGAAACTTTAAATACTTCAATTAAATCATCTCTGAAATCTTCTTCAAGCTTGAAATTCATTGACTTTTGAAGATATTTAGTTCAATATTCAGAATATGATGACTCAGTCAGAAAGAATGAGCTGCAGAGTGAATTTAAAGAGTGATGAATTTTGACTAACTATGAATAAAAGAACACTGATGACAGTCAATTTAGTACTGATAAACTTAATTGAAAACATCATACTATGCAATAAGATGATCATCTTTATGTCAGCAATGAGTAACAAGAGTATTTAGAGACAGCACATCAATATATTGATGTATCTTGCTTAATTTGCTGTCATTGTGATGAGAATATAGTTCATTCAACATCAACTAACAGTAATATAAATTCTCTCTGAAATCATAAATTAATCAAGAACTGTTCAGCTATCATTATGAACATCTACTTAAACATAAATATTTGATTCACTTTCAAAAATATTAATTTCTGCTTTTTTAATGTATATTTCTAATGTGTATCTCTGACATAGCACAGCAGACAAAACTTGACAAAAAATCAATAAATAAGTATTTTAATGCTGAAAACTTCACTGAACAACTTCTAAATGACTTTCTCTTTTTAAATCTTTCTTTTTAAGCACTTAAGAATTCTGAATTCTGAAAACTTATTTAAATGCTGCAGTCAGATACACTGATGCCTGATAGACACTGATTTGACAATTTAGTAAAGATGCAACATCAGAACATTTAAGAAACACTTCTTACTGAGCTTAAGCAAATTATTAAAATCTTAATTATACTTAACAACTGAATCAGTCTCAGTTATCTGATCTTTATGAGTGTTACTGCTTACTTTATTGACAAGAACTGAAATTATTAGAAAATTCTTCTTATCTTTTAACTTCTTTACAGTCAACATACTGATGAATCAATGACTGCAGAGATCTTTGCAATTCTTTAAGAATATAAGCTGAAGAAGTGTCTTCTTGCAGTGACTATGAACAACTGCAGCAATAATAAATTTATGTAAAGAGCTTTGAGTGAGCTCTTAAAAAGAAAAGATATCATATGACAGACTGTAGTCAATGTTATTTTTTGCTTTACATATGTCATTTAGCTAGCTGTCAAGGATCTACTTAACTCATTAAAGACATCAGTAATCAATGAGTCAATTACTTTATCATTTGATGAAAATAATTTAACATAAATCATTAAGAAAATCACTCTGTCTAACACTCTGTTTAAAATATATTACTATCTTATTTCTAACAGATAGTTCTAACAGATATGACTAACACATTCTTAAATATCTAGATTTGACAACTTGCTATTGCTATAAATTTCTCTCTGCAGCAATACAAAATGTTTAAGAGAATTCAGCATCTCATTTATTTACATTCTGTCTTGACACTTATACAGAATGTTAAAACACAATGAAACTCTATTTATAATATGATGTAAAGAATCTATCAACTTCACAATGATATATGTATCTGAATCAGTCAAGAGTGTGACAGAATCACAAAATTAAGCAAGAAGCTTGAGATTCTATATGTATTTAAGCAGAAGTAACAGCAAGTCATATATATAATGATGCTTCTTCAACTCTTCAAGAAGTACACAGAGTCAATGAGTTAAATATATAATTTAATTATGTATAAGACATTTCTTATGTACATCAATCTTTTCAATTATCTGAAGAATCAGAATAACATAAAGAGATTAGACTCAATCTTGAAGTGAACAGCAAAGCTGAAGACAGCTATTGAGAAAGCATTAATTAAGATGAAGAAGTATTATGTGTAAACAGAAGATGAAAATGACTTATTATATAACATTATCATCATTCTTAATTTTACACAGAAACTTTCACTGTATCAGATATGTTTTTTACTGATCTTTTTAACATGTATTTTTAATATGCATCACTAATTGCTGAGATGTACAGTCAGCTAAATGAGGTCAGACATATTATGCATAGTATTGAATTGAGTTTTAGACTTATTATAAAGATCATTATCATTTATATGAGAATGCTTTATTGCATAATTGTACTTGAAATTCAACATTATCTGTCATCAAAATATTTATAAATCTCATCACAAAAACACAGCAATTCAAGACTTAACTTAACAACATCACAACTATTAATTTAGAAGTCAATCAATACTTAAATTCTTCACTATACTCAGTTAATAAGAATGATCTTAACATTCTAAAGTACTGAAAGTCACAGATTATAATCTTTTCAGCATTAATTACAATGATTAAAAATATTCTTACTATATTTATTGCTGATGTTGAGATTGAATGACTGTTCAATCTTGTTCAAGATGTCATTATTTATTGAAGAGATCAACTAAATAAAGTCATCATTAAGATCATTATGATGATTAAGTTCAATTTACTTCAACATTAAAAACTGAATTATCTCATAACTGAAAGAAAGAACATTACAGAAGATTTGTTTTCAGATAAAGTTAATATAGATATAGAGTATCTATCTTATGTATTTATCTCAGATTGCAACTCTTCTAACATTGCAGATAACAGCTTAGCTGATACTCTGAATTAAATCACTTATGATATTTCAGAGTGTAACTCTCATAATACTTTAAATAATGACTCTGATGATCTAAATGAAGATATGAGACTCAATATCTATGAAGACAGCTGACTAATGCATGTATGTTAAAATTTTCTGTTAAAAGATTAAAACACTGCAACTCAGATGAATCAGTCAATATTATAACATCTTTACAATTAATTACACTATCAATTTTCTCAGCTCATTCTGAAAAGAGAGTCAGAAGAGATTTGCTTAATAGTTATGTCAATAAATGCAAAAAATTCATAAGACTACAATCTGTTCAGAACACAACATTAACTTCTCTGCTTTCAAGAAAAATACATTGTGCATTAGAAAGAACATTTACATTTGAAGAATGAGAAGAAAGAAGAGAATGAAGAGAGACAAGTAATGAGTAAACTTATATAAAAATAATTTGACAGTGAATAATGCTAACTCTTAATAGTGAATATTAAATCAACTTTAATCACATCATCTTCACTTACATTACTTCTTCTTCATGCTTCACTATTTCATCATTCATCACATCACTCAATCACACAGTCAGAGATCTTTGATCTCTGATGAAACTATATAGTTAAGAGTCTTCAATCTCTGATGAAATCACATAGTCAGAGATCTTCAATCTTTAATGAAATTACATAATTGAGAGTCTTTGATCTCTGATGAAGTGATGTTAAATGATAATTGTTTGTATCTTAAGTCTCTTGATGTTGAAAGATATAGATCTTTAAACAGTAAATAAAGATGAATTCTCATCAATAAATGATGATGATTGTTCTAAGTGCTGATTAGGCTTTGTAGCATAGAGTCATAGCATAGTCAATGACAATATCATTATGCACTTTCAAAGAATAATACATGCTATGATTTAAGATGAAATCTTTATTTCTAATGTATAATTCTAACATATACACTATCAAACTAACTGACAAAAACTTCTGCATGTTTATATTGACTTATACTTGCTTAGTTAGACTAATTCTTGCTTACTCAGCCTGCAAATAATCTGCAACTTGCACAGAGTCAAGTCAGATTAATCTGCACTCAATTTAAGTTAAAAAAAGTTCACTCTACCTGACTCAACACCTGAACTCAACTCAGATTCATGTGACCTATAGGCAACCTGTACACTCAGTCTATATCTGTAACATTTTCTTTTTCTTTCTTCATTTCTTTTAACTGATTTGACAATATCAGTATAAAAGAATATGATGATACATACTCTGAAGATGATGACAATGATAAGAATTAAGATAAAGACAAAAAAGATAATTGTACATCTTCTTGTTTTGTATTAACAATGTAAGATTGAGTGACTCTAAAAATTGAGACTGCAACTTCAACATTATAAATTGATGAATCTTCATTAAACTGCATATTTCTTGCTCTGATTATTCAGTCTATCTTTCTCTTTTCAGAAAGTTATACTTTATATTAATTTCTTTTTTTATATTTAACAAGAATTCTCTTATTGCTTTAAGATTCAAATTTAGTTCTTGTCATTCAGATCTTCTTTGAAATATATATGTATACTGTGCATTCAAAACATTAAAGATGTTTAAGATTAATAAGATTCACTAATTTATTCTTATTAAGAAATTTAAACAGTAGCTGAATCAGAATCTTGTTGTTCTTAAGAGTTGACATTGAGAGTTAATTAAGAAGATAACATGCTGTTTTAACAGTTTTTAATCATAAAGTTTTAAAAACTTCATTATTCAGAATCAGAATTTTAACTTTTACTGTCAGAAATTCATTACTTCTTTCTGTCATTTCATTCTGCTTCAGTTCATAAGAAACTATTGTTTCATAGATAATTTCTAGATTTCATAATTATTCAATGATGAGCTTATCTTCAAATTTCTTTTCATTATCAAGTTATATTCATACAATTCATAGATTCATCTAAATAAAAAGCATATTAAGAAACTGTTCAATTTCATCTTTTGTCTGATCTTTCATTTTCATATTATAAATGTATCATCAGCAGATAAGATTATCTGTAAAGACTATATATTACAAGAATCTGTCATATACTTTTAATGTGACAGAGTCAACAATGTTAATGTAAATCAATTTAATCATTTTTGTAACTTAATTTTGTAATTTTCTTAAGATCTTCTTCTTTTGATTTGTTCTTATACAGACATCACACAAGTATAATAATGTTTTTGTAAGTTCTTATAAGTTAAGTCTCACTATTTCAGAGTTTTTTAATACATTATCAAGACTTAAATTCTCTATATAATTAAGATATTGATGTTAAGTAGCTCTTAAGATCTTGTTATCTTTAATAACTGACATGATCTTATTCTTGTTTACAGAATTTCTTATCATTAAAGTTTAAAGATAATATAACTTATCTTTATATACTATATAATTAAGCATATTTTCTATTTTATTCTTTAGACATAATAATTCATTCTTAATTTTAACTAATATCTTTTTTGTTTTGATCATTTTAATTAAGAAGAGATTGAGCCTCATATTAAATATAAAATAAACATTTATAAGAATGATATTTTAAGACTTTTCATCACTGTTCTTTAATTATAAGTCAATTATTTCTATCTCTTAAGCATATATCACTTCAGACACTTTTCTTATAAAGAGTTCATTATTAAACATTTTGATCAAGCTAAATGCAGAGAGATCACAGTATATATATTGTATTGTGTTAAAGTCAGTTATTCATGATATCTTATTAATTATGAGATTATAGTTCTCTATTACAGTCAAGATCACTGAGTTCTCATTATACTATTTATCTTTAAAATTTAAAAATTTCTTCTTCTCTTTTTCTTTCTCTTTCTTCTTTTTAGTCTCTTACTTCTTCTTTAACTCTTTAAATATCTTTTCTGAGTGTAACTTTCAGCAATTGTTCTTGAAGTGAACTGCTTTCTTGCAGTAAATGTACATCTCATTTTTATTTTTATTCTTATCAGCATTTCTCTTCTTATTCTTCTTCTTTTTATCTTTATAATTTCTCTTTTTACTCATTAAAACAAGCTTCTTATTTTCTTCTTTAAGACACTCTTTGTCAATTAGTTCAGCAATTAAGTCATTAAAAAATGAAATCTCATTATGAGTCTTAAAGTATTTCATCATTACTTATTGAGAATAGAAGAATTCTAGATTCAATAAAAAAGTAATGATTTTCAGAATTTCATTAATGACAAGATTGAAGACTGCAATTTCTTATAAGAGTGTCTTATATTTTAGAGCATAAGCATCAACAGAGAAGTATTGATTGAGTTGACAGACATATAGATTGTTAAATAGAATATATTTGAGATTAAATTTATAAAATAAATAAAGATATACAAGATGATCTTATATCTTTTTTGCTGTTTTCATGTCATCTATGATGACAGTGATCTTCAAGCTAACAATAAGAACAATAATAACTGTGATCTTGTTATTCTGTGTGATTCAGTCAGCTCAAGTAATGTCTATTAAGACTGTCAATATAGTAGTTGTCATTTCAGATATAGATTCATCAGTCATTACTGACTGACTCAAAACATCTAATAAGAATTAAATGTCACTCTTTATTATTAAATCTCATAATTCAGCACTCATCAGGCTGTATTTGATTGACATTCTTTATGACAGATAGTTTGCTGATCTCTTAAGTTTCATAATTTTTGAAAATGTAAGATCATATGACATTATAGTCATTTTGTATGATGAAAACACTTAAATCAGTGACAAAGTTGTTTTCAATGTAAAGATTTAACTTTAAAATGATTGTGAGAATTGTTTTTGATCATTTTATCTGTGAATTTATAACAGTTTGATGTGAATAACTTCTCATTATACATCAAATTCACTTTATTTCTTAAGACTCTTTCTGACATTCATAAAATAACAATGACAACAAGATGTTTTTCTTTCATCATTTTGAATAGAAACAAATGATTTAATGAATAAATGAATATTAATATGTATCTAAGCTCATAACTTGTCAAACATAGAAGAAGTAACTAGTGAAATGAATGTATAATCATAAGTATCTAGCTACTCTATGGAAATGTGGCCCTATAAGAAGATCTTCAATCAGCAAAAGGAAAAACTTTTATCTGTAGCAAACTGTTTGTCCTAGCAAACTCTGCATGTTCCTGAAACCTCTGTAGGGCTCCGAACCACTAAGGTAATGAAACGAGGCTGAAAGTTTGACATATTTGACTGTGTGGGAAGCCGACTATATAGTGCTCGCTTAAGATCTATGCCACGTGACAGGTATGCGGAGTGCCCTATATCTGACAATTATTGGGATTCGATACAGCCATGGCCACAGCGACCAAAACAGCTTTGACAATTGGAGCGTCTCAGCAGGCTGAATACAAGCTCTTCAAACCTAGAGCCAAGGGCCAACATGTTTTGCGCTCTGTTGCAATACCAAGGGCTGTCCTGGTCACAATGATACTCACTGCGCTCCTTTTCCCTTCGCTGTGGCAGCCGCTTCTATCTTCGTCCTGGGCCTACCTCCTTCAGTCCCGATGCTATAACCTTTCAATTTTCGAGACTGTCTGGACTTTGCTCAGCTATGTCTGTTTTGAAATTGTCTACAACGTCAAATTTGTTCAAAATCCTGAATTGCGCCTGGCGTGCTCTCTGCCCGAGCGCGTGGCGACCATACGGCGCCAAGACCGCCTCAAATGCGAGTACCTTGGAAACGGCTTGGAGAGTTGACAACATACGTTGCTCCGCTTCTGGCCATGGACCTGAGTATGATCAAGAAGTTTGCCGGTGTGCCATTGGCCGATATCAGGAGAAGTGGCGGGTATGATTCTACTCTTTCAGACGGAACGATAAGAGCCTCTTTCCTGGTTCCGACCTTGCACAACTTCTCTCTGTCATCGCCCTTCCAACTGATAAGAGCCCTGCCAGCGGAGGTACCGACCAGCCGAAGGCTTATGTTGGAGCTTGTTGCTTCTCTCCTCATCTACGACAGTCTCTTCTTCTTCTTCCATCTTTCCTTGCATCGGATTCCACTCCTCAAGAGAACTCATATGGCGCACCACAATCATGCAGAGATGAATCCACAGATTACCAATCAGCTCGACGTTGAGGAACGGCTCGGGCTCGTTCCCTCAACGTCATTGGAAGCCATGTACTGACACGGACCGCATTCGTACCAGTCTTTGTCTATCTACTGATTGAGATCCATAGTGGGCTGGACCTACCTTGGGGCTGCGAGAAAGTCTTGCCCTGGAACATCGGGGCTGGAAGCAAGAAGCACGCTGCGCATCACCGTACAGACAGTGGATTTTACGAGCCCTTCTTCTGCTGGTGGGATAAGGCATTGGAGCTTCTCGAGGCAAGGAATCGGGGCTGCAAATACTAGGCGACGAGCGGTCGAATGTTTGATGCAGGCGATGTCTCGTCAAGGTCTCTCACCAGATTAGAGCGTGGGGCGCTGAGTGCAGGATCTTGGCACCAGTCTTCGAGCAAGTCAACTCAATGATGTATTGTACGCTCGTGCTGCCCAACCGCATACTCGAGATGAGAACAATGTCAGATTCTGACAGTCGACGCTGAGCGATTCTCTGTGTCCCCTGTCCCTCGGGAACAGTTCCTTGACAGGGTGAAGCTTACCACAGCGTTCACTCGCTAAGAAGCTGTATTGTGTATTTACACGCTTCAGTCAATCAATCAATATGGTGACCTTCAGATCCAGGGATTGCCTTTCTTTGATCCGCTCACGTATGACGATGCACTAGGCACCGGACCGCTACCATGAAGATGATCCTGATATAGGTAAACTCTGAAGACATAAGTTAAATTCAGATCATATTTGATTGCGTTCGGATAGTGCGAATAGGCGTGGCGTGGAGCAAGCCGTGAGTCTTACCCCCTCTTTTACAATAGCCATTTGAAGTGGTAGCTTTTGTCGTAATTAGGATCGCCACTATATGTTCTTCACTCGCGATATTGTCTCGACCCTGTCTCTGCCAACGTGTATACCAAAGCTGGATAGCCCCACGCATACTATGACGTCTCTGGACAACAAACTCTCTTTATGAGTTGTATCCCCATCCCACCCCCCCCCCATTTTCTCCCTCGCCCCATCTCCTCGTTTTTCTATCTCGATCCCAGTCTTCATTCTATCCCACGCCGGTATCAGCACCTCCGCTCTCCATCCTCCCTCCCTGCCCTCCATCCCTCTCGCCCCTAGCCCCCTCCCTTTCCCCTCCTAACCTCCACCTCGACTATCTCCCCTCCCCACCAATCCAACCGGACCCCCGAGCGACCAGACCGAGCCCAGACGCGGAGACGAGCACGGCTCCGCAGTCGAGGCTGCCGGCGGGCCGTGTGCGTCGCAGACACTTCTTTTGCGATCTGTCTTTGCGTTGTCGTTTGTTCGTGTAGTGCTTGGATCGGGGGATGCGGGCTTCTCGGTTGGTGGCGGGGGCGGGGATGCGGGTAGCTGCGGGTGGGGGAGGGATGGAAGGGGGATCGGAGGGGAAGGGACGGGACGAGAGGGAGCGTATGGGGAAGGGAGAGGAAGAGACTAAGGTAGGAAGAACGAGACCGTGGATCAGGGAGGCGTTCCATCGTGCTCGAGCTGGAGCCGGACTGGTATCGCTGAGATTGGTAGGATCGCCCGAGATCAGATCCGATCCGATCCGGTTTCAAATCGAGCTTCTACGATTCGATAGGATAGATCGGCCGTTTCACAGAACAAACACCCAAGAAACCCAGACGACAGACAATTACGGTAAAAGGCTCTGGATTCAAGACACAGCTCAAACTTTCTTAACCAATGCGTGCCACGGCCGGGGCCTTATATCGTTGCGCCGGAGAAAAGGTAAAAGGTATAAAGAGGGAGAGAAAGAAACGCCGATGGGGTAGGATGCACATATGCCAACAAGAACGGTGCAAATTGTGTAAGTTATAAGGTCGTGTGTGTGTAGAAAGGGTAAGGTAGATCCGGGGCCGGAAAGTATTTGTAGTATAGAATAAGATCGAACGGGAAAAGCGCCTGCTTCCTTCCGTAACGACCAGAAAGAAGAAATGAAGAACGGCGCCGAGAGCACCACCAGACAAGTAACGATGAAACTCCAAACCGCCTATCTCCGCGTTAGATCATGCCATTTCCGTCATCACGAAAAAGTATAAGTCTGCTTGAAAGGAACCGGTCGGAAGATTGACGAAGCCACGATTTCAGGGTGTATTGGTTTTCGATTTCCTCGCCAGCCAATCGCCCAGCATGTTATCCAGCCTCAGCGACAGCTCGCCGAGCCTTCTGTTCTCCTCTTTGAACAAACCGCCGGTGATGGGATGATCCGGGCCGGCCGGGACGACGCCGGAGCTGTCGTGGACGACGACGAGGAGATCGCGGATGTCGCTGTCGTCTTCGAGGTAGGTGCGCAGGCTCGCGTCGCTCCAGGTTGGGGCGGTGACGGGTGGTTGGGATTGGGCGGTGGAGGTCGGGGTGCTGTCGTAGGGTTTGATTTCGGGTGCTTCGATGAGTTCGGGGGATGAAGGCGGGGAGATGGAGGGCTCTTCCTGTGAGGAGGTGTCTACCATCAGGGCGGGTGGGGCCCGGTGGGCTTGAGGATCGACAGGTGAGACGTGGATGGGTGATTCGGAGAGACGGTCGTCGCCGGGTTGGACGGCGTGCTCGTGTGAGACATCCCGTGGGTCCTCGAGTGGATCCGGGTGCTCTTCTGGGTCGGGGGAGGAATCAAAGTCATCCATGGCCACGCGTTGTTTGGACTTTTTGACCTTTTTCGGTTTGGGATCTGATGAAGATGGCGACGATCTCAGCGCCGAAGCGATGGGGGAGAAGACTCCGCCACTTGGTTTGATGTCAGGTTGGGTGGGCGCAACGATTGGGTCCCTAGACTGGTCGGGCGAGCGAATGCGTAAAGGTGCCGGAGTGTCTTCCATCCGATACTCCCTATCAGGGCTGACTACGCGCATGGAAGATGCAGCTGCACTCGCTGCTGGGGCTGGGCGCTCTTGTGGTGGTTGTACTTGGCTTGCTGATTCAACGGGTGCTGACCTTGACGCAAGCTGCTCGTTCTTTGCAAGTGCCAGATTCCCCGGCGGCGCTTTTTGGAGTTTGCTAGGGTGTCTGTGAAGTTGCTGCGGAGGTCTCGAGGACTGGGCTTCCTGTCGTAACGATTCCAATGATCCCTTCGGTTGCGGCGACAGTCTCGTGATCTCCCCTGACACCTTCTCCGAATCGTCCGCCTCCTCATCTTGAGATTTACTCTTCTTATCTTTCCTTTTGAAAAGCCCACTAAGCATTCCGGGCTTTTTCTCCTTTTTCTTTCTCTCCTCTTTCGACCGCTCGGTAGGTGAGATGGTCTTTTCCAACGTATCAAAGCTAGACCTGGTCTTGAGCTGCAGATAAATCCATTAGCACCAAACAGCTAGGTGAGGCCTCAAACGCGCCACTAACCTCTTTCGACTCGTTTGATTTTGTTGTAGAGTTACTAGAGTCGTCTCGTAGTAGATTCGGTGTAAGGGTAATTTTACGTGTCTCAACACTGTCGTCCTTGAAGAATGAATCTGTATTCCGGAGTGTACCTCTCCTCGATTTACCGTTCATGACATCTTCCGCGGTGGCTGGCGCTCTCTGTCAGACAATCATCGGCAGCTGATAACTAGAAGCTTACCATGTGGGTCGGAGATCTCATTATTTGATGGTGACAACTCCGTCTCTGTACTTATATCGCGTTCGCCAGCCTCGTCGGGTGAGTGAAGCTGCTGTATGTCATTAAGTCCGTTATCGCTAGGTGAGTGATTCAATTTGACGGCCTCCGCTGCAGTTGTGTCCTCATCCTGCTGACTACCATTCGCTTGTGCCTGGGCTTGGGTCTCAGACGATTCACCTTCGCTGAGGTATTGATCCGCTTCACCGTCATCCTCATCGGTGGAATACTCCACATCCGAAGCTTCGACGTAGGTGGGAGCACAAAATTGTACTTTCTTGGCATTCCGGCGACGCATGGCATTTTTCAGAGGATTCTTGGACTTCTCAGTATTGTCGCCTAGCATCGTGGCAGATAACTACTAATATTTTAGCGCTGCCCGGAGCCCTGTACTACAGGATTGTAGCATACGTCAATGTTTCGGTGCTTGTTCAGACGAGCCAGTCGCTCTGTAGGGGTCTCGATGTGCTCCGCTGGTAGATACCCTACAGGACCGTGTCTGTCAGTACCCTAGTCAATGGAAGCCTGGAGAGGTAACCCTAACCAATGCTGCTGTCCTTCACCACCCTGACTAACCACCAGTAGCTATTACTATCATCTAGCAGGACCATCGTGTCACCTTTCGTGGCGTTTGCCTGGCCCTCGACGGTCGCGAAGAAGTTGTGGAGCGCGTAAACGAATTTGAAGTCGATGTCCTCTATCTCGCGTAAGCATTCTCCACCCCAGCCTGAGTCAATGAAGCGGGAATCATCAGAGAAAGAAACGTCTTCGGCATCATCATCATTTGCAGTTTCTTCGGCCCAAGATGAGACGGTAGTCGGAGACGAAGACAGAGAGGTGGAAGGCGACAAAGGTGCATCGTCAAAGTTGTTGTCTAGAAGAGGATCGTCAGAAGGGAGGAGGAAGTGTTGAATATCATTCCCATCAAATTCCATATCGTATGAAATTTGGTCGTGGTCGAAATTTTCTCGAAAGTAGCTGAGAGTACTCTCGCTGGTCAAGGGACCTAGTAAATCGCGAGATTCGTCGTCGGATGCTTCGTTGTCTTCGTCGCCGTCGTATGTATTTCTTCCTCCTTCATACCCACCTAGCTGATGATGATCCTCTGACTGCACAATTTGACCCTCTTCATGTGAAGAGGTGTTGGAAATCTGTATTGGTATCGACAAAGAAGGGAAAGAAGAGTTGCTCATGGTGTAAAGTGAAGACGGTTGTAGGTCGAAATTACGTGAAGACATTGAAGCTAAGGAATCGGCCCGGGCAGGCCAAGATAGGGGTTGAGTATACCCACCGTCATCTATCGATGGAGAGCTCGATAGTTTGTCCATCATATCATCATCCAAACCATCGTCTCCTTCGAGATCCGAGTTCTCAGTGTCATCACCGGCCGCCCCAGTGTGTCCGCCATTTAGCCTAACGGCTTGCTCGTCCTGATCAATCTGACCATTCGACCCAAATTCGTCGGCCTGACTGCCAAGCGACCCGGCTCCTTCGTGCAAGTTCGAGTTTTCCCCACCGACAAGATCATTGGAGATAGGTAGATCATGCAGCTGCTGTTGCTCAGTTGCCTCCTCCGCTTCCCTTATGGCTTCAGCTTGGTGAGGCGCCGGCCGCCCAACGCCCAGAGGTGCCGGGTGCGTGGGTTGTCGAGTGTGGTCTTTCGCCGAGGGGGCCCCATGATCTTGAAGGTCGATAGTGTCTATGGAGAATCAAATAAGTGATCAGCCGGGTCAGATTAATCAGCGCCTATCTCTTTGTTCGACGACCGCTCGATTTCCACCTAGATGTAAAAATTGTATTCCTTCTAGCTTACCTGCTCGAATGATTTGTGGGCGTGTCATCTCGGTCGTATCCACCCCCCAAGACTATGTCGCCTGCGAATCCTTGTATTTTTGGAGACAGCGACTGGTAACGTGTACATGCGCCCGAAGATGTGATCAAGCCGACTTGCTATGAGAGCGTCAGGAATTGCAGGCGGGATCGTTTGCAAAGTCGCTGGGTCTGGCCAAAGTTGCGCACCTAGAAATTGGGTTGTGTGACAAAATTGCTGTCTTGGGTAAGGATCGGGGGCTGAGTAGGCTGAGCGGACGGGCTGGCGCACTCCGGTTTGAGCGCAAGGGAGTCCTCTCGGGCGAGGCTTCGGGCTGATGGTAGTCAAAAGAATGAAGAAGGCCCGAAGAGTATAGTATCATTCCAAAGTCTCAATCACATAGTGCGGGTAACGTTAGGTGGTGTTCCTCGAATCCACGAGGTCAAAATCAGGTACCTATGCATTCGGTCGTTCCTGTAAATCTTTTAGCGTCGGGTGATATTAGCCGGCGGCGTCTAGCGCGCTTGTTTCACTTAGAATAATCCCATATCCAGACCAACCCTGTATTCGCAGGAGGAGTAAGGTACGAAGTACCTGCAATTCTTTCTTGCATTCGATGACTTGAGCTCGTACTAAAGCATATCAAGTCGCATCTCTGGCCTCTAATACTATACCAAGACGCAGGTCGGATGGTCTCACAGAAGGGTCGGAATATACATAGAGTATTCAAATCGTGTCCCGATGGTAGTCTGGATCAGAAGGCTCTGCCTCTCCGGGTCGGGAATCGATTCTCGAACATAGTGCTTCCAGCAGAGGTACATTAGTAGAGGTCGGAAAGTAATTCTATATCCGCCGACATTCATCTTGCGCAAAGAACATAAATGAGTCTGCTTCTCCGGTGACATGCTTTCTCCTGATGAGGGTATTACCACATAGCGGAGTGCGGGTATGGCCTGGTATGTGTGAAGGCGTGAGAGTAGAGTACCTACTGCTGCTGCTGCGGCTTTGCAGCCCTGTATTATTTATGTAATGGCATCTGCAGGTTGGTGAAGTAAAGCGATAATGCTGCACGGCTGCTGCAGATATCTTCCTATCGTCCAAGCGTTGCTGGAGGCTTATAGCGCATAGAAATAACAACGTGTGACCCCTGAGATGCAGTCGTCGCTCCGTCGTCGCTCCGTCGTCTCTCGCTACGAAATGGCAAGGGTCTAACCCTTGATAAGATATATTCTAAGGTACATGTAGGTACGGGTACTGTCGGTGCAACTCTGAGGTGCTTCCCGTAATGGTGGTGCTTTGGACGAAGTACATAAGGTACTTTACCCCAGAAGCTCATCAGGGCTCTGGGTCTATACCCTAAGGTAACTATATGTACAAGGTACCTAAGACTAACCTCTCGAAGGTAAGGTACTAAGCCTGAAGCCGATACTCTGTAACTTATCGTAAGGTAAGGTAAGTTATTTTAGCTCAGCCGGGCTGAGAGTACCGGTAAGCATTACCTACTCCTTGGGGGAACTCGCTGGTTTCAGGAAACGCTATAATCACCGTTTTAATAGCAGCAGTAAGTTCCTTAGTAGTTAAGATGTAATCCAATTCAAAACGCTACACGAACATCATTCTGAAGCAATGCTCAGCACTTAATCAGCATTGAATCTGCACTGAAAATATACATCGACATGCTCTTGGCACTAACAGCGTTATTATACAGTTTCCTGGAAACACTAGCTTCCGGTAAGGTAAGGTATCTAGGTACCTACATTACCTTACATTACATTACATTAGCGAAATCTACTGCAAGGGAGTCTAGTTGCATTCAATATCAATTCATTACCTTAAGGTATTCATTGTTTCATTATTGTTCTCCGCTCCGAAGCTGATGATAATACATTAGACCTTTTATATTTCGCCATCACGGCTCCTCTGGCGACCTTGCTCCTCCCAAGTCTTACTTTGGTCCTTCCCATCCAGTCACAAACCTTACCGGCAAGTGGAACGGAAAGCGCAAACAACTGGAAGACGAAACGTCACCGTGCAGCCCTACCTGTGGGGGTCCGCGCTGATGTTAGAAACGATTCAGCTTTCCCTTTTCTCCCACCAGATCACAACGGTCGCGAATCATTTACCTGGAGGCCTGAGTCAGAAACCCGGTCCTGCAGCACCGTTCAAACATGATGGCTCTATAAGTACCAGCATACCGGATCGCTCATATCTGAGCCGCCTGTACGAGGCGGAACATCTCGGAGGACTGCGCCGCTGCATCTCGGCCACCACTCCTCTCAGCGCATCCCATCGGCGATCCAATCCTGTCGGACGAGTACAACTCGAGGTTTCTTACCTTATCGCAGAGTACGAACGTATAGGTACCTCGCCTTACTGATACAAGTAGGAACTCCGTGCGCATTTGACGACCCTTGATAACGAACTCCCTATTCCACTTTGCTGGATAAAGGCATGGCTTCGGTCAAGTCGCCCTCAAGGCTACCCAGACTCGCCATCAAGACATCTGCATCTACGTCTGATTTAAACGAGCCGTACTACACGCCTAAGCACTCGAATGGCCAACAGAGTCGCAATCAGACCGGGATTCTTGAAAACGGGGGGAAGATGACTGAAGACTACTTTGCCACAGACTCGAGACCTTTCGCGATCGGATCGAAGTTTCCCGGAACCAGATACGCAGGCGGCAGCTTTTCGATTGTGGATGAGGACGACCAAATACCTACTCCGCCTGTAGATATACCACAACCGTCCGCAGACATATTGGGCCCCTTCCTTGAAGAGAGCGATCAGCCACACAATAGTCGATATGCGGAGCCTTCCCCACTGGAGCTGTTCATTCGGCAGCGAAACACGTCCATTGATTTCAGTCCGCAGGTAACTCTGGATTCCGGGCATAAGCATGGGCTGAACGAGCCGTTGCCGAAGGATATCATTCGGCCACGAATAATTGAGCAGTCATTGCTAGGAGTGTTGCCGAGCGACAGCTCTCGGGTCGGTGTCGTGGATGATCTTGATGCATCCGAGTGGACAGACTGCGGCTCGGCGAAAGATTATCTCAAAGGTCATTTAAAGGCTGTTAGTGAAGGTGCACACCGTGACCAGACACACTCAGAGAGACCGGAACGACCCTTCTTATCTGCCGTAGCCGTGGAAACGGCTGGATGTCGGGATCACGCCGAGGTCGAGCCGATTGCATCGTTGACCTCTGAATCCACAGCGTCGTCAGTCTCTCATGAAGTTCGCACACCCATTGGCTCACCCTCTGAATATACGTCTTCGCCAATCTCAGCTTTCTTGCCACTGCGTCAGCCGACCTCATTTCAGGAATCTAGTGCGTGGCCAGCTCCTCGTCGACATGGCTCTTCACGACCGAAGAGCTATGCTTCCGACAGGAGCGCTGGTTTGCGTAATGGTCGCCGCCGCAGCTCACTGAGATCGTCATCCACAACTTCAATGTCTCCAGCAAGTGCTTTTCTGTCAATGTGGGGCAAGGAAGAAGCATCGGCGCAACCTGATGATGAAGGTCAAGAGGTGGGAGACTACGTTCTAGGCAAGCAGGTCGGTTTCGGTGGCTTCAGCGTGGTCAGGGAGGCATACACGATCGAGGATGGGGAGCGCGTTCAACGGGCGGTGAAGATTGTACGGAAGCAGGTTTCCGGCAAGGAGGACCGTGAAAACGAACAACTACAAGCGGAATTCGAGCATGAGGTCGGATTATGGCGTTGTCTGATCAACCGCCATATTTTACCCCTCGTCGCTGTGTACGAAACAAATTTCGCCACCTTTTGTTTCACACCATTGATTACAGGCGGTACGCTCTTCGATGTCGTTCGCTCAAATCGAAAGGGCCTGGATGGGAAACAAGCGAGGCGATATACTTACCAACTAGCGGAGGCTGTTCGCTACCTTCACGAGGACGTCCGGGTCGTGCACAGGGACATTAAACTAGAAAACTGTCTCGTGGATCGTTCGAGCCCAGATGACGCTGCCGAGGGTGGTAATGTCCTACTTTGCGACTTCGGCATGGCTGAGTTCATCACCAGCGATACCCGTAGCAACTCGCCTGATCCCTACGAGAACGCATCCGACCGCCCTCCCTCAAAGAGTATTGGACCGTCCGAAACCAGCACATCGATTATCGGGAGCCTGCAATACGCTTCACCGGAGCTTGTCGCGGGCCCTGCCGGTCTGCTGAAGACTTCTGTGGATATATGGGCCTTTGGCGTGGTAGTGTATGCTTTGCTCGTGGGAAACTTGCCATTCAATCATCCACTTCCATCGAAGGTCCAGAAGATGATTTCGACTGGTGATTGGAGTGAAGCGGCGTTGAGTCAGGCTCATGGAGTTAAGGATAATGTGCAAGACGCTTTGGATCTGCTTCGCGGTTGCCTGGAGCTGGAGAGTGATGCACGTTGGGATGTCTCCCAGGTGCTCGGTTGCCGCTGGCTACGCGGATGCCGGGAGCTCTATGGTGAAGTTGATTCCGGCTGGTCACGATAGGTCACACTATCCACCCCCGACGTGGTCCCAATATTGCTTGTTTGCCCCTGGCCTGCCGGCTGAGCTTGTCCAACACCGGAGTGGAGTTTGTTTAAATTACGTCATGGTTTGCGAGATTCGAGATACCCCTTATGCTTCATGGATACTGTACTATCGCTTTTAGAGAGAGCTTCCGGATACCCTTCCCTACGTCAGGCATCAGTTTTTTGTTTCGTAACTCTCTCCGCCTTTAATCCATGCGCAGGCTACAAATAGCTGCTCTCGGCGACGTTTTAACTTCCACTCCGTTTTCGCCAAGTCAGGCGCTCAGACATCTCTGGCACACAGTCATGTATCATACGGTTTCATCTGCAGGTCCTTCCTCGGTACTCATTATGTTACTATTGACATGCTGCGACCACTGCTTGATATGCCTTTCCTCCGACCTAACAGATGCGGAAATTCCTCGAGATGTTGTCGCTGTCGCTGTTGCAGGCATCGCCACGCGGCGGCTAGCGAACTGGTCCTTCAGTAGAGAGTATCATGCAAGTGCCCAGTAACTGGACGGTTTATGAAATCTTAGCCCTACTTCGAACACCCCTACGTCGATATTAGTATGTAGATAGAAACGCAACACTAAAGGTTTACAGCTGAGGCTTGGGCTACGCAGACTTTCCCCATCCAAAGCGAAGCCATTCGTAACACGAGAAGTGGTATTGATTACATGTGTAACTGCACCGCCTGTTTTATAGGCTACGTCATGTCTAAGCAGTACCGTAAGCTTCGTGTTCAGGTGGTAGCGACGTGTTTATTAACAAGTAGACAACCATCCATCAGGACCGCCGACACACGCGTTCCATCGTCAACATGGCTTCGCTGAAAACTAACATCACAGATCTGCGTGCGTAACTCCACAATGACTCATCTTACCTCCTTTGATGCCAAGGAGCTGACGCCAGGCCTTTACCAGCAACTGATATCCTGATCAGCATCTTCCCCTACCTTGAACCGGGCGATTTCCTGGCTTTCTGCAGCACATCTGTGCGTCCTCTGCTTGCTTCTGGGTATTTGATGCTGGGCGATATCAGCTTGCTGATGGATCAGTAGAAAGCATGCTCAGAGTTCCGGCTCGATGCTGCGTATTGGCGTGATCTCACTCGCAACACTTTCCGTGTTCCCAATCAACCACTTCTGCGGGCAGATGGTGAACGCTGGCAATGGCTTTACAAACGTCTCCTCACGCAAACAAGGGTCTTCACATGGGGCAAGAATACAGACTTCGCTTTGGGCCTCAGCTCGTCGAATGTAGACGAGCTTGGGGGACATCCACGAGGAGAGCGTTACTCGATACAAAAAGGCAAGGTTGGCTTGCCGACAGAGATGGATGGCACGAAAAGCGTGGGCGTGGTAGCGGACCTGCAATGTGGCGGCTGGTCCACAACGTTGCTGAACTCCACTGGTCAACTTTATGCCGTTGGTACCTTCAATGGCCTGCGTTCTCGACCCCAAGCTGACCCGAGACTTTCCCGTCTGAGATTTCCTCCTGGGTATGCTCAAAGCGGGCCTGAGAGATACGAACCCTCTACTGCCATTAAGCAGTACTCGTGTGGACGCATACATGTTCTTGGATTGTCCGATAGTGGAAAGATATGGCAGTGGGATCATATCAAGGAACCTGCCATGCATATCAAATTCCTGCACACGGATCTCGTTGAAAATGGTCCGAGGGGCGCACATGGGACGACTGTCGGGGTCGTTGCGGGATGGGATCGAGCCTCAGCCTATGTGCTGGGCACTGGTATCGTGTATTGGGATCCAAACGTTACAGTCGATGCGGATGTTGAGGGTGCTGACGGACTTTTGATAGACGCAGCTGTTGTTCCAGGCACAGGGTTTCAGAGGTCTAAGTATGAGAGACCGACAACTCTAGAATCGGACGAGCAGATTGGCGAAGTTCGGAAACATATAGTCCTTGAGGGTTACATAGTGTTCATTACCGACTTGAACAAAGTGTTCGCAGTCAAGTCCGATTTTCCCAACGATGGGGTCCATAGGATCGTTGAGCTCACCACATTCGGTATACGGGTCGAAGCTAGTCATGCCGAGTTACAAGACTTGCAAGGCACTTTTAGGAACTTTGCAGTCTTTACGAGTAGAGGTAACGTCCTGACAGCCGACCACCGGTTCCTTGCCGCCTTCTGGGAGGATGAAGCCGACGATCAAGACATTGTGCTACTCCCAAGGCCGAAGCAGATCCCAGTGCTGCAACATAACGGCGTAATTTCCTTGGCTTTTGGAGATTATCACTCACACGCACTTCACTCTAACGGTCAGATTTCTTCATTGGGCACAGAGCCCCAGGGATGCGGCGCTCTAGGTCTTGGATTAGGTCCTGAGGGATCAATATTCCGAGGTGTACGCTTTACGCATTATATGGGCGATGGAAGATTAGTCCGTGAAGCTTCCCATCATGCTCGGCACATTTGGTTCGAGCCGGAGAAAAACATCTGGCTCAGGCATATGGCAGTGGCCTCTCGGCATCCTGAAGCTTCCGCGCGGCACAGGATGGTTGTCTCAAGTGAGCGAGTAGCCGGCGAGTTGAGCGAATGGTTCGAACAAGAAGGCAGAGGTTGGGATGATTTTCAGGATGTGAAGGACGCCGACGACAGTGGACTTGGAGCGTATTTCGCACTGAGCGTAGCAGCTGCTGGGTGGCACAGCGGAGCATTGGTACTGGTTGATGAGAAGAGGGCAGAGAAAGTTCGCGAGAAATATATCATCGAGCGACCCGACCCGCCCAACGACAACCGCGACGACGCCGCTGATGAGGTGCAACCCAGCATGATAAGCCGCGCGTTGGAGTTCCTCTACGAAAGCGGTCGCTCCTTCCTCGGACTTGGTGCGCAGATCGACGGGCGCAGAGGGGGACCGCAAGCTCCTGATATCGTCCAAGGCCAGCAAGACGGCGATATCGAATATACTTGGCGCAATCAGCCATTCCCGCGCATCAGGCTCTCTACTGGCGAAGAAATGCCTGGGAGCGTTCCCTTGTCTCGGTGGAGGTACGGAGTGCCGCATTTTGGGACGAGTCGTGAGTAATGACGAATCATCGGCGACTGGATCTAAGAATGTTGAGACCTGAAGTGTGACTTCTGTCGACATGCAAAACTGCTTCAGAAACCTCTGATGTTGTCGTTTGCATTCCATCGAAAGTTTGAGCTGAGTAGGTTCGAGACACGAAGAATCATACCAATGCCCAAGGAGCATGCGACTAGTCTAGCAGAATACGGGTTTGCGTCACGACATACCCTTTGTTTAGACGGCGTGACTACTGATAGCTTTGCCGCAACATCAAATTAGGCAGCAGTGTCCGACAACACATAAGTAGAGGAATAACCACCAACAATAAAACTGTTCCCTCTCAACAACCAACTTGATGATCAAAGATCGACACAGTATGGACTCGCTTGCACTCCAGTCCACCATGGCTCAGCTCAGTGGCTGCTTTTACACTCCAGCCACCTCGTCCCATACCAAGCAGTATCTACCACGAGTAGATTTAAGCGCGCATACAACCATACTCTCCACGATTGCAAGAACGCATCTCACCCAAACATATATCAATCCATCCTCTGAGGATCCTTTCAAAGAATGCGTATATGAGTTTCCTCTCTACGATGGAGTCAGCGTTGTAGGGTTTACATGCCGCATAGGGTCCCGTGTCATTAAAGGAGTCGTTAAAGAAAAAGAGAAAGCCAGAGAAGTGTATACGGCGGCTCTTGAACGTGGCGAGACTGCGGGGTGGCTTGAGCGACTTGACACCTCGGACGTCTTCCAGACCAGAATTGGGAATATTCCAGCTGGTCAGAAGGTCATTGTGGACATCGTCTATATTGGCGAGCTGAAGCATGACGCTGAGACTGACGGTATCCGCTTCACTATACCGACGCAGATTGCTCCTCGGTATGGCACACCCTCGCCTGAATCCTGGCCCCGCGGCGGTGTCGACGCCGACGACAGTGGTGGGATTCGCATCACCGTTGACATAAGCCTGGAGGAGGGCTCCTTCATTCGAGGCATACAGTCACCGAGCCACCCGATCGCAGTCACTTTGGGCAGTACCTCCACTAGGATGCAGGAAGAACCCAAAATGCATACAGCTTCGGCAACCCTTACTCTCGGAAGTACAGAGCTAGACAAGGACTTCGTGCTTGTGCTTTTGGCTAAGGAGACTGCTACCCCTAGAGCGCTCCTAGAGGCGCACTCGTCGATCCCGCACCAACGTGCCCTCATGGTTACTTTGATGCCCAAATTCGCGCTTCCGCCTTCCCGTCCGGAGATCATCTTCGTCATTGATAGGAGTGGCAGTATGGAAGACAAGATTCCAGCATTAAAATCAGCCTTGAAGGTGTTTCTCAAGTCCTTACCGATTGGAGTCAAATTTAATTTTTGCTTTTTCGGCTCACGTATTTCCTTCTTATGGCTTAAAAGTAGAAGTTACAGCCAGACGACACTAAGGGAGGCCATGCGACACGTTGACTCGATCAAGGGGAACCTAGGGGGTACAGAGACGTCTGCAGCGATCAAAGCTACAATTGATTCGCGATACCGGGATCTTCCCCTTGAGATTATGTTGCTTACTGACGGCGAGATCTGGGGAACAGGACGTGCTCTTTTCTTGGCTCAGTGACGAGGTGGGGAGGAGTACAGCGCCGATTCGGATTTTTAGTCTTGGTATCGGCAATGACATTTCGCACGCTTTGATTGAGGGTGTTGCAAGAGCTGGAAATGGATTCGGGCAATGCGTCCTGGAGAATGAGAAGTTAGATAGCAAGGTCGTCCGGATGCTCAAGGGAGCCCTGTCGCCGCATATCACGGATTACACCCTTGAGGTCAAATACGAAAACGACGAGGATGACGAGGATGATTTTGAGCTGGTGGAACGCGTTACTGACGGGCTCAGAGTGCTATTGCACGAGACACCAGCCGATAAAGCTGGGATTGACGCCGAACCGGAGCCGATATCTCTGTTTGATACGAACGCCGACCCTGATAAGGAAGATGATCCGATGCCCGACCAGAATGGTCAAGGTCATTATGATTACTTACCCACGATCCCAATCCCATGTCTTTTGCAGGCTCCTCACAAGATTCCACCGCTATTTCCATTCAACAGAACCACTGTGTATCTTCTCATGGGCCCTCACTGTTCGCAAAAGACGCCGAAGTCAGTTGTGCTGAGGGCCACATCACCTTACGGGCCTCTGGAATTGGAAATCCCTGTGCAGGTTATGAGTGAACCTGGGGAGACCATCCATCAGCTTGCAGCCAACAAAGCAGTCGGTGACCTTGAAGAGGGCCGTGGTTGGATCTTCGATGCTAGAGACGAGAATGAAAATTCGATCAGAGAGAGGTTTTGGACTCGTTTTGACGAGTTGGTGGAGAGAGAAGCTGTCCGGCTGGGGGTGGAGTTTCAAGTAGGAGGGAAGTGGTGTTCTTTTGTGGCTGTCGAAGATGCCGATGGGAAAGCACAACAGACTAGGGCTTTAGAGACCGACATTAATCAAGGTGTAGATGACATCGCTGGAGAGGAGCGGATCTGTGAGTCATACCCTACCCGTTGTGGGGGAAACTGTGAAGGAGGAGGGGGGCAGAACCGTAGGCCTGGCCTGAACAAATACTCGGTCATGTCGAATCTGATCTTGCAGGCTGACAGGAGATCAGTTACAAGCGCAACGAAGAGTGCTCCAACCGGCCCATTCAACCTCTGCTATTCAATACCCCCCAGTCTAGGCTCCGGGATGGTAGTTGCGGATATGGCTCACACGGCGACATCGTCAACCAGGACTCGGTCCAGCATTCTCAGCACCCCGACGGGCCCACCGAGAGTCGCAACTAAGAAAAGTAAAACACGACGAAAATCAAACGGCTGGACACCTCGGAAGAAAGCAATACCGGCCTCGAAAGCGGCGAGACGTAGTATGCCGTCTCACCCAACTCTCCAATATGAACTCGCGCCATGTCAACAGCCGTCTCTCGATGTTATGGTTGAAGAATCCTACGCTGCCACGACACAGCCGCCACCCACTGGGCAAGTCGCTACAGATGTCTCCGACGGCTACAAGGGCGCGGAGGACATTATGGACTACCAATCACACGAATCTGAAGGTGAAACTCCTCCGGAACTGATTTCCCCAGACGCCGATCCTCTCGACAAGATCGTTGCGCTGCAGACCTTCCAGGGTTGGTGGAAGCTCGGCGACGGCTTGCTGGGAATCCTCGAGCTCAGTCGAGTCGAGGCCGAGAAGAGGGTACTGGGCGATGTGAGCGCCAAGGTGTGGGCGACCGTGTTGGCTATTCGCTTCTTGGAAGAGCGTTTGTCGGATCGGGAGGATGCTTGGGAGCTGGTTGTCGAGAAGGCGAGGGGGTGGTTGAGCGGCCAGGAGATGCCGGGCGAGGTCGAGGCTGAGTTGTTTGACAGAGCTGGCCGCTTGCTTGGTGCTAGGTTGGCTTCTGGGCGGGTGGAAGCCTGAGGATTGGCATTGTGGTGGGGAGAGGAGTTGAGCTGGCTAGGAGTCGTGGTCTGAATTGCGGTGTGCTCAGGGCTTGGGAGAGCTTGATGTTTGGATGTGTTTTTGAGCTACCTTGTGATACATTACAATTCAGAGTTCATTATTGCTCGTCATTTGAGCACTGCTTTGAATACGCACATCTGGTTATGTAGATATATGTCAGCTTACTGACATCGGCTATTCGATCATCACCATGGGCAGTTGAGACAGTGCTGGTAGCCACGGCACATAATCTTGGGTAGGTACATGAATCAAGCTTGAGGCACTTCATCAACGTACAGAGAACATATATACGCCAGATTGCTCAGGTGTAAAGTCACACTATACAACAAAGTTGATGCTAATTGGGAATGGAAGTCTTTTAGATTGAATTGTCCATTTTGCAGCCTTTTCTGGAGAGTCAAGCAGTCATACAGACTCTGGGTCTGGCCCTAGCAGTGGCCTTCAGTAATTCTTGAGCGGGGATTCCAGATGGACATGCTGTAATTCGGACTCATTGCTGCCTCGCTTCCACTGAATCAGCGGCGGTCCATGTCACCTTGAAATGATAACTTACCTTCGTAGCGTAAGAGTGCTTCAAGGCGGTGGAGTGCTGCGCCTCATGAAGCTTTCGGAGATTTCCGTGAGCATTCATCAGCCACTCCAGGATTGGCATCGGGTGTGGCGTACTCCGGAACACCAAGGCACAGCCCCAGCTGCGTCGTCGTCGCGGGGTACTGATATACAGCACTTTTCCCTTCAACATTTAACGTTAATTACAGAAATCGAACCTGACTTATTCATCCTTTGCCTGCTCCCAGATCTCATCAGCATCACTCAACTCCTCAACCATCTTCAATCTACAAGCGATAACACTCCCGCGACACAGTCACGATGTCAGATCCTTACAACCAATACCCACCCAACTACTCCTCCCCAGCCCCCGGTGGTCAATACTACCCTCCTCAGCACAACTACGACCAATCTCAAGGCGGTGGTTCCTACGGTCATCCACCACAACAGCAAGGATACCCGCCGCATGACCAAGGCTACGGTCAACAAGCTTACCGGCCACCAACGGTTCAATACAACGACGCACCAACGGGCTACGGCCCTCCGCAGCGAACAAACTCCTACGGTCCACCTCAACACGGCGGATTCCAGCACGGGCAAGAAGGAGGCCAGTACGGCGCATACGACGCCAGCAACCCTCAAGGCCACCCAGGGTATTAGTAAGTCTCCACCCGCTCTCCCATCATCGAGGGTGCAGCTCGTTGACATGACATCATCGCCACAGCGGCGGTCCACCCGAGCAAGACACGCGCGGCTACGGCACCCCCATCGCCGACGCTGCCTACCACCAAGCTCCGTACAACCAGTCGCCATATCCCGCCGACCCCAACCATCCTCAGGGCTACCCGCACCCGCAACAGCAGCACGGGGCCGTCGATCCCAACGCGCCCTACGATCCGAACGCGCCCGAAGGCGAGCGAGGGCTAGGTAGCAGTTTGGCCGGCGGCGCGGCGGGGTATTTCATGGGGAAGAGAGCGAACCACGGCCTTATGGGTGCGGTGGGCGGTGCCATTCTGGGGAATTATCTAGGCGACAAGCGCAAAGATCATAAGCACCATGGGCAGCATGGAGGCAGTAGCAGCAGCAGCTGGGGCGGGAGTAGTTGGGGCGGGGGGAAGTGGTGATGGTTGATTTGAGTTGAGTTAGTGATGAACTTTATGACTCTTTTCGGAGGACCGATAGATCGGGTTTGACTGGTGGCGTTAAGGTGCGTTTGTTGGGTGCGCTGTGTGGTTGGCGCAGGTAACTTACGGTATTTGTTATTGGAAAATGGCTTGCTGAAGCAAATCTTATTGAACAACATTATCAATAACTTCTATCAACTGAGGTGCCTACATTTGTGCACGTCTGACTGATTTACATAACCAGGTCTATGGTTTGAGTTCGCCGATTTTCTTTAGATCAGATCTTAAACGACCTTTCATCCTCTCTTCTCCCCAAGTCACATCCCATCGTCGTGGAGGCCTTAGTAGTACGTTAGTGAAGCTGACAAGTCGTCTCCGCAAACAGAGCGATTGACCTTTCCCGAGTCCCGAGTCCAGAACGACACACTAAAAGCCCCATCTGGGACGTGACCATTGAAAAGCGGCATAGGGGGGTGCTAGGCTTCATCGGCGCGCTGTATTATTTCCTATTTCGTTTCTAGTGCAGAGCCTCAGCTTTGGCGGGGACAGCCATATTCGCATCGTGGAAACTCAACACACGTGGAACCTATCGCTTCTCCTCTCATGGGAATCGATATCTCGTAGTCCCCGGCTGAGAACTACTCTACACTACCCACTGTACCTGTAGACTACTATGCTAGTCAAAGTTGTTGCTTCCTTCTATCAAGTCCAATCAGTGCATCTCTGTGATTTGAACTGCGCGTATACGCTTTGGCTGGACTGCTCTTTCAGCCAGCCCAACTGCTTGTCTAGGCTTCGCTCCAAGAGTCAAGTTCGCATTGCAGAGTTATAACGTTATGATGGAACATTTAAAGGGCAGACCAACCCCAAGTTTCCCACTTCTCTTCACTGTGAACGTGGCATTCTCTTCCTCATCAACAAGTCCAAGCATCCGTCATGTCTCCCATCTTCTCCAAGATCTTTTCACTCGGCTTTCTCCTCTACACCCTCGCTGCCGTCAGCGCGCTGCCTCATGCTGAGCAGAAAGACAATGATAGCAATGAGGGCAAGGACAAGAACGACAACAACAAGTGCAACGCAGACAACGCTCTCCGCTGTTTCCGCCAATCGTCCGTCCAAGCATCAGCCTACTGCAGCTCCTACATCCACATCCCCGTCGTGACCAGCACCGTCGCAACCATCACCCCTACCACGTAAGACCAACCGCACCCCACCCTCTCTCGCTCTGTGTCCGAGCACCCACCCACTAACACCTCGCTCTTCCAAAACCCATAGCACGACCACTGCGACAATCACCGACTTCACAACGACAACTTCCACTGTCACCACCCCGATCGTTCAGGTCACCCGCACCGTCCTCAAGAGAGGCGACGACTCTCCCCAGAAAGACTGCCGCGCCGAACCCAACAAGGGCGCCAGCCACGGCGGCTCCTGTCCGGACTGCGCTGCCGACTACCCGGCCGCCCGCATCTCCAGCGCCTGCTCCTGCCTGAGCGTCAAGCCCAGTACCACGAGCGTCACCGCCACCGCCAAAGCAGTGACCAATACTGTCACCACTACCGTCACGAAGACCGTGCTCGTCTTGGTGCCGTCACCGACGCCGGCTCCAGTGGTGCCGCCGCGCTGCACACTTGGTCAGCCGGGGGCGGATTGTTCGCAGGATGGCGATTGCTGCTCTTTTGGTTGCGGCTTCGGCGGCCGGTGTCTTTGAGTGTCTTTGAGTATCTTGATGAGATTTGGGTGTGAGCGGGGAGGGAGGGAGGGAAGGAGGGAAGGAGGGAATCGATGCTGTAGCCAGTGCTGTCTAGTATTAATCACTCAAATCACGTTCATCAAGGTGCCAAGTATTGGTCAGAGATGGGATCTGATGGGTGTGATATGGCCAACACGACGCTTGTCCTTACTCTGTCGCGGTTTGAGGACCGACACGCTGCACTGCGCTACGCTATGCTGTGAGAAGACTATCACTGCTTCCCACTGATTCCTTTGTCCTGGACTTAAACGTAGCATACTTTCCCCAATCTTCCTAGCCAATCCTTCCAGACAAAGCACACTTCTGGCTCCCCATCTCTGTCCGTCCGTCTTTCATCCTTTCCATCCGGTGATCTACAATTTGTCCTCGCGCTCTTTCGCACTCAAGATGTTCGGTCGGTCTCTCATCCCATCTCCTCTTCTACATTTCATCCACACTTACTCCCACCCCCACCACCTTCCCTTCTGTAGAAGGTCCTTCACCCAAAGCTAAAACCAGCTTCTCCATCCCTCCCACGCCTTCTCGTTCTCGCTCGATGATGTATTCTCTTCCCTCTTCTTCCCTCTGCACCCAACCTCGTCACCTGCATCGCTCACCCCACATTTAAAGCCGAACACCGCACCATCTACTCCAGACAACCAATATCCTCCACCCTCCCCTCGCCCCTCCTCCACCCACCACGATCCTCGATCACCACCACCACCCACCCACCCCACACCGCCCTCCACCGCTCCGTGACGCAGAGGCCACAGCGCCACCAAAACCTTCGCGTCGCTCGATCCACTTCCACCCAACTCTCTCCCCTCCTCCGTCAAATCAAATCAACTCGTGGCCCAGAGCACGCCCGTCCACCGTGCTCATAAAGCGCCGTGTGTCCGTTCAAGCTATGTACGGCAAGGAGGAACCCACTGCTTCATAAACACCGACATCTCTCCCCATCCATGACAAGCCGTGATCAGAGTCCGTAGCTCCTAAGGTAGGTAAAGGCCCACTCGAAAGACGTCACACCTGCATATAGAATCCCATGACGCCAGGAACGGACAAATGCTGGATTCTGCATCTAACGTACTTCAGACACCAGGAAACAAGCACCCAAAAAGAGAAGACGAAGATAAGACACAGCGAGAGAGAGGAACGGACAAAATTGGCGAAAAAAGCGCAAAAACATACAACAGCGGGTATTCGCCGGTCGTCACCGAACCCAACTACTAGTCCGCCGATCGAAGGCTTATGTATGGCAGAGCGGACGGGATGCCCAGCTTTCCTTGGTCTGTGGTCGCTCATCTTGATGCATAGCGTGGTGGGCGTGGGAGTCTGCGGTCGTCTTTCCTGGCACTTGCCTAGTGCATCGGTTGACGTAGACTGTCGCAGTTGTGATCGTCTTGAGAGTGATGCGGTTTTCTACCTCCATGTATCCTAGGGAGTTGGATGCTGGTAGGCACTTCTCGATCGAGTTGGGCATGCTGGCATCGGTGGAGGCGAAGGGAAGCGAGGACTTCAAGGATGGATCGGTCGAGAGGTTGGATAGGTGGATGAGCTTTGATCGTTCTTATAGGGCGTGCGTACACCTGACATGACCGGCCGAAACAGGATGGAGCCCGAGTTGACTGGAATCACTCTGGAGATAGGATTGTTGTCCGTCTCGCATGCTTGTGGGACATCAGCTTGGTATCTTTCCAGCTTTCTTAACATACATAATGGCTGCTTCTTCGCATGCAGTACGGTATCTCGGTAGCATATCTTCCAAGAGAACTCCAACCTGACCAAGCTCTGAGTTTGGCCCCGACCCCAACGCCTGGCTCCAAAACTGCAACAACTTGCAACGACGTCAAAACACAGGCCAATGTAGAAAAAGGGTATAATCTATGTGCAGAACGTACGAAAATCCCAACTCATCTCCGCACAAAGTCAACCGAACCCAAACCAAACATTGAAATCCGCGTACAACCATACTCATCAATGAGCAAGTTTCGTGAACCACTCTAGCACCGAACTCTCCTCGCCTAGATCCGTCAAACCCACACCATCCACATCATGTACCCCACCGCAAAAACAGTTGTCCAGCGCTGCAAGCCGCAAGTTGACCGGGGAGCAGGACTTGCAATCTCAAAGGGACTCCCGCCGCCGCCGAACGCATCCGGATTGTTACTGCTTGTTTGCGCCGGTTTGCTGCTCAGAACAGTGACGCTACCGCCGTTGACGGCCGTTCGTATGAACGCGCTCGTTGTGCTCTGAACCGTCACGCTGGCACCGCTAACGGCTGTTTGTATGATTGCGCTCGTTGTGGGAGTTGTGCTCGATGATGAAGGCGTGGGTGATGTACTGGAAGAGGATGGCGCGGCGGTGGACGTAGATATGGAAGTAGAGCTCGAGTTGGAGGTGGATGTTGCGCTGGATGTGGAGTTGGCTGTTGAGCTAGGAGTGGCGGTGACATGTGTAATAAAAGTCGAATGGAGGACAACGGTAGTTGTCAGCGCCCCGGAGGATGAAGAAACGGACGTCGAAGCAAGCAGTGCCGTGGTAATCACGGTACTTGTGACGGTTGAGGAGGCCACTGCCGTTGGAAAGGTCAAGGAGGTAGGTCTCGAGAGCGACGACGACACACCACTCGACGACGACACACTCGACGACGACACACTCGATGACGACACACTCGATGACACACTCGATGCCGTCTCTGTACTCCCACTCGTCACCTGCGTCGTACCCGCATTCGGACACAGTATCCCCGTCGCCGTCCCGGCCATGAACTGAGCCATCAAGCTCCCTGGCGCATAGTGCGCGCCTTGACACACTTGTTGGATACCTTGTTGCGTGCTTTGCACCCCGTAGACACAACCTGGCCTGCATGCAGCGCCGTTCGCAAAGTCCGAGTCGTCGCAATAAGGCATGGGAGTGGTCCAAGCGGTGGTGCAGTCCAAGTTGGGAAGATTGTCCATTCGCTGAAAGTCGTTCGGGCTCGTTGCAAGGGCGGCATTGAGAAAGAACGGCGCAGTGAGAAGTAGCTGTACAGTGACGTGAAAGTTGCGCATCTTGAGGACTGAGACGGTAAGGTTTAGAGAGATCGGCCGAAACGGCGAGAGGTATGTGGGTGTAGTGGCGATGTGAGGTTTCGGCGAGTTGTTTTCGGCGAGTTGTTTCCAGAACCTAGGTGAATGGTCGCATGCACGGAGCAGTGGAGAAAAAGTCCTCAGATGCTGAAGAGCCAGCGAGAAACTTGACCAGCAAGGCAATCTCGTAAGTGGTGTATTTGATGTTTGTTGAGGACTGTTGCGACAACAAACTCAAGCGGCAACGTGCTGGCTTCACAATCACCATGAAGCAACTACGCTTTCGCACTGAAGCTCAAGCGCTTCTTCAATATGAGCGCATTCGAAAAGAGTGTCGGACCGAGGGTCAGTCAAAAGTGTACAATAAGACACCGGGGTTAGAAGAATGATAGCAGAAACGCAAGGAGAGCGGAAAGGAAAGAAGACGATGACTACAAAGGGGGAGGGAAGATCTGCCTTGCAGAGAGATTGTTGAGGGGGGAATGATTAACGACAGGAGGCCATGGCTCCGAATGAACGACATGATACCGCTGATCAAGCTCGTTGCCAATCGAGCAAAATCATGTTCACCCACACAATGCAATGCAATGGTTGGCTTTGAGGTCCCTCATGGCCTGGTGGCGCTTTGTCCTTGTCAATTAGCATGACCTGATCTGATACTGACAACTCGTCAGGCTTCACTCTGTCTGACCAGCATTATGACTCCGATAGGGGTAGATTTAGAGAGACCAAAGGTAGAGGTGTCGGTAAGGGTTCTTTGTCTGTAAGGTAGTCGTTGTTCTCGAAATGTCTTGTTTCAGGTTGCAAAAGGGTGTCGTCAGGGCAGAACGATGATTGGTTACAGCCTTCCAAGGGCGAGGCGCCCTTCTCCGGGCTCTCGGGGAATGCGAATGCGACGTACTCTATTAATAAACCATTGTCTCACAGATCTTACGAGTATCTTCAAGCAATGGGAACCTCAGGTATCTTCTCTACCAACACGGACAGAAATTTCTATTGTAGCGTTACTATCTAGGTACATCTAGGTAAACATCAAGCGCTGCGTATCTATCTATTCCATCGTCACGACAGCCCTGAATCGCGCCTTTCCACTCAGCATATGTTCCAATGCCTTCTGGGCATCTTTGAGAGGGAACTTCTCGATCATGCAGTTGATATTATGGATCTTCGCGAAATCGATGGCCTCTTCGCAGTCGAGGCTGTGTCCTGATGGCCAAGCTTGGATCGAAAGACCCTTTTGGATCATGGTTGATGGATCAAGTTCGAATGACCCACCAGCTGTCCATCGTTAGCAAGCTGATCGTTTTACCGTATTGACCGCATCCACTTACCTCCCAGTATCAGGAGCTTCCCATTAGCATTGAGGGCCCCAAGCAGCGGACCCATGGCCTTCGCATTCGGCGCCGTCGCAACCACCATCGCGGCTCCGCCAAGCTTCTTCAGAGCCTCCACCGTATCGACTTTGCTTCCGTCGATGTAGTCATGCGCGCCTAGTTTCCTGGCGAAGTGCTCCTTCTCGCCGCCGCTGGAGAGCGCCACGACGCGGTAACCCATGCGAGCAGCGTACTGTATGGCCAAATGACCGAGACCACCGAGACCTAGGACCGCGACCGTCTCTCCGGAGATAATATGCATCTTGCGGATCGAGTTGAAGACGGTCACACCGGCGCATAGCAGCGGTGCAACGGAGGCTGGGTCGACGTCGGTGGGGACGCGGACAACGGCTTCGGTGCGGAGGATGCAGTATTCGGCGTCTGATTCGCATCAGTATCATCTGGATGAACGCCAGGCTAAGGGTAATCCTTACAGCCGCCATTGCGGGTCACTCCGTTGATAACTCCGTTGTCGCACATCTGGAACAGGCCTCGCTTGCACGACTTGCAGGTTGCTGTCAGGGTTCATATCAGCTCCCGCTCGTTCCGCATCAGAATCTTGCAGTAGTCGAACAATCATGACCACCATGCCACGGCGCTCCCACACGGTCTCCGACCTTCCATGTCTTCTCGCCAGGTCCAACCGCAACGACTTCACCGACGGTTTCGTGTCCCGGGATCATAGGGCTATCGTCACCGAATCAGCTCGTCTTCTCTACTTCACAGATCGAAGATATCATACAAAGGATTCCCAAATGCGCCCGCCTGAACACCGGCATCGGAATGGCATACACCCGTCGCAAGCACCTTGATCAACACCTCTCCTTCGACCGGCTCCTTCAGCTCGACATCCTCAATTGTCAACGGCTCATTCGCCGTCTTGAAGATGGCGGCCTTGTACGTTTTTGGGAGATTCGGTGCCATGATGTACAGATATGTTTCTTGATGGGAACAGAGAATTGACTGCAAGCTTTACGGAGAAGAACAACGAGATTGCCTGTTCTATAAAGAGAGTTTCCAGTGTTTCGAAGAAGAGAATGGAAGCTTATAAATTCATATTATGAACAGACTCAATTACATCACATCTTTAGGATGTTCTTAACGCCTAACGCCATTATTCGCCCGAGACCCGCATTACAAATGAGTTGCTGACATAACCCTTCCTGTTCCTTGCATCAAGTTTAATGTTAGGTGGTAACGTTACCTTACAGTAGGTTATCGATAAGAGATAACATCGAAACCCTAATCTTATCTTATCTTATCGATGCTATGGACTTTCAAGTTCGATGTTGAGTTTATAGATCTAGAGAGAAAGATAGGTTAATGATGAGGGTAAAGACCACAAAGGGAATTAGTTGGAGTTCTACGTGCAGGTCGAGTAGACCAGCTTCTCGGCTCGCGGCCAGAATCCCCTACAGCTTCCACCCAAGTAACGCTGCCATAAGGACAACTTTGCCACCTCCATCTTCCACATACGACCACAGAGTAAGGAGAATTGGGCATCCCGTTCGCTCTGCCACACACAAGCCTTTCATCGGCAGCTCAGTATTTGGATCGGAGACGGCCAGCGAATATCTGCTGTCGTATGATTTTGCCTCTGTCAGTTCTCGGAAAGTCTGACCAGAAGAAGCCTGAGAGCTGGAGAGGAGAGTAACTGGTGAATCTTAATGGACAGTTTCCTACAGCAGGGGCCCCTCTGGGGAAAACGGTCAATGGGTTCAACCATTCACACCTTTGGATGTCGGTCTGGGAATGACATTCACAGGTGTTTGGGTGATAAAGCAGGGTACTCTGAAATAATCACTTGGCTGTGTCTTACCTTAACCACTGCCTACTACCTTAGGAAGCTCACCTAGAGTACCGTATGTAAGGTAGCCCACCGATTACTCCACAAACGCGACCAAGACAACGCCTTATATCTTCCTTTCAGAGAGGCTGGAAGTCTCTCCACTCGCTTTCATGATGAAATATGTCCTCTTCCACTGCAGATAGGTAGTTACCCTGAGCATTCCGTTCTCGGCTATGAGGCCAGCACTACTGATGTTTAAGATGCGAGCCGTTCCTTTTTTCGATCTTCACCATATATCATTCGCGGTTTCTTCACTCCAACAGCTTTTACCGTTGGTGTGCTTTACTGACTTGTGAAACTTAAGACCCAAAAAAGTGAGATCGAGAGGACGGAACTGGATCAGATAGTTGGTTACGTACCGTATTACGTTATGGGAGACTTTCGAAGTGCTGGTACGTCTGCGGTTTATCTGCAGCGAATCCCGTCCACTTGGGTTGCTCCCAGAACACAGTGTGGATGATCTTCTTGAAGTCCAGAAGCCTCGATATCCCAAACGTCCTCGTTACCATCGGAAATATCACCCAGCTGTACTCCCTGGTCGTTAAGCTTGAACCCATGGATACCAGCTCCATCGCATCTGTTCCTCTCCATCTCGTCTCAAGATACTTCGACTGCATAATGTTCCAGACCTTTACACAACACGTTAGCTGCCTATTGCAGGGACTAAGCTGCTGCCTCGTCGACTGTGAAGGCTTTGATGGGCGCGGCGTTCGATCTGGCAAGTGTCTGCAGTGCTGGTTATGGGAGGATGCTTGGCGTATGATCTTGTGAGCACTGGCGGTTGGCCAGAGTGGGAGCTGGCGAACATTGCCGGGAACAGATGCGGCAGGAAGTGTGGCGTTTGTGAGAGCGATAAACCATGCAAGTGACCTGGTAGCTGAGTATCGGGCTCAAAGCGGTAGGAGAGCATGAGCATCAAGTTGGAGTCCTGCCAGTCGCAGTCGCTGTAAGCTCTCATCAAGCCCAAGATGGGCATCTCTGAGGTACTCGCAAAACAGCACTTTGTTCTGGACGTGTACGAGTGAAGTAGTAGATGTCGACCACCGCCAAGTCCTGCTTATGTCAGCACAGCTCACTTATCAGTACCTTTGACAGACACCTTATCAATGCAAGATGATCCACCGCTTCCTTCATCTTGATCTATGACGGTCGATGCCTTACATCCCCGCTGGGCATGTAGCTTGTTCTGATTTCCTATTTCCTTATGTCTTTCTTCCCTTTCCCTCGTGTCATCACAGTGAGCTTGAGTTGCATGGTTTATTTTCTTGTTCTTCACTCGCACCGTACGATATAAGCAGCGGCATATATCCGGACAAGCCCTTCGTTACTTTCTTTCATACGATTTTAAAAGAGTATACGAGATGAGTGTTTCGATTTCTACTTGAGCAGCTCCACTGTCGCTCTCGCTCGAACTCTTGGATCTTGCTTCTAGTCCTTACGTCCAACGTCAGCTGTCAACGGGTCAGACACTCGATGCGCGTGCAAGGCGCAGCGAGACCTTCAGCTGAGCAGAGGAAAGCGTAAGCAACAACGCACAAGACTACCGATATATAATTTTGTTACTCTACTTACTAAACTCTCCCCGGGAATCCATCGCATTGCAAGGAGATGTTTGTACCTATGCGACATCAGAGCTACCGATAGGGACCAGTACAACACCGTTGGGCTCTGGACGAACCCAACCTAGGAAGGCTCGCAGGATGTTTTACGATGGACTCGACGCTCTTCCGGATCACTGCATTCCTACGAACAGCTTTCTTGTTGGACTTTCTTCGATATTCCACATCTGCATTCCTACGCCACTCGCGTTCATTTCTACCGTTCTCGGTACCCTCAGCATAGTCTCCTGGCTCTTCGCACAAGTACCGCAGATCATCAAGAATCACTCGATCAAGTCAACATCGGGTCTGAGCTTATGGTTTCTGCTGGAGTGGGCTGCTGGAGATACAACGAACTTGCTTGGTGCGATCTTGACCAGGCAGGCGGGATGGCAGGTTATAGTCGCTGGCTATTACGTCTCTGTTGACGTCGTGTTGGTATGGCAGTGGATGTGGTATACACATTATCAACCATGGCGGGAAGCTGGACGGAAGATGTTGTGCCTTCAGATCAGTAGAGATGACCGGGACGAGGACAGGGGTCAGGGGCAAATCATAAGTGGGCTTCCTCCTGTTGAAAACCACCCCGAGTCACGATCGACGGAGGACAACAAATCGCAAGCGGATGAATATAAGAATTTGGCAAAACCAATATCGACGCGTGTTTCCAAAATCCCAGATCTAACATGTTCCTCCACTCCACGGGAGAAGGCGACCCGCCCATCCTCGCACCACGCCCCTATTCGTACGCACTCACCGTCCTTTCCTCCACATTCATCACCAAAGACTCTCCTCTTCATCTCCACCCTCTGCGCCATCCTCGCAAACGCCTCTCCACTCACAACCACTCTCCCCACCACCGCTACACCGACACCACAACTTTCCACCAGAAACAACGCCGAAGTCGCAGGCCGAATCCTCAGCTGGACCAGCACCCTCCTCTACCTCGGCTCGCGCCTCCCACAGCTCTACAAAAACCACACCCGCCGCTCCACCGCCGGCCTCAGCCCCAGCCTCTTCGTCGCCGCCTTTTTCGGCAACCTCTTCTACAGCACCTCGCTCCTCACCAACCCCTGCGCCTGGGCCGATCTCCCTGCCTACGGCGGCGGAGGCTGGGCCGGCCGTCAGGGTAGCGATCGCCGAGAGTGGCTCACGCTCGCGGCGCCGTTTTGGCTCGGTGCGGCGGGCGTGCTGGGACTCGATGCGACGATTGGCGTGCAGTTTTGGATGTATGGGGAGGGGAGCGAGGAGAGGGTGGTTAGGGTGAAGGATGAGAGGGGGAGGAGCAGGTGGAGGAAGGTGAGTGGTTGGATGAGGGGGTGGGTGCCGAGTGTCAGTCCGACCCGCGGGGTGGATGTCGGAGAGGACCGGAGGTTGTTGCGGGATGGTGGGGAGGGTGGTGGGTATGGTGCGGCTTGAGGGGAGTCGGAGTGCTGTACAGCTCGGATGGGGCGTTTAATAGGGTTTGTAGCGGGGCGCATTGGGTGTGTGTTGGCTTCGGCGAATATTTCTTAGACTGGTGGCTGGGCTTGGCGGAGCCTTGACAGCGATATACATAACTGGCGGCACATCCTTTCTAGATTTACCAGCGGTCTTACCTTATCAGCACTAATATCCTCATCAGAAAGTCCTCGAGGCACCGCTAAGCGTTCCCCCAGACTTCACTTCCGAGTGGAAGTTGATGGGAGAGTGACAAATGAAGGAGATCTGTAGAGCATTGAGCGACTGTCGTCGAACGTCTCATCGCAAATAGAGTCAGCATGGTCTGATGATGGGTTGAGTGAGGTTTTAGAGGTTTTCATCGAACGTCTCATTGCGCAAAAAGCCAGCATGGTGTGGTGATGGATGGGCCTGAAGAAAGGAAGGTCTTCGGTGGGTGGAGGGGTTTGAAACTTTCACGTTGAACGTCTCATTACGCGTAACCTGCACAGTCTTGTAATGATCCGTTTCGTACTGTAATGAGGTTACAAGCTCGTTATTGGGTGGTCGTTGTCTTTGCAGGACCTCACGGTCTTGTTGCATACTCTGAGCAGCAGAAGGGTCGACAGTGCATCAATGTCATTGCCATGGAACGTCTCGTCCGCTAGCCCTAAGTGGACGACTCAGCAAGTGACTGACTACACGGGACACAGCTCCCCTACTCTTTCAGCAATCTTTCCACAAACCTTCTATGCAGCTCCTCATGACCCTTACCCATCGTCGCCCTCACATACGGCATCAACAGCAAATTACACCTCACCGTCGTCGTCTCCCTTAGCATCAAACCCCCTCCCTCTCCCCCCGGAGGTTCAGCAGTGGCATCTCCATCATACACTTCCCACTCGCCGCTAATTTCAAGCCCCATGGGCGCATGGACCTCTGTCCGCAGTCCAGAACTAGTGTCCTCGAACGAGGCGGTATAGGAAACTGTCGTTGGCCACAGCGGGATGGGAAGCTTGTCGGTGATCAGGTACGTTGATGGTACTGTCCCACTCGACGCATGCTTGGTGTCAGAGGGTAGGGAGGAGCTCAGAGGACGGTGTGAGACTACGAGCGGGTTCAAGTCGATCATCAGGTCGTGGTTGTGGAGGGCGTGGAGGGCGCGGCTGGGGGTTATGGGTGGTGGGAGTGGGGTTGTGGTCGTGCTTGTGAAGCTGGAGCTGAGATCTGGCATTGGGGATGTCAGTATGGCGAGCGAATGGTGCTTGGGAGGAAGCGAAACACGAGGCTGGGCTTACATGAAGTCATTGTGGTTAGGGTTCCGGCGCGTTGCTACGGTAGGGGTTTACTGTGTAGAGGAAGCAGACGACACGCTAGGCCTGTTTAGGCGCAGTTACATTGTTCTTCTTTGCACGTCGCTTTATATTTACCTTGACTTTACACGCATCATGTTTGTTGAATCATTGACAATTTGGTCGGTGCGACCTTGTCCTGCTGCCTGTTCTCTCTGCTTATTCTCCGTTCTCCTTGTTGTCATTCTTTGTTTGCTTGAAGGGGGCTCGCTCTTCAAAGGCTGGCTTTATCGTGGCAATGGTCGCTATTCTTCTTAGGGCAGCTTCTCCTTGTTGTGCTACTTTCGTGATAATACAAATCGTTGATACAAGGCTTTCATCTCTTTACTCGAGGCATAAAGAATCTCTCGATATAAGGATCAGGTTTCGCCATTAATGGCGACTCCTAAGAAATTCCGTATAAGCTTTATCTACAGGTTGAGAATATACTACTATCGAAACTACATTCTTCATCATGGAAAATAATTGGATGATCAATGCGATTCGGGCCGTTGATGCGGACCCTGCACATGATCTGCGTCAGTACATCAACTTTGACGGAGGGCTACCCGGGCATCTTAACGAATGTTCTCACCCTCTTCAGATGCCGACATCGGCAGATCACGCAAGCAGGAAAGCTCTCGGCTCAAGGTCGAATGGGAATGACTTCTTGAGGCGCCATTGTGAAGACTTGGCCGAGGATTTCATAATATATGGCGTTATAGGCCGCGGTAGTAAGTGGCTCTGACTTTATGGCGCGGTTCATAACCACTGATACAATCTCTAGCATTCGGCTCTATTTTTGCCGCACGCACCAAGCACGAAGTGGATGGCAGGATCCGGCATTACGCCATCAAAGTAATGCTCTACACTGGGGAAGGTGAGACTACACAGATCGGTTTCTTTGATCGATCCCCCGAAGGCACAGGTTATCCCGCGCACAAGGAAGCCGCTACACTGAACTGCCTTCGAGGCAATGACCGGGTCTCACAGATCCATTCGGCCTATCTCCATGAAGGCGTGGCATACATTGTCATGAATCAGTTTGGTGTCGATTACAGCCCGGAGATGGATACCCTGCCGTCGCTCAAGGACATGCAAGACCCTAAATATCCTGGCTTCAATGGGACTGAACTTACCGACAACGAGTATAAGGAAACGCGCCTGAAAGAGCCGCAGGTACGCAAGGTTGTTTCACATCTTCTAGAAGCGCTGATGTTTCTCAATGACAGAAGGATGACACATCAGGACATGAGTCACCGGAATTATCTAGTCGACGAAGAACTCAATGTAAGTGCTGATGATCCGCTCTTTCCGAGCTCTTCTTGTACCTCTCAACTCACCAGGCGGATTGCTGACAGGACGAGATCTAGGTCCAATTGATCGATTTCGACGTCGAATTTTCAGCCCGGGCCCCAGACGCCCTACGACCGTGTCCCGCAGGCTTCGTTAGAGCAACCGAACACATGGCTACTCCCGAGTTGTGTGCGCTCCTGCTAAGGCTGGGTGCAGCCGCAGATCTCCAACGCCAGGTGGACTACCGCACGCGAGACGCTCGTGACGAACCGCTCTGGCGACTCGGCGTCATCATGTTCGAGCTGCTGCACGGATACTCGCCCTGGGACAGCCCGGACATGGACGACCCTCCACTCTACTTCGACCATTTAGGAGTGGGAGAAGAGTACCTTGCAGAATGCAGAGCTCATCGAGATGACAGGCGACGGCGGATGCAACATGACCCGGTACAGATCTCAGATACGATCTCGCTCAGTCAGGATTGTGTTGATGTTCTGAATGCAATGCTGGCGAATAACGTTAAGGACCGACCTACCATCGAGCAGCTGGTGGCTTTTCCCTGGTTCCAGGGCTCCTATCTCGATGGCGGCGACGACTTCCTACGGCCTGGAAGAGCTGACGGTGACCGTTCTTGATTGTTATTCTTCTCCGTTGCGGAAGGATGTGTATAAGATTGTAATCTGTGTATTGCTTGAATCGCGTTTCTTATCTGACAGGTTCTGTTCACGCGATCCTTATGTCTTCGATGTACTGCTTTCCCACTGCGAGTTTGTCTAAGGTTCTATTTCTGATATTGGTCTATATGGTATAGAAAATTCAAAATATTGTCACAACCATCTTCCTCAGAATCATTCTCTCTCACGTCCTGCCCTCGCCTTCCATACCTATTGTTTCCTCTCCACACCCACAACAAGCCACCCAGTCCAGTCAATCTCGCATCCCATCACAGCGCTCGCTGTTTGTATATGCAAGGCAGAGAAACTTCTCTTAATAGAATGCTTCAGGACGGTCTCCCTTATCACGGTACTATGTTCAGAACAAAACCATCGCTCAAAGCCCTGCGGCTGCTTCTTGCCGGGTAAGCATCGACCCGCTGAAGCGTTTACCGAGCGACATATATGACGCCATTAGAAGGTGTCAACTTGATGCGTAGTATCGTCGGTGGAGATTGTTACGCTCTATACCTTGACACTTTTGTAGAAAACAGTAACAGCGGAAGCTGACGCAAAAACATCATCCTCCCGTGTTACAATGGTAAGATCAACATTGATCACAGGGAGATGTTGTGGAGGCTTGAACTCGGGGCGGTAGTTGTGGTTATCTGTGTGGATTAAGCTCACCATAAGGTGAACGTGTTCGTTTGCAAATATCAAAGTCTCTTTTCAGTCCTCTTTGCTTTATTGCCATGATCGTCGTGATTTGGACCTGCATGGAGTACGTATCACCCAGTGTGGAGCTCTTTTGAGAAGTTCCTTCTGCCCTTCGGGCTTGGATTTGGATGATCTGGTTGAGTGTTGGGCATCGTCCATTGTACGTAAGTAGTGATAATCCAATGCTCGACGAGGAAGGGTTGCTCTATATCACCACGTTGACCATCATTTTATCCTATTTTATGAAACTCAACTCCTTCAGTAAATCCCAAGCAGTCTGTCCTTTACCATACATGTATCGCTTAAATGTTGGGGAGATTTGGTGCCCTAGGTCGTCTCGGTGTATACACCTCGCCGCCCGACCAGTCTCACTACCAGTTCATCCAACCTTCCACATGTTCGAAATTTCCATCTAACACCACTATTTACTGCAGAGAAATCAAGTCAGTATTTCACTCCAACCTATGGCCGCAGAGTTTCTCTCCTTACTCACTTCAAGAATCTAACTGAAATGCAGGCAATGACACAGGAACGGGCCACGAAGAAACACCAATCCAGCTTTTTGCGTCGATCGTCGCCAACACCACCTTAAACAGTAAGTCGGACGGACATGCTTGTGAAACAGCGATATTTGACTCGACCGAATCACCACTCGAGCCGCAGCTACCATCGCTCGCAACGCAATCCTTTTACTTCAAATTGCCGGGCGAGATCAGTACATTGCGAACGAAATCGCCTCAATGATAAGATCCTGTGAAGAGATGGCTGAGGTGCCCCACGCTGCTGGCAAATATTATTGATGCTGTGATTTCGTAACCGAGATCTCAAGATCAGGATGTTGCAACCAGCTTGCTTTAGCCTTGAAGAAGGCGGGCTAGCTGTTGTGCAATTTGCTGCAATTTTGTGGGTGGTGCTTAAGCGCCGTCAGTTTTGAACCAACTTTCATCAAAGTCTCCGAGTTCCCCAAAATCATCGTCACCATTTCCTCCTCCATTACCTTCCCCCATAGGAAAGTCTACCGAGCCGAAGAACATATCATCGAAGTTAGACTCTGGCGGTAATAGATCAGGAGGAGCCTCTGCACTTTTTGCTGCCGTTGGGACAGCAGTCACTGTACTTTCCGCCGAGGCTGAGGTTGTTCCGATATTTACCATTGCAAAATCATCGGTCGCATTGGCAAAGCTCTCCAATCCCGGGAGCAGAGAGTCGATGTCTTCGATTGGGCCAGACGCCTTCCCGCCTATTGCGTTGACTGCAAAGGAATCGTCGATAAGAAGAGCTTCGGAGTTACCCGCATGGGTAGGGAAATCCATGTCGAAGTCCATTTCATCTTTTCCTCCATCACCAGCCGTATCGTCAAACATAGAGTCAAAGTCTAGATCCTTAACATTTCCGCTGGCTTGCGATCCGTTGAGCACTGGAGCTTCTACGCTCATAATGTTTTGGGGTTTCCCTTCCATGCCCGGTTGGTTTTCTGCTGCCTTGTCATCACTTGTTGTCGCGGGATCCTTGATTGGCGCCGACTTTGTTTCAGAAGGAGGATTTAGATTCTGCTTTTCTTTTAGGATAGGAGACTCGGCCTTTGGTGATATGTCCGAGGTCATATTGCTTTCCTGATCCAATTGACTCGGTACCTCGACCTTGAGGAGAGGATCAGTGATAGGGTCTGCAGCTTTTGTGTCTTCGTCCGTCAGTTTGCCTGCGGTGACCGGATCTGTGCCGACTTCTTGCGACTGCAGTAGTAACTTCGTACTAGGCGCAGCACTGATGACATTTCTCCCTACAGAAGCCTCTTGCTCGCGCTTTACTCGATGACTTTGCAGCTTTGCGAGGTCGCTCTCCATTACAGCCATTGCTCGTAGCTGAAGCCAAGAGACTGTTAGCTGGAATCAACAGGGCGCAGTCTCCGAGGGAGTAGTCCCTCAGACCAGGCCTAGACGATCGTCTCCTGCGGGCGAATGTCGAATATTGAAGGGTACCAAGGCTTCTGTAACAACGACAGGAAGTATAAGATTGAGGCTTACAATCTCAATTTCCAGCTCATCCAATGCGTCGTGGAATCCGAGCTGGGCACCAGATATGACTCGTTTCGTTTGTTCATTCGTATGTACAACGCTCTTAGGGCTATGCAGTGATGGATCCCGGAAGACTCTGGCCATTTGTACGAGCTTGATCACGGAGCAGTAAGAGCATATTCCGTCAGCTGGGGGAGCGAATTGAAGATCATACCACTCGGTCGACCATTGTCGGCAGGACCTCTAAAGCATGCTGGCTGCCTTGAGGGTTTGCCATTGAGGGGAGAAGTCAAAGGAGTCGGTCAACTCTCGAGACCTACAGATGATACTGCTAAATGTACCAGATTGTGTGCATGTAGATTTTCAAAGGAAGTCAATGGTTAAATAATAAAGATTATATCTAGATACCGTACATACTGAGTATGGAGTATAGGAGGTGAGGTGAGGTGAGCGATCTCCGCTGGAGGAGCTTGGGCCTCGCCAACCTCTTGTCCCCGATTTGTACTAGTTGCAAGCTCTAACCTAACTCAAATTAACTAACATTAACTTACCTTAACGCTAGTTAGAGCTTGCGCAGCTGAGTTGCCAATTGTGACTTCCGTTGACGCTAGCCCTGAAAGGTATAGCGTCCTGTTCATCCGTCGTTCTCCAAAATTGCCTCGACAGTGTACTGTATCAGGTACTCGGACCTAAAGGTACAAATTTCTTTCGATGCTGAGGAACAGAGACAAATGCGCCCTTGACTTAACGGCTCTTGATGTATGTGCAGCGTAAATATGTAATAAGATATCTTCACATAGCTGTTGTACTTGCTGTCGCCGTGGACAACAACGAGTACCTAGACGTGATACCTTACCTACCGCCATGTCCATCCAGTATTGGACACCGGCGGCTCTTCTCGCTTGACTGAGGGAGCACCAATTTCCTCCCACGTCGAACTAACCTAACACCCCCCGTCTTCTTTCTTTCCACCACCCCATCAACGCATACAACTCATCGGTGACATTGGGCGTTGGGATTCGAGTGGTTTTCCTCTCCTTCCTCTCGTCATCCGCGTATCTCCTTGTGTCTCTTTTTATCGTACATCTTTCCTCTCGACTTGCAACTAGGCCATCCCCGTCTGGGCCATTCGCTTGGATAGCCCGCTGTCTGCCCTTCATCTAAGCAACAGTCGGAAAGCCGCTTTCTCCTCGATCTCTTTGCTTCTACCCTGGACGGGATTCGTCTGTCTTGCTCGTTGACGCTATCCAGTCGAGTTCGTCGATAGTCCATCCTTCATACCGGTACTATAGCAGTGGAATCTTTCCATCCCAGCTTGCCGTCTCCACCGATTCGTAATCCTCTGCGGTACTGCACTCTCTGTTGCTCGATTCCTTACATCAAAGTCCCTGAGTCCAGCTTTGCTCAATTCATCGTCGACTTATCGCCATGTCTGAGAATGCACCTCCGCCGTCATCGCTCCCTTCAGCGCCGCAACCATCCGTTGGAGCACCCGGTCAGCACCAATATGATAATGGCCAGGGTGGTGGTCAAGGCAATCCAGCCCACATGCCTCCTCCGCCTCTACCTCCCGTCGTCATACCGCAGAACACAAACCCGATCCCCACTGCGATCACATCGCCAATGTCGGGTGGAATGATGTCGCCCGGCAGCGCTGGCGGCTTTGTGCGTCGTGCTGCGCCAGAACCAAACAAGCGCGCGTTGTATGTCGGAGGGCTTGATCCGCGGGTTACAGAGGATGTGCTCAGGCAAATCTTCGAGACCACCGGTCATGTCCAAAATGTCAAAATCATTCCTGACAAGAATGTCGGTGCTGTCAGTATCCACTTTTCTTCTTTTCATTATTCTGCTTCATCTCTGCTTCTGCCAACCACGTTCACGGATCTTGTTTACTTTCCGCCCTGAGGAAATTTTGTGGCTCTTCTGTCGCTATCTGCGTTAGTGCTCACGTTCATAACATCAACTTCGTTCCTCGCATCGCTAGTCAGATCTTTGGCGCACGGTACTAATACGTCTGAATTTACAGAGTAAGGGGTTTAACTACGGTTTCATTGAGTACGACGACCCAGGCGCAGCAGAACGCGCCATGCAGACTCTTAACGGTCGGAGAGTGCACCAAGCTGTATGAGTTGTCTTGACTACAGACAAGAGCTTGCCCTGTTGCTGACCATTCATACATAGGAAATACGTGTGAACTGGGCTTATCAGTCGAATACTTCGAACAAAGAGGACACGTCGAATCATTTTCATATCTTTGTCGGTGATCTCAGCAACGAAGTCAATGATGAGGTCCTTTTGCAAGCATTTTCTGCTTTCGGTTCGGTTTCTGAAGCACGCGTCATGTGGGACATGAAAACCGGTCGCTCTCGTGGCTATGGCTTTGTTGCGTTCCGCGATCGCGGCGACGCTGAGAAAGCGTTAAGCTCTATGGATGGCGAGTGGTTAGGATCTCGTGCTATACGCTGCAACTGGGCCAACCAGAAAGGTCAACCTTCCATCTCGCAGCAGCAAGCGATGGCTGCTATGGGCATGACCCCAACAACGCCGTACGGCCATCACCATTTCCCTACCCATGGCGTTCAGAGCTATGATATGATCGTACAACAAACTCCGCAGTGGCAAACCACGTGCTATGTTGGCAACCTCACGCCGTACACTACACAAAACGATCTTGTTCCGCTCTTCCAGAACTTCGGCTACGTGGTTGAGACGAGGTTCCAGTCTGACCGCGGCTTCGCCTTTGTCAAAATGGATACTCATGAGAACGCTGCGATGGCGATCTGTCAGCTGAGCGGTTACAACGTTAACGGGCGGCCATTGAAGTGCAGTGTAAGACTAGGTCGCAAGGTCGAACGTGGAGCTGTGCTAACCGAAATCTTTACAGTGGGGCAAAGATCGTCCACCAACCGGCCAATTCGATGGATACTCTCCACAGCAAACTCAAACCCCGGGCTATCCTCAAACACCATCGGCCTACTTCCCGCAGTACGGCGGGCCTGGCGGTCCGATGACACCGCAAGGGGGACCTCATTCATCCGGGCCATCTATGCCAGGTTACCCGAACAATCACCAGTCGCCTCTTGGACCGAGTCCCGGTGGTCGCGGCTGGGGCCAAGACCAGGGTGGATTTGCCGGACCAGGCATGGCTGCTCAGGGATACGGCCAGATGCCAGGCAGTGCCGGTGGATACGGCCGTGGTGGCCAGACTCCAGGCTCCCAATGGGGTCAACCTAGCGCGGGTGGCTTCGGAAACGTTGGCAATGGTTTTGGAGGCTATCAAGGATGAAACGGTTCTCTATCTGACTCACAGCATGTGCTTCGCTGGAGCATGCACCTGGTTTGGCTCGCAGCATCAACAACCACGACAGCCTTCTGAAAAGGATTCGCCGGCCCGTCGTGTCGGACTAGAGAACCGCCCATTTTCCGATTTTTTTTGTACTGCACCCTTGTGCCAGCATCGTCTGACTGATTTTTGTACTCCAATTCAACTTTCACTTTCACCCTTGGTACCTTTCTCGATGATGGCTGAGCTGGACCATCCATGGCCCGAAATCTTTCATTGTCACGGCCGCCGTAAAAAGTCTTCGAAGTATCGTACTGTGTATGCGTCTCTTACAAGTCAGCCAGCAGTTGGGCGTAGCACTTTGCCGTTCGCCTCCATCAGCCCTTCCATTCCTGGGCTTGTCTCATGAGTCACGAGTTTCGTCAATCTTCACTCTTCTTACTTCCATAAGACTTTGGAATTGGACTCGTAATTCTAGCGTATTCCCCCTCGGCGCAGATTCGGAATCTTCTTGCTGTAGCTGCTAGTAACTTTGTCAACCATGCAGCGTTTCAGTTGTTCTGTGCGTACAAAGGGCAATTGACCAGATCCACCCTTGAACCGTAGTTATTCATCCTTTATGACTATGGGACAATAAAGGCATCACGCCGCCCCCATTCCCATAATGTGTGACCACTGTCTGAAGTCTAAGTACCGTACCTAAGGTAGTCATTTTATATCATCATATCACTTTCGTTGCCAAGGAACATTACCTTAGGGTTCTGGTAGGTTGAAAGGGCTTATCGGCTCGTCACGTGTTTGCGGTTGTTTTCGCGGCAAGGTCATTAATCAATCGCGAGGCGAAACCCACCTACATAACACGACGTGTTTGCACAATCATCCCCTTACCGCACATTGGAAATGGTGATTCGTCTCTCGAACACGATATATCGGCTTTTCTAAACGTTCGAGCCAAGCGCATGCTGGCCAATTCACGTTCAGTATCGCTGTTCTTGAGGCAGGTCCGCATAGCTGGCTCAATACCTCGGGACACGTCTCTCCCAATCCGCACTGGCCATTCCGCCACGTCTCCATCACGGCTGTTCAGATCCACAAGTACCTTCGACGCGCAGATAATGTTGACTAAAGCTATACAACAACATCAGCCTGCTCCAGCTGCGAAGCAGTATTCCCTTTCGCAGACTTTACTTCCGTCCAGTAGCCCATCATCGCGGCCAGACCTGCATAGCAACAGACCCTGGCGCAAGCAACCTCAATCAGACCGATCGACAATATCACAAGTCAATCCTGTCTTGAAACCCTCCGCTTTCTCAAAGTCACAATCCCAGCTCTCTGCGCAAGGACATGTCGCAAACCTTCATGATGCGGTATACTTCGATGAAAACGACTTCGAGGACGATGCGGATCTGGACTTGGAGGTGGAAGACCCGATGAGCAAGGGACACTTATCAGTGTCTAAAGCTGACATCAACTTGCCAGCGGAACAGAAGACGCCGTTATCTAACAACAAGGGGATTGTTATGAGTAGTGCGCCACTAGCCTGGTCTTCTTCACCTCTCCAACACAAAGCTACGCCCCCGAACGCAGGGCTGCTCCGCCGGACAAATAATGCGCATGCACCTGATGCAGCAAAGTCAAGAACAGCTGTGGACATTGGTCCCGATTTGGACCTGAGACCCAGTAAACGGAGAACACTACCATGGCCTACTGACGGTGGTGAGGATGTCACGAATGATGCTACCAGGGGGCCTCCAGCGCATGTGCAAAAGATTATTGATCGTCATCGGGCAAACAAGGCACAACGTCAGCAAGACAATGGCGAGTTTACGCCCTTGCCAAAGGATAACCACCTGTTCCAATATTCCTGGAACAAGACAGCCAGCGCGATGAAGGAGGAGCAAAGGAAGCTGCGGCAAGCAAACAAAAGAATTTTCAAATCCAATGATGCTAGTAATGAGGATACAGGGCAGGCCATTAGGGCCAAGAAGAAACAGAAGCTCGAGCCTGTGTTCTTGAGTCAGGAACAGCAGCGAGTTCTCAAGCTTGTGGTGGAGAGTGGAAAGAGTGTTTTCTTTACAGGATCTGCCGGTACGTTCTTGTGGTGTCAAATGCAACCTCAGTGCGTGCAGTCACTTAACAGCCACAGGTACCGGAAAGTCAGTTCTCATGCGAGAGATCATCACCGGTCTAAGGCAGAAACACGCGAGAGAGCCTGATCGAGTGGCAGTCACAGCATCAACCGGTCTGGCTGCTTGTAACGTTGGAGGGGTAACACTTCATAGCTTCGGAGGCGTTGGCCTTGGCAAGGAAACACTACCAGAGCTTGTAAAGAAGGTTAGGAGAAATCAGAAAGCCAAGAATCGCTGGTTGCGGACCAAAGTCCTCATCGTCGATGAAATATCCATGGTTGATGGAGATTTGTTTGATAAGCTAGAAGGTATAGCACGGGCTGTGCGAAACAATGGAAGGCCTTTCGGTGGGATTCAACTGGTAATCACCGGCGACTTCTTCCAGCTACCACCGGTGCCAGATTATGGCAAGGTTGCCAAGTTCGCATTCGACGCAGCAACTTGGGATACCTCGATCGAGCATACCATTGGTCTCACACAAATATTCAGACAAAAAGATCCAGGTAAGTTGCACTTCGGCCTTCATTACCTATTCGGAGCTAAGCCATTCACAGCGTTCGCCAATATGCTGAACGAGATGAGGCTCGGGAGGCTCTCGCAAAACTCTATCAACAAGTTCAAATCTCTCAGTCGCCCGCTGACTTTCAAGGACGATTTGCACGAAACCGAGTTGTGAGTGGAATCATGTACCCGAATGAAGAGTCTTTGGTTAATTCAAGTCTAGGTTTCCCACGCGCGGAGAGGTCGACAAGGCAAACACCATGCGGATGAACAACCTGGTAGGTACAAGTAGAGCCTTCGAAGCCCATGACAGCGGGTCGATCCAAGACCGCGCCCAGCGCGACAAACTACTCGCAAATTGTATGGCGCCGCCTGTCATTGAGCTCAAGAAGGGTGCTCAGGTGATGCTGATCAAAAACATGGACGAGACTCTTGTGAACGGGTCTTTAGGCAATGTGGTTGCATTCATGGATGAGAGCGCTTTTGATCGCTACCACGAGGATGAAGAGGCATTTCAGGCCTCGGAAACTATGGAAGGCAACGATGACAGCATGTCCCGGGCCAGAAAGAAACTGAAGGCGATGATGAACAAGGATGGTGGTGTCGCTGACACGGCTAAGAAATGGCCCCTGGTTAGCTTTGCGATGCCCGACGGTTCTTTCAGGCAGTTGCTCTGTCAGCCCGAGATGTGGAAAATCGAGCTCCCGAACGGCGAAGTTCAAGCGTCCCGCTCACAAATCCCACTTATCCTGGCATGGGCGCTGTCGATCCACAAGGCACAGGGCCAGACCCTCGACCGCGTCAAGGTCGATCTTGGCAAAATCTTCGAAAAGGGGCAAGCATACGTGGCGCTCAGTCGCGCTACTTGCCAGGAGGGTTTACAGGTGCTCAGGTTCGATTCGAAGAAGGTGATGGCACACGACAGGGTCCGAGACTTTTACAACAAGTTGTACAGCGTCGAGCAGGCCGTTGCGGGGAAGCCCTCGACCGAACCCCCAAGTTACGGTACAAAGTCGGCAAAGGAGTATGAGAAGAGCCTACTCTTAGGCAACAGCGGTACGGGACTGGTGGCTCGAAACTCAACCTCAGACGAATACACGATCGAGGACGACGAGGAGCTTTTGATGTCGGCATACTACTGAGGTCGTCGTACTACACTGACTACCTCTTTCTAAGGTTTGGGGGCACTCTGATGCCAAACGGAGCACGAGTTCAGATTGCGAGAGCTTGTATAGCATTATGGCTGCGCCGCCTTCTTCTTAGCTTAAGGATAGCCTGCAAGAATCTGATGTTTGTTCGAGAGCCAACTTGATCAATTGTTCCTCAGATATTAGAGGGCTGGAAGAGGAAAGCAGCTCTGAGGGCTCCCGACACACCTTATCGCTTCGTCACACCACTCGCTTAGTCAGCATCTCCTGATCGCTTTCACTCCTTTACTTCCTCAACTTTCATTACCTACCTTACCTTACATGCAATATAAACCCACTCCGAGATCATAATTTCTAACTCTAGATATTTTCTATATGCAGATCGATTCCTATCTTCAGATTCATATATGTGAATCCCTGTTGTCATTCTTTGATCATTGCGGTCACAAGGCTCAAACTTCAGTCTGAAAAAACCAACCCCAACTGTCATGTGTGTATGCGGTGTGCCCTAGTCTGGGTGGCAGCTCAAGTTCAGTGAACAGGGTGCAAGGCTACAGATCTTTCTCTGCAACTCATGGAGGTGTGGTGAAAGCCGGTGAGTTCTGAAAGATCAAGTCCGCTTTATAACATGCAACGAAATTAACAGACCTAATGCAGAACAGGAATCGACGAGTCTAGCTATGACAAACCAATTTAAGTAGACAAAAGACATTTCCTAACCCTCTCAAATGTATCCTTCCCCTGCCAAGCACGTATCCGTCAACTCGTTCTGACCGCCCGAAAGGCCGCTGCAAAGCTCTAGCTCGGCGAGTTCAGTCAATCCGCGCTACGATCGTGTCCTCCTCGATGACCAGGTTCTCGTGCATATAGTCATACTGAGTGTCATAGCCATCGACGATCTTCTCCTCAAATTCGTGAGACTCAGCATGCGCATTCCAAAGCTCTTGATCGACGGCCTTGACTCGCACCACCGTCTGGCCGATCTGCGCCCCGCCTGGGACGACGATCTCCGACCCCGAGCTGGTCTTGTACGTAGGAGCATGAGCAGGAGCCTCCATGGTGCTATTGTCGACTGCACGACCTTGGATGAAACTGCGTCGCTTGGCGCCGCCGGGGCCGATCTCTTCGTTGCCGTCCTTACATTTGCTTGCTTTTCCTTTTCCTTTTCTGCGTTTGGCTGAGTGGGAAGACAAACATGTCAGATTGGTGCAACTGAAGGGACGACGCTAATAGGGGCATACCGTCGCAATACTTGACGCCGCTTGCCTTGTCGAATCCAACTTCGAAGTCGCAGGCCTGGTTGGGCTTGCTTTTGCAGTGTGGGCCGGAATAGAACTTGCTGATCGTGCCACCTTGTTCTTTATGGCTCCGTTAGTACATCTTTCTCCATTTACCGGAAGTGCACTGGATGGGGTAAGACTCACTGGAGTTCTGCTTTTTAGGTACGCATCGGTTCACCCGCGTCCGCACCTTCCCGTTGCTGATTGTGCTTGCAAAAGGGTATTCATCGCAGTTGTAGCCCGCTTTGTAGCCTTTCTTGGTCGAGCAGCGATTGGGGTTGGGCGCACATCCGGCTGCCCTACGACGAGCGGCTATGGTTTTCTTGTCGGGTCTGTCCCACTTCAGGTTCACGCCAATGTTCAAGCAAAAGGCACCTCCTAAGCGTCAATACTTGTACGGACTTGGGCTGAGGTGACTGGGGGCTATACCGTAGCACATGTTGGTGCACACCTCTATGTGTTGACCACCATCAGCAAGGAAATCGTTGGAAGAAGGATAGGGGTGGACGAACCCGGGATCTGACTGCAATCAAACATCATGATGTTGTTGCGGAAGATACCTGGATTTCCAAGCGGTCCCACGATTCTCGCCTCCAAGCCTGACTCGCTCTCGGTCCCAGTCATGGCAGTGGCCATGGCGGCCAATCCTAGGAGAAGCGAAGGAGATTTCATGGTTGCTAGTATTGCTGGAGATGGGAAGAGAATTGATCAACTGTGACTGTTGTCTGTCGAGATTGATCATGCTTGGAAGAGCATACTTATAAGGACTCGTTCTGCCTCCAACATCCCATCACAGCGGTGAGCCTTGGGACTGCGGCACGACCGCGTGCCGTCTTCGAGGATGACACGAGGAGGATCATAGCCCTCGTGGTCTTTCGCAAGCCCCTCACCTCAGAACGTCTTAGAAAATCCTGACGGAAGCTGTTCGTTTCAGCATCGAACATCCGCCAAGAGCAAAGTTATCAATTCGAAGGAACGGAGCCCCAAATTGTGGCACAGTTGCGTGCTTTTGATGGATTAAACGGGAAGGAAACAGCCCTAACGACTGCTCAGCTCAGCTCGATATGGAAAGCGGCGAAGAATCCTGAAATACACCCAAGAGACGAGGCTGGCGAGGCTCCAATGCCTTGTGATCTTCTGGAAAGGGGAACATGTTGGGCATGCGAAAGAGCGGGTGAGGTTTTAGGGCATTCCGTAGATCAGCGTTGGTGTTCGAGGATCGTCACACGGACTCTCAGTGCTGACAAGGTGACCGAGCCCTAAGGAGGCGAAGCAGCAGGAGCAACCAGTGTCCTACTCGTTTCTGTCAGCCTCCCACACTGCCGTTGATGGGGAATCGCACTGACCATACCAAAGCATGGCCAGGACACCACCAAATTCCTAAGGTGAGTCATGTTACAGGGCAAGTGTCAAAATTAGAGAGCGTTATCATCGATGATCCAAAGACGGGTGGAGGGTGAACGGCATGAAAGGGGGCTCGGGGGTCTGAGGATCTGATGTCCTTGGAGCGAAGGACTGGCAAGTCCATCCAGGCGCTGTCGAATGGGAGTACTTTCCGAAGTCCAAGCCTGATCAACTTCCAATGATTCAATCAAGTTCTCAATGGGGCGAACACTACTCAGCAATGAATCTCAAGGCTCGTCGTCTCCACACCGTTCGTTTCGTTGTTATGACGAGTTCAGGTTCAGTCAGACTCCACGTAACATTCGATCGCTACCATCCTGGCGGCACAGCCATACTCAGGCGAGTGCCGGTGTGTCAGTTTATATCGTGGCACGGTCACGGTCACGTTCCTTCATCTTGTACGTGCGTATCAAAGCCGAGGATTGAGCATGGCGAGGGAAGAACAGGGTATGGGACGGGATGGGATGGCTACATCAATATCGACTTCTTCAAACACTGGGTCGCTTCAGTTCGATGTGGTTGCACCAAATTCCAAGCAAGAGATCCAATTGATCTAATCTAGGTGATGGTCTGGATGCAGTAAGATCTGAAATAGGCAAGAGGCAATTCAAACAACATCATGGTGTGACCAATTCGTTCCCTGAGTGGTCCAACTTCTCATTCCTGTTAACTTATAGGTGCTTTGTCAGAGTCTGTATACCAGGACGCAAAGGGCAAGGCGTGAGGTGAAGGAGAAGTAAAGTAGAATCAACACAGGCCCAGGAGAGGCTTAAGGGTCGGAGATTATTTCAAGGTATCGGAACTTTTCTTTTCTTTTGATCGGCATGGCCGAGGGGAGAAGGATTCAGTCCTGGATACACCTTACCGTAACGTTATCTTCCATATAGAATATTCGAAATGGAATCTGATGATTAGATAAGGTAAGATTCGCCTCAGCTTAGCGCCGTTTCAGCCACAGGTCACGCGGAACTTTCTCCGCAGTCAGCCCTATCGGAACCACATGGCTTGAAGTGGCTTGGATACCAGGTTTGACCAGGCTGCAGCGCAGGATTTCCATATTTCCCTATTCCTGGGACTCGCGTAGATTCTGAGACAACAGGGTAAAGGATCTACTTTCAAGACCATGTAAGTAAGACGACGTCACTGTCCAACATGTCCAACAGCATGTTCGGCTTTGCTTTTTGTATCTTACAATATTATCTGCTGTTGTTTCCATATCTTCGCGACATCACGATTCACTGCCGCAACGGCTTGCTCTCTTCTTTTCATACCACCACGCAGTGAACGATCAAGATGTCCACTCACCCAGACCTCACATTGCCCGCCAAGGCGCCCGGCATGGAGCGTTACCACAACACGCCCATGAAATTGCTCCCAGTCGCACTCTACACCATCGTCGACCTTACCGACAACGAGCTGCGAGAGCTCCGGGAAGCATGCGAGTCCCAGTGCGACCAAGAACCCGAGTCCACCGTTCGTCTCGCACCCCGATGCAAGTTCGTGGGCGAGCCCCTGAGAGCCGCCTTCGACTACCATCTCGAACTCGGCAGGGCAGGCGCCTACGACCCGACTTACTTCATTGCTGCTATCAGCCGAGACTGGCGGTCAGACGGCGTTTTCGTTGTTACGTTGGAAACCGACGACGAGCTGGACGGTGATGTTGATTCGTTTCGGAGCAAGGCCGAGGACTCGGGCGTGATAATGGTCAATCTTCAGATAGCTAATTCGAGCTGGGCGGAGGAGAACGAGGGCTATGCACTAGACGATGATGACGGCGGTGACGATGACGATGACGATGACGATGACGATGACGATAACGATAACGATGACGATGACGACGATCACAAGGATAATGAGGACGATAACAATAACAATCACAGCGACAGTAATCAGCCAAGCAAGCCGCCTCCGGTCGGATTCTTCATCGGAGTCTATACCGTGCAAGGGCTGAACGAGAAGACGCTCTTGAAAGCAATCGAACCCGCAGCGGAGGTGAAGACGCCCGAGGAGTTCTGCTGCCGAATCCAAGCATCTCTTCCCCCAGACTCCGACATAATCGCCGAAGCCTGCAAGATGCATCCACAAAAAGTCCTCCAGAATAAGTTCCTACACAAACAAATGTTCCTCGTTGCCGACAGCACCAACATCCAGAACGACGGCATCGCTCTCGTCCACATCGACTGGGACGGCAACGTCAGCGACAAATCTGCCGAGATGCTGCAAGACATTGGCAAGACCAGCGCGAGAAAGACACAGAGATGCGAGTGCAGGCAAGCAGTGCCGACGCTCTGCACCATCGCCGGCAACTATCGAAAATGGAGCTACAACCACTGGCGCTTTGGTGTCTACACCGTCAACTACCCCGATGCCGACATCAAGATCGCCCAACTGCTCGACAAACAGTGGGTGAAGCGCGGACACGGTCAAGATCGAGTCGTGCTCGGTCCCGGTCTTCCGGACCCGAAACCAGCAGACAATGCGGCGTTCTGGATGGACGTCGTGCGCGCACATGCGAGCGTCTGTGAACGCACGAGGTTCTCGAGCAACTTTCAGAGACAGCTGTGTTTTGTTTGTGATAACGATGAGCCGGGTGCTAAGGGTGTTTGGCTTGTTAAGTTCGATTGGGATGGGGAGCTTGGGCCTGAGGGGAAGGGGAGGGAAGAGTTGCTGAAAAGAGACTATGACAGTGTGCTTACTGTGCAACGCTGTTCTGTTGCTGAGGCTTTGAAGACTCTTGCTGATGTTGCTGATGGGAAGAAGAGTTGGCAGGGTGTGGTACCTCCGTAGTGATTTCAATACCTCGATTATGGAGATACTCATATCCACATAGGTCGCTGTGTACTTATAGTTCAATACATCTAGTCCCTGTGGAGACATATTCTAGCAGAACAAGTCTTGTTGTACTTGAATGCCAGGGATAGGGTACAATTTGCATGTGTGGTGTCTCTTGACCACCCTAACAGCGTCATGTCACGGTAGGAAGATCAGTTTAGTCTAAACTAAGTACTTACGTTTTGAGAGTCCGTTTCTATCTGGACATACTTCAAGCACAATTGGTGGTCCTTTGACAGTTTGCTGAACCTATGACTGCAAATCGGTCCAGCTATGGCGTCGGATTTCATCGGCCTCACCGTTCTGGTCACTCTCCACTCACCGTCTAATGCGCAAATCCAGGGTCTTGTAGCAGATGTCATTGGACGGCAATTATTCCTCCGGGATGGTAATCTTCTCCAACTCGTACAGACGGGTAGTTCATACTGATCCATAACAGTACTATTCCTGACCTCCGGTCAACGCTTACCGGAGTACCGCATCGAAGGCTCCAATGTTGCAGATCTCGACGTTCCGGCGAGCCCCGTACCCGTCTACTCCGGTCACACATCATCACTCCCACAAGACGGCCCACATCATGTGTCGGCTCGTCAGTCATATAGGCCGACCCGAACGCCACCCGCGCCAGAACTTCTGGCCCCGTTACCCTCGAAGCCTCCATCACGTCCCTTGGCGGATCCGGCAATCTTGAGTTTTGTCAAACCTCCAGGATTCGTCCACAACACTGACTCTTCATGGCGGTCGACACGACAAACGTCACCGCCGCGAATGAGCCCTTCCGACGTGTTGGGGTCAATTCCTACACACATTCCCCCAGCACTCCGATCGGAGGAAGCAGTGCCGGAGCTAAAGGGTGTCCCACCAATTACTGGCTCTGGAATGGAGAGGACTGATGCGGTCGTTACTGCTACATTAACGGCACCTTTTAACAGCATGAAGCTCAACGGTGACGCGCATCGGTTGGATGAGGTGGGAAGTACAACAAGCAAGACTGGCTTGGTGGATCCTGAGAATGTGCCCATTGGCCGGAGGATGGCTCAGCCGTTGGAAACAGCCGTCAAGTATACTGGCAAACGAAGTAGACGTGGTGGGAGGGGAAAGGCGCAAAGGGAGGCAGCGATGCAGATGGAGCCCGTATCGGTTGAGGGTCCGGCGGACATTGACACGTCAGCTGCCGTGATTCGCAAAAACCAACAGAACATCAGATCCAAGGGTTGGCGACAAACTTCACTTATCGAGGAAACGACCGTTGCAGCTGGGAGTACGTCAGGGCTTACAGTGGGTACGGGTCGTCGGCAAGCTGGTTCCTCATTCAAGAGAAAGACTCAACGTCAGCAAATGGCAAACGGCGAAGACCAGAATGGCTGGGCAACCGAGGATGCTACGGATATCCAAGACATGGGCGAGTTTGATTTCGAAGGCAACCTGTCGAAGTTCGATAAGCGTACCGTTTTCGATCAGATCCGGAATGAGGACACCACGGCGGATGAGGAACGCTTAGTCAGCTTCAACAGAAGGGTCGCCAGACCAGGCACGGCTGGTGGAAAGAATCTCCACCATACAGAAAACGTGCTTGAGGTTTCTAAAACCAATGGTCTGGATAAGCGTAACAACTACAGTGAAGAGAGCGATGATGATGACGTTGAGGAGACAAGAATCAGCAGCGGCAGAAGCTCGCGAAGGACGCTCTCTCGTGCTTCCGCAAGGCACGCCTCGAGGAAAGGCAGCGCGATTGCTTCCACCCAGACGAAGAGTACGGCAGCGAGTAGTCTTTTGAGCTCTCTCAACCGAGGACAGTATTCACCATCTCATGATACAGGAAGCCCTAGACCCGGCAGACAGGCCATATCTACCCCACCCCTCACCGGTCCTCCTGCTTCTTCCAAGCCTTCGCTGCGAACGCTACCAAACAACAAACTCTGTCACTGCGTCAGTCCGCTTCAGATGCTCGAGGTCGAAGGAGTGGCCATCTCGAAGCTAGGTTTGACGGATGACATGATGACAGAGAACGCCGCGAGGGCGACCGCCGAGGTCACGCTATCTGCCATCAGCGCAGGCGGGAAGCGACTACACAAGGAACATCACCACTCGTTCCCCGTCGTTGTCATCCTGGCCGGCAACCACAAGAGCGGTGCCCGGGCGATAGCCGCCGGGCGCCAGCTCTGCAACCACGGCGTCCGAGCCGTCATCTGCATGGTCGGCTACGAGCACGAAGACGAGTTGCTCGAAGGCGTCCGCAGACAGCTCGACATCTTCCAGAAGAGCGGCGGCCGTCTAGTCCGCTACGACGAGCTGTCAAGCACCCTGAAAGCGCTGGACGCGCCGGTCGAGCTCGTCATCGACGCCCTGCTCGGCATGCACGCAGCCTTCGACGACCTCCGACCCGACGATCAAGTCGTCACGTACGAGCTCATCGCGTGGGCTAACAAACTCAAAGCTACCGTCCTGGCCGTCGACGTCCCGACCGGCCTTGACGCCTCGACGGGTAAGTCCCACACAGTTAACCCTACCCCATCCCTGCCACGTCACGTCACGCTAATCTTCGCCACACACACAGGTAAAACATCTGTCATCGACAGCCAGCCGCTCCTTATCAAAGCACGCACCGTCATCGCAATGGGCGCTCCCAAGACCGGTCTCCTGAACGCCCTCATCGCGGGTGATGCACATTCTCAATCGTGGCAGATCGTCGTCGCCGATCTGGGCATCGGCAATACGGCGTGGAGGAAGTACGGCACGCGGCGGCGGCACGGCGTCGAGTTTGGGAGCGAGTGGGTGGTGGGCTTGCGCTATCAGGGCGGGGTCGAATGAAGGTCCGGTCCGGTCCGGTGGATGGGTTTGAATACTTTTTGGGAGTTGGGAGCGGGTAAGGCTGGCGTTGGGTTTCTGTTTTCGATCCAGGACGCGGAGAATGTGGGTTTCAGGGCATTTTTCCAAAAAGCGGGGGGGTTATCAAGGGGAGTTGTGGGTGGGAAGAGATTAACAGTATTAGCTATCTGCTGTGATAGTTCAGGCTCCACAGGACGCTTTCACCACCGTGTTGCTCGATCTAGGTTGAAGCTGAATGAGAACCCGCCATTGGCTTGGTTCCGTCACAGGCGTCGTTAGCCCCGCGCAGAACTTCTGGTTGTATGCCTACGTCCTTCCAGATCTCGTCGAAGCCCATTTCGTAGCGGTGGAGATGCCTGAGGTAGGGCAGGTATGTATTTGAGGTCCCACGTTTTTTCGCTGGGACCAATAGTCTCATGGAGCTCTGCATCAATTGCTTGCATCCTGGTGACTACGGGGATAAGTTCCATGTTAGCCTAAACGATGAATTTCTTTGTCACCTCGTCAATCAATGCTCGACGAACAAAACGGCCACAGCTGTAGATATTCGTAAAGGCCGCGGCAAAGTGAGCAGCTTTTCGTCCCGGAGTCAGAGAATCGCTCGGCGCTATTCTTCAAGATCACGGTTGACCCTTCACCGTTCATAGTATACCATGCTCATGCTCATGCTCTCCAGGGCAACGATGTGTCCACATGAAGGCGCGGTGCAACGATCCGTATCAAGTTCGACCTCCTCGAAAGTGGTAAGAGCAAACAATAATACAGTGAGTGATGAGGGAAGTTTTAATTGGCACCTCTCTGGTCAACGTTTAAATGGAGCAGAATGGACACTTTTATTTGGTCTGATAAGGAATGCAATAACAGCCAAAGAGTGAAAAGTGACTGAGGGAAAGCATGGGGAAGCAGTGAGTGAGCATGAGAGAGCAAAGAGAGAGCAGAGGGAGAGCATAAGGGAGCAGAGAGGAAGCACATCAATGAAATGAACTTTAGTGGGGAAGCAAAGCAGTGGCACTCGAATCAGTCAGCGGTCATGTGTTGTCCTAAGTACGGGGGAATATATATATATATATATATATATATATACATCAATTCCGAGGCCAGACTCGACCAGACAACACATCTGAGAAAGGTATGCTGCCCTAGCTGACGCGCAGTGTCTACAGAGTACCTCGTGTTCGAAGTCCTACCCAAAGCATGACGCCGTCGAAGCGAGACGTGTTGGCTTTTCGGGACAACCACAGACTGCCGCTTCGCCTCCACGATGGATGTGTGTGAGTCGCAGGGGTTGGTTATGGACGGAGTTTGGTGGCCCAGCGGCCTCTGTGGATGTCCCCGACCGTTTGCCATGGGTGATCCGACCACGTGGGGACGGGGACCGGAAACGTGCGGGAGATCGTCTGCGTGTGTGGTTGAATGAACCGGGGAAGGGAGAGTGCGAGGTAGGACGCAGAAGTGGTTCGACACGTAAGGCATTTTTTCTTGAGAGTCATCCGGCAGCATGATCGATCGCTCATGTTCATTTCCTCTCATCTCATCTCATCCTCATCTGAAATCAAACGTAGACGACACCATGCAGCAAGAAATCCAGTCTCGGCCTGTCCAGACAAGGCAAGTGATACAACCGCCTGAACAAGAACAAGATGAAGCGAGCTCTTCGAGCTCCCAGGAGCATATGTCGTGCGACTCTCTCTGCGACGCAATATCATCGACGCAGCTCTTTCCCCGACATACATACATCCATGCGGAAAACCCACCGGAGAACACCCATCCCGTCGCCTTTCCCCACGGGTTACCTTATGTATACCCATCCCCCCTTTCCCCTGCGCCTAGATAGATCCCATATACCCTCTTAGCCCGAACCCTCACCAACCGTCCCTCGCTGACCAGAACGAGCATGAGGCTCCGCTCTGCCGGTCGGCGGGGATCCGCACTACGGGGTGCGTTTCGGTCTGGGATGAGGATGCGGCCCAATGACCGTACAAAGACTTACAGGACTGCCAAGCTGACGCCCCGACTTTTCAGTAACCGGATCGACGGTATTGCACGATGAGCTACAGCTCTCGCGCCAACGCACCACGGCTCCGAGGCGCGTTCGTTTCGAGACACGACGTTACACGGTGGGAGTCGCCATGTCATCGAGGCTGGAGCTTGGGGGCGAGGGGCGGGCGGGCTTTGAGGACGGACGTACGCTTTCGGGAGGGGATCATCTGGGCGGGTTGGATATGGGATGGATATGGTCATGGTGGTTGCGTGTACGACCATATAGCGGAACGGATCGAACGTTTACGGGCTTGCTGACCCTCTCAGCACAGGCCAGGTCAAGGAATCCGACTAATAGAAACCATCTCGATCCGTCTCAGGGAGTGATGGATTAGGCTCTTTCCTAGCGATCTTTGACCCGTTTTGCGAGGTGGCTTTTTGAACTGGGGAGGAACGAAAATGAGGGCTTCTCAAGGGGGAAGGTTGTGGATCGGGGGGAAATGAGGGAACTTGATTTGGTGCGAAGAGGACTCTTAGCGGCTGCTTAGGGTTTGATTAGCTGAGCAGCAGTGCATGGAACAAGACAGGAAAGGAAGGCCTATTTTGGCATTCCGAATCCGGATTCGAATCCGAGCGAGTCAAAATCGTCGAGCGTGGGTATAGGGGAAGGATCGGCGTCGATGTTTGATGCTGGACGTTCGTGCTGTGGGCGATGATCGTGGTGCAACCTCGGGCGTTGAGTCTTGGGGTCGTCTTTGGACCCTGATCGTTCGTGTCGACCAAGATATAAGACCCCTCGTTCTCTCGTCACTCAGCACTCCAAGCCAGGTCGTCCAACGAGATAATTCTATTCCTCACATCCCTTCAAAAGCTTCCCACCCAACCCCATCCAATCACGTCCAAGTCTAGTCCTCCGTCAACATGCGTCTGACGTTGCTCGCCGCCGCCTCCCTCCTCGCTTGCACAGCGCACGCGCAAACTTTCAGATGCACAGCTCCCAATCGCCTCGTGTGCTGTGGGATTGTCATTGGCGGCGGATTGGGTCTTAATATCGCTGCAGGCGCCGATTGGGAGTGGTTTAAACCGTGTTATCTTCCTACTAAACCAGCGGGACAGAGAGAGCATGAGGGAACGTCGTACTGATAGTGACGATAGGTGTCAATGCCAACGGTGCGACTGCTCTTCAAGAACCGGCCACGTGTCCGGCCGAGACTACCGCCACGTGCTGCGGACTCACGGTAGGGCCCCGAGATTCCGTTGACGTCTGATCTTGCGTGCTCCGCGCCGGCTGAATCTTTGCCCCTTTCCGGATTACCCCGACAGGTTCGTTCTTGCGAGGCGAGTTTGCGGCCTGTGGCGATCCGACGGTGGTTTAGAGTCCGTATTGATGGATAGCAATTGTGTTGAGAACGAAAACGTGAAGTCGGTTGTTGGAACTGTTCATGGTTGCGGCTCTTGGCATGGCATCGAAGCGTTTAATGTTTAATATAGCTGGGATAAGGATGGTCGGATCGTGCAGATGTTGACAGACTGAAGGAGGCCCTTGCTCGAACCAATTCAAATCCGTTCCGCGCCACTTCATAAAATCACAATCTTCGATTCCAACCAGCCGTCCCGACGTTCAAGCCAGAGTTGTTCAATCACCCTCGTGAGATGCTCCATCGAGCAAGTCCCTTCCTTCAGGGTGTGATTCATGTCCAGTTCTTCATTCGTACCAAACCACTTATCCTCCCCTCTGCTTCAAATGCTTACACAGAAAGTCACGAAGTGAGTTCGAGGATACAACTCAGGTCATGCTGATCTGGCCGTGCCCTTTTATCTTAAAGATGGAGCGTGGAAAGGAGGATGACGGTACCCTTTTTGGTGCCATGAGGGTGGAGTTGAGCAATGATTTGCAGAGTTTTGGTCTCGGACATAAGTAGAGCAGGGCCCTGCCACCGACCGCAGCAGTTTCAAGAACCCGCAACCTCGAAGTCAATAATGTACATTGCAGTTTCCGTCGTGCGGTACCTTAGTGGAGGCGGTGTGTGCCGTATTTCGTGAATATTCAGCCAAGACGCTGATTATCGTCATTTTGTCACACCTTCGTTACACGGCAGGGTAACACGATAAACTGTGTGGTTGCCGTCCGATAAAATGTCAAACCGTAGTAAACGCGACAACGGTCATGAGATGATCTCTTCTGGCGGCATGAACGCCGATGATAGCTTTCTGCTAAGGAGTGAGATGGGAAGAGTGGAAAGCCTCGGTCGAAATAGCAAACGCTCATATGAGTATGGCGAACCCGTCATATACCCCGCCCGATGAAGATGAATATCTACCCTATCCAACTCCTACAACGCCGCAAGACGCTCACCAGTTGTCGAAATTGCCAAAGCCGTTAACCTTTGCCTTCTTCGTGACCGGCTCTCCACCGGTTTCCTGCTCCCACTCTGGGACGACATTATTTGAGCCCAAACCGTCGGCGAGGAATGCTTCACTCGCTGCAGCAGTCTTCAAGTACTTGCCCACACCACCTACACCAGCATCGCCGACAACTGTGCCGTCTCCCCTGATCCTCTTCCCCGTCCAAGTCGTCCGCTCATCTTCCCGGCCCCCTTGTCTGACGATCTCTTGCTTCTCCTTCTCCTCCTCGTCTTTCTCCCGCTTCTGCTTCTGGAACTCTTCGAAAGGGTCCACGAAAACGACAACGTCCAGTATCCTGATCTCTTCTGTTGGATGATCGGACGAGTCCGTCGGTGCGTTTTCCAGTCTCGACAGCGTCTCCAAGCCGCCAACAACGCGGCCAAAGATGGTGTGCTTGCGGTCCAAATGCTTCGCGGGACGATAGGTGATGAAAAACTGGCTGGAATTGGTGTTCTTACCCTTGTTCGCCATCGACAGCATGCCTCTCGAGTCATGAGTCAGAGGTCCATCGAACTCATCGTTGAAGTTCTTGCCCCATATGCTGGTTCCGCCCTTGCCTGTTCCCGTTGGGTCGCCGCCTTGGATCATGAAGTTCCTGATGTTCCGGTGGAAGGCAACGTCTTTATAGTAGCCCTTCTTGGAGAGCTGTACGAAGTTCCACACGGCGCGTGGAGAATATTCCGTCTGTAACTCGACGTTCAGATCGCCTAGGTTGGTCTGTATTCGCGCATAGCCTTTGATCTTGACCCGCTTCGGTCTCAACATGTACTCCTCATCGGTCAACAGAGCGCGCTCGCCAGACGTATGCGGTGTCAGCCCCGTGCTCGTGAATGATGCTGCTGCCTTGCCGGTGGTATGTTGCGCGGCATTGTAGGGTAGCGCCCTGCCCGAATGCGGTGATGAGGTCTGCACCTGCGCACCATTCGTCGCTGTCTTGACCAATTTACTGCCCGGTCCCAGAGAAATGGTGTTCGACTCCTTGCTCCTCTGCTCCCGCGCTTTGGCAACCGCCTCTTTCGCCTTCAAAATCTTCGCCGAACTCCCGAGTGCCTCCTTGTTTACATTCCTACCCGGATCGTTCCTCTCCCTCTCTTGCTCTTCCGTCAACGTACTGACACCGTCTTGAAGATATTTGAAAGAGCTCAAATCTCTTCCCTCGAGGTTTTGCGGGTCTTGTAACGTGATGATGTCCTTCCTCCCAAACTCCTCATCACTGACCAGATCCTTCCACATCTTGGCCTTGATGTTCAACCTCTCCACCGTGTCCCACGCAAAGACGTTCCCAGTAATCCGCAGGGCGACGATATGCGTGTTGTCCGTGAAGACTTTGAACGTAACCGGATCGACCATCTCGCCTTCATCGTTCTTTGCAAAGTTCAGCTTGATGAGTTCGGAGCTCTTCATCGGAAGGCCGGTGACGGGATTGGTGCCGTGTTTCTTGAGCCATGGCAGAATATTGGTGAGGTCGAAAATGGTGCCGTCGGCTGTGCAGACCGGGTGGGCGAACGGTTGAAGAGATGCGGCGCAGAAGTTGAAAGGGAGGCGCTTGAAGGATGCGCCGGCAACTTTGGTCTTGGACACACCGGAGCCAGCGCTGGCCGAGTAGGCATCTTCGGAGGCCCACTCGGAATGTGTAATCTATCGCGGGTTGGGCGTGTCAGATATGCCAGTGTTTAACAACAAGATAGGGTGATCCGTTCAAGGGCATTACATATAGCTTGTCCGTTCCTAGGGACAACTTTGCGTCAGTGATGATCTTCAATAGGAGCACGGCCATGATTCAGCACACCTTTTCCCATTCTGCGATCACCTCCCACCGCTGTTGATACTCAATTGGTAGTGGCTTTTTGATATGTTGTAGTTCTTCGCATAGACTGATGCCCGCCTGTTAACTAGGTAGGTATTCGCTCGTTGGGTGTTATGTAAGCTTCGTTTGTCAAAATGGTCTGTGCTCTAGCCCTATGGAGATCATCCTGACCCCGGTCCATCCACAGAGTACACTACAGGTGACATCTCTACAGCCTGTGCTTTGAGAAAAACCGGCAATGCACCGTTACATGCGTCGTATGGAGTGGACTTCTCCCATTTCTGGTTGACAGGATGACCACATGTCGGAAGCGCCTGTTGAAATCACAGCGAGGCCTTACACCAGTGATCATTGCCGGAATTTACGATGAGCTAGGTATTGGTAAATTCGGACAGACCGCAGTACTATATCTAAGAAGCTCTTTGTTTGATAGCAGCTGTAGATTGCACGGCAGACTAGTGTCATATGGCGGTCCGGGGTTCAGTTCAGCAAAGGTAAGTGAAGACGTGTAGCAAACTAGATGAACGGCATGTCCGTGGCGGTGGGAGGAGTGAAGAAATAGCACTGTTGACTGCAACTCATGAATCTCAGACAACACCTCTTCGTTCAGTGACGCTATACAGAAACATTAAATACAGTATCGGCGTAGGCACACGAAGAATCGTCCAGCAGAGTCGTGAAGAGAACGGTCCAAGGTACGCTAACCTGACGCCAAGATGGTGCGCGGAGAAGACCAAAAGAACCGTCACCTAACTCATAACACACCTCCCGGAAGCTGACTCTGAGGGAGCTGTATTGAACTCTGATATCCCCTTCCTCCAAGACCCATTCCATTACTCATGCCGTTCTCCAATCCTGCGCTTCCGGGAGCGCCGACGCTAGGCCCTGAGTGACCCTCCATCGGGGCAGCATGCCGTCTCAACATGAACATCGGCTTCCGACCCTCCCGATCCAGCTGCTTGAATAAGATCAACGGTCGCTCATCCAACCCGAGACATCTTTCCTGGTCGCCGTACACGATGTAAAGAGCGTACTGCCGCCAGTCTGCGTTGATGTTGTACTTCTTCAGCGCAGCAGGAAGAACTTTGTGACAGGGATCCTTCAGGCTGACGTGGAAGGACTTGAAGATCTCCACGCTATGAGGCTCGCGTCCTGCAGAGCCGGGTGGATCCTCTTGCTGGGCACGACGGAGACTGGTAGGCGTCGGAGTCGGATTACTACGATCGCGGTCACTGATGAGGGTGGAGGCATTGGAGTTGTAGGAGAAGTGCGGGAGGGATTCCTCGACGTGGGGATACATTGTGCGAGTGGTGTTGGACATGCCTGCATCCCGTACATAAGGTCGCGATGTGAGTGGAGCTGCGTTGGGGTAGGCAGTTGGCGAGGTCGGTGAGGGCACGTTAATCTGGTTTGGGGAATTCGAGGGTTGAGAACCGCCGCTCACGGATGCGGCCAGATGTGATGAGGCCGCCACCGCGGCGGCCGAAGGATCGAGATTCGAGTTCTCAGACAGAGGTTTCCCCTCAGGGATTGCTTGAGGTATGTGAGTAGGAGAGTTGTTCTTGGGTGTTGAGCCGAGAAAGAAGCTCTTCTTGGACGGTTTTCTAAACAGGCTGCTGCCACTCTTCTCCGGCGCCGCGTGAGAGATAGACGGTAAGGTGACATTCGACTGGTCGTAGTTGTGCAGCTCCGGACTATTCCCAGGTGGTTGATACGGCAAGGGTTGCGATTGATTCTTGGCGATGCGAAAAACAGGTAACAGCTCCTCCCGTAACCTCCGGTATTCTTCCGTGATCTTTCGAAGTTCTGTTTCGGCAGCGATGATCCGTTCATCTCGGAGTTTGATCGATTGTATGATACGAGCAATATCATCCTGCGTAGCAGTCTGATCTTGTAGACTCGCTTCAGCGGCTGGGTGGACACAAAGCAGACTCATCAGCATCTGACACTGTGATTGACACTGCTGATGAGATCAACTCACACAGCGGAATGTAGTGGTCAGGATCTAACGGAACGTCCTGCTTGACCTTTGTGTCGTAAACGCTCTTGAGAATCGTGAGTCGATGCCCCACGCTTGCTATGCCCATCTCTTTGAGCTCGTCATGCTTGAGAGCAATCAGCGCTTCTCCAACGATCTCATTATCTAGGAGATCGGATATCGTTAGCGTCCACTATTCTATATTAATCGTCCCGCACCACCCACCTAGGAAGTGCTTGCAATACTGCGGCAACCCCAGACTAGACACGAAGTCCGCACATTCCCCCGTCGTCCAGTCCGTTATGAGTGTCCTTGGAGAACTTCTATCTGCTTCCAGGTTGCCAAAGGTCGTAGGTGTATGCTCAGCTGAAGGTGGCTCCGAGTCGGTAGGCGAGGTCTCGGAATCGGTCGGTAAGTGTGGAGATGTCATGACGCTGCGCTCATACTCGTCATCGGCATCAGAGTCTGCGTGATAGGCTGTCGGAAAGGCCATTGTGAGTCCGATCTTGCGAGTCGCTTACGGAAAGGCTCGCGGAGAGGTGAGGCTGTAGGTCGCCGAACCCCTTACGGCGTGTTTACGATCGGTACGTCAGCAGGATAGCATCTCTCGTCTTCGTATCCGTGAGTGCGTTCTGATCCAGCGGAGATTTCGATCGTATGTCAGTTAGTCTTGGGCGGAACAGCGGACAGCAGTCTTGAAGCTCGACGTGTACACGATGATTTTGGCTGCGGAAGACAATGCTAGCGGATCAGCGATAAATGTAATTCGTACGGATACCTTTAAGGTAGTCAGAGTAACAAGAGTGCGTTGGAGCGAGTCTCAGCAGTAAAGAAGCTGTTCGAGCGTCACTGATTGTCAATAAGTTACGGCACAATATCAGGTAGAGGTGAGGTGAGGTGAGCTTTGGCACAGCCTCTTGGCTTTCTTTGGGCTTTGGGCTTCCACGCTTAAGCTTGTCCGCCTGGATGCCTGAACCGTCAGACTCGGCTAACGTAACCATTTGTAACTTAACCTTACTTATAACCTTACTATAGTAGGTTAGCGTCGTCAGCGCCGTTCCTGGAAGACATCGACCTTTATATGTCCGAGCGTCCTTGGTGACCAAACCAAAGAAACAATCATCATTTAATGGGGGAGTAAACATCGATAATTGAACAAACTATAATAAAAGGGAATAAATCTTGATATTGTTCATTTTTATTACTGTCTCATTGTTTGATTGTTTGCATCAACAATGCTATAAAGCAAGACGGCGTCAATATTTGCAGCTAGCCAGCCTTCGATCTTTTATTATTGAAGTCTAAGCTACATGAGGAGCCCAGCTGTACTCATATCCCTCCGCTCTATGCCTCTGCCCTTCCAAGAGGCAATTAACAGACACTTTCGCCGTCCATCAGCAGTCTAGATCCCTTACTAATCACTCCATCCCTTTGCCCATAAGGCTTCCTTCTTTCCCGCTTCATTTCTCATGTCACTTTCCTCACCATCCACACACACTTGGCGCCTCCAGTGGTTGAAGCCCATAATGATGATGACGACCAGAAAGACTCCCACCAGATACCTCAGCCAGACAAGCAACGTGATCAGTATACTGGTGCCGATCAGTCCAGAAACTAGACCACCGAGGATCAGGTAGAAACCGTCGACTCCTGTTCGCTCAGGCAGCTGCCTCGCGGCTTCGAGAACTGTGGTGATGATGTTTAGGTAGTCCATCAGCTTTGATAATTGATGAAACTTTTCATGCGTTTTGATGGGAAAGAATGACAGGTCAAGAAGTGATGGACCGCAGAGAGATCTAGGCAGACATCTGTAGTTAATGGAGAAATGTTGGTGCAGTCACCGAACATATTCATATTGAAAGTGCCATCTGTGAAAGAAAGGTTCACTCTCAAGCAAAGACTCTGCCATCACTCGCCCCATTCACCAGCAACTGTCATGGGCACAGACCTGTCTCTGTCGAGAAGCAGAAACTCAGGTAAGAGAGTGAGAGTCGATGCTAGCCCTAAAGCAGCCTGCTATCTATATACTACTAACTCAACTTGTTAAGAGACTAAACGATAGGTAGACTGTCTCTTTGATGAACCTCAAAGCTCGAGTAATGCCCTCAACCAACCTTAACATGGAGGAATGTATTTACTATTCAGAAAGAGTCAAAGACTATCGCACGCTGTTATCAAATTTGATATTCGAAACAGTTGCATTTCTACCTTCTACCCCCTCAATTCCAGCCAGTAACACAAAACTTTACAATACTTCAGCGCTCCAGTTGGCAGAATAGCTGCACCTTATCTATAGAGAAGCAGGGTAAACCAATGCTATCAGCAACTCACACGGTCTGCTCGTAGACAGTCTGCTGGTAGAAGAGCCTGTAAGCTCTCTGTCCGTTGCCGTCACTATTGGGGTCGTATTGAAAGAGGGCGACGCCGCGTTCGTTCGTGTTTTCTTGATCCCTTTCGGCCTGGATGTCGTAATTGAGTCGCTCGTAACCTTCATTACGATCTGGACGCCGGGAACTAGGGTGGTAAGCAAGGCTCTGAGCTTTCTGATTTTCGTGGGATATTCGAGATCATTCTCGCTATTGGTGGTCGACTCCCTTATCCAATCCTTCAGTGGTGTCATGATGTAAGCCCGGGTTCGATCACCGGGCTGGTTGAAATTGTTCGGATCCAGTGAGGGTCCTTGGGGCGGTAAAATTGGGTCTGTACGACCTTGGCCGCTGACCGTATTCAGTACCCGTTCTTGCCATCGAGGGAAGTCGGCGTTATCGTTCTTGTTGGTGGAATATGTTTCCCAATAATGTGCCTAATGACGAGTGTCGATTAGACTGAGATGCTTGACCCTTTGTTGATTCATCGATCTCACCATGTAGACGGCTCGATTGGAGACAACAGTCAACATCGTGCAACCGTGCAGGCCACCTGTGCCATATTGAAATCCGACGTCACCGAATAACCCTTGTTCAGTGACGGTCCGTTCATCTTTTGTGAAAAATCCCAGCAGAGGTCCAAACTGTGGGTCTGATTTGCCGAAAGTTTGCATTATTGCTGAAAGATATATCGCCGCTCGTTCTCGATTCCATCGCGGTGCCGCAAAGCTTCTTTTTGCAAGGTGTGAGTGTAGCCCGTGGACTTGCGCAGGAGGTGGAGGTGCAGGTCCTTCGCCGCTTGAGTAATTCCATGCTGGGGTGTGACCGTCCGGAAGATTCCATGATCCGAGACCGAGACCCCGCCTTGATGGCGCGCATGCCGAGCCACATGTCGAGGGATCGCAGGGTGCTTTACGTACACAATTCAAGGTATTTGTACCTATATTATCTCGCCGTACACGCAGAGTGAGACTGTCTGGACTGTCTGAACTGTCGGAGTTATCAGCCTGCCGAACATGCAGAGTGAAGCCATCTCTGAACTCATGTCAGTCATATTCATATCAGCATAATGAGTGATGATCAGAAGCAATCACACCTTCTTGGGTAGATGTTGGCGGTGCCGAGTGTGCTCAGCAGAAGGAAGAGCAGAACTTTCATCCATTGAAAAGACAATGCCATGATTCAGGAAATCAGGAGCCACCCTGAATGAAGTCTTGAAGATTGTGTGATGAGCGAGCACACAGGCCCAGGAGTGCAGCTTTGTGAGATGAGATAAATCAAAGAGGAGGCCGAGTTGACTACAAGAACTTCCTGTTCTTTTAGGGGGATCTGAAAGAAGAGGAGGTAGCATCAGTTCCGCTACTGAGCATTGGCCCTATTGCATCCTTCAGTTGGGCGTCAATCCCACCCATTGGCGAAATGAGCGAATCTTGCAACAAGACACTGCACCGTGACTGAGGTGGGAGTATCACACGGCTGACTTCACGGCCGACTTCTGCGCCGTCGGCCAGCATGGTTGACTTCCGTCCAGCTCCTCAACACGGCTGACTTCCGCGCCATTCGCCTACAGAGCTGACTTCCGTGCCGTTCACCTACGGGGCTGACATCCATCCTTCTCACCTACAGGGCTGACTATCCCGCCGGTCACCTACGAGGCTGACTCGACTACCACATCGTTGGCCTGCATTGTTAACCTCAGTGGCGTTGGCCTCCAGCTTGCTTGTTGAGTGTATGAAGGCCAAATCCTTCCATGCTACAGTTCGTCTACAGAGTGTACACAAATTCACGGGTCAACCAATTTTAATCCTACAAGCGAAATTGTTCAAAAGGAATCCTTCAAGCGAAATCGTTTAAGCGAAGTCCTTCAAGCAAAGTCCTTCAAGCAAAATCCTTCAAGCAAAATCCTTCAAAAACCTTCAAAATCCTGGATGTTACAACAAACTCCTTCAATTTCCTGTCGAGCACCACCGCATTAGCTCTCTAGCGCTTAGTCAGCTGCTGTACTCTTACCCGACAAGCACTGTGTTGACATCGACGTTAGTGTGGGCGCATTCAACTACTACACCAACGCAATCTTAGCTCGCTCAGTCACCAATGTTGGAGGCCGTGCCCTCTATGAACATGGATATCCGATATGCGTCCTCGCCCGGCCATTGTCGAGTCAGCAACCCACGCACTGGGCGGGAAATATGGCTTTAACAGGATTCCGGAAACGCCGACGAGGGAATGGTCTATCCATATCCGAAGATCTATAGCTGGGGCGGGTCAAAGGTTTGATGTGGAGCCAATCTTATGGTGGCTAAACCAAGATGCTCCACGCGAAAGCCTGCTGCAGTGCGACGCCATTCCTTGTGGTTGACCTGCCTTCCATATATACCATATGCTTTCTCGGCTCTTCAACTCACATTCGGAGGCTCTGTGTCCTGAACGCATTTCAGCAGATTTGTGACCATGTTAAACCCACGAGTCACCAGCATAGCTTCTGTTTTTTTCTTAGTCTCTGGACTCTTACACTGTGCGCTTGCCTCGTCGGGACGGTTCGACCCACAGTTCAATGAGGAACGTGAGTGCTGCGTTGCCAGTCACATCCCCTTCTGGCGAAACTGACAGAGTGCGGTAGATGTTGATTACCCTCTGGCAAGGCGGGGTGGCTCTTCCGCACCCAAGTATCCGCCTACGCATCAAAATCCACCCTTGGCTCCGCCGATCCCAATCATCCGTCTTTCTTCAGAGTATATTGGAAATGCTTCAGCGGCCCTCAGCAACTCCTCACAGCAAGTTGGCGGCAACGTGACGGTCTCGACGAACAAGCGCTGGAGTTCTGCAGACCTCTTGGCTAAGCGAGGTGTTGGCGAACCATGTGGCCCAGGCAAACCATGTCCGGACGCCAGGTAGGAATGTCTTCAGCATTTTGACCGTACCGCTTTTGGCTTACTGAAGATGCCCAGTTGTTGTGGCAATAATGGAATCTGCGGCTATGGGCCGACGTACTGCGGTCTTGGCAACTGCACATCCAACTGCAATGCCCTTGGTTTGTCAAAGCTATGTGTGTAACCTGAATTCCCTGCTGATTCAGCGCAGCTATGTGTGGCCGATACAGCGAAGGCGGGGGGACGATCAAGTGTGGAATGAACCTTTGCTGCTCGTACTACGGGTGGTGTGGAGTCAGTGAACCTCCCTCTGGGCAATCATGACCAGGCTGACCATTTGCAAGACCGATGAGAACCATTGTGGCAACCCAGATCCGAACGGATTGACACCTTGTCAGACGGGCTTTGGGCTATGTGAGATTGTTCCTCCTCCAAAATGCGGCACAGGGAGCGGCACAACAAATGGTAGAGCCATAGGATACTACCAGGCGTCTAATACTTACGACCGCGTCTGCAACAAGATATCACCCAGCCATATTGTGACTCATGGTTTGACACACCTGTACTTTGCGTTCGCTCAGGTAGGTTTGACCTACATATACACTGTGAGCAAGTCCCGTGGCTTACTTGTTTACAGTTTGATCCTTCAACACATCAGATAGTTCCGGCTAATCCTGCGGATGTCCCCTTGTATACTGAATTTACTGCCCTCAAGGGCTCCGGTCTTGAGACGTGGATCGCTATCGGGGGTTTTGACTTCTCGAATCGGGGCACGTCTACCTCCACGGCATGGTAAGTGTGACCACATCGGCCACAGATCTGCAAAGCCGGTCAAGTACTCACCAGCAGACATAGGAGCAACATGACCCAGACTTCTACGAATCGGGAAGCTTTCATCTCTAGTCTCCAGTCGTTCATGAGTAGGTACGGCTTTCAAGGCGTTGATCTGGACTGGGAATACCCAGGTACACCGGAGCGAGGTGGCCAGAGGGCTGATACACAGAACTTTGTCTCACTTGTTAAGGAGATGCGAGCTGCTTTTGGAACACAGTACGGAATTTCCCTCACTCTGGCTCCAGATTATTGGTATTTGCGAGGCTTCGACGCAAAGGGCATGGAGGCCAGTGTGGACTGGTTCGGCTTTATGGCGTACGACCTTCACGGCTTCTGGGACGCCGACGTACGTACGCTTGGGTCTCTTGTCCGAGGGCAGACAGACATAAGAGACATTTCCAATGACACCATGCCGTACGTGATCTGAGCCATGAGTCCTGGCTCAATCTGCTGCTAACAAAATCTAGACTGTGGTTCGATGGTTTGAATCCCAGCAAGATCAACTTCGGTCTGGCATACTATGGTCGCGGATATACTCTGGCTGATCCAAGCTGCAATACCCTTGGCTGCCCGTTCAGTGGTCCAAGCAAGCCTGGTCCTTGCACAAACTTTCAGGGCGTTCTCTCACTGCCTGAAATCCATCAGAAGATCAAGGACGAAAATCTGACGCCGAAGCTGCTAAAAGCGGCGATGATGAAGCAGATCACGTGGGCGGACCAATGGATAGGTTATGATGACGCTGACACCATTGCACTGAAGAAGGCGTGGGCAGATGGGGAGTGCTTTGGAGGTATGTCGAAGATTTTGTTATTAAGCGAAATATGAGGCATGGGCTGACGGTGTATGTAGGAACGATGGCGTGGTCGGTGGACTTTAACAGTGGTGCAGGCAGGCAAGTCTTTCACCATTATCTGTGCACGGACAATGGATTGACGGGCAATCAGTGGAAACACCCCGCCATCTACAACCAACGGAAGATGTGGTCCAGCCAACGGAGGAACAGTCTGCGGAAACTGGCCGGATGGTAACTGCTGTTCAGCCGCAGGATATTGCGGTCGCGACACCGCACATTGCGGAAATGGGTGCCAAAGTGGTGACTGCATCATTGGCGGACAGACCACAGACGGCACATGCGGAGCAGCGTATGCAAACTCCATATGTGGCAACTTTGCGGCTGGAGGATGCTGCTCTTCATCCGGGCACTGTGGCAACACTGCAGACTATTGCGGGAACGGATGCCAGTCTGGACCTTGTGACGGCGTACCTACCCTTGGATCCGGCATCGTCTACATCAGCCCTGACATCTTCGGAGAGTCTAACCCAACAGTGGCTTGCTATCCCCCTTGTACTTTCGTCTTTCCTCCTTGGAGCTTGTCAAGTCCCACGACGATTTCCCAGGCCCCCGTCACATTGACTGTGGAGGATACATGGCCCACTACCTATACCATCAGCGGCAGTATTACGTCGACTGGATATGTTACGTCGGAAAAGGTCACCACAATCACCATCCCTACACTGACCACCGATCGAATCAGCCTCTCAAATGTGGTATGGACGGCCACGGCTCATGACACAATCTATCTGACGAGTAGTGTGGTGTTCCCTGCGGTAACGCTTACCGAAGACCCACCAATTGTGACTGCTGGTCCGACTTTAAGCCAGACGGGAATTGTGTATACGTACAGTCCTGGACCATATCCGCCCATCTCGTGGCTTTCGCCCACATCTTCCGGGCAAAGTATTTCGTCACCATCTGGTACGATTCCACCAGGTACGACTCCGGCAGGTACTGGTGTCACCACCAGTCATGTTCCGCCTCCGCCGCCTCCACCAGGCAGCACAGGCTCCGTGCAATTCTCATCCGGTAGGCCAGGGCCCACCTGCAAGCCGGGACAGATTTGCGGGAGTCCTTGCCTCACAAATTGCCTGCCCGAACCTCCATGCATCGGAATTTGTGGCTGCATTGGCCCCGGATGCGGTGGGGGAGGCGGCTGCATTGGCCTCGGATGCGGTGGGGGAGGCGGCTGCATTGGCCTCGGATGCGGTGGGGGAGGCGGCTGCATTGGCCCCGGATGCGGTGGGGGAGGCGGCGGAGGCGGTGGAGGCGGCGGAGGCGGTGGAGGCGGCGGTGAACCTACAGGTAGCCCTTCGTCGTCCCCCACAGCTTCATGCACCACGAGCACGACAGTATCCGACTGCGAAGTTGCCTGCTCTGTAACACCCTCTGGCTCGTCGATGACCACGGCCTGTTACACCACTACTTGCTACAGCACTATTACCGCATGCTCTGCGACGGGGACAACAGCAACGTCCGAGACGACGGTCGGATGCCCCACGCTCCCACCGTACACATCTTGGTGGACAGCTTCAGATGAGTTATTGCCGACGCTTGGTGATGGTGGGTACGGAGGGTTTGTTCTCCCGACCGACTCTGGAACCTTTACATCTCCGCCACCCCTAACTACAACACCCCCCACCACGTCTTTTATATCGTGCACCCATTATGGCCAAAACCCAGACCAGGGAGTGGTGGATGCATACTGCGTATGCTCCAGCTCCACCTTTGCAGAGTCTTTGAATACACAAGTCACACCCGTCAACAGCTGTGCCTATACCACTCTTCCAGCAACCACGACGGCCATCTCCACACTGCAGTCTGTGGTAACTGATCTCGCTCTGTGCCAAGCCTGCACTCATGCTGGCCAGCAAGCGCAGTGCACCAGCATCCCAAGTTGCACGCCTGCGTCTGCTACTACTCCTCCCACGACGACGACCACCACTCCTCCCACGACGACGAATACCACTCCTCCGTATCCGACGGTCTCGGACCTTCCTAGCGTGAAGGCTTTATGCTACTCTTCTCCAGCATATGCTCCATGGAGTCGAAGTGACGGAGTCAACGTCGTTCAGACTATTTGCCGTAGAGGCAACACCCTAACGCCAGGCCAAGTAAATGGCTATACCGAGACTTATCAGAATGCTAACGGCGTATCTGCCGTGGCTGCAGTCTCATGGGCGGAAAATCAGGCCGGATGCCAGCCTAAGAAGGACTACCCGCTTTCACCTGACTTGTGTATTACTGCGTTTGATATTATTGGGGTCCAGTGTAAGACTCTCGCATGCCAGTACTTCTTATCGATCCTCAGAAAAGTTTCACTGACCACCCTTCTCTACGTAGGTGCACCAGACCCCAATGCCCAATATGGAGGAGGTTGGGTGGATGATTACCAATTCGGCTGTATACTCTTTACTTTGGGCGCTTCTGCCAGCTGAGAAGTTGAACGATGATTTTTGCTTAGCCTGGACACCGTTGTCCATGCAAAATAGATAGTGTGTTCTTTCTCCGGCCTACTCCCAACCCTTTGCCTTATCTGGGATTTGTTAACAGCTTCGCTCCGTGCATGTGACCAAACCCCTCTGTGCAGCTCCCTCAACAAATCAAGTAATCACGAATGCATCTTCCATTCTACCTTGGCCTCCGGCGTTGAGGGTAACGAGCGTAACCGGCTAACCCGCAAATCTTACTCTCGGATTGTATGAATTCCTCTGAAGGACCTAAGCTATTGATAATTATAAGTACGAGGGAAACAGCCGCCTCTAGGTATGGTGTAGCCAGAAGCCAGCCACTTATATTGCCGCCTCTGGTTCTTGGCGCCACCTTCTAGCAACTCCTGTCTTTCTGTTCGTTACCTTTGACTTCCTTCTCGACTGGCTGCAACTCTTACAGCCGAGCTTTACGAGCGATGCGAGACAGTTATCATTCAAATGTCCTCTCCAAAACTTGAAGGCTTACCAGCCGAGATTCTCCTGCGCATCTGCGAGTACATTGAGGGCACTCACAAGTCAAGCTTGCTTACTTTCGCGCTGGTCAGCAAGCAATGCCATTATGCTGCCACTGCCCTTCTCGTCCGCACCATCAAACTCTCCGTGCGGGGTCGTAAGCAGCTTGCTTATGATGTGCAACAGTGCATCAACCGTTTGGAGTGCACATTCAGCGTCAAGCATGTTCGCCGCTTGGTCGTTGAAGGCCTGATGCGCAGCCAGCAGGACGATACAGGCGAGATAGAGCCTCAAGACCGAAGGCACAGAGCTGGGAGCTCCCCTTATCGTGATGACGACGCACTCTCCGACCGGCGCTTCGCAGATATCCCTGTAGCTGACCAAAAGCCTCCCAATATCGTTTATGAGGAAGATGAAGCGTGGAAGCCTCTCGCCAATCTGGTCAGGCAACTACCGGCACTCTCGGATCTGATTTATGCGTGCCCAAGTCAGTTCTCCCCCTGTCTCCTCCAGGCTTTGCATCAGCACCGGCCCAACTGCAGGCTTCACATCCATACCTTCAGCTTCCGCAGCCTGAACCAACCTGACCCGGACGCTCATGAGCTAGCGCTTGCAAAATCGCCCTGTCTGTACAGTGTTCAGGTCAGGTACGACAGCTACGACTCGGACGGGATTGAGGACTACAATGGAGAAGCCGTACTGCGTGTTGTAGCAGGTTTGGCACCCAATTTGAAGGAGGCACGCGTATTCCGCGGCGCCGCTGGCTGGTCACTGGCACTCATGCGAGCACTTGAAACGCCGAGGAAGCCGTGGCAAGGGTTCGCCCTCAACGAGCAGAAGCAAATCTCCACATCCGGATCCTTGCGACACTTGCAGCTGGCTGGTGTCGGCTCCATAACCAGACAAGTCGTTGAGACTTGGAGCAGACACACCGATTTCTCAGTTCTACGCACTCTCGAGTTGGAGAGCGACATTGAGGCCGATGCACTTGACTGTCTAGCAACAAAGTGCGACTTCCCTTCACTTACAACACTGGTTATGGTCCTTGCAACAGGCAACCTCCTTGAACCATCAACATTGGATCATTCCAGCCTCGCAGATCACTTTCTTTGCAGCCTACCATCTCTATCCACCCTCAAACTTGTCGGTGATCCTAGTCACACTAGCCTTGATACGATTCTTGGACATCATGGGGCAGCCTTGCGCAGGCTCTGTCTATCACCCTTGGCATTCCTCAATCGACTTGTCATTACACAACAAGAAGTTGAACGAATCGCAGAACATTGTCCTCTGCTTGAAGACCTGAGTCTGAATGTGCCGCGCTCCAAAGGTGATGCTGGCGAGGTGGCTATCTATACAGCACTAGGTTCCCTATCCAAGGTCCAAAGCATGTTCATTACCCTCGACGCCTCAGATCGTGCCACCTTCATGGATGGTGACGAAGATGATGCTGAAACGCCCAATGATCCATCCTTTGACGACCTTGACCAGCAATTCTTCGATGGCCCCAGTAGCTCATATCGCAAACCGCGCAACGGGCACGTCCGTGATGCCTTCATCAACAGCGCCTTAGATGAAACCCTGGCTCGCGCCATCTTTCGGCGCATTTCCACAGCCAAAACCAGTGGCGCATTGCCACTTGAAAGGCTGAAGCTCCGCGTGAGGGGCGGAGGCTGCTTCGGTGACAATTCCATGCTGTGCAGCATTTCAGATGTCGTCGGCCACCTTGGCCGTTCGTGGCTGCTTGAGCGCAATCCAAGGGACGATCGTCCCGATGAGCTAGTTGCAACGGAGCTAGGACGGCAGGAAAGAGAAGCGAAGGAAAGTGAGTATCCGATATCACTGGGATGGGATGTCGAACCGATTTTCCGAAAGATTTGGCCGAAAAGGGGAAAAGAAGATGGTGATTGGCGCGATGACTGGCATAGCTGGCCACTTTCATAGACATGATGCAAGGCACTACTTCCATCAACTTTCAACCATACACATAGCAAAACGTTTCAAGCAGTCAAAGGTGCACAAAGTCAAAAGCCATCAGTTTAAAAACTACAGAAGCCAATTAGAGACCAGAAGTTTAGGATTGTACTTTACTTTACAACTGAAATGATATAGAAAAGATGCAACAATAAGGTAAGGTAATAATAATGTTGTTGAAGCTCAACAACAATAGAGCTCAGAGCTCCAGACAATCTACCTCATTATTGTACGTCCCATAGCCACCGTCAATAAGCTCCCCATACTCTCAACCCACCTTATAACGCCCCACCAACAAAACTTCCTCCTTACCAAACCATCAACAACACATCCATCCACCGACCAAGCCACCCCACCTCCCCCCACAAGTCCCAAAAAACAACCACGCAAACTAACACCATCAATCCTCGACATCTCAACCCCACCCGCCAGACAAGCATCCAAAACCACCATACAGGCATACCAGCCAGCCAACCAAACCAGCCAGCACCATGCCCCCGCACTCCACCACCTCCCTCTCGTCCTCCTCACCAACAACAACCACCCCCCCACCAC
>JAABUJ010000447.1_pt1 | contig 81961 bp, 100 predicted proteins | sample 5559131 | NCBI WGS metagenome assembly JAABUJ01 (sample SAMN10711875, study PRJNA513366) | rock metagenome | isolation source: Antarctica rocks | place: Antarctica: Victoria Land, Mt New Zealand nord | collected 2016-01-07 | reverse complement strand
CTAGTTCCAATAGTTCACCTGAGCTATGCCCGCTGAACACCCCAAGACAGCAAAGAAATCGAGCACCCCAGCCCGAAAAACTCACGCCCACACGCTCGACTCACGCGTCCCGTGAATCGAGGCTAAGGCGATCGATGCCTTCTTGTTCCCAGGGGTGGAACAAGATGGCTTCGACTCCGACACGGCCCCAGGGTGGCGCCGGACCCTGTGACCAAACAAGACCGCTTCGTGTCACCTTCGTCAAACCTGGCCCCGGCGGCCCCGGCGGCCCCGGTGGCCCCGGCGGCCCCGGCGGCCCCGGCACCGGTGACGACTACGCCCCGCCGCGCCGCCGCGGCGACGGGCCGGCCAGCACGAATCCCCCGACGCTGGTGATGAGCAGCACCACGGCTCCCAGCGTCTCCAGGTAGAGCCCGGTGCTGGGGTGCGCGCCCGCGCTCACGTAGCCCGCCGGTCCGGCGCGCAGCAGCCCGGTAGCCTGCGCGTCGGGTAGGTCACCCAGCAGCGCGATCAGTAGCGCAATCACGCTCAGGACCCCGATCGCCAGCAGCGCTGAGCGGCTGTGCGTGCGCCACACCCCGAGCGCCAGGACGGCCACCAGCACCGCGATCAGGCCCATCGCGTAGTTGTGGTGGGCACCGGTACCGTAGGATCTGACCGCCGCCCCGGACGGCGAGCCGATCCGGTAGAGCGTGGTCAGCTCGGCGGCGAGCAGCAGCACGGCGCCCACCAGTCCGCCCATCAGGATCGCGAGTGCAACCGGGCCGCCGCTGGCGGCCGGCGAACCTCCAGGCGCAGGCCCCGCTGACACCGCCGTAGCCCCTCCGGAGGCCCCCGATCCTCTGCTATATTTGGTTCTCGCCTCGGGCGGCGCCATCATCTGTGTCCGCTACCGGGCGCGGAGGATCCAAGCCATGGAGACGCCGACCCCCTAGAAACCCGTCCCACGCCGAAACCCGTGAAGTGAAGGGGCCCTTTGGGCCTTTTTTGTTTGTCCGCTGGCGGCGCACGGGGACCCGCACCGACAACCCGAATCTCATGCCTCGTAAGTTCACTCTGGAAAACACTCGCAATATCGGGATCATGGCGCATATCGACGCCGGTAAGACGACGACGACTGAGCGCATCCTCTATTACACCGGACGGACCTACAAGATTGGCGAGGTTCACGAGGGCGCCGCGGTAATGGACTGGATGGAGCAGGAGCAGGAGCGCGGGATCACGATCACCTCCGCCGCCACCACCTGTGAGTGGAACGGCCACCGGATCAACATCATCGACACGCCCGGTCACGTCGACTTCACCGTCGAGGTGGAGCGATCGCTGCGCGTGCTCGACGGCGCCATCGCGCTGTTCGACTCGGTGGCCGGGGTCGAACCGCAGTCAGAGACGGTGTGGCGCCAGGCGGACAAGTACCGCGTCCCGCGGATCGCCTACATCAACAAGATGGACCGCACCGGGGCCGACTTCGTGCGCGGGGTGCAGACGATGGTCGACCGGCTCGGCGCTCACCCGGTACCGATCCAGCTGCCGATCGGCGCAGAGTCCGAGTTCCTGGGCATCATCGATCTGGTCGAGAATCACGCTGTCATCTATCGGGACGATCTCGGTAAGGAGCAGGAGGTCGTGGAGATCCCGGCGGAGTACGTCGATCAGGCCGCCGCGGCGCGCGAGCACCTCCTGGAGGAGGTCTCCCGATACGACGACGAGCTGCTGGAGCTGATCCTGGAGGACCAGGAGATCCCGGTGGCACGTCTCAAGGCGGCGATCCGCACGGCGACGCTGCAGATCGCGCTGACGCCGGTGCTGTGCGGCAGCTCGTTCAAGAACAAGGGCGTGCAGCCGCTGCTGGACGCGGTGATCGACTACCTGCCCAGCCCGCTGGACGTACCCCCGGTGGAGGGCCTCAAGCCCGCCAAGGGCTCCAGCAACGGCGACGAGCAGCCCGTGGTGCGCCACGCGTCTGACGAGGAGCCATTCGCCGCTCTGGTGCACAAGATCATGGCCGACCCGTACGTCGGCAAGCTCACCTACTTCCGCGTCTACTCCGGTCACCTGGAGGCCGGGTCCCGCGTGCTCAACGTGAACACCGGGCGCACCGAGCGCATCGGCCGCATCCTGATGATGCACGCCAACGACCGCGAAGAGGTCAAGGAGATCTGGGCGGGTGACATCGCCGCCGGTGTCGGGATCAAGCAGGTCGCCACCGGCCACACGCTGGCAGCGCCCGACAAACCCATCCTGCTCGAGACGATCACCTTCCCCGAGCCGGTGATCAAGGTGGCGATCGAGCCCAAGACCAAGGCCGATCAGGAGAAGATGGGCGTCGCGCTGGGACGCCTCGCCGAGGAGGATCCCACCTTCCAGGTCCGCACCAACGAGGAGACCGGGCAGACCGAGATCTCCGGCATGGGCGAGCTGCACCTGGAGGTGCTGGTCGACCGGATGCTGCGCGAGTACAAGGTCGACGCCAACGTCGGCCGGCCCCAGGTCTCCTACCGGGAGACGATCAGAGGCACGGCTCAGAAGGTCGAGGGCCGCCTGGTTCGTCAGACGGGCGGCTCGGGCCAGTTCGGGATCGTCTACATCGATGTCGAGCCGGCCCCGGGTGAGGGCTTCGACTTCGTCAACAAGATCAAGGGTGGCTCCATCCCCACGGAGTTCATCCCAGCGGTCGAGAAGGGGCTGGAGGACGCGATGCAGAACGGGCCGCGCGCCGGCTACCCGCTGGTCGACGTCCGCGTCACCCTGACTGACGGCAAGTACCACGACACCGACTCCTCGGAGATCGCCTTCAGGGTGGCCGGGTCGCTGGCGCTGAAGGCCGCCGTGCAGCGGGCCAAGCCGGTGCTGCTGGAGCCCGTGTTCTCGGTCGAGGTCGTCACCCCCGAAGAGTTCATGGGCGAGGTGATCGGCGACCTCAACCGCCGCCGCGGCCAGGTCCACGGGATGGAGCAGCGCGGCAACGCGCAGGTTGTCAGCGCCTTTGTGCCGCTGGCCGAGATGTTCGGCTACGCGACCGATGTGCGGTCAAACACCCAGGGCCGGGCGACGTACACGATGCAGTTCGAGCGTTACGAGGAAGTGCCGACGAACATCGCCGATAAGGTCGTCGGAGAGCTGCAGCTGGCCTAGCAGCCTCGAGCGTGCCCCACAGGACGCGCCCTCGGTCGGAAGTTTGTATCTTGAAGGGGTTGGTCTTCTCGGAAGATCAACCGGATCACTGAAATCAGAAGGAGCGACACCCGTGGCGAAAGCCAAGTTCGAGCGCGACAAGCCCCACGTCAACGTCGGCACCATCGGTCACATCGACCATGGCAAGACGACGCTGACCGCGGCTATCACAAAGGTTCTTAACGAGAAGTTCGGCAGCGGTACAGAAGTCCGCTCGTTTGAGTCGATCGATAACGCTCCTGAGGAGAAGGCGCGCGGCATCACGATCGCCACCTCCCACGTCGAGTACGAAACCGACAAGCGGCACTACGCCCACGTCGACTGTCCCGGACACGCCGACTACGTGAAGAACATGATCACCGGCGCGGCCCAGATGGACGGCGCGATCCTGGTCGTCTCCGCCGCCGACGGTGCCATGCCGCAGACGCGCGAGCACATCCTGCTCGCCCGTCAGGTCGGTGTGCCCTACATCGTCGTTTTCCTCAACAAGGCCGACATGGTTGACGACCCCGAGCTGCTCGAGCTGGTCGAGGTCGAGATCCGTGACCTGCTCTCCGAGTACGAGTTCCCCGGTGACGACATCCCGTTCATCACGGGGTCGGCGCTGCGGGCGCTGGAGGGTGACCAGGAGTACGAGCAGAAGATCCTGGACCTCGCCGAGGCCCTTGATACCTACATCCCGGAGCCGGTGCGTGACCTGGATAAGCCGTTCCTGTTGCCGGTGGAGGACGTCTTCTCCATCACCGGCCGCGGCACGGTGGCCACCGGCCGCGTCGAGCAGGGCATCATCAAGACCGGGGAGACGGTGGAGCTTGTCGGCATCCGTGCCACCACCACCTCGGTGGTCACCGGCGTGGAGATGTTCAAGAAGATCCTCGATGAGGGTCGGGCGGGCGACAACGTCGGCTGCCTGCTGCGCGGCACCAAGCGTGACGACATCGAGCGCGGCCAGGTGCTGTGCAAGCCGGGGTCGATCACGCCGCACACCACGTTCAAGGCCGAGGTGTACGTACTCAAGAAGGAGGAGGGTGGCCGTCACACGCCGTTCTTCACCGGGTACCGGCCCCAGTTCTACTTCCGCACCACTGACGTCACCGGCGTCGCCAACCTGCCCGAGGGCACGGAGATGGTGATGCCGGGTGACAACGTCCAGATGGAGATCGAGCTGATCCAGCCGATCGCCATGGACGCCGGTCTGCGGTTCGCGATCCGGGAGGGCGGCCGAACGGTCGGCTCCGGGGTCGTCACCGAGATCATCCAGTAGTTATTCAAATGGGCGGCTGGGCCGGACCGGCCCGCCGTCTGTTTTTTTGCCGTTCATACGACCTTGTGGGGCGGGCCCCGAGCCGGGGCTGCCCTCGACATTGACGAAACCAAACGCCGAGAAGCCAGCCGAGAACAGTGGCCACCATCGCCCAGAACAAGATCCGCATCCGCCTGAAGTCCTACGACCACACGGCGATCGAGACTGCGGCCAAGGAGATTGTCGAAACCGCGACGCGCACCGGCGCGACGGTTTCCGGTCCCGTGCCGCTGCCCACCGAAAAGAATGTCTACGTTGTGATCCGCTCGCCGTTCAAGGACAAGGACAGCCGTGAGCACTTCGAGATCCGGACCCACAAGCGCCTGATCGACATCCATCAGCCGACGCCCAAGACGGTCGACTCGCTTCAGCGACTCGATCACCTTCCCGCCGGTGTGGACATCGAGATCCGGCTCGCCTCCTAGGAGCACGGTGCCCGCGATCCTCGCCAAGAAGCTCGGCATGACCCAACGCTTCCTCGACGACGGTCGGGTCGAGCGGATGACAGTGCTCCAGGCCGGCCCGTGTCCGGTGACCGCAATCCGCACGCTGGAGCGCGACGGCTACGAGGCCGTGCAGCTGGCCTTCGGCGCGTGCAAGGAGAAGTCGCTCACCCGTCCTGAGCTCGGACACTTGAAGAAGGCCGGCGCCTCAGCGCACCGCCACGTGGTCGAGTTCCGTGATGAGGCCGGCGAGCTGCTGGTCGGCGACACCGTGACTGCGGATGCCTTCTCCCCCGGGGACAAGGTCAAGGTCTCGGCCACCTCCAAGGGCAAGGGCTTCCAGGGCACGATCAAGCGGCACAACTTCAAGCGTGGCCCCAAGTCGCACGGTTCCCACAACGTTCGGGCCCCCGGCTCGATCGGCGCCTCGGCCACGCCCTCACGCGTGTTTAAGGGCATTCGCGGCCCTGGCCGCATGGGCGGCGGGCGCATCACCCAGCGCGGCCTGACGGTGATCGACGTGGTCGCGCAGGAGAACCTGCTGCTGGTGCGCGGCGCGGTCCCCGGACCCCGCGGCGGCACGGTGGAGGTCCGCAGCAATGGCTAGAACTGCCCCGAAGCTCGGTGGCGGCACCGCCACCCTGGACGGCACCGCCTTCGAGGCTCGCTTCAACATGCCGCTGGTGCACGAGACCGTGCGCGCTGAGCTGAACGCACGCCGACGGGGAACCGCAGCGACGAAGACCCGCGGGGAGGTCCGGGGCGGCGGGGCCAAACCGTGGCGCCAGAAGGGCACCGGGCGCGCGCGGCAGGGCTCGATCCGCGCTCCGCACTTCGCCGGCGGCGGCACCGTCTTCGGTCCGTCGCCGCGGCACTACACCTTCAAGGTCAACCGCAAGGCTCGCCGAGCCGCGCTGCGCAGCGCGCTCTCCGTCCACGCCGAGCGGGAGAGCATCGCCGTGTTCGACGCCAGTGGCTTCGACGTGCCGGCGACCAAGCGAGCGGTGGGGCTGCTGGCCGACTGGGGCGCCGCCGGCCCGACCCTGGTGTTGCTCAGCGAACTCGAGGCCGCCGCCGGCAAGTCGTTTCGCAACCTCCCGCGGGTGGCGGTGATGCCGGTCGCAGACGCCGGAGTGGCCGACGTGATCCGGGCGGCGTCGCTGCTTGTCTCCGAGAGCGCGCTGCCCGAGCTCGTGGCCCGGACCGGAGGTAACGGCTGATGGACGCCGGCCAGGTCATCATCCGGCCGGTCATCTCTGAGAAGAGCGTGGCGCTCTCTGAGACCGGCAAGTACACCTTCCGTGTGCACGACCGTGCGCACAAGACCCAGATCCGCCAAGCGATCGAGCACCTCTTCAGCGTCAAGGTGGTGGAGGTGCGTACCTCCTCGGTCAAGAGCAAGCCCAAGCGGCGCGGCCAGACCGCGGGGCGCACGCGCCAGTGGAAGAAGGCCATCGTTCAGGTCCGCGAGGGCGACTCGATCCCCATCTTCGGCGGCTTGGAGGGAGCTGAGTAATGCCCATTCGCAACCCCAAGCCGACCTCCCCGGGACGGCGCTTCGTCACCTATCCAGATTTCGCCGAGATCACGCGATCGCAGCCGGAGAAGTCGTTGACCGAGGGCCTCAAGAAGTCCGGCGGGCGTAACTCCAACGGGCGCAAGACCTCCCGCCATCGCGGCGGCGGCGCCAAGCGGCTATACCGCAAGATCGACTTCAAGCGTCGCAAGGACGGGATCCCCGCGAAGGTCGCGCACATCGAGTACGACCCCAACCGCACCGCCTACATCGCGCTGCTGCACTACGCCGACGGCGAGAAGCGCTACATCCTGGCCCCGCTGCGCCTGCGCGTCGGCGCCACCGTGGAATCCGGTCCGGGAGCGGACATCCGGGTGGGCAACTGCCTGCCGCTGGCCAACATGCCCCCCGGTACCGTGGTGCACAACGTCGAGCTGACCCCCGGCCGCGGCGGCCAGATGGCCCGCTCGGCCGGTGCCGGCGTGCAACTCCTGGCCAAAGAGGGCGACTACGTGACGCTGCGCCTGCCCTCCGGCGAGATGCGCCTGGTCCGCGCCGAGTGCCGCGCCACCGTCGGCACGATCGGCAACTCCGAGCATCAGAACGTCAAGATCGGCAAGGCCGGGCGCAAGCGCCACATGGGCGTGCGCCCGCAGACCCGCGGCACGGCCATGAACCCCGTTGACCATCCGCACGGTGGCGGCGAGGGGTCCACCACGGCCGGCCGCAACCCGGTGACTCCGTGGGGTGTGCCGACCCTCGGCTACCGAACCCGTAAGAAGGGCAAGACATCTGACCGCTATATCGTCCGTGGCCGGAGAAGGGGCAAGAAGCGATGAGTCGATCGAGCAAGAAGGGTCCGTTCGTGGAAGAGCGCCTGATGGCGCGCGTGGAGGCGATGAACAGCTCGGGCGACAGGCGCATGCTCAAGACCTGGTCACGCACATCGACGATCTTCCCCGAGATGGTCGGGCACACGATTGCCGTCCACGACGGTCGCAAGCACGTCCCGGTGTTCATCTCGGAGTCGATGGTCGGGCACAAGCTGGGGGAGTTCGCGCCGACTCGTCTCTATCGTGGCCACGCTGGTACGGGTAAGAAGCGATGAGCACCTCTGACGCCCCAGACGAGAAGCCCAAGCGTCGGCGTCGCCGGGCGAAGGCTGAGGAGGCCTCCGAGGTCACATCGGCCTCAGGGGGAACTGCCTCGAGTCCCCCTGAGGCCGATGCGACCTCCGAGGGGGACCCGAGCGCTGCTGATGCAGTGGCGCAGGAGGCTGCTGTCGATGTCGTCCTGGAGGCTGATGCTGAAGCCGAAGGATCGGACACCGCCATCGTCGACGAGGCAGCCGGCGTCTCCGACCAACCCGCCAGCGACGCCGCACCGACGCGAGCAGCCTCGTCGCCGACGGCGGGTCCTAAGCTGCCTGCGCCCACTCGGCGGCGGGGTGGGGCTCGGCCGGATCCGAGCTTGCCGTCGCCGGTGGTCCGGGCGCACGCCAAGTACGTCCGCTCCTCCGCGCGCAAGGCGCGGCTGGTGTGCGATCACATCCGGGGCAAGAGCGTCGAGGAGGCGCGAGCTATCCTGGCTCACACGCCGAGGGCGATAGCGCAGGATTGGAGCAAGCTGCTCGAGTCCGCGGTCGCCAATGCCGAGCACAATCACGAGCTCGTCGGCGAGGACCTCGTGATCAAGGCAGTCCATGCCGACGAGGGGCCGACGATCAAGCGCTTCCGCCCCCGCGCGATGGGTCGCGCGACGCAGATCCGCAAGCGCACCAGCCATCTGACGATCTTGCTCACGCCGAAGGAATAGCCAAGCCACCATGGGTCAAAAAGTTCATCCCGAGTCGATTCGCGTTGGCTACATCCACGACTGGAAGTCGAACTGGTTCAACGAGAAGAACTTCTCCGACTACCTGCACGAGGACGTCCAGATCCGCGGGCACATCGTCGGGCGCCTGTCGCACGCCGGCCTATCGGACATCACGATCCGCAAGAACGCCACCGACGTGGAGGTCAACATCCACACCGCGCGGCCGGGGATCGTCATCGGCAAGTCCGGCTCCGAGGTCGATCAGCTCCGCCGTGACCTGCATCGCATCACCGGCAAGCAGGTCAAGGTCAACATCTTGGAGATCAAGCGTCCCGAGCTCGACGCGCGGCTGGTGGCCCAGTCGATCGCGGAGCAGCTGCAGAATCGCGTCGCCTTCCGCCGCGCGATGAAGCGCGCGCTGACCAGTGCGATGCGCTCAGGCGCCAAGGGCGTGAAGGTGCAGGTCTCGGGCCGCCTCGGGGGCGCGGAGATGGCGCGCACCGAGGGCTACTCCGACGGCCGCGTTCCGCTGCACACACTGCGCGCCGATATCGACTACGGCTTCCACGAGGCCCGCACTACCTTCGGCCGGATCGGCGTCAAATGCTGGATCAACAAGGGCGAGATCATGCCCGAGGGCTACACCGGCGCCGACCTGACGAGCATGGACGAGCCTTCGCCCCAGGCGCCCGAGCGCGGCGGCCGCGACGGACGCGGTGGTCGCGCCGGCGGTCCCGGCGGGGCCGGCGGTCGCGCCGGCGGTCCGGGTGGCCGTGGCGGCGGTCCGGGTGGCCGTGGCGGCGGTCCGGGTGGCCGTGGCGGCGGTCCGGGTGGTGCGGGTGGTCGCGGTGGCGGTCCGGGTGGCCGTGGCGGCGGTCCGGGTGGTCCCGGCGGTCGCGGTGGCGGTCCGGGTGGTCGCGGTGGCGGCCCCGGCGGGCGCAGTGGCGGTCCCGGCGGCTCGCGGGGTGGCACCGGAGGTGGTCGCTGATGCTCTCACCCAAGCGTGTCAAGCACCGCAAGCAGCATCGTGGACGTCGCGCGGGCCTCTCCCGGGGCCAGGTCAGGGTCCAGTTCGGCGAGTACGGGCTCAAGTCCCTCGATGCCGGCTGGCTCACCAACCGCCAGATCGAGGCCGCCCGTATCGCGATGACCCGCAAGATCAAGCGGGGCGGCAAGGTCTGGATCAACGTCTATCCCGACAAGCCGTTCACCAAGAAGCCCGCCGAGACGCGCATGGGCTCCGGCAAGGGCTCGCCCGAGGGATGGGTGGCCGTGGTCAAGCCCGGGCGCGTGATGTTCGAGTTGGCCGGCGTTCCCGAGCCCCTGGCCCGCGAGGCGATGCGCCTGGCGGGCCACAAGCTGCCGGTCAAGACGAAGTTCGTGTTGCGGGAGGATGCCTAGCGATGAAGCCGGCCGAGCTGCGCGACCTCTCCGAGACCGAGCTGCGCGAGCATGTCCAGACCTCGCGGCGCGAGCTCGTGGGGCTGCGCTTTCAGAACGCCACCGGCGAGCTTGACAACACCGCCGGCCTCTCGCGCGCCAAGCGGGAGATCGCGCGGGCACTGACGATCGCCCGTGAGCGCGGCGTGGAGATTCGGAGCAGCTAATGGAACAGCACGACGAAACCGTGAACGAGGCCACCGACGCAGCAGTTGCGCCGGAGGCACCCTCCTCGAGTCCCTCCGGCGCAACTGCTGCGCCCGAGGCCTCGTCGGGTGGTGCTGCCGCCGCTGGGCGCGGGGGGGGGGCGCAGGAGGTCATCGCGCCCAAGGAGCGGCGCGCGCGCGCTCGTGCCCAGACAGCCGAGAAGGTTGGTGCGCGGCCGCAGCGCACGCCCGAGGAGCGGCAGGCGGAGCGAGATGCGCAGCGGCGCCAGAAGGCAGCCGCGCGGAGCCTGCGCCGCCGCCAGGAGCGGGACAAGGCGCGCACCGCCGGCAGCTCCGGCCAGCCGACCCCCCCGCGCGAGCATCAACCCGGCTCGCAGAAGACCCGCCAGGGCGTGGTCACCTCCGACAAGGCCGACAAGACGATCACTGTGCGCATCGACGAGGCCCGGCGCCACCGGCGCTACTCCAAGATCGTCCGCACCTCGACGACGCTGCACGTTCACGACGAGCGCAACGACGCCCACACCGGCGACACCGTGGTGGTGCGTGAGGCGCGGCCGCTGTCGCGCACCAAGCGCTGGCGCCTGGTCGAAGTGGTGGAGCGGGCAAAGTGAGCGAAGCGAACGGTCTCCGCAACCCCTTGTGCAGTACGCTCGAAGCGAGCCCGCAGTGATCCAGAACGAGACTCGTCTGCGGGTGGCCGACAACACCGGCGCCCGTGAGATCCTGGTGATCCGCGTCCGCGGCGGCTCACGGCGGCGCTACGCCGGCGTCGGCGACGTGATCGTCGCCACCGTCAAGCAGGCCACCCCGCAGGGGGCGGTCAAGAAGGGCGAGGTTGTCACGGCGGTGGTGGTGCGCACGAAGAAGTCCTACGGGCGCGACGACGGCACCTACATCGGCTTCGACGAGAACGCCGCCGTGCTGATCGACGCCCAGAACAACCCACGCGGTACACGCATCTTCGGTCCGGTGGCTCGCGAGCTGCGCGAGCGCAACTTCATGAAGATCGTCTCGCTGGCCCCGGAGGTCATCTGAAGCCATGCCCGCCAGGATCAAGACAGACGACGAGGTGATCGTGATCGGGGGCAAGGACCGCGGCAAGCGCGGCAAGGTCCTCCGCGTCGTGCCCAAGCGGCAGAAGGTCTACGTCGAGGGGCTCAACATCGTCAAGCGCCACCAGCGCCCCCAGCAGGGCGGCCGTTCCGACCAGGTCGGCGGCGTGATCGAGCGGGAGGGCCCGATTCACGTCTCCAACGTGATGCTTCTGGATCCCAAGGACGGCAGGCCGACACGCGTCGGCTTCGAGGTCCAGGAGGGCAAGCGCATCCGGGTGGCCCGCCGCAGCGGAACGAGGCTCGACTGATGCCGCCGGCCAGGCTCAAGACCAGGTACAACGACGAGATCCGCCCCGCGCTGGTGGACCGCTTCGGCTACTCGACGCCGATGCAGGCGCCCCGGGTCCAGAAGGTGACAGTGAACATGGGCGTCGGCGACGCCAAGCAGGACTCCAAGGTCCTCGACGCCGCCGCCGGGCAGCTGGCCACGATCACCGGGCAGCGCCCCAACGTGCGCCGGGCGCGCAAGTCGATCGCGCAGTTCAAGGTCCGCGAGGGGATGCCGGTGGGCGTCGCGGTCACGCTGCGCGGCGAGCGCTCCTACGAGTTCCTGGACCGCCTCATGTCGGTGGCGATCCCGCGGATCCGTGACTTCCGCGGGCTCAACCCCCGCTCCTTCGACGGGCGCGGAAACTACTCACTGGGCATCCGCGAGCAGATCATCTTCCCCGAGGTCGACTACGACGAGATCGACCAGGTCCGCGGCCTCGACATCACCATCACCACGACCGCCCGCAGCAACGAGGAGTGCTTTGCACTCCTGGAGGCGCTCGGGATGCCGTTCTCCAAGGAGGGTCGCCAGCCGGCGGCCGCGACACAAGGCTAGAGGAGCACATGGCTAAGACCTCCCAGCGCGTCCGCCAGGCGCGGACGCCCAAGTACAAGACCAGGGGATACACCCGCTGCCGCCGCTGCGGGCGCGCCCGCGCGGTCTACCGCAAGTTCGGCGTCTGCCGGATCTGCCTGCGAGAGCTGGCGCACAACGGCTACATCCCCGGCATGACGAAGTCGAGTTGGTGAGCGCCGCATGTCGATGACAGATCCGGTCGCCGATTTCCTCACCCGCCTGCGCAACGCGGCCGCGGCGCAGCACCAGGACGTGGCCATCCCCGCGTTCAAGCTCGGACGCGAGCTGGCCCGGATCCTCAAGGAGCAGGGCTACATCGACGCCTACGAGATCCGCTCGTCGACCTCTGACCGTCCCGGCGAGGAGATCCTGGTGACGCTCAAGTACACCGAGCAGCGCAAGCCGGTGATCAGCGGGATCCAGCGCGTCTCCCGACCCGGCCAGCGCACCTACGTCGATCACGCCCGCATCCCCAGGATCCAGGGCGGGATGGGCACCGCGATCATCTCCACCTCCCGAGGCGTGATGACGGGCCACGACGCCCGCCGCAAGGGCGTCGGCGGCGAGGTCGTGGCCAAGGTCTGGTAGACCATCCGGCGAGACCAATGTCCCGAATCGGCAGACAACCCATCCCCGTCCCCACCGGTGTGACGATCGCGATCGAACCCGAGCGCGTCACCGTCAACGGTCCCAAGGGAGAGCTCTATGAGCGCGTTCACCGGGACATCATGGTGGAGCACTCTGGCGAGCAGCTGCTGGTCACCCGTCCCACCGACCGCGGCGAGCACCGGGCGCTGCACGGCCTCACCCGCACGCTGGTGGCCAACATGGTGCAGGGCGTGACCGACGGCTTCGAGAAGCGCCTGGAGATCCAGGGGGTGGGCTACCGCGCCGCGCTGCGCGGGCGTGACCTGGAGCTGGCTCTCGGCTATTCCCACCCCGTCTCGGTGAAGGCGCCCGAGGGGATCGTGTTCGAGGTCCCCCAGCCCACGCGGATCGTCGTGCGCGGCGCCTCCAAGCAGCTCGTCGGCGAAGTGGCCGCGTTGATCCGCAAGCAGCGCAAGCCCGAGCCCTACAAGGGCAAGGGGATCCGCTACGAGGGCGAGTACGTGCCTCGCAAGGTGGGCAAGCGCGCATGACGGTCAGCACCGCACCGCAGCGGCGGCTCAAGCGCCGCCGGCGCGTCAGAGCCAAGGTCCGGGGCAGCGCCACGCGGCCCAGGATCTCCGTGTTTCGTTCCAACCGCGGCATCTCCGCGCAGCTGATCGACGACGACGCCGGCCTCACGCTGGCCGCCGTCAACTGGACCGAGGTAGACCTGCGCGGGCTGGCTCCGATGGAGCAGGCGCGCAGCGCCGGGGGGCTGCTGGCCGAGCGCGCGCAGGCCACCGGCGTGCAAAGCGCCGTGTTCGATCGCGGCGGCTATCAGTACCACGGCCAAGTCAAGGCCCTGGCCGACGCCGCCCGGGAGGGCGGGCTGGCCTTCTAGGCTCGCTACTCTGGTTGAACTTATGGCTTCACGTGAGCGCACAGCTTCGCCCGCCGGGCTAGACCTGCAGGAACGGGTCGTCGAGATCAATCGCGTGGCGAAGGTCGTCAAGGGCGGACGCCGCTTCTCGTTCACCGCGCTCGTGGTCGTCGGTGACGAGCGTGAGGTCGTCGGCATCGGCTACGGCAAGGCCAACGAGGTTCCGGTGGCGATCCAGAAGGGCGTGGAGCGCGCCAAGAAGAACCTCTACCGGGTCCCCCGGCACGGGTCGACGATCACCCATCAGACCCTCGGGATCTTCGGCGCGGGCCGCGTGCTGCTGAAGCCCGCCTCCCCCGGAACCGGGGTCATCGCCGGCGGTGGCGTGCGCGCGGTGCTGGAGCTGGCGGGAATCCACGACATCCTCTCCAAGAGCCTCGGCTCGCAGAACCCCATCAACCTGGTCAAGGCCACGATGGCCGGGCTGGAGTCGCTGCGCACGCCCGCCGAGGTCGCGACTCTGCGGGGGCTGTCGATCAATCAGGTGCTTGGGCTTACGGTTGACTCCGCGTCATCGCCCCCCACCGCTGAAGGGTCGAACGGCAGCGAGGGGCAACCTGCGCGCGGGGGCGCTGATGCGGGCTCAACCGCCGCTGGGACTGCGGAGGCTTCGTCGTGAGCCTGGTCATCACTCAACTCAAGTCCTCAAACGGCGCGGACAAGCGCCAGCTGGACACACTCCGCTCGCTCGGCCTGCGGCGCATCGGCCACACCGTCGAGCAGGCGGACTCGCCGCAGCTGCGGGGGATGGTGCACAAGGTGCGCCACCTGGTGGGGGTCAAGGATGCCTGAGAACGAGGGGCGGATCGGCCTGCACAACCTCAAGCCCGCCCCGGGGTCACGCAGGCCGCGCAAGCGCGTTGGCCGCGGTGAGGGCTCGGGCACCGGTAAGACCTCGGGCCGGGGCCAGAAGGGCGCGGGCTCACGCTCGGGCTCCAAGCGCCGGGCGCGCTTCGAGGGTGGCCAGAACCCGATCCACATGCGGATGCGCAAGCTGCGCGGGCCGCACATGAAGAAGTCGATGCCCTTCGAGCCCTTCCGCACCCATACCCAGCCGGTGAACCTGCTCGACCTGGAGGAGCGCTTCCAGGCCGGCGACACGGTGACGCCGCAGGCGCTCAAGGCCAAGGGCCTGGCCACGCGCCGGGACGTCCCGGTCAAGGTGCTGGCCAAGGGCGAGATCAGTAAGGCGCTGACGATCCAGGTGCACGCGTTCAGCAAGGCCGCGCGTGAGCAGATCGAGGCTGCGGGCGGGACCTGCGAGGTGGTGCAGGATGGTGCCGGCGTGGTTCTGAGCCCGGTCAGCGAAAGCTAGGAGCGACCGGTGATCGCCACGATCCTCGGTGCGTTCAGGGTCGGCGAGATCCGCAACAAGATCCTCTTCACCGCGCTGGTGCTGGCCCTCTACCGGCTCGGAACGCACCTCCCCGCACCGGGGATCAACTCCGCGGCGGTCAGCGCGATCCAGAAGAACTTCGGCGGCAACAGCATCCTCGGGCTGCTCAACCTGTTCTCCGGTGGCGGGCTGGGCCGGATCGCGATCTTCGCCCTGGGGATCATGCCCTACATCACGGCCTCCATCATCCTCCAGCTGCTCCAGGTCGTGGTCCCTTCGCTGGAGAAGCTCTCCAAGGAGGGCGAGGTGGGGCAGCAGCGGATCACGCAGTACACGCGCTACCTGACCGTGGGCCTGGCCTTTGCGCAGTCGATCGGCTACGTGTTCCTGTTCCGCAGCTTCGAGAAGTCGGCCGGGACCACGGTGATCTCCAACTTCACCCTGGCCAAGGTGTTCCTGATCGTGATCTCGCTCACCGCCGGCACGGTGCTGCTGATGTGGATGGGGGAGCTCATCACCCAGCGTGGCATCGGCAACGGCATCTCGCTGATGATCTTCGCCAGCATCGTGGCCCGGATCCCCAGCGGCGTGCACAGCTGGTGGACGAGCCCCGACCAGGTGTTCAAGCTGATGATGCCGTTCATCGCCGTAGGCGTCGTCGCCGCCGTGGTGTTCGTCCAGGAGGGCCAGCGGCGTATTCCGATCCAGTACGCCAAGCGCGTCATCGGGCGCCGGATGACCCAGGGCGGGCAGACCTACCTGCCGCTGCGGGTCAACATGGCCGGTGTGATCCCGGTCATCTTCGCCGCCAGCGTGATGGCCATCCCGCCGACGCTGGGTCAGCTCATCGGCCAGAACCACACCCACAGCATCGCGTACAAGGTGCAGTCCTTCTTCAACCCGCAGGGGTGGCACTACGTCGTCGGCGAGAGCCTCTTCATCATCCTCTTCACCTACTTCTACACCGCGGTCACCTTCAACCCCGTCGACCAGGCCGACAACCTCAAGAAGTACGGCGGCTTCATCCCCGGTGTTCGCCCCGGACGGCCGACCGCGGAGTTCCTGGATCGCATCCTGGCCCGCCTGACCTTCCCGGGGGCGCTCTTCCTGGCCGCCATCGCCGCGTTCCCCACGGTGCTGATCAACCAGACCAACGCCAACTTCTTCTTCGGCGGCACCTCGATCCTGATCGTCATCGGGGTCGCCCTGGACACGATGAAGCAGCTCGAGGCGCAGCTGATGATGCGCAACTACCAGGGCTTCCTCAAATAAGGCTGCCCGGGCGCGAGCTTCAGGGCTTGCTGGCACCGGCGCTGCCCGCCGATCACGCCCAGCAGACACTGGCCGAGAGCTACATCGAGCAAGCAGTCGGGCGGCCGACCGGAGGTGGCCGATGGCGGGTCCTGGATCTGGGATGCGGAGCCGGGAGCTCAGTCGACTTCTTCCGCCGCCGCGACCCCGCCGTGGACTGGGTGGGGGTGGACGTCCCCGACTCGCGCGAGGCCGGTACGCGGGTACGCACCGATGCCCGCTTTGAGACATTCGACGGCGTCTCGCTCCCGTTTGCCGACCGGAGCTTCGACCTCGTCTACTGCAAGCAGGTACTCGAGCACGTGCGCGACCCCCGGCCGCTGCTGGCCGACGTGGAGCGTGTGCTGGCTCCCGGCGGCTTCTTCGCCGGGTCGACCTCGCAGCTCGAGCCCTTTCATTCGCTGAGCATGTGGAATTACACCCCGGTGGGGTTCGCCGTGTTGATGGACGAGGTGGGCCTGCGGCTGGTGGAGCTGCGCCCCGGGATCGACGCTCTGGCCCTGATCACGCGCCGCCTGGTGGCGCGGGGGCGGTTTTCGCAGCGGCTGTGGTCGAGGTGGTGGGGTGGCCAGTCGCCGCTGAACCGCGTGATCGACCTCCACGGCCGCGCCCTGCGGCTCGATGCCGCCGCGGTGAACGCCAACAAGCTCCTGTTCTGCGGCCAGTTCGCCTTTCTGGCCCAGCTGACCGGCGTGCAGGGCTGACCCGGCGGCGGTAGAGTTCGGCGGCGGTGTCAGAGCTCAACCTGATCCTGTTCGGTCCACCAGGCGCCGGCAAGGGAACGCAGGCCGACCGCCTGCGCCAGGACTTCGGGCTGCCGTTCATCTCCACCGGCGACATGCTGCGCGGGAACGTCAAGGAGGGCACCGAGCTGGGCAAGGAGGCGCAGCGCTACATGGACGCGGGCGACCTGGTGCCTGATGAGCTGATCCTGAAGATCGCTACCGAGCGCCTGCAGGAGGAGGATGCCCAGGATGGCTTCATCCTCGACGGCTTTCCCCGCAACGTGGCGCAGGCGGAGGCGCTCGACAAGCAGCTCGGGGAGCTTGGCCGCCGCGTCACCGCCGCGCTGCTGATCAAGGTGCCAGACGAGGAGGTGATCCGCCGCTTGTCCGGCCGGCGGGTTTGCGTCAAGGCCGGTCACAACTACCACGTGGAGTTCGATCCCCCCAAGCACGAGGGCGTGTGCGACCAGGACGGTTCGCGGCTGATCCAGCGTGATGACGACGAGCCGGACGTGATTCGCAACCGCCTAGGCGTCTACCAGGAGCAGACGGCTCCGCTGGCTGACTACTACGACGAGCGCGGGCTGCTGCGACGCGTCGACGGCACCCGCGACCCGGCCGATGTCCACGACCACATCAGGGCGGTGATCGCCACCCTGCGGCTCGAGGAGAACGTGTGAGGCGGCTGCGGTGATCATCAAGAAAACCCCTGAGGAGATCGACCGGATGGCCGCCGCCGGCGAGATTCTGGTCAAGACGATGAACCTGCTCGCGGGCAAGATCAGGCCGGGGGTCACGACGATGGAGCTCGATCGGGCCGCCGAGAAGTTCATTCGCTCCCAGGGTGCCGAGCCGGCCTTCAAGGGCTACCGCGGGTTTCCGGGCTCCATCTGCGCCTCGCCCAACTCCATGATCGTCCACGGGATCCCTGGTCCCTACAAGCTCGGGCGCGGGGACATCCTCTCGATCGATATCGGCGTGATCCTGGACGGCTGGGTCGCCGACGCCGCTCGGACCTTCCCCGTCGGTTCGGTGTCACCGGTGGCCCGCAAGCTATTGAGCGTGACCGAGCAGGCGCTTCAACTGGCCGTGCCCCAGTGCCGTTCGGGCAACCGCTTGGGCGATATCTCCCACGCGATTCAGGCCCAAGTGGAGGCGGAGGGATTCTCGATCGTGCGCACGCTGGTGGGTCACGGAATCGGTCGCAGCATGCACGAGGAGCCGCAGATCGCCAACTACGGCACTCCCGGCACCGGCGTGGTCCTGGAGGAGGGCATGGTGCTGGCCGTTGAACCGATGGTGACCGCGGGCCGTCATGCCATCAGAGTCGCTGAGGACCACTGGTCGATCTACTCCGCCGACGGGTCCCTGGCCGCTCACTTCGAGTTCACGATCGCGGTCACCGCGGCGGGCCCGCGGGTGCTTACACCCTGGCACGAGGCCGGGAGGGGCCGGGCCGCCGCCTGAGCGAGGCCAGAGGCGATCGTCGATCGCCTCAGTGCTACGATCCGCCGGTGCGTTCGGAGCGCGATTCTTGCGTGTCGTACGCGCTGCGCCTCGGCGCGGTAGCGGCGTCCGGCCCGGTCGCCAGAGCCGCACCGAGGTATCCACCCCAAATCACTCACGACGAGAGCGAAACGACGTGAAAGTACGACCCTCGGTCAAGCCCATGTGCGAGAAGTGCAAGATCATCCGCCGCGATGGCCGGGTCCTCGTGATCTGCTCCAACCCCCGCCACAAGCAGCGGCAGGGCTAAGGGGGATAGCTTCACCATGGCAAGAATTTCAGGGATCAACATCCCCCTCAACAAGCGCGTCGAGATCGGGCTGACCTACATCTTCGGGATAGGGCGCTCCACCGCCAACCAGCTCCTGGTGGAGGTTGGCGTCGAGCCTGACCGCAAGGTCCGGGACCTCACCGAGGCCGAGGTCATCAAGCTCCGCGAGGCGATCGACTCCGGCATGACGGTCGAGGGCGACCTGCGGCGAGAGCGCTCGCAGAACATCAAGCGCCTGCAGGAGATCGGCTGTTACCGCGGACTGCGCCACCGCCGCGGGCTGCCGGTGCACGGTCAGAACACCAAGACCAACGCCCGCACCCGCAAGGGCCCCAAGCGCATGCAGGTGGCTGGCAAGAAGAAGGTGGGCAAGAAGTGAGTCCCGCACCCCGTAGACCACAGCGCGGCCGCCGCCGGGTTCGCAAGAACATTCCCGTGGGGCAGGCGCACATCAAAACTTCGTTCAACAACACCATCGTCTCGCTCACCGATCGCGAGGGCAACGTCATCGCGTGGGAGTCTGCCGGGGCTGCGGGCTTCAAAGGCTCGCGCAAGTCGACTCCGTTCGCCGCTCAGGTGACGGCCGACGCCGCGGCCCGCAAGGGCCTGGAGAACGGGCTGCAGAAGGTAGAGGTCTTCGTCAAGGGCCCGGGCTCGGGCCGTGAGACGGCGATCCGCTCGCTGCAGGCCGCCGGACTGGAGGTCACGGGCGTCAAGGACGTGAGCCCGCAGGCGCACAATGGCTGCCGGCCTCGCAAGAGGAGGCGCGTCTAAGTGGCTCGTGACACCGGAGCACAGTGCAAGCAGTGCCGGCGGGAGGGACAGAAGCTGTTCCTCAAGGGCGAGCGCTGCCTGACCGACAAGTGCGGCGTCGAGCGCCGCTCCTACCCGCCCGGCGATCACGGCCGCGGACGCCAGAAGCAGAGCGAGTACCGCGTGCAGCTGCGTGAGAAGCAGAAGGCCAAGCGCTATTACGGCGTGCTGGAGCGGCAGTTCCGGATCTACTACGAGAAGGCCTCGCGCCAGCCGGGCATCACCGGCGAGAATCTGCTGCGCACGCTCGAGTGTCGCTTCGACAACGTGCTCGTGCGCCTCGGCTTCGCCGCGTCGCGGCGGCAGTCGCGCCAGCTCATCCTGCACGGCCACTGGACCATCAACGGCCGGCGGGTGAACATCCCCAGCTACCAGCTGCGGGACAACGACGTGATCGCGATTCACCAGCGCTCCACCGCGGGACAGGTGATCCGCGACGCCACCGAGCTCACCGGTCAGGTGCCGGCGTGGCTGCAGGCCGATCACGATTCGCTGACGGCGAAGGTGCTGCGCAAGCCGGTGCGGCGGGAGATCGCCGCACCGGTGATGGAGCAGCTCATCGTCGAGCTCTACTCGAAGTAGCAGGACCTTTTCCGCCGCGCGGCCGGTTGGTGCGTGGCAGCGACACCCGCCGAAGTGGCGGCAGTAACCCACGACGTTAGGACCCCCTGATGCTTGACTTCCAAGTCCCCCGAATCTCCAGCGAGTCCGTCGAGGACAATCGTGGCTCGTTCACGATTGAGCCGCTCGACCGGGGCTTCGGATACACCTTCGGAAACTCCCTGCGCCGCGTCCTGCTCTCCTCGTTGGCGGGCGCTGCAGTCACAAGCGTGCGGATCGAGGGGGTCGCGCACGAGTTCTCGACGATCCGCGGTGTCAAGGAGGACGTGACCGACATCGTCCTCAACCTGAAGGGGATCGTGTGCCGGATGCACTCCGACGCCACCGAGATCGAGGCGCCGCTGGTCGTGTCCGGGCCTGGTGAGATCACCGCCAAGGACATCGACCTGCCCTCGGGCGTGGAGATCCTCAACCCGAATGCGCACATCGCCACGCTGGAGCAGAAGACCAAGCTGGAGGTCTACTTGACCGTCGGCCGCGGTCGCGGCTACCGCCCGGCGGAGGAGAACAAGTCTCCCGACCAGCCAATCGGCGTGATCCCGATCGACTCGATCTTCTCGCCCGTGCGCCGGGTGGCCTACAACGTCGAGCAGGCGCGCGTCGGGCAGAAGACCGACTTCGACAAACTAACGCTGGACATCGAGACCGACGGCTCCATTGACCCTCAGGCGGCCCTGCGCGAGGCCGCGGAGATCCTGATCTCGCAGCTGGCGATCTTCACCGACGCCGATCGCGTGGTGGAGCTGCGTGAAGCCGGGTCACCGGGCGTGCTCGAGCCCGGCCTCGCGGGAGCCAACAACTCCGCTCCGGGGGAGCGGCAGCCCAACGCGATGGACGACATCCTGATCGAGGAGCTCGAGCTGGGGGTGCGGTCCTACAACTGCCTCAAGCGTGCCGGAATCCAAACCGTCGGCGACCTCGTGACCAAGAGCGAGTCCGAGCTGGGAGCGATCCCGAACTTCGGTAAGAAGTCGATCGACGAGGTGATCGAGACGCTGCACGCCCGCGGGCTTTCACTGCGGAACGAGTAAGGTCCGGCTCATGCGCCATCAGCGCCAGCGATATCAGCTCAGCCGCGACGCCGCCCACCGCAAGGCGTTGCTGATGAATCTGAGCAAGGAGGTCATCGACCACGAGCGGATTCAGACCACCGAGGCCAAGGCCAAGGCGGTCAAGCCCGAGGTCGAGAAGCTGATCACCCTCGCCAAGCGCGGCGACCTCCACGCTCGCCGCCGGGCGTTGTCGGCGCTGGGTCAGGACAAGTTCGCCGTGTACAAGCTCTTCGAGGAGATCGCACCGCGGTACACGGAGCGCCCCGGCGGCTACACGCGCATCCTCAAGCTCGGTCCGCGCCGCTCGGACTCCACCGAGATGGTGTTGCTGGAGCTGGTCTAGGGACGCGCGGTGAGCGGCGGCCAGGAGGTCTCCCGGCTGCTGGTCGAGTACGACGGGCGCGGGTTCTCTGGCTGGGCAACCCAGCCGGGCGCGCGCACGGTGCAGGACGAGCTGGAGCGGGCGCTGGCGGTGGTGCTCCGCCGTGAGCCGCAGCCGCTGCCGCTGCCGCTGACGGTGGCGGGTCGCACCGACGCCGGTGTGCACGCCTGCGGCCAGGTCGCCTCCTACCAGGGACCCCCCGTACGGGTCGCGGGGCTGAACGCCCTGCTGGGCGAGGATGTGGCGGTGCTGTCGTGCTCGCCGGCGCCGCCGGGGTTCGATGCCCGCCTCGATGCCACCTCCCGCGCCTATTGCTACCGGGTGCTGGCGCGGCCCGAGCGCAGCGCCCTGTGGCGCGGCCGCGCGCTGCACTGGCCGCGGAGGCTCGACACGGAGGCGCTGCACGCGTGCGCGCGGGAGCTCGTCGGCACCCACGACTTCCTCGCCTTCACACCCACTGAAACCAAGCACGTGCGCTTCAGCCGCGAGGTGCTCGGTGCCCACTGGCGGCCCGCGCCGCATGCGGCGCAAGTGCTGGAGTTCTGGATCGAGGCCGACACATTCATGCGCCACATGAACCGGGTGCTGGTGGGGACGATGCTGCAGGTGGCCTCCGGCAGCCGCTCGCTGCAGTCGTTCCGGTCGCTGCTGCAGGGCCGGCCGCGCTCTGAGGCCGGACCGACGGCACCGGCTCACGGGTTGTACCTGGTCGGGGTGGGCTACGGCGGCGAGCGGGTGCTGGGCGGCGCCATCGGTGAGCCCGGCCGCTGAGGGGGGGCGAACGTCGGCCGGTGGCCGGCTCTTTAAGCCATGGCTGGCAGGCGACCCGAGAGACGAAATGGTCCGGCGCCCCCCGGCGGCCGACCTGGACAACTCGCCAACCCCCACCAAGACCAGCTCGGCCGGGGACATAAGCATGCGCCAGATGCTTATGTCGCCGAATTGGTGGCCCTGACCCTGACGGACCTTTGGCGAGTTTTGCAGGTGACCGCTGGGGACCGGGAGCGTGCCGCTGCGCACGTCGCCGCCTGCCAGCTCGGCGCCATCTCCACGGCTCAGCTCCTGGGCCTCGGGATCGGCCGCGGTGCGATCGCCCACCGGGTGCAGCATGGCCAACTGCACCGCCTGTTCCGCGGGATCTATCTTCTCGGCCATCCGGTGCCACCGCCGGGGGCTCGCGAGGTCGGCGCGCTGCTGCTCTGCGGGCCCCACGCCACGCTCAGCCACCGCTCGGCAGCCGCACTCCTGGGCTTCGCCCCGCCCGACCCCGATGCCGTCCACGTGACCCGTCACGACCGATGGCCCCCGGACGCGACCAGGTCTCCACGTGCACCGGACGACCTCGCCCCTTCCCGAGATCGCCGCCGCCACCACGGGTTCAACCTGACCTCCGCGGCACGGACGCTGCTCGATCTCGCCGCAGACCGTGATCCGGGACTGGAGCGAGCGGTGGCGGAGGCTCAGGTCCAGCGGCTGGTCTCTCGGCGAGAGCTGCAACTCGCCGTGGACCGAGCGGCGGGACGCCCCGGCACGCCAGCACTCGCGGCGCTCGTCCGGGCCGACGAGCAGGGGTTCACACGTTCGCAGGCCGAGCGGCTCGTGCGAGGTCTGTGCCGCCAGGCACGACTGCCGGAGCCGCGTTGCAACGTCGAGCTGTGCGGTTGGGAGGTCGATCTGCTCTGGCCCGAACAGCGGCTGGTGGTGGAGGTCGACGGGCACGCCGCCCACGGCCACCGCGCCGCCTTTGAGCGTGACCGTCGCAAGCAGATGGCGCTGGTCGCCGCGGGCTACCGGGTCATTCGCGTCACTTGGCGCCAGCTCCGCCACGAGCCGCTGGCGGTTATCGCCGCCGTGGCCCGCGCCCTCGGGGGCGCCCAATAGGATCATTCGAGCATGCGTGTGCTGCTGACCAACGACGACGGGATCGAGGCCGAGGGGCTTCAGGCCCTGCGCCGGGCGCTCCTGGAGGTACCGGGCGTCGAGCTGGCGGTGGTCGCGCCCGACGGGAACCGTTCGGCCATGGCCCGCTCTATCACCACCCGGCGGCCGCTGTGGGTCAAGGAGGTCGACTTCGGCGACGGCACCGTCGGCTACGCCACCGACGGCACCCCGGTCGATTGCGTGCGCCTGGCTCGCCTGGGCCTGATCGAGGGCTTCAAGGCCGAGCTGGTCGTCTCGGGGATCAACCACGGCTCCAACCTCGGCGACGACATCACGTATTCCGGCACCGTGGCCGCGGCGCTGGAGGCGATCGTCCTCGGCTTGCCGGGGATCGCGGTCTCCCAGCAGTCCAGTGCGCTGGAGCTCGACTTCACCTCCGGCAGGGGGTTCGAGTTCACGGCCGCTGCGGCTTTTGTCGCGCGCGTGGTCGCCGAGCTGGAGGATGTGCCGCTCCCGGGCGGAACGCTGCTGAACATCAACGTTCCCGGTGCCGATCCCCACGGGGTGGAGGTGGCCAAGCTCGGAAAGCGGATCTACCGCGACGAGCTCTCGCTGGTCGACGAGGGCTCCGGTGGCCGGCGGCTGTACCGGATCTATGGCGACGCCAGCTACGAGCGTGACGAGACCGGTACCGACCTGGCAGCGGTGGCGGCGGGGAAGATCGCCATCACCCCGATCCACTTCGATCTCACCGACCGTGACGGCCTCGACGCGCTGGCGCGCTACGACCTGGCGCGGCTGATACAGCCGGCTGCGGAGGAGGTCGGGGCCGAAGAGGTGGAGAGCTGAGCGCCTCCACGGACCCCGCCGCGCGCGCGGGTGAGCTGCGGCGGCTCCTGGAGTACCACGGCTACCGCTACTACGTTCTCGACGACCCCGAGCTTGGGGACGATCGCTACGACGCGCTGCTGGACGAACTGCGCGGGATCGAGGCCGAGCATCCGGAGCTCGTCACGCCGGACTCGCCCACGCAGCGAGTAGGCGGCGAGCCGGTCAGCGACCTGGAGAAGGTCCGCCACCCGCAGCCGATGCTCTCGCTGGCCAACGCTCGCTCGGCCGAGGAGCTGCGCGCCTGGATCCAACGGATGCAGAATCACCTGGCCCGGGAGGGGATTGAGGATCCCGAGTTCTGCTACGTCGCCGAGCCCAAGATCGACGGCCTGGCGATCTCCCTGCTCTACCGCGATGGGGGCTTTGAGCGCGGGGCCACCCGCGGGAACGGCGAAGTCGGCGAGGACGTCAGCCACAACCTGCGGACCATCGCCGGGATTCCGCTGCGGCTGGACATGCCCGCGCCTCCGGCGCTGATCGAGGTTCGGGGCGAGGTGTACATGTCGCTGCCGGATTTCGCCGCGCTCAACGAGCGCCGGGCGCAGGAGGGGCTGTCCACGTTCATGAACCCGCGCAACTCCGCCGCGGGGACGATCCGCCAGCTCGACCCCAAGCTCGCCGCCGGGCGCCCGCTGTCGTTCTGGGCCTACGCGGTGGGAACCACCGAGGGAATCTCGTTCCAGACCCATTGGGATGCGCTCATGTGGCTGCGCGAGCATCGCTTCCCGGTCCACCCCGACGTGAGGCGGCTGCGTACCGAAGACGAGGTGGTCGCCCAGTGCCGCTCCTGGGAGGAGCGGCGGGGATCGCTGGAGTTCGAGATCGACGGCGTCGTGGTCAAGGTCGACGAGGCCGAGCTGCAGCGGCGGCTGGGCGTCGTCGGGCGTGAGCCGCGGTGGTCGATCGCGTGGAAGTTCCCGCCCACCACCGCCGTCACCACCCTGCAGCGGATCGGCTGGAATCCGGGGAAGTTCGGCGACCTGCACCCGTACGCGATGCTGGCGCCGGTGCGCGTCGGCGGAGTGACGATCAAGCTCGCGACGCTGCACAACGAGGAGGACCTGGCGCGCAAGGACATCCGGGAGGGCGAGGAGGTCATCGTGCTGCGGGCCGGCGACGTGATTCCGCAGGTTCTCTCGCCCGCCCCGCACGTGGCCGAGCATCGAAGTCGCCCGCCGGCACCAACTCCCCCCGAGCGCTGCCCCGTGTGCGACGCCGCCACGATCAAGCCGGAGGGCTCGGTGTTCACCCGCTGCCCCAATCGCGACTGCCCCGGGCGCCGGTGGCAGCTGCTCAAGCACTTCGTCGGCGCGATGGACATCGACGGCCTCGGCGAGAAGCAGGTGAGCCTCTTCATGGAGCTCGGTTGGGTTCGCACGCCGGCTGACTTCTACCGTCTCGGTGCCGAGCAGATCGCCGGTCAGCCCGGGTTCGGGCAGACTTCGGCCGAGAAGCTGGTCGGCGCCGTGGCTCAGTCCACCCAGCAGCCGTTCGGCCGCCTGCTCTACGCCCTGGGAATCGAGGAGGTGGGCATGGTCACCGGCCGCAACCTAGCCCAGCAGTTCCGCACGATCGATGCGCTGCTCTCCGCCTCGGTGGAGGAGATCGAGGCCACGCCGGGGGTGGGGCCGAAGATGGCGCACACGATCCACGCGCAGCTGAGCGACCCGCTCATGCGTCAGCTGATCGAGGATCTGCGCGCTGAGGGGCTGCGGCTGCAGGAGGAGGGGCCACCGCCGGGCGAGGGGCCGTTGGCGGGTAAGACGCTCGTGCTGACCGGCACCCTGCCTCACCTGACCCGAGAGCAGGCCACCGAGATGATCACCGCTGCCGGGGGTCGGGTGACCGGCTCGGTCTCACGCAGGACCTCATATGTGATCGCCGGCGCCACCGCCGGCGGGTCCAAGCTGGCGCAGGCGGAGCGGGCGGGGGTGCCGGTGCTGGACGAGGACGGGTTGCGCGCGCTTCTGAGCGCCTGAGGGAACCGAACCCCAAGCGGTCAGCCGTTGTAGCGGGCCAGCGCAACCGCCATCCGATCCTCCAGCGCGTGCCCGTAGGCGGGATCGCTCAGCGCGTTCATCATGAAGGCGAAGGCCAGCTGGTGGCCGTTGCGGGCGGTGCAGTAGCCGACCAGGTTGGCGACGTCGTGCAACGTGCCCGTCTTGCCGCGGCAACGCCCCTGCGCGGCAGTGCCGCGCAGTCCCGCCCGCGTCGTCCCGGTTTCGCCCGCCACCGAGAGGGAGCCGACAAAGGCGGGAGAGCTCGCCAGCGCGCCCAGGCGGTGACGATGTCCCGGGGGCTGGTGTGGTCGCTGCGGGACAGCCCTGAGCCGTCGTTCAGCTGCGGACGGATCCCGAAGCTCCTGGCGAGCTGCGCGCGCACGACGCCGGCGCCACCGGCAGTGCTGCCCGAGCCGCCGAAGCGGGCCCCGGTCCCCTTGAGCAGCATTTCGGCGAGGTAGTTGTCCGAGGGCGTGTTGGTCAGGCGCGCCAGCGTCGCCATCCGCGGAGAGTGCACCTGCGCCAGTACCGGCGTACCGGCCGGGACGCGTCCGGAGGAGACCCGGGTGCCGGCGAGCACCCGCACCCCGCCGGCTCGCAGGGCATCGGCGAAGCGCTGCGCGGCGAACAGCGCCGGGCGGTACTGGAAGGCGTTGCCGCTCTCGTCGGCGAAGCCGCGGTCGTAGGCCAGCCCGCTCAGGACCCCTTCAACATAGGAGGAGATGCCGAAGCCGGTGGCGGGCGTCCCGCGCCGGGAATCGAAGATCGATTCGTCGCCGACCACCCGTCCCCGGAAGGAACGCATGCCCGTCTGGCGCACGAGGCGGGAGACCAGCCGCTGCATCGTGGCGCCCGTGCCATAGGCGTAGCGGTCGTAGCCAGCCGAGCCGAAGGTGGGATCGCCGCCGCCTCTGAGGTACAGCGTTCCTCGCCAGACGCCGCCGGCGGCAGGGGTGCCCGAACCCATCACGGCGGTGGCGAGCGTGGCGCCGGCGCCGAAGCGCGCCAGCGCGGTGGAGGTCGTGTAGACCTTCTCCACCGAGGCTGGCAGGCGCGGCACCGCCGACGCGGAGGAGAACAGCGTCTGGCCGGTGCTGAGATCGAGCACCTCGGCGCCGCTGGCGCCACCGGCATCGGCCAGCGCCCGCGCCAGCGACCCACGCAGCGCCGCCGTCGAGGGCGAGCTCGGCTGTGCCGGCGCGACCGCGGGCGCGGTCAGCAGCATGAGCGCAGCCGCCAGCTGGATCAGGTACCGGCGCATCGGTGTATCTAACCGCTCGGAGCGGCGAAAGCTGCGGTCAACCGCCGCAAGTTACCCCGTGGCGGCGCAGAGCGGGCTTACAATCTGCGCCAGTCAGCACAGCAACGCTGACCGCGCTGACCGCGCTGGCCTGGTGCTGGTCAGCGGGCCGATCCGCCTCAGGCGGTGGCGGCCTGAACCTGCGGCTGTGGAACTCCGTCGGGAAGCTCGCGGAGGCTGGTGAGGAAGAGGGTCTTGTCGATGCGACCGTTGAAGATGGGCACTCCCAACTCGACGCACTTGACGATCACTTCACGGCGCTCTAGCCCGGACTCTCGCGCCAGCTCGCTGGGCGTCAGGTGATTGGCCATGGGTGGTACTCCTCCTTTGCCGGTGATCACATGGTTGGGAGTATGCCTCCTGGCGCGGACGCTCTCAACCGATTCTCACCCAACCTGGACAAGATCTCAGATGAACGATAAGGTTCAGTGGCGTCGGATCAGCCTTCCCTGACACGACACCCGCCAGCGCGTGACGCCACTCGCCACTTCGCATTCCGACCAGGAGCTGATTGCCGCGGTCAGGGGTCAGGCGGGGTAGCGCCGCGGCGTTCGAGGAGCTCTACGGCCGCTACAGCGCCCGGATCCGCGCCTACGTCCTTGGCACTCTCGGCGACCGCACACGGGCCGACGACGTGACCCAGGAGGTCTTCATCTCGGCGCTGCGAGGCCTGCGCGGCAGCGAGGTTGCGATCGCCTTCAAGCCGTGGATCTACGGGATCGCCAAGAACGCGTGCATCGACGAGTTTCGCCGCACCCGCCGGCGTGGCCGCGAGGTGCCGCTGGGGGGCGACCCGGCCGACAAGCTGACCTCGCCCCGATGGCTGGTTGCCGCACCCTCCCCGGACGTGGCCGTGGATGAGAAGCAGCAGCTCTCTGACCTGCGTAGTGCCTTCGGTGTCCTCTCGGCCAGCCACCATCGGGTGATCGTCATGCGTGAGCTGGAGGGCCTGTCCTACAGCCAGATCGGAGAGCGTCTGGCGATGTCGCAACCGGTGGTGGAGAGCCCCCTGCTCCGGGCCCGCCGGCAGCTCGGTGCCGAGTACGACGAGGTTCGCAGCGGACGGCGATGCGGCATCGTGCAGACGGAGATCGCCAAGGCGCCGACCCCCCCTGGAAGTCACTCGGGTTGCGCCAGCGCCGCAAGCTCACGCGCCATCTGGCGCACTGCGAGCCCTGCCGCCGTGCCGCCCGGCAGGCGGGTATGGACGAATCCTTCTTCCGCGCCCCGACCCTGCCGGCGAAGATCGCCGCGCTCCTGCCGCTGCTTCCATCGCTGCGTGGGCACCGTGGCGCCGCCGCGCCGGATACCACCGTCACTGGCTCGTTGCCGCTGGCGGCGCGACCGCTGGGGACGCGAGCGCTGCAGGTGATCCATGCGCTCGGGGACCCAAGCGGTCCACTGGGCGGGCTCGGGCGGGAGGCGTGGCTGCCGCCACTGCGGCAGCGGTACTGGCGGGCGCGGGGGCCGGGGTGGTGGTCAGGGTCGGTGGCGCCCCCAGCGCGCCTCACCATCCGCACCCTCCGGTTGCTGCTGTGGGGACCTACAGTCACCTCCGAAGCAACCGATCCGCGCGCGGCCTCTCCTCGGTGCAACAGGCGGCCGGGTTGAAGCTTCATCGACCCGCCCCCAAGCGGTCATCCGGCGCTCGCCAAGCCGCGCATCGGCGGGGACCGCGCGACCCGTACGTCCACCGTGCCGGCGGGCAAAAAGTCCCCGGCGGCCGTACGGCGCCCGGGGGGGACACGCTCGCGCAGGCTCGGCGGGAAGCTCTAGCTCTGAGAACGGCGGCAACGTCGTGATGGGCATCTCCGGCCACGGCCTGCTGAGCACCGTCGGCGGCGGATCGGCGATGGCCAAGGTGCAGTCTGTCCCCCCGGCTCAACCTGCCCGGACTGCCGGCCCTGCCCCGCGCGGCCGCTAGCCTGCGGGTTCGGTCGGCCCCGCGCAGGTGCCGCCGGTGCCGCCGGCTCACCTCCCGGCGCCGACGCCGCCCCCTGGGGTGCCCGCCGCATCGGCCGTACGCTCGGCGGCGGGAAGCGGCGCACAAGGGGGGCCTGACCGCCGGGGTGATGGGCGCCAGCCGGAGCGGCGGGGAGACCGGCCTCGCCGGCTGTGGGATACTGACGCAATCGGGGCGTGGCGCAGCCTGGTAGCGCGCACCGTTCGGGTCGGTGAGGTCCCCGGTTCAAATCCGGGCGCCCCGATAGTAAACCCGGAATGAGGGTGTTTGCGCAAAGCCCGCCGGCGGCGGGCTTGCCGTTCTGGGGCGAGTGCGAGAGATGAGCTGTGAGCTGTGAGCTGGACCGGCTTTGACGGAGACTGTGATCTACCCTTGGTTCGGTGGAGTCGGGTTTTTAGAGTCATCCGTCGATTCGGAGGAATCAGATGTTCCGCAGGTACCCGTCGGACATTCGTTTTCAGATGATCGAGCTGGCTCGATCCGGAACCCGGGTGGCGCAGCTCGCCTCCACATTCGGGATGAGCGAGGCGAGGTTGAGGGCCAGAGCATAGATCAGGCTGGAGCTCGCTGCGGCCAGGCGGCGGATCCGCCAGCTGGAGACCGAGCTGGCGGGGTCGCGGAAGGTCAACGAGGTGTTCCTCAGCCGGGATCTCGCCCTAAGTAGCACTGCGAGGACCGCGCCACTTACCCGCTCGAGGTCACGTTTCCCGGGTCAGACGCGGGGGTCGCGGCTGTCAGACTCACATTCTCAGCTCAGGATGTGTCTGGGCGCTAACCGAGATCGACGCCCGCTACGGAGGCGTAACACGCCTCCAGGCGTCAGCGACTGGTCCTGTGCTTCGCTGCTCGCGCGCATGTGCAGCGGCAGTCGGCGACTGTGCCTATCAAGCACGGGACCGGCTAGCCATCGCCGCTCGGCTCTCTGGTGCAAAAGCCTTCCGGGCAGGGCGATACCGGCCGGGGAGCTCAGTTGGCCTCCGAGATCTGGTGGCGTTGATCTATCAGCATCAGCCGGACGGCTTCAGAACCGTCACGGGATTCCAGCGCCGCCTGGTCGACGAGCACCGCCAGCAGCATCGGCGGGGTCCTCCGGCAGGCCGACTGCAGCTGGGTGGTGGTGCCGGCCTTGAAGGGCCCGACGGTGAGGTCGATCTGCCGGGACCGGGCCACGAGCCCGGCGCTGATGCGCGCGTCGCTGGCATGAGCGCACGCGTGAGCGGCGATCCCGTCGGTGACCAGGTACAGATCGGAGTAGCGATCGATCGAGAAGTGGGCCTCGGCGGCTAGGCAGCCGGCGATCCGGCCGAGGATGCCGGCCAGTAGCTCCACCGGGAAGACGCTGAGGACCACCGCCCCGTTTACCTGAGCCGGTGACGTTGCTCGCGGCAGGCTCGTGGCCCGCTGGCTGCGTGGGCCCGGCCAGCGGCCGCGGGCGAACACCATGTGCACGTCGGTTCCGCGGCCTGGGTCCGAGTGCAACCGGGCCTGTGCGGCCAGCGCGTTGATCACGGCGAAGCCGAGGCCGGGAGGCTCCCCGGCCGGACCGGGATGCGCCAGACCCTGTGACCGTTGCCTGCACCGTGTCGGGATCGCTCCTCAGGCACACCGTCATTGGCCCCAAGGTATCGGGATAGGCGTGGAGGATCACGTTGTTGCACGCTTCGCTCACGGCGGTCTTCAGATCGGCCAGGAGCTCGGGGCCGAAATCCAGCTGTTCGCTGGCGCCGGTGAGCATCGCCCGCACGAGCGCGACGCTCTCGGGCCGGCTCTGTAGCCGCACCTGTACGGTTTCTACCGGCGACGCCTCCACGTCTCACGCCCCTTCCCAAGGGCAGAGCGCGGGAAACCCTCAGACGGTCAGGCGGCCGGGCGCCCGTCCGCGCCGAGAATCAGTCCTGAAACGTGAACCTGTCGAGGGTGCCGCTGAGCTCGAACACCCGCTGGACCTGGCGAGGCCCGGGGCGCAGCAGCATCTGTCTGTCAGCGGCGGCCGCGGCTTGGCGGGCCCGCAGCAGCGCGCGCAGGCCCGTGCTGTCCATGAACAGCAGCTCGGTCAGGTCGATCAGCAGCCGCCGCGTGTCGGAGGCGTCCAGCTCGTCGATCGCCTGCTCGAACAACGGCGCCGAGGCGATGTCCAGTTCGCCGGCGAGTGTCATCACCTTCGTGCCCGGCTGATCCTCGCCGGAGATCTGTAGCCGGATCGGCGTGGTCGCATCCGGACGGGAAGGATCGGGCATGGGAAGCGCGCAGGCTATCACGCAGTGACCGGGCGGCCCGGGAGTGACATGCTCCTCGGGATGAGCGCGATTGGGTTGCCAGGCCACGACATCATGGGGATTCGTGCCGCCAATCCGGGACCGTACACGCTCAGCGGCACGAACTCCTGGATCGTGGGCCGCGACCCGGGGTGGCTGATCGACCCTGGCCCCGCGCTGCCCGAGCATGTGGAGAACCTCCGCGCGGAGCTGCAGCGCCGCGGAGGACTCGGCGGGATCGCGCTCACGCACGACCACGCCGACCACGCGGAGGCGGTGGCGCCGGTGCGCGCGTTGTTCCCCGACGCTCCGCTGGCGGCCGCGCGCGGGGCAGCCGACGTGCGCTTGCAAGACGGCATGGAGTTTGGGCCGCTGAAGGTGCTCCAGACGCCGGGCCACGCTCCCGACCACCTGGCCTTTCTCAAGCGGACAGTCGGGTTCAGCGGCGACGCTGTGCTCGGCGAGGGCAGCGTCTTCATCGCCCCCGATCCGGGAGCGCTGGCGGGTTACCTGCAGGCGCTGGGAGCGCTACGCCGCCTGGGTCTGGAGCTCCTGTGCCCCGGGCACGGGCCGCCGGTGGATGACGTCGACGCCCGGTTGGAGCAGTACCTCACGCACCGGCTGGAGCGCGAGCGTCGGCTGCTGCAGGCGCTGGCCGGTGGGTCACGTACCGCCGACGAGCTGCTGCAGGCGGTCTGGAGCGACGCGCCCCCGGCGCTCCGTCCGGCGGCAGCGATGACGCTGGCTGCACACCTGGACAAGCTTCAGCAGGAGGGTCGGCTGCCGCCCGGGGTCGAGCGCCCCATGGCCGCTTAGCTGCCCGACGGGCCGGTCGGTGAGCCGTTACCCGGTGCGCCCGGTGCCGAGCCGCTGCCTGATCCGCCGGCCGCTGCCGAGCCCGCCCCCGGATCACTGTGTATGAGCGCCGTGACCAGGCTGGGGTGGTTGCCGCTCCCGCTCGCACCGGCGCCCGAGCCTCCGGTGGCGGAGCCATTACCGGAGGCGACGCCCGCGGCGGAGCCCGGCCCGCCGGCGCGGGAGGCGGGGTCCGAGCCCGTAGTTGCGGAGGGATCGGGCGCGGTGGGCGAGGAGGCGTCCGGAGCGATGAGCGGTCCGGGCCCCATGCTCGGGTCCAGCGCGGGGCCCGAGAGGGGTCTCGATCCCGGGTCCGAGAGGGGTCTCGATCCCGGGTCCGAGGATCGCACCCCCTGCACGCCGGAGGGGACGGTGTGCGACCGCGGAAGCGAGGTACTGGCGCTCGTCGAGTCCGGTACCGCGGCCGGGCTCTCACCGGTGGTGGACGGTGGCTTCACGGCGGGCGCGACGGAGGGCACGGCGATGGCAGCCTGTGCGGCAAGGCTCGCGGTCTGGGTTCGCAGCGCAGGCGTGACTCGGTGGCTTCGGTGCGGGGCCGGTGAGGCGAGCGAGTGCTGGATCTCGACGGCTCCGCCAGCGGTGACCGCGGCGGCGGCCAGCAACGTGACGACGTGACCGGCGGTCCCGGCGAGGAGGCCGGTGGCGCACGAGCCGCCTCCGGCCGCGGCTCCCCCGCCGGCGGCAGCGCCCCCGCCGCCGATTCCGAGCAGGTTGGCCAGCAGCCCGGCTGGACCCACGGCCGGCACCAGGGCGGCGATCTGCCTGCTCAACCCCCTGACCTCTCCCCGGAACTCCCGGCACGGGGCACAGTCACGCAGATGGCGACGGGCCACTGAGGTGGGCCGGCGGCCGTGATCGTGGGCCAGGACCAGCTCCTCGCGGATCTCGGGGCAGGCGGTCTCGCGGGCGCGCATCGAGTGGGCGAGGCTGACACGGGCTCGGACCAGCAGGGACTTCACCGCGGGCACCGAGACGGCCATGGCCGCGGCCAGTTCGCAGTAGCTCATCCCGGTGAGCTCGCGCATCAGCAGCGCCGAGCGCTGCTGATCGGGCAGGCGGCGGATGTCGGCGATCAGCCGCCTCAGCGTCTCCCGCTCCTCGGCCTGTTCGATCGGGTCCTGCACCGGCGAGCGCACGAGGTTCATCACCTCGGGAAGTGGCGGTGCGGGGCGTCGCAGCTCGTCGATGCAGCGGTTGTGGGCGACGCGGTAGAGCCAGGCGCGTAGCGCGAGGTCACGCTCGCTGGAGCGCAGCCCGGCGTAGGCGCGCACGAACACGTCCTGCAGCGCATCCTCGGCGTCCTGACGGGAGGCCAGCATCTGCCGGGTGTAGGCGAACAGGCGCTGGCGGTAGCGGTCGTGGATGACCCGGAAGGCCTCCTCCTCGCCAGCGCGAAAGTACGCGACGAGCTGCTCGTCGGAGCGCAGACGGAGCAACGGTGGCCCGATGGAGATCCTGCTTCGGGTCAGACCTGCGGGTGCTTGGAGGGCGGAGGCTTCCAAATTGGCTCCCTGATCATGCACTGTAACGACCGTAGGGGCGGAAAGTTCCGTCCCAGCTCCCAAGTTTCTCCCGAGATGGACAAACGTTGCCGTGCGGGTGGCAAGGCGCGCCGGTGATGTTCGGCGCCGGAGCGCCCCGCGCGGAGCGCCTTCTACGCTGGAGCCCCGATGAACGACCTCGTGAGCGCAGTGCTCGACCCGGCCTCTGGCATTGTCATCCCGGTGGCCTTCGGGGCGGGACTCATCTCGTTCCTGTCGCCCTGCGTGCTGCCGCTCGTGCCCGGTTACATCTCCGCGATCGCCGGCGTCACCCCTGAGGAGATCCGCCCGCGGCGAGTGATCGGCCCCAGCCTGACCTTCGTGGCCAGCTTCTCGGTGATCTTCATCGCGCTCGGGCTCCTGGGCCAGCAGGCCCTGCACGGGGCGCTCACCGGACCGTCGGCGCAGAAGGTCAGCGGCGCGCTGATCGTGGCCATGGGGGTGCTGTTCCTGCTGGCGCCGCTGGTGCCGCGGCTCTCCCGCGAGTGGCACGTCGATGCGCTGATGCAGCGCGCCGGTCGCGGAGGGCCGGTCCTCACCGGCGCCGCGTTCGCGCTCGCCTGGACTCCGTGCACCGGCCCGACCCTCGGCGCGATCATCACGGCCGCCGGCGCCTCCGGATCCGCGCTCCACGGCGCGTTGCTGCTGGCGGTCTACTGCGCCGGGCTCGCCGTCCCCTTTCTGGTCACCGGCATGGCCTTCGGCAAGGCGACGTCGGTCCTGGCGGTGGTCAAGCGCCACTACCCCGTGCTGATCGGCCTCGGCGGTGCCGTCCTGATCGGCATGGGCGCGCTGATCTGGACCGGTGAGTTCACCCAGCTCAACGTGACCGTCAACGGGTGGCTCCAGGGGCTGGGGCTGCCGGATCTCAACTCCGACACCTGAGCTCAGCCGTCCGCCGAGCTCCTCAGGGCTGCTCGTATCCCGGCTCGCCGGGGAGCACGACGCGCGCCGTCTCCCCGGAGGTGACCAAGACGGGCTGGACCGGGGCGACCTCCCGGCCAAGAGCGTGCTCCAGCAGTGCCTGCGTCGAAGCGAAGCCCGACAGCTGCTCCAGGTGCTTGATCGTCGGAAAGGCGAGGAACAGCTCTCCCTGGCGGTGGGCGGCAAGCGCGTGCACCGGGGTGCACCAGCGCCAGTCGACGATCTCGCTGCCGTCTACGCGAGGCTCGGTCGACGCCGGCACCGGCGCCAGGAAGAACCAGGTGTCGAAGCGGATCTTGACCTCGGCGGGGGTGATCCAGCGCGAGAACGGCACCAGCGCTGTCGCGTCCGGGAGCGAGACGCCCGCCTCCTCGGCGACTTCCCGCACCGCGGCCGCGCGGAGGGCCGCCTCCCCCTCCCCCTCGGCCCGGTTCACTGCGCCCCCGGGGAACACCCAGGCTCCACCCATGAAGCGCGCCTCGGGATTGCGCTTGACCAGCAGCAGCTCCAGCCGCTCCCCGCCGCCGCGTAGCAGGATCACCGTCGCGGCGAGCCGGGGAGCGCTCGCCGGCCCGGCGTTGAGCTCCTCGCCGGAAGCGGGACGGTCGGTATCCACCGCGCGACCCTATCGCCAGTGGCATCGGTAGGCTGTCGCCGGTGCGATGGATGTGTGAGTCCTGCGGTTTCATCTACGACCCGGCCGAGGGAGATCCGGACGGGGGCATCCCCCCCGGAACCGCCTTCGAGAACATCCCCGAGACCTGGTTCTGCCCGGTCTGCGGCGCGCGCAAGGCTGACTTCACCCGCTACGAGGACTAGGGTCCCCGCTCAGGCCGCGTCGGCGAGCTCGTCGCCGGTGACCTCGGCGATCGCAGCGGCGGTGGCCTGCACCAGGTGACGCAGGTCGGATTGCGAGATCGCCAGGATCGGCATCAGCACCACCACGTCCCCGAGCGGCCGGATGACGACGCCCCGCCGCCGCGCCGCCAGCGTGACTGCGTGACCGGCACGCTCGTCCGCAGCCCGCTGACGCAGCTCGATCCCGACCATGAAGCCGCGCTGGCGGACCTCCGCGACGCCGGCCAGGGGCGTCACGTGCTGCTCGAGCAGCACGGCGAGCAGCTCGATCTTCGGCGTCAGGCGCTCCAGCGTGCGCTCGTGCTGGAAGGTCTGAAGCGTCGCCACCCCGGCGGCGCAGGCGAGCGGGTTCCCGGTGTAGGTGTGGCCGTGGAAGAACGTGCGGAACTCCTCGAACTCCCCGAGGAAGCCCTCGTAGACCCGCTCCGTGGTCAGGGTCGCGGCGAGCGGGAGGTAGCCCCCGGTGAGCCCCTTGCCCACGCACATGAGGTCCGGCCGCACCCCTTCGTGGTCGCAGGCGAACATCGCCCCCGTCCGCCCGAAGCCGGTGGCGACCTCGTCGCAGATCATCAGAACGTCGTGGCGATCGCAGCACTCCCGTACCCGTCGCAGGTATCCCTCGGGCTGGAGCAGCATCCCCGCGGCGCCCTGCACCAGCGGCTCGACGATGACCGCCGCCACCTCGCCCGCGTGCCGGTGCAGCAGCGCCTCCAGGTGCTCGGCGTCGCCCGAGCGCGCCGGCCAGGCATCGAACAGCAGCGGGCGGTAGAGCGAGTGGAACAGCTCGATGCCCCCCACCGAGACCGCGCCGATCGTGTCCCCGTGGTAGCCGTTCTCCAGGCAGATGAAGCCGCTGCGGGCCTCGCCTCGCTGGGCCCACCACTGGAAGGCCATCTTCAGGGCGATCTCCACCGCCGTGGAGCCGCTATCTGAGAGGAACACCCGGCTGAGGCCGCCTGGGGCGATCGCCACCAGCCGCTCGGCCAGCTCGATCGCCGGCTCGTGGGTGAGCCCGAGCATCGTGGAGTGGGCCACGCGGTCCAGCTGGGCCCGCACCGCGGCATCGATGGCCGGGTGGCGGTGGCCGTGAACGTTGCACCACAGCGAGGAGACGCCGTCGATGTAGGCCTTGCCCTCGACGTCATAGAGCAGCGAGCCCTCGGCGCGGTCGATGATCAGAGGCGGCTCCTGCTCACACCACCCCCGCTGCTGGGTGAACGGGTGCCAGAGGTGACGGCGATCGGCGGCGACGAGCTGCTCTGCGGTCCGCACGCACGGAACGCTAGCGCCTTCGCCGGTCGTCGCAGTCCGAGCCGCCGGCGGGTCGGGGACCGTGGTCTGGCAGCCTGGGGGAGTGCCCGGCGGACGCTCCCGACACCCAGCCCGCGCCCGGCGTCGTCGTATCGCCGGCGCCGCCGCGGTGGCGGCGCTGATCGCGGCCGGGGCGATCGGGCTCGTGCTGCACAGCTCCGCGCAGGGCTCCCGACGAGCGCTGCTGCAATCGATCTTCCAGGACGACGATCATCTTCTGTACGCCCCCACCCCAGTGGTGCAGCGGACCCTGGACCAGCTGCGGCGGCTGGGCGTCGACCGGCTGCGGCTGACGATCCTGTGGGCGGCAATCGCGCCCGAAGCGGCCTCCAGGCGGCCTCCAGCCCACTTCCGGGCGCGGGATCCCGCCGCCTACGCGGCGACAGCCTGGTTTGCCTACGACCGGATCGCCCTGCTGGCACGCGAGAGCGGAATCGGCGTGGCCTTCAACGTCACCGCCCCCGGCCCGCTGTGGGCCATGGGCAGCCCGGCTCCGAGCGCCAAGATCGCCAACCATCTGCGGCCGAGCCCCACCGCGTTCGGCGACTTCGTCACCGCAGTGGGGCGCCGCTACGACGGGCACTACGCGGTGCCGACCCCCTCGGGCCGGCCGATCACGCTGCCGCGAGTCGACTACTGGACGGTCTGGAACGAGCCCAACCAACCGGGCTGGCTGTACCCCCAGTGGCGCCGGGCGGCGGGCCACTGGGTGATGGACTCGCCGCGGCTGTACCGGCTCTACGTCGATGCCGCCTTCTCCGCGCTCGGGCGCACCGGGCACACGCCGGGCCGGGACACGATCCTCATCGGCGAGCTCGCACCGGAGGGTAGCGAGAGCTCCTCCGAGCACGCCGCGATCCCGCCGCTGCCGTTCATCCGCGCGCTCTACTGCGTGGATGACTCCTTCCGGCCGCTGCGCGGGCCCGCCGCGGCGCTGCTGCACTGTCCGGCCGGAGGCGACGGCGCCGCGTTCGTGCGCGCTCACCCCGGGCTGTTCCGGCTCACCGGCTTCGCCCACCACCCCTACTCGTTCTTCCTGGCCCCCACGGCGCGTTTCCCCGACCCCAACTTCGCGCCGCTATCCCAGTTGTCCGGGCTGGAGGCGGTGCTCGACCGCTCCCTGAGCACCTACGGTGTATCGCGCCGGCTGCCGATCTACCTCACCGAGTACGGCTATGAGACCTACCCGCCCAACCCGTTCCGCGGCGTCAGCCTGGTGCGCCAGGCGCTGTATCTGCAGCAGGCGCAGTACATGGCCGCGGGTGATGGCCGGGTGCGGGCGATGGCGCAGTTCCTGCTCGTGGACGCGCTCCCGGACTCCTCCTACCCCCGCGGCAGCGAGCGCTACTGGTCGACCTTCCAGACCGGACTGAGGTTCGCCTCCCGGGGGGCGAAGCCGTCGCTGTTCGCCTACCGGTTGCCGATCTTCCTGCCCCATCCCGTCCTCACGCCGGGCTCACCGCTGCTGGTGTGGGGAATGCTGCGCCCGGCGCCGAACTCCACCACCCAGTCGGCGCTGATCCAGTGGCGAGGCGCGCATGGCCGCTTCCGCACGCTGGAGCGGGTGAGCACCAGCGATCCCAGCGGCATCCTCAGCGCCAACGTCGACCTGCCCGGGCCAGGGGCGGTGAGGATCGCCTGGACCTCGCCCCAGGGAGAGCTCGTGCACAGCCTTGCCGTCCGCGTCACCACCCACTGAGCGGTGAGCTTCCTGGCCCTTCCCGCTGCTGGCGCCTATATCAGGCCGAGCGCAGCCAATCCCGGAAGTCCTCCCACACCCCGCCGGTGCGCCACGCCGCCTCCTGCCAGAGATGACGCCAGGCATCCGTCGGGGCGAGATCGGCGCCTCGGGCGCGGCCGACTGCCAGCAGGACGCTCGCCAGCGCCATCAGCACCACGAGCGCGCCCAGGATCAGCAGCGGCAGGGGGATCCCGGCGCTTGTGGCCGCGGTCACCGGACCGAGCCGGAGCCGCTGCGGACCGTCTCCGTGCGTCCCCGCCGAGGGCGCCCCGGTGGCCGGCGGCCCCGCGCACGCGCCGGCGTCGCGCTGGGTCAAGGCGCTCTGAATCGCGGCGGTGAAGTCGGCGAAGTACTGCTGTCCGTAGACGTCGACCCCCTTGAGCGCCGCCGACAGCTGGCCGGCGGAGAACTGGCAGGCGGGGATCGCGCCCTTCTGCTCGTAGGTGTCGAGCACCTTTCGGTAGGCGCTGGAGCGGTTCTGCGCCCGCGCCTCGGGCGCCGCGGCGAAGGTCAGCAGGGCGACGAGCGCCAGCGCGGGGAGGATCAGCCGGAGACGGAGGCAGGCGGAGGTCATGGTCAGGGCGAGCTGACCGTAGCGAACCACCGGTCGAGCGGAAGCTGCTCCCCCGCCCGGCGCAGGAGCTCCGGCTCGGCCCGCGGGAGCGGGGGCAGCGTGGCCACCTCCACCGTCCCGCGCCGCTCGATCGTGGCCAGGTTCGAGCGCTCGACCATGGATGGCCGCTCCGGCCAGGGCGTCAGCACCACCGCGGCCACGACCAGACCCGCCTGCCGCGCGGCGGCGAGCGTCAGCAGCGTGTGGTTGATCGTGCCCAGACCGGGTCGCGCAGCGATCACCAGCGGCAGCCCGAGCGCGACGGCGAGGTCGCGCACGTCGAAGCCATCGCCGAGCGGCACCAGCAGGCCGCCCACGCCCTCCACCACCGCCCGCGCGGCGCCCGCGGTGGTGGTGGCGGCCTGGAGCGAGTCCACCAACGCGCGCGCGTCGATCGGCGCGCCGGCCAGCTCGGCGGCCAGATGCGGCGACACCGCAGGGCCGAAGGTCAACCTGGTGACCGCCCCCGGGGCACAGCCGGCGGCGCGGGCCAGCAGTTCGTGATCCGGCGGCCAGTCGGGGTCCGGGGGCGTGTCGAGCCCGGTGATCACGGGCTTCAGCACCGTCACCGCCTCCCCGCGCCCAGCCAGCACCGCCGCGATTGCCCCCGCCAGCACCGTCTTGCCGACCCCGGTGTCGGTTCCGGTGACGAACAGGCCGCGCCCCGGCGCGGCGGCGCCTGCGGCGGCGTCCCTCGCCGGCTCGCCCACGGTCGCTCAGCCTAGACCGGCGCCGGTGCCCGCGACCCCATGTGCCGTGGCTCGGTCCCGCAGGACCGCGCGGCGCGGGCCAGAGAGCGGGCAGCCGAGCGCAGCTCGTGCTCCTCGTGGGAGGCCATCACGGCCAGGCGCAGCCGCGAGGTGCCCTCGGGCACAGTCGGTGGCCGGATCGCCTGGGCAAAGATGCCCTCGGCCAGGGCGGCCCCGCAGATCGCCATCGCCGGCTCCGCCTCGCCGACCACCAGCGGAATGATCTGCGTGCGTCCGTCGGCAAGCTGAAAGCCCTCGCGCCCCAGCTCCTCCCGCAGCACGGCGGCGTTGCCGGCGAGCCGCTCGGTCACCTCCGGACCCTCCTCAAGAAGCTCCAGCGCCGCCAGGGCGGCCGCGGCGGCGGGTGGCGGCAGGGCGGTGGAGAAGATGAACGTCCGCGCGGCATTGACCAGGTACCGCGCCATCGAGCGCTCGCAGGCGACGAACGCGCCGTAGGAGCCGAGGGCCTTGCCCAGCGTTCCCAGCAGCACGTCGACCTCGCCCGCCACGCCGGCCTCGGCGGACGCTCCCCGGCCCCCCGGTCCGAGCGCACCAGTGCCATGCGCCTCGTCGACCATCACCCGAACCCCGTAGCGGCGGGCCAGCGCGACGATCGCCGCCAGCGGAGCGACGTCGCCGTCCATGGAGAAGACACCGTCGGTGACGATCAGCGCTCCCCGCCCCGCGGCCCGCCTCAGCCCCCACTCCAGGTGCTCGGTGTCGCAGTGGTCATAGACGAACACCTCGGCGCGGCTGAGGCGGCAGCCGTCGATGATCGAGGCGTGGTTGAGCGCGTCGGAGAACACCACCTCGCCCGGCTGCGTGAGCGCGCCGATGACGCCGGCGTTGGCCAGGTAGCCCGAGCCGAAGAGGATCGCCGCCTCACGCTGCTTGAACGCCGCCAGCCGCTCCTCGAGTCGCTCGTGGATGGCCATCGTGCCCGATACCAACCGCGAGGCTCCCGCTCCCGCTCCCCAGCGTAGCGCCGCCTCCGCGGCGGCCTCACGCACGCGGGGATGATCTGCGAAGCCCAAGTAGTTGTTGGAGCACAGCAGCAGCACCGGCTCGCCGTCGAGCAGGACGTGGGACCCCTGCGACCCCTCGATCGAGCGGGTCCGGCGATGCAGACCGAGGGCCTCCAGCTCCGCCAGGCGCGCCTCCAGCTCGATCATGCGCCGGCGTCACGCCCCGCGTTCGGCGCGCCGTCGGGGCGGCGCGGGACGTGCCGCTTGGCCTGAAAGCGCAGCTGCGAGGACGGGTCCCACATGCGCACGCTGAGCTCGGAAGCGGCCGCCGGTGCCGGTGCCGGTGCCGGTGCCGGCACCGGTGCAACCGGGTCCGGTGTCGTTCCCTGGAGCCAGCCGCTGCGATTGTCCGGACGGGGGTTGGCGCCGTTGTCGTCATGGCGGGCGACGTTCAGCCCCAAGCCCTCGAACATGTCGCGATCCTGCTCGGGAGTGTTGCCGAGCGTGGTCAGGAAGTTGCCCATCATCACCCCGTTCAGGCCGGCCCTGACCGCCGTCGCCTGCAACTCCCCGAGGTTCTCCACGCGGCCGCCGCAGAGCCGGAACAGTGCCTCGGGCAGGATCAGACGAAAGATGGCGATCCACTTGACCACCTCCCACGGATCCATCGTGTCCCGGTCGCCGAACTTCGTTCCGGGTCGGGGGTTGAGAAGGTTGATCGGCACGCTGGTCGGGTTGATGCCCGCCAGCTGGAAGGCCATCTCGACGCGTTGCTCGCGCGTCTCGCCGAGGTTGAGGATGCCGCCCACGCATGTCTCCAGTCCGGCATCCCTGACGGCGTCGATCGTCCGCAGCCGGCCCTCGTAGCGGACCGTGGTCGAAACCTCCGGGTAGTAGGACTCAGCCGTCTCGACGTTGTGGTGCACGCGCTGCACCCCCGCCTGCTTGAGCGCTCGGGCTCGGTCGCCCGACATGTGGCCGATCGACACGCAGCGCTTGAGGTTGGTGTGCTCGGACACCAGGCGCGCGCCCGCCAGCACCTTCTCGAAGTCCCGCTTGGACAGCCCCTGGCCCTGGGTCACCATGCAGAAGCGGTGCGCACCAGCGGCCTCGGCGGCGCGCGCGTGCTCCAGGATCTGGTCGGGCTCCATCATCGCGTGCATCGGCGTGTCGGCCTCGGCGTAGCGGGACTGCGCGCAGAAGCCACAGTCCTCGGCGCAGCCGCCGGACTTGGCGTTGACCAGCGAGCACATGTCGGTGGCGTCCTGGAAATGCTCCACCCGCGCCCGCCAGGCGCGTTCGACGAGCGCCTCGATCTCGGCGGGGTCCTCCAGCTCACCGAGGCCAATGGCCTCCTGGGGTGTGATCAGCGGCGGCATGAGATAGACGATATGCAGTCTGCCGGACGGCGCGCGGTGACGCTCAGCGCCCCTGCCATCGCGGCTGTCGCTTCTCAGCGAAGGCGCTCACACCCTCGCGGAAGTCCTCCGAGGCGAAGCAGGCCCGGCGCAGCTCGCTCAGCTCGGCTTCGACGTGCGGCTCCATCGCGGAGCGTGCCTCCTGGACGGCCCGGATCACCCGCTTGTTGCCCAGCTGGGCCAGCGGGGCGTTACCCGCGAGCTCGACGGCCAGGGCCTCCGCCTCGCCGTCGAGCTGTTCCGGCGCGGTCACGGCGTTGACCAGGCCCCAGGAGCAGGCGGTGGCGGCATCGATTCGCCGCCCGAGCAGGAACAGCTCCCGCGTGCGCGGCGCGCCGACGGCGTCGAGGAACTTGCGGATGCCGGTGTGCGAGTAGACCAGGCCGAGCTTGGCCGGGGGCATCCCCAGCGTTATCCCGTCCGCGCACAGGCGCAGGTCGCAGGAGAGGGCGAGCTCCAGCCCGCCACCGATCGTGTGCCCGCCCAGCGCGGCGAGCGTGGGGAAGGGGTAGGCCTCGAGCGCGTCGATCGCGGCCGCGAACGGGTGCGCCACCAGCTTCTCGGCCTCGTCGGCGAACACCGACTCGGGCAGGTCGCCGATGTCGTAGCCCGCGGAGAAGATGTTGCCCTCGCCGGTGAGAATCACGCAGCGGGCATCGAGCCGGGGCATCGTCGTCGCGATGCCGTCGAGAATCGCGTGGTCGAGCGCTCCGCGCTTGACCGGATTGGAGATCCTCAGGCGAGCGATCCCGGGGGCCGGCTCGTCGATCGACAGCCGCCCGCCCGCAGCGACGGTTTGATCGGGGTTACTCGAGGACAACGAGCGCGTCGCCCTCTGAGACCGACTGGCCCTCCTGGCACAGGATCTCCTTGACGCGGCCGGGGTCCTCGGCCTCCACCGGCATCTCCATCTTCATCGACTCGAGGATCACGACCGTGTCGCCCTCCTGCACGTTGTCGCCGACCTTGACTTCGACCTTCCAGACGGTGCCCGTGATGTGGGCCTCGACCTCGGACATGGAGCCTCCTGGAACGCTCGGGTGCGGCGGCAGGATAGTGGCCGCCGCAGATCCGGGCGGTTGAGGCCTATGTCCGAATCGGACAGCCGAGGTGATCGCGCTCGGTGGCGTGTGGACCGCTGACGCCGCGGAACCTGATCCTCAGCAGGTCGAACACCCGGTGCCTCTGCCCCCGACACGAGATCGGCCGCGACAGCGTGACCGCGGCAGGGTCCGGTGGAGGTGCCCCGCCGCGCAGTCGGGGTTGCAGTCGTTGACCGCTTCGACGCCGCTGCCCGAGGCGCGGGTGCGCGTCCAGCTGGTCCACCGCAGCTTCTGCAGCAGGATCCCGGCGTCGCCACAGGTGATGACCAGGGTGCGCGGCTTGTACTGCGCGCTCGTACAGTTGGTGACCCGCACCTGGTCGGCGGGGGCGGCCGCCACGGCCGCCGTAAGCACCAGCAACCCCAGCAGCGTGCACAGCCCGACGGATATCCTCATCATCGGAATACGGGGTCTCATACCGGTCAACGGGCGCTGCGGCAGGCTCCCGCTCAGCTGAGCCGCTCTGCTATCGCTATGTCCACTCAAGACACCTTCAGGAGCGGAACCGCGCCGAAACGGATCTTGATCCGGACGCGCAGCGGCGCGTAGCCCGGCGTGGCGACGATCAGAAGGAGGTGGTCGCCCGCGGTAAAGCCGCTTCGCCGCCCCCTCCTCAGCAACCGGCGGAGCCGACGCGGCGTACCGCTGAGGGTGCTCCGCGGGCATCCACCACCAACGCACCTGATTGTGATTCGCGCTCGGCGCGGGAGCCGCCTGAGGCTGATGATCGAACGCAGGCGGGTGTGGTTGCGGTTCCAGGTCCAGCGCAGCTTCATCCTGACCCTCAGCCGCCACCCAGCACTTCCTCTCGTTCGGGACAGCGGGGCGGTGATGGGAGTCGCGACCGGATTGCTTTGCACGGACGGCGCGGGGAGGGCCTCGGCGAGTGCATAGCCGAGCAGGCCATCGACGTGGTCTCCGCCGCAACCGGGGTCGTTGGAGGCGTAGTGGAAGCCGCGGTTGCAGCGATACACGGGCACCGACGCCACTCCGGCCGGCGCCGACCCGTACAGAAAGCCCTCTACTCCCAGTACGGTCTGTCCCTCGCAGCCGGAAATAGACAGGAAGTGACCGCCGTTGAATTGGCAGCCGTAGAGCGCCACTCGCCCACTCCCGCTGGAGTCGAGGAGATAACCCAGAGAGGCCTCCAGCGAGTACCCGCTCGGGTCGGGGCCCGTGGTCACCCGTAGTCCGAGCCGCCCTGGTTGCGGTAGCTCTGCAGCGGCGCAGAGGCGAGCATGTAGCCGAGAGAGCCGTTGTTGATCTGTCCGCCGCACGCGGGCGAGGTCGACGCGAAGTGGTAACCGCCGGGGACACTGCAGCGATAGAGAGGCGTCGCTGCCTGCGAGCTCGGAGCAGAACCGAAGATGTAGCCCTCGACATCGAGCTGGGTGCGTCCCTCGCAGCCTCCGTTCAGCGACAGGAACCGATCGGAGCCGCTGTTGAGGCAGTCGTATAGCGGCGAAGCTCCCGGCGTGGGGCTCGGCGCCAGGAATCCGAGCGTGGACTGCAGCGTGTACCCGGCTGGCGCCTGCCCGGTGGTCGCCCACTGCTCCGACGTAGTGGCGTTCCGATATACGCTCACCGCCGCCGTGTTGGAGGCGAGCGCCGAGTCGGCCGCAGATCCCGGCGCCAGAGCGCAGGCTGCGATGATGGCGAGCGCCCGAAAGATCCTCGCGAGCCTGGGTTCACGCCCATGCACCCGCGGCGATTCTAGCCCGGTCAGGTGCCCTGGCTCGCGACCATGCCCTGATCGGTGGGCCCGAGCCGCTCTGTGATCCAGGCGCAGATCTCGTCCATGACCTCCGCCTGCTCGGGCTCGTTGAGGATCTCGTGGGCGAGGCCCTCGTAGGCCCGCAGCGTCGCGTCCGCCGCCCCGATGCGCTCCTTGACCATCAGGCTTCCCGCCGGTGGGCAGAGCCCGTCCGCGGTGCCGTAGGCGATCAGCGTAGGAGTCGTGATCGCTCCGACCGAGTCGGGCAGCGAGGCCACCGCGGTGGCGAGCTCGGCCACCGTGCGGGCCGGGAGCTTGCCGTGGTGCACCAGGGGATCGCTGCGGTAGGCCTCCACCACGGCGGGATCACGGCTGACCAGCTGCGGGTCGACGGCGAGTAGCGGCATCCGCGGCGCCAGGGCCGAGAGGACGGGAACGAGCGCGCGCAGCGCCGCTGGCGCGTCCTCGATCGCCGCCAGCGGGCCAGACAGGATCAGACCGCGCAGGTCCTGCCCGTGGGTGATCGCGTAGCGCAGGGCGACCGTGCCGCCCATGCTGTGGCCGAGCAGGAAGCACGGCGCGTCGCGGTGGCGGGCGCGGGTCAGCCCCACCAGCGTCTGCAGGTCTGCGACGGTGTGGCGCATGCGGTCGATCAGCGCTCGGGGCCCCTCGGAGCGGCCGTGGCCGCGGTGGTCGAGCGCGTACACGGCCCATCCTTCGCGTCTCAGCCGCGCGGCGACGTGCTCGTAGCGGCCGCTGTGCTCGCCGGCGCCGTGAGCGATGACTACGACCGCGCGTGGATCTCCCGCGGGCAGCCACGCCTGCCAGAAGATCGCCAGCCCGCCGACCCCCTGAAGACGGTCCCGCGCCGAGACGTTCGCCATGTCACATCGTCTCAGTTCAGCGACGGGTTGGGCGGCATCCTGGCGATCAGGGCGTAAGTCCCGCCCTTGCGCGCCAGCGCCCGCGCCCACAGCTCGCTCGGATCGACGCAGAAGGCATCCTCGCGCCGGGCGGGCTCCAGGATCCAGTCGCCCCGCTCCAGCTCGGCATCGAGCTGCCCGGAGCTCCACCCGGCGTGGCCGGCGAAGGCGCGGCTGGCGCGCACGCCCACCGAGAGCGCCTCGATCGGCGCGCCGCCGCCCAGCACCCCGATCTGGCCAAAGGCGATCAGCCTCGCGTCGGAGGGATCCTCGAACTCCGCCAGCACGATCACCGAGGACGGCTGCACGGGCCCGCCCACGAACAATCGCTCGTCGGGATCGACCGCGGCCTCCAGCTCCGGGACGGCCTCGCCGGCGGAGGTCTCCGAGGGCCGGTTGAGCGCCAGCCCGAGCGCCCCTTCGTCACCGTGCTCGACCACCAGCACGACCGTGCGCCAGAAGTTGGGGTCCAGCAGCCCCGGACCCGCGATCAGCAGCTGCCCGGTGAGCGACTCCATGCCCGGAGTCTGGCAGAGCGCTCGCGCCCGTCGGCGGGGCCGGCGGACCTCTACAGGCCCAGCGAGCGGCCCAGGATCTCCTTCATGATCTCGTCGGTGCCGCCGCCGATGGGGCCGAGCCGGGCGTCGCGGACCGCGCGCTCGATCTCGTACTCCTCCATGTAGCCCGCGCCGCCGTGGATCTGCAGGCAGTCGTCGATCACGCGGAAGGCGGTCCGCTGCGTGGCCAGCTTGGCGATCGTCACCTCCCGCACCGCGTCGCCCGCGAGGTAGGCGCGCAGCGCGGCATAGGTCACGTCGCGGGCGGCTTCGATCTCGGTGGCGATCTCGGCCAGCTTGTGGCGGATCGCCTGGTGGTGGCCGATCGCCCGCCCGAACGCGCGTCGCTCCAGGGCAAAGGCCAGCGTCCGCTCAAAGGCCGCCTGCATGCGCCGACGGCGCCAAGGGACATCAGCAGTCGCTCCCACTGGAAGTTGGCCATGATCAGGTAGAAGCCGCCGTTCAGCTGCCGAGCAGGTTCTCCCGGGGCACGAACACCTCATCGAAGGCGATCTCCGCGGTGTCGGAGGCGTGCCAGCCGAGCTTCTCCAACTTGCTGGCGGCGACGCCGGGCCCACGATCGACGATCAGGAACGAGATCCCCTTGTGCTTGGCGCGCGCTCGGCCTCCAGCCTCGTCTGAAGGCGCGCCGCCCAAGTCATCCGGCTGCCCTTCAGGTGCGGTCCTGACCGCCGTGACCAGGAAGTCGGCGCCACGCCGCCGGTGATGAACGTCTTGGCGCCCGCACCACGAAGCGGCGCACGGCCACGCGGAACTCCTCGTGCTCGGGGGTGAAGGGCGGGATCGGCAGCCGCGATCCGACCGCAGGCGCGCCGGCCTTCTGCGCCAGGGGTGCTCAGGCTGAGTTCTCCTGCTGGCGGACCGCGGCCATCGCTCCCTGAAAGCCGATCTTGGAGTGGGTGCCGTCGCAGAACGGCTTGTTGGTCGAGGCGCCGCAGCGGCACAGGAAGATCGTGCTTCCTGGAGCCTCGATCGGGTTGCCCTCCACGTCGAGCAGCTCGATCGGACCCTCGACCTTGTACGGGCCGTTCTCGGTCGGGGTGATCCTCACCTCTGTCATCTTGTGAACCTCGCGGTGGTTGGCGGAATGGCGGGAAGACAACCTACCGGGTCAACGGGGGATATCTTTCGCCGATGAGCACCGCGACGATGAGACCGCGCAGCGTCGGCGAGATCCTTGACGCTGGGATCAAGCTCTACGTCCGCAATGCGCGGACGCTGATGGGGCTGGCCGCGGTGGTCGTCGTGCCGCTGCAGACGGTGGCCGCGATCGTGCTCCTCTCCACCGTGAGCTCCGGCAGCGACGTACCCAGCGGGTACTTCTCGCTCTCGCACCCCGCCACCACGCAGTCGGAGGCCTCGGCGCGGCTGGGAGGGTCGGCCGTGCTGGCGATCGTGTCGCTGCTCGTCAGCCTGCTGACCACTGCGGCCTGCGTGAAGGCCGTCTCCGACCTCTACCTGGACCAGCCCACCGGGGTAAAGGCCTCGCTGCGCTTCGCCGTGCGCCGGCTCCCGGCGTTGCTGGGGATGGAGGTGCTGATGATCCTGGGCCTGATGCTCGCCTTCATCGTCGTGATCATTCCCGGGATCTGGCTCTACGTGGCGTGGTCGGTGGCCGCGCCCGCGCTCCTGATCGAGCGATTCGGTCCGTGGCGCGCGCTCGGCCGCTCCCGGCGGCTGGTCAAGGGCCGGTGGTGGGCCACCGCCGGGGTGCTGCTGGTGGCCACGATCTTGGTCACGGTCGTCTCGGGCGCCGTGCAGGCGGCGCTGGTGGGGATCGCCTCGCTGCCCAGCACGCCGAGCGTCCCGGTCGCGGTGGTGGTGACCACGGTGGCGAGCGTCCTCTCGACCGTCATCGCCCAGCCCTTCCACGCGGCGGTGACCACCACGCTGTACTACGACCTCCGGGTCCGCCACGAGGGCTACGACCTCCAGCTGCTGGCCGAGCAGCTCGGGCTTCCCGCCCCCAGGGGAGCGGAGCTGGCCGCGCAGTGGCCCGCGCCGGAGCCCGTCGGCCCCGAGTCGGTGGGCCAGCCGGGCGGTCCGCCGTTCTGGCCTCCGCCACCGGGCTGGAAGGCGACCGGTTGACCGCCGGCCGCCTGAGCGCGGCGGTGCTGATCGGACAGGACCCCGGTGCCGCCCGGCGCGCCGCGCAGGCGATCCTCTCCGAGCGCCGCTTTCGCCCGCCGTCGTTTCCACGACCGCTGCACCAGCCACTGGCCGCGGTGGGGAACGCGATCCGCACCGGTGCCCGCGCCATCGTCCACGGCGTCGACGCGCTGGGAGGGGTGGTCCCGGGGGGAGCGCCGGTGGTCTGGGCGCTGCTGGCCATCATGCTCGTTGGTCTCACCCTGCGCGCCGCCGCCAACCTGTCGCGGCGAACGCTGGCGGGGCGAGAGCCGGCGCCCGACGAGCTCGCCGGCAGGCAGGAGCGACCGGAGGTCCTGGAGCAGGATGCGCTCCGCGCCGAACGAGAGGGACGGCTCGCCGAGGCGGTGCGTCTGCGCTTCCGTGCCGGTCTCGGGCGCTTGGCCCAGCGGGGCGCGATCCGATCTGCGACCTCCACCCCCACGACGGCGGTCTCCGGCACCCTGCGCTCGGCGGAGTTCGACGCCCTGGCGGCCCGCTTCGACGAGATCGCCTACGGAGGCTCCGGCGCCCAGCCGGGCGATGTCGAGCAGGCCCGCGAGCAGTGGCCGGTGGTCCTGGGGTCCGGGCGGCGGCGATGAGCGCAGCGGCGGGGATGACCGCGGCCGCGGTCGACTCGACCCCTCCCCGGCTGACGGACGCTCGCCGATGGGCGGCGGCTGCGGTTGCCGTTGCCGGCGTCTTTCTGGCCGCGGGATTGCTGGGTGAGGTGTTCGCTCCGGCGCCCGCGGGACCGGAGGGGTCCTCGTATGCGACCTCGACCGGCGGCGTCGCGGCCTGGGCCGAGCTGCTCTCCCGCGCAGGCCACCCGGTCGACCAGCTGCGCGAGCCGCTCGCGGTTGCCGCGCTGCCAGCGCGGGCGACCGTGGTGGTGCTCGGCGCCGACCGCCTGGACCGCGCCGAGGCGGCCAACCTCGGCGGCTTCGTGCGCTCCGGAGGCCGGCTGGTGATCGGCGGTGGCGATCCTCGCACGACGCTGCCGCAGTTGCTCTCCGATCCCCCGCGCTGGGCTCCCGCCGGTCCGAGCGTGGCGCGGGCCAGCGCGCCGCTGACCCAGGTGCGCGGCGTCGGCACCGTTCGCAGCGCCGGGGAGGGAGCGTGGACCTCCGGCCCCGGGCGGGTGGGACTCGACGCCGGCGGCGGTCGATCGCTGCTGATCGTGCAGGGCCTCGGCGCCGGCACGGTGACCCTGCTCGCCGATTCCTCGCCGGTGGAGAACCGCCTGCTGGGCGCGGCCGACAACGCCCAGCTGGCGGTGAACCTGGCCGGCCCTCCCGGGAGCCCCGTGGTCTTCGCCGAAGGGGTGCACGGCTTCGGCGCGTCCACCGGCCTGGCGGCCATCCCGGGACGCTGGTGGGTGTCACTGGCCGGTCTCTTCCTGGCGGCCGGCGCCTGGGCGCTCTCACGCGGGCGGAGGCTCGGTCCGGCGCAGGCGCCCGAGGCGGACCCCGCCCCCCCGCGCAGCGACTACGTCCTCGGTGTGACGCGTCTGCTGCTCCGCGCCCGCGGGGGCACCGGCTTGACCGGACTGGCGCGGGCGGCGGTCATGCGCGAGCTCTCCGAGCGGAGCGGGAGCGCGGTGCGCGGACGCTCCCAGGACCCGGTCCGGGTCCTGGGCGAGCTGGGGTTCGAGGCGGATGAGGTGGATGTCGTGCTTGGCAAGGGTTCCCGGAGGGGGGCCGACAGCGAGCTGGTGCTGCTGGGTCGGGCGCTGGCCAGGTTGGCGGGAGGGCGCTGAGCGTGCTGCTGGAGCGCCTCCGTGAGCAGGTCCGAAGCGTGGTGGTGGGTCAGGACGAAGCCCTCGGCCAGCTCCTGGCGGCGCTCGTCTGCCGGGGCCACGTGCTCATCGAGGGGCCGCCGGGAGTGGCGAAGACGCTCATGGCGCGAGCGCTGGCGCAGGCCCTCGGGCTGGATTTCGCCCGCGCTCAGTTCACCCCGGACATGCTGCCCTCCGACCTCACCGGCACGATGATCCTGCGCGGTGGGGAGCTCACCTTCCGGCCCGGGCCGGTGTTCACCAACCTCCTGCTGGCCGACGAGATCAATCGCACCCCGCCGAAGACCCAGGCGGCACTCCTGGAGGCGATGCAGGAGGGCCAGGTCTCTGTCGACGGCCGCGGCCACCCCCTGCCGTCGCCTTTCCTGGTGCTGGCCACCCAGAACCCGGTGGAGTACGAGGGGACTTACCCGCTGCCCGAGGCGCAACTCGACCGGTTCCTGCTGCGCATCGAGCTGGGCTACCCGAGCGCCGAGGACGAGCGCGCCCTGCTGGGCCTGGAGCGGCGAGGGCTGACCCCAACGGCGCTGGAGCACATCCGCCCCGTGGCGGGCGCGCCGGAGCTGGCCGCCGCCGGCGAGGAGGTCGACGCCACGGTGGTCTCCGAGGAGGTGCTCGCCTACGTGGTGGCGCTGATCCGCCGCACCCGGGAGCTGCCCAGCGTCTCCCTGGGCGCCTCCCCGCGTGCGGCGGTCCACCTGCTCACCGCAGCCCGGGCGATGGCCTGGCTGGCGCAGCGGAGCTTCGTGACCCCCGACGATGTGGCCACCATCGCTCCCGCCGTGCTCGCCCACCGGCTGGTGCTCACGCCCGAGGCCGAGCTGGAGCGCTACACGGCGCGCGAGGCGATCGGGACGGTGATCGACGAGGTCCCGGTGCCCCGCTGAGAGTCCTGCGAGCCACGGCCCCCACCGGGCGCGCCGCCGCCTCGCTGGCGGCAATCGCGCTCGGGGCGCTGCTCGTCCCGGTCTGGGTGGTTGCCGCTGCCGCCCTCGTGCTGCTGGCCGCCGGGGGCGCCGACGCATGGGCGGTGCGCGAGCCACCGGCCCTGGAGCGACGGCTCTCGAAGGTCCTATCCCGCGGCGTGCCTTCGCCGCTGCGCGCGTCGGCCAGCGCCGGGGACGGCCGGCGCGTGATGCTGCGCCAGCCCGGTGCGCCGGGGCTGGATATGCAGGTGTCCCTCCCCGGCAGTGAGCTGCGGGGTCACGTGGTGGCGGCGCGGCGCGGGCGCTACGTCCTGGCGCCCGTGGCCTGCGCCAGCATCGGGCCGCTCGGGCTGGTGCGGGTCCACCATCCGCCAGGCGAGGAATTACCGGTTCGGGTGTACCCGGACATGGTCGCGGCCGGGGCCCTGATCGCGCGTCTGCGCCGGCAGCTCGCCGGTCGGGCCGGCGGCATCGCCCGCGGACCGTTGGGGCTCGGCACCGACTTCGAGCTGATCCGCGAGTACAGCCCCGACGACGACGTCCGCCAGCTCAACTGGCGGGCCACCGCCAGAGCGGGACGGCCGATGAGCAACCAGTACCGGACAGAGCGTGATCGCGACGTGGTCTGCCTGCTGGACGCCGGCCGGTTGACGGCGGCCCCGATCGGCGACCGCACCGTGCTCGACGCCTCCCTCGATGCCACCGTGCTGGTGGCCCTGGCGGCCGATGAGTTGGGCGACCGTTGCGGTGCGATCGCCTTCGACGAGCAGGTCCGCCGTTACATCTCGCCCCGTCACCTCGGCGCACGGCACCTGGTCGAGGCGCTGTTCGACCTGGTGCCCACGCCGGTGGACTCCGACTTCGAGCTCGCCTTTGGGCGTGTGGGAGAGGCCCGTCGCGGGATCGTGGTGGTGTTCACCGATCTGGTCGACTACGCCGCGGCGCGCTCGCTGCTGGCAGCGATCCCGATGCTGGTGCGACGGCACGCCGTGATCGTCGCCAGTCCTCTCGACGCTCGCCTTCAGGCGCAGGTGCGAGCCGAGGCCTCCTCGCCTGCGGGGGTGGCCGCGGCACTGGTGGCCCTGGACATGATCCGGGCGCGAGCCTCCGCGGCCCAGGCGCTGCGCCGGGCGGGTGCCACGGTGATAGAGGCCGGCGGGGGAGCCCTGGCCGAGCGCTGCCTGGATGCCTACCTCAGGGTGAAGCGCCGGCCGTTGTGAGCGTCGCGCTGCCGCGCGGCCGTGCCCGTCCGCGTAGGGCGGCCAGCAGCCAGAAGGCAGCCGCCAGGCTCACCCCCACCGCCAACGCCGCTCCCAGCGGCAGCCCTCGCGGGGTCAGGAACCCCTCGGTCAGTCCCGCCACCACCAGCCAGGGGGCGGTTCCCAGCACGAGTGCCACGGCCGGCCGGGCCTCGGCGCGCAGCGAAGCTCCGCGCGCCCGCACGCCGGGGTCGATCACCGCCCAGGCCAGACGCAGTCCGGCCGCCCCCGAGACCGCGATGCAGGAGAGCTCCAGCAAGCCGTGCGGAACGACGTAGCGAACCAGGACGGGAAACGAGCCCGCCTGCAAGGTGATCCCCACGAGCGTGCCCAGCATGATCCCGTTGTAGGCCAGCACCGCCAGCGTTCCCAGGCCCAGTGTCAACCCTCCGGCAAAGGCCATGAACGAGACGCCGATGTTGTTGGTGAAGATCGAGCTCGCCAGCACCGCCTGGGTGGCGGCACCGAGCGGGAGGTGGCGAACGTGTGGGTCCGAGGCGGCGCGGAAGCGCTGGGGCACGAGCCCGATCGCTGCCGCCGGGTCGTGCAGGCCCCATACCGCCGCCACGATGGCCGGCCCGAACAGGGCCAGGAGAGCCACGGCCAGGATCCCCGGGCGCCCGATCACCAGCCTCCAGTAGTCGTGAGCGGCGAACCGGCGGAGCCCTCCTCGCTGCCTGGAGTCCTCGGCGTAGATGGTCTGGCGGCCGGCCAGCACCAGGCGCTCCAGTCGCTCGAGCACCGGATCCCCGGCGAAGCGGCGCCGGGCGAGCGCCAGATCGGCGACCGCGGCGCGATAGCTGCGCCCGAGCGCGAGGGCTGCCTCGGCGTCTCGCCGGTGCCGCCGGCCACCCGCGAGCTCCCGCTCCAGCGTCTCCCAGGCTGGGCTGCGCTCACGGAGGAAAGCGTTTAGGTTCATCGCGGTGGAGCTGGATGACCGCATCACGATCCAGACCCCCGAGGGAGTGGAGCTGGCGCTGGAGCTCGCGGGCCTCGGCTCGCGCTTCATCGCCGGCGGGATCGACTTGGTTGTCCAGGGTCTGTCGATCGTGATCCTAGCTGTCATCAGCGGTGTCATCGGGGGCGGGGGAGGGCTGCTGACGGCGGTGTTCGTAGTGCTGTCGTTCGCGATCTGGTTCTTCTATAACGTGCTGTTCGAGGTCCTCCGCGCTGGCCGCACCCCCGGCAAGGCGCTGAACCGCCTGCGTGTGGTGCGCCGCTCGGGCGCGCCGGTCGACCTGACCGCCAGCGCAATTCGCAACCTGGTGCGCATCGTCGACGGCCCGACGCTGCTCTACCTGCCCTCGATCGTCTCCATCGCTGTCACCCGCATGAGCCAGCGCCCCGGCGACATGGCCGCGGGGACCGTCGTCATCCGCGAGCATCGTCCCTCCTCCGGAGCACCGTCGCCAGTGACCGGCGAAGGCGGCAGCAGCTGGGACATCAGCGCGGTGAGCGCCGCCGAGGTCGCCGCGGTCAGGCGCTTCCTGGAGCGGCGGGAGACGCTGGAGCGCGCCGCTCGCCGGGAGCTCGCCGTCCGGCTGGCCAGCGGCCTGCGCGGCAAGGTCGGCGGGGTTCCGGAGGGGATCGGCGCCGAGCGGTTCCTGGAGCAGCTGGTCGGCGCCAAGGCCCGGCGCCGCTGAGGGGCCCCTGCAGCCCTCCACGCCCCGTTGCGTGCCGCCGCGGCGGGGCATATGCTCGCGATCAACGGTCCTCGCGGCCGCCGCGCTTCAGAAAAGGGTACGGATGTCATACACGGATCCGACTGCACAACCTCCGCTCGAAGGGCCAACGGGGGCCGTGGGCGCCTCCGGCCCACGTGCGGGGTTCTGGCGGCGCCTCGGCGCGGCGATCATCGACGGGCTCATCACCGGCATCGTGTCGGGGATCCTCTACGTGGCCCTGAAGACGGCCGGCTACGCCCTCGGCCTGATCCTGACGATCACCTACTTCACCTATTTCGAGGGCGGCCTCACGGGTCAGACCTTCGGCAAGAAGGCGATGGGGATCCGGGTCATCGACTTCTCCACCGGCGGCCCGATCGGTTACGGGCGCGCCTTCATCCGCTACATCGGCCGGATCGTCTCCGCCCTGATCATCTACATCGGCTACTTGTGGATGCTGTGGGACAAGGAGAAGCAGACCTGGCACGACAAGTTCGCGGGCGACGTCGTGGTGCCGGTGGCCGCCTATCCCATCGCAGCTCGCTAGCTGCGCGCGGCCCGGCTCACACCGTCAGAGGCCGTAGGAGCGGCCGATCACGTCGAGCATGATCTCGTCGGTGCCGGCGCCGATCCGGTTCAGCCGCAGGTCGCGCCACACGCGCTCGATCCCGTACTCCTTTATGTAGCCGGCCCCGCCGTGGATCTGGATGCACTCGTCGGCGACCTCGACCGAGATGCGCGCGGCGTGGAGCTTGGCCATCGAGATCTCCCGCACGGGGTACTCGCCGTTGTGAAAGCGCCAGGCCGTGGTGTAGACCAGCTGCCGCGCGGTCTCGATCTTGGTCGCCATCTCGGCGAACTTGTGGCGGATCACCTGGAAGTGGCCGATCGAGCGTCCGAAGGCGCGGCGCTCCTGGGCGTAGCGCAGCGTGCGGTCGAATACGTGCTGAGCTCCCGCCACGCACCCCGCGGCTCCGATCAGCCGCTCGCCCTGGAGCTCCCACATGATGTGGTAGAAGCCCTTGCCGACCTGGCCCAACACCGCAGACTCCGGAACCCGCACGTCCTGGAAGGCCAGCAGCGCGGTGTCGGAAGCGTGCATTCCGAGCTTCTGCAGGCGCTTCTCCCGGATCACGCCGGGCGCGTCCATCGGCACCAGGAACAGCGTGAAGCCGTCGTAGCCGGCCTCGGTGTCGGTCTTGGTCACGAGCACGATCACGTCGGCCCGGTGGCCGTTGGTGATGTAGGTCTTGGAGCCGTTGATCACGTAGTCGCCGCTGTCCGGATCGCGCACCGCGCGCGTCTTGATCCCGGCCACGTCCGAGCCGGCGTCGGGCTCGGTGATCCCCAGGCACAGGATCTTCTCGCCCCGGATCGCTGGCGCGGCCCAGGCCTGCTTCTGCTCCTCCGATCCAAAGGCCAGGATCGGCGGCATCGCCATGTCTGTCTGCACCGCCAGCCCCATGGCCAGGCCGCCACAGTGGGCGTGGACGATCTCCTCGGCCAGCACCAGGCTGGAGAAGTAGTCACCGCCCTGGCCGCTGTACTCAGCCGGCTTGTCGAGCCCCAGGAAGCCAAGCTCGCCCATCCGCGTGAACACCCAGTCCGGGAAGGTCTCCTCCTCCCACTGCTCGGCATGGGGCTGGAGCTCCTTGATCACGAAGCGGCGGATCGAGTCCCGCAGCTGCTCGTGCTCGTCGGTGAAGATGAAGTGCTTGCGCTGGGTGGCGAAGTCCGGCTTGGTCACGTTGGCGGTGGTGGTCATCGGCGGGACCGTACCGACCGCGGCGGCAGAAGTAAACAGTAGAACTTCCTACTTTTCACTCGGGGCGAGGTGCGGTAGCGTGGCGCGGGCATGGCCTACACGACGCTCCGCTATGAGGTGTCGCAAGCCGGGGTCGCCACGATCGCCCTCGACCAGCCCGAGACCCGCAACGCCCTCTCCGACGAGCTCCTCGGCGAGCTGATTGCGGCTCTGGAGTCAGCGCGCACAGACGGGGCGGTGCGCTGCGTCGTGCTCACCTCCACCCACGAGAAGGTGTTCTCCAGCGGCGGCAACCTGGGGGGGTTCGCGGCCGAGGTGCCACTCGTGCACAAGCACTTCGCCACCGAGCGCTTTCCGCGCGTGTTCCGGCTGCTGGGCGAGCTCGGCAAGCCCTCGATCTGCGCTGCCAATGGACACGTGCTCGCGGGAGCACTCGGTCTAGCCCTGGCCTGCGACCTGGTCATCGCCCGTGACGGGGTTCGCTTCGGCACGCCCGAGATCAACGTCGGCCTCTTCCCGTTCATGATCATGGCGCTGATCTACCGCAACGTGCCGCGCAAGAAGGTCAACGAGATGCTGCTGCTGGGTGAGCAGATGTCCGCCCAGGAGGCCGAGCGGATCGGGATCGTCAACCGGGTGCTGCCGGCCGAGGAGTTCGACGGAGCGGTGCGCGACTGGGCGGAGAAGCTGGCGGCCAAGTCGCCGGTGATGATGAAGCTCGGCAAGGACGCCATGTTCGACCAGCAGGACATGGCCTTCGCCGAGGCGCTGGACTATCTGCGCTCGCAGCTTACGATCGCCTTCTCCACCGAGGACGTCGTCGAGGGCGTCTCGGCCTTCTTTGAGAAGCGGACGCCGGAGTGGAAGGGGCGGTGAAACCACGATCCCCAGGAGGTCGTGGAGATTTGTGGCCATATACGCAGACTTCTTCCCACAGGCCCCCTTGCGCCCGCCCCCCAAGCCGTGGCAGAGTTGAAAGTAGGACGTTCTACTTCTCGTGACCACCCACACCCCTCCCACCAGTCTGCTGCGACCGCTCGCGGACGAGCTCGCCGAGCGCCGGGAGCGGATCAAGCTCGGCGGGGGCCAGGAGAAGATCGACGCCCAGCACGCCCGCGAGAAGCTGACCGCCCGCGAGCGGCTGGACCTGCTCATCGACCCAGGCACGTGGACCGAGCTCGGTATCCACGGCCGTCCCCACTTCTCCCAGCGGGCTCTGGAGGGCAAGGACGCGCCCGCGGATGGGGTCATCACCGGCTACGGCAAGGTCGGCGGGCGTCTCACCGCGGTGGCGGCCTACGACTTCACGGTCATGGCCGGCTCGATGGGGATGACCGGCGAGCTCAAGGTCACCCGCCTGCGGGAGCTGGCGCTGACCAAGCGGATCCCGATGGTGTGGCTGCTGGACTCCGCCGGCGCCCGCATCCAGGAGGCCGTCGGCTCGTTGTTCGCCGGCAGCGGCCACCTCTTCCGCGAAGAGGTGGTGATGAGCGGGGTCGTACCGCAGGTGGCGGCGCTGATGGGCCCCTGCGCCGCGGGGACTGCCTACATCCCGGGGCTTGCCGACTTCGTGCCGATGGTGCGCGGACGCGGCTCGATGGCGCTGGCAGGCCCCCACCTCGTTCGTGCCGCCGTGGGGGAGGACGTCACCCAGGAGGAGCTCGGCGGCTCGCGGGTCCACTGCCGCAAGTCCGGGGTCGGCGATCTGGAGGTGGCTGATGACGCCGAATGCGTCGCCTCCGTCAAGGAGTACCTCAGCTACTTCCCGCAGAACTGCGAGGAGCCCCCGCCGATCCTGCCGAGCGTCGATCCTGTCGACCGCGGCGACGTGGAGCTGCTCGACCTGCTGCCCGAGTCCAACCGCAAGCCCTACGACGTCTACGAGGTGATCCGGAGGATCGTCGACGACGGGCGCTTCTTTGATTTGAAGCCCCAGTGGGCCAAGACGATCGTCACCTGCCTGGCGCGCTTCGGGGGCCGCCCCGCCGGGATCGTCGCCAACCAGCCCAAGCAGCTCGGGGGCATCCTTGACAACGACTCCGCCGACAAGGCGGCGCGCTTCGTCAACCTCTGCAACGCCTACAACATCCCGCTCGTGTACCTGATGGATGTGCCCGGCTTCATGGTCGGCACCAAGGTCGAGCAGGCCGGCATCATCCGCCATGGCGCCAAGATGCTCTACGCCACCGCCAACGCCACCGTGCCCAAGATCACCGTGGTGCTGCGCAAGGCCTATGGCGCCGGTTACTACGTCATGTGCGGTCGGGCCTACGAGCCCGACCTGATCGTCGCCTGGCCGAGTGCCGAGATCAGCGTGATGGGCGCCGAGGGGGCGGTGGAGATCGTCTGCCGCAAGCAGGTGGAGGCGGCCGAGGACCCCGCCGCCAAGCGTCAGGAGCTGATCGAGAGCTTCCGCAAGATCATCGACGTCTACGTCGCCGCCGGCAACGACATGATCGACGACGTGATCGACCCGCGGGAGACTCGGGTCACGATCTGCCGGGCGCTAGAGCTCTCGGCCGGCAAGCGGATGGAGCGGCCGTGGAAGCGGAGCGGGGTGGTGCCGGTCTGAAACGGCGCCTGGCCCTTATGACCGTGCTGCTGCTCGCTGGCTCGTTGCTTGCCGGGTGTGGTGGAGGCTCCTCCAGCCACACGATCACGAACGCCGCCGTCAAGCCTGGGCCGGGCGCAAGCGGTACGAAGACCTTCAACGCCAATGGCATCGCGCTGCACTTCAGCTATCCGGCGAGCTTCCGCGTCGGGTCGGTCCACTCCGTTGGGAGCCAGGCCGGCAACACCTCAGGCGCGATCAACGCGCTGGTCGAGATAGCTCCGCTCGACGGGCTGACGGTGACGCGATTGCCACGGCTGCGCATCACCGTGACGAGACAGCGCCTTCCGCAGGTCAAGCCCAACTTCGATGCCACCTTCACCAGGGGGGCCGGCACGAATCTCAGTGGCCAGATCACCGAGGTGGGAGCCCTGCCGGCGCTGGCGTATCCGCCTGTGGCCATTCACGCCGTGCCGACACCGGTGACCGACAGAGTGACGGCGGTGTTCCTGGGGGCGGTCGAGTACGAGCTCAACTGCCAATACACGGCAGCCCATCATTTGGCCGTGATCTCTGCCTGCAACCAAATGCTCGCGACCCTCCACCGATGAACCTCGACGACCCGGCGCTCATCACCTGCTCCATCTCCGGGGCCATCGCCGGCCGTGAGCAGTGCCCGGCGATCCCGTACACCCCGCAGGAGTACGCCGCCGAGGCGCGGCGCATTGTGGACGAGGGCGGGGTGCACATCCACATCCATGCCCGCCGGCCCGACGGAACGCCGAGCTATGAGGTCGAGGACTTCATGGCCATCAGGGAGGCGATCGTGAACCAGGTCGGCGACGCCGCCATCATCAACTTCTCCACCGGAACGGTCGGGGTGCCGGTGGCCAAGCGCGTGGCCTACCTGGAGGCCTGCCGACCCGAGGTGGCGGCACTCAACATGGGCTCGCTCAACTACGCCAAGTACTCCCGCACCCGCCGGGACTTCGTGTTCAAGTTCGTGTTCGTCAACCCCTTCGAGGAGATCGTCGAGCTGCTCCAGGCGATGCGACGGCTGGGCATCAAGCCCGAGCACGAGCGCTTCGACCTCGGCCACGTCGGTTCGCTGGAGCCGCTGGTGGACATGGGCCTGCTGGAGGCCCCGTTGCACGCCGACTTCGTGATGGGGGTGGTGGGCGGGGTGCCGGCGAGCGCGCGGAATCTGGCCGCGATGGCCGACAACATGCCCGGTTCCGACGGACTCCGCCACCACTGGGGCGTGATCGGGATCGGACGCGATCAATGGCGCATGGTGGCCGCTGCGCTCACGCTCGGCGGCTCGGTTCGCGTCGGCCTGGAGGACAACTTCTACCTCCCGGACGGCCGGATGGCCAGCTCCAACGGCGAGCTGATCGCCAAGGCGCGACAGATGACGCAGGACGCCGGTCGGCGCCCGGCCACCGTGCAGGAGGCGCGGGAGATGCTCGGGATCCGCGCGCCGGCACCGGAGAGCGCGGCGGCGCCGGAGAGCGCACGGGCATGACCCTGCCGCTGGAGGGTCTGCGCGTGCTGGACCTCAGCCGACTGCTTCCCGGCGGCTTCTGCTCGCTGCTGTTGGCCGACTTCGGCGCCGAGGTGACCAAGGTCGAGGACACCGGCATGGGCGACTACGTGCGCTGGGCGCCGCCGTATTACGAGGGCGCCGAGGAGACCGCGAGGGGCGCTCTGTTCCTGGCCCTGAACCGCGGCAAGCGGTCTGTGCGCCTCGATCTGAAGTCCCCCGGCGGCCGGGAGGTGCTGCTGCGCTTGGCGCGCGATGCCGACGTGCTGCTGGAGTCCTTTCGGCCCGGGGTGCTGGACCGCCTCGGCGTCGGCTACGAGGCGCTGCGCCAGGTCAACCCCGGCCTGGTCTACTGCGCCATCACCGGCTACGGGCAGGACGGCCCGGCGCGCGACCGGTCCGGGCACGACATGAACTACCTGGCGCTGAACGGCCTGCTCGGGCTCACCGGTGCGCCCGACGGGCCGCCCATGCAGGCGGCCGGGCAGATCGCCGATCTCGGCGGTGGCGCGTTGATGGGAGCGATGGGGATCCTCGTGGCTCTGCGCGAGCGCGAGCGCTCCGGCGAGGGCCAGTTCGTCGACTGCTCGATGTTCGACGGGTCCCTGTCGTGGCTGGCGATGGTCGCCGCCGAGGCGCTGGCCGGTGGTCGCACGGCGCAGCGGGGCCAGCTGCCGCTGGCCGGTTCGCTGACCTGCTACCGCCCCTACGGCTGCGCCGACGGCTATGTCACCCTCGGGGCGTTGGAGCCGAAGTTCTGGGCGGCGTTCTGTAACGGGGTGGGGCGGGAGGACCTGCTGGGCCACGCCTTCGACCCCCCCGGCTCGGAGGCGCACCGGTCGGTGTGCGAGATCTTCGCCACCCGCACGCGGGAGCAGTGGGCCCGGTTCGCCTCCGAGTACGACTGCTGCCTGGAGCCGGTGCTGGAGCTCGACGAAGCGCTCTCCTCGGAGCTGGTGGCGGCACGGGAGATGGTCGTGGAGCTGGAGCAGCCAGGTGCTGCGCAGCCCGTCAGACTGCTGGGAGCGCCGGTCAAGCTGAGCCGGACCCCCGCCGATCCGGCGCGTGGCCCCGGGCCGGGGCTCGGGGAGCACACCGAGGAGGTGCTGGCGGCGGCGGGCTTCCAGGCCGGGGAGATCGCCGAGCTGCTGCGCTCCGGCGCGATCGCGGGACCGAACGCCGCCGGCGCCGCCCCCGGCTCGTTTCTGGTCTGATGAGCGAGCCCGCCGCGGGCATGCTCAAGATGTCCGAGCTCGCCGAGCGCTCGGCGGTGAGCGCGGGCACGATCAAGCACTACCTGCGCGAGGGCCTGCTCGGCTCCGGCCAGGAGGTCGTGCGCACCTCGCGCAACATGGCCTACTACCCGGCCGACTACGTCGAGCGGATCGGCCTGATCAAGCGCCTTCAGGAGGAGCGGTTCATGCCGCTGCGCGTGATCCGGGAGCTGATGGCCGACGACCCCGGACGTGTGGCGCGGCTGGTGGAGCTGGAGGACCGGATCGCGGGGCGCGCCGTCGAGGTCGGCGAGACCGGCCGCGTCTCCCGGGCCCGCGTGCGGGACACCCTGGACGTGCCCGCTAACGTGCTGAAGCGGCTGGAGGAGATCGGCGTGCTGACGCCGAGCTCCCGCGGCTATGACCGTGACGACGTGGCGATCATCGAGGCCATCTCCCGCTTCCGGGCCGGCGGTTACGAGGAGGCGATCGGTTTCACCGTGTACGACACGCTGCGCTACCGGGAGGCGCTCACGCCGCTGGTGGAGGAGGAGGTCGGGGTGCTGCTGGAGCGCCTAGCGGGGCGAGTGCAGGTCGATCGGGCCGTGGAGATCATCGCCTCCGGCGCCGAGCCGCTGCGCGACCTGATCGGGGCGATGCACTCCAAGCTGTTGCTGGCGGCGCTGCGGCGCGCTCACCTGCGCATGTGAGACTCCATCACGCCGAACCCGCGGGCCAGCGCCAGCGCACGCCAGCGCTTGAGTGCGCGCAGGCCGTGGCGGCCGGGGAGGGGGCCGGGGCAGCGCCAGGCCAGCCAGTGCGGCCGGGCGCGGAGAGCGCGTACCGACCACGGTAGGGGAGCGCGTAGCGACCACGGTAGGCGAGCGCGTGCTGAAGTATGCTTGCATTCTCCCGGTTCCTGACTGACTGGTCAATCAAGACGTGGAGGCTCTTCCGGTGCGCGCCGCCGTCGTGCAGCTCAACTCGACCGAGGACCCCGACCGCAACCTGGCGAGCGCCGACCGCCTGACCCGCGAGGCGGCGGCCGCGGGCGCCGATCTGGTGGTGCTGCCCGAGAAGTGGAGCGCGCTGGGCACGGCCGAGCAGATGGCGGCCGCCGCCGAGCCCCTGACCGGTCGCGGCATTGCCTGGGCGCGCGCGGTGGCGCGGGAGCTGGGCATCGATCTGGTGGCCGGCTCCATCCTCGAGCGGCGGGAGGGACGCGCCAAGGCCTCCAACACCAGCGTCCACGTCGCCCCCGACGGAGAGCTGCGTGCGGTCTATCGCAAGATCCACATGTTCGACGTCGAGGTCGACGGGGTTCGTTACGCCGAGTCCGACACCGAGGAGCCCGGGGGAGAGGTGGTCACCTCCGAGCTGCTGGGCGGGACCGGCCTGGGCATGTCGATCTGCTACGACGTCCGCTTTCCCGAGCTCTACGGCGAGCTGGCCGCCCGCGGCGCCGAGATCGTGTGCGTCCCGAGCGCCTTCACCCTGGCCACGACCCGCGATCACTGGGAGGTGCTGCTCCGCGCCCGGGCGATCGAGAACAGCTGCTTCGTCCTGGCCGCCAACCAGATCGGCTCGCACCCACCGGGGCACCGCAGCGGTGGTCGCTCGATGATCGTCGACCCGTGGGGCGTGGTACTGGCCTGCGCGCCGGACCGAGAGGCGGCCGTCGCGGCCGAGCTCGACCTCGACGGGCTGCGGGACATCCGGCGCCGGCTGCCGTCCCTGGCGCACCGGCGTGAACAGAGCTACGCCAAGGGGGCGTGATGGCCACCGCTGCCGTCGACAAGCGACGCGTGATCCTCGACGCCGCCGTGCGCGTGTTCGCGCGGCAGGGCTTTCACACCTGTCGCGTGTCGGACATCGCCGACGAGGCGAGCGTCGCCTACGGACTCGTCTACCACTACTTCTCCTCCAAGGAGGAGATCCTGGACACGCTGTTCCTGGAGCGCTGGGACGTGATGATCGAGGCGATCGTCGAGGCCGACGCCTCGCGGCGCTCGCCGCGAGAGAAGCTGTACTCGATCGCCTCCTTCATCGTGGAGTCCTATCGGCGGGATCCGGAGCTGATGAAGGTGATCATCGTCGAGGTCACCCGCGCCGCCAACACCTTCGGGCGCACCCACCTGGCCAAGATCCGCGACGCCTACGCCCAGATCGCCGCGATCGTGGAGCGGGCACAGCGGGACGGCGTGTTCCGCCCCGAGATCACCCCCGAGTTCGCCGCACTGGCGTTCTACGGCTCCATCGAGCAGGTTCTCACGGGCTGGATCTTCGACAGCGTGCCGGTCAGCGACGAAGAGCTTCAGCAGGCCAAGACGCTGATCGTCGAGACGATCTGCCGGGGACTTGAAAACTGACGCCGTCCGCCGAACCTGCTTGAATTCCATCGATGTCAGAGAGCCCTTTGGTCAAACGCCTGATGTGGTCGGGCCTACTCGCCGGAATTGGCGCGCTCGCAAGCGTGGCCACCACCCGCAGCGCCGCGCTGATCTGGAAGCGCGTGTTCGGGGAAGAGCCGCCCGAGTGACCGAGCAGTCCCACCCGCCCGAGGACGAGCGACAAGAGCCACCCACCGCCTCCTGGCTGCCGGCACCACCACCGCCGCCGGCGCCGGGCGGTGAGCCGGTGCCCGTTCCGGAGCCGGACCTGGGAGCACCTGCTCCGGAACCCGAGCTGGCGCCTGCTCCGGAACCCGACCTGGGAGCACCTGCCCCCTCTCCTAACCTGGGAGCCCCTGAAGCACCCGCGCCAAGCCTCGGCGCCGTCGCGCTGCCCACGCCCGAGCCACCGCCGGCACCCGAGGTGCCGGCCCCCGAGTCGGTGGTCCCCGAGGCGGTGGTCCCCGAGGCGATGGCTCCTGAGGCGGTGGTCCCCGAGGCGATGGCTCCTGAGGCGGTGGTCCCCGAGGCGGTGGTCCCCGAGGCGATGGCTCCCGAGGCGATGGCTCCCGAGGCGGTGGCCCTCGAGCCCGCGTTCTCGCCGTCGCCCCCCGTGTCCTACCCCCTCGTGGGCTCCGCCCCCGCGCCTGCGTCCACCGACGGCGCGTCCGGCACCGCCGAGTCCCGTCCCGAGGTGGCGATCGGAGCCGCGTTCGCCGGCGGTCTCGTGCTCGCCCTGATCCTCAAGCGCCTTGCCCGGTAGAGACAGTCAGTCCGAGAGCTTCGCCACCGCGGTGACCGAGGTCACCGAGCGGGTGAGCGTCCTCGTCCGTGAGGAGATCGAGCTGGCCAAGGCCGAGGTGACCCAGAAGGTCTCGGGCCTCGCGCGCGGGGCGGCCGCGGTCGCCGCCGGAGCCGTGTTCGGGGTGTTCGCGCTGGTCTTCGGCCTCGGCACCCTGGCGTGGGGCGTGAACTCGCTGCTCTCGAGCCTCTGGATCGGCTTTGCCATCGTCTTCGTGCTGCTGGCGGTTCTCGCCGCCGGCGCCTTCCTCTTCGCCTTCCGCAAGCTGAAGGTCGGCGCTCCAGCGCCGACGATGGCGCTGGAGGAGGCCAAGAAGATCCGTGAGACGGTCACCGCCAAGTCGCCGGGGACGAGCTGATGCCGACCCGCACCCCGAATGAGATCCGGGACTCGATCGAGGCGAACCGCCAGGAGCTGGGGACCTCGTTGGGGAGGCTGCGCGGCGAGGTCGTGCGCATGACCGACTGGCGGGCGCAGCTGCGCCTCCATCAGCAGCAGCTGACGGTCGGTGGCGCTGTGGCCGGCTTCGTGGTGGGCGGAGGCGTGGCCGCGCTGGGCGCGCTCACGTTCGGACGCCGCCGGCGTCGAGACAACTGAGCCGAGGCTCAGTTCAGAGGTAGGAGCTCGGCACGCCGCCGGCGCCCAGCAGCCCGGGGCCGACGTGCGTGCCGATGACCGGGCCGATCTCCGCGACCACGACCGGCTCGCAGCCGAAGATCTCCCGCCCCCGCTCCACCAGCCGGGCGGCGTTCTCGGGCGCCTGGATGTGCTGGACCATCCAGCCGTCGGCACCATCCTCCTTGCACGTGCGCAGCAGCTCCACCATGCGCTCGAACGCTCGCCGGGAGGTGCGGACCCGCTCCACCGGAGTGATCTCCGATTCGACGGTCAGGATGGGCTTGATCCGCAGCGCCGAGCCCAGCCACGCCTGGGCCCCCGCGATCCGGCCTCCCCGGCGCAGGTACTCGAGCGTATCGATCGCAAACCACAGCTTCAGCTCCGCTCGCGCGCGCTGCGCCCGGGCCAGCACCGCGTGGGCGTCGGCACCGTCTCGGGCGGCGGCCGCCGCCGCCAGCACCACGAGCCCCTGTCCCCCACAGGCACTGGCGGAGTCGAGCACCTGCACGCGCTCGGCGCGATCCCCCAGCTGCTCTCGTGCCTGCTCGGCGGAGCGCACCGTCCCCGACATGCCGCCGGCGAGGTGGATCGAGACGATGTCCTGCCCGGCGTCCAGCAACGGCTCGTAGACCTCCAGGAAGTCCCCGATCGAAGGCTGGGAGGTGCTCGGCAGCGTGCCGGCGTGACCCAGCCGCTCGTAGTAAGCGTCGAGATCGTGGATCTCGCTCTCCCGCTGGGTCTCGTCCTGCCAATGGACATACAGGCTGACCTCGCGGATGCCCTGCCGTCGCACGAGGTCCCGCCCCAGGTAGTGGCAGGTGTCGGTGACGATCGTCACGGCCATAGGCGCCGCACCCTATCGTCTGCGCCGATGGCCACGCTCTATCGCTGCAGCGTCCCGACCGACTGGCTGTGTCCCTGCGGCCGCGTGGCTCGGGTGCTACGGCGCGAGGGCGTCGCCTACGAGCAGGTGGTCGCCCCCCAGCGCCGCTCGCGCCGCGAGGAGGTGGAGGCGCTCAGCGCTCAGCGCCGGTTGCCGCTGCTGGTGCTCGAGGGCGAGGCGATCTGCGACTCCCACCGGATCCTCGAGCACCTTGAGCACCGGCGGGCGGCCACGGTACCCGCCGGGTAAGTCAGCGGCGCTGCGCTACAGCCGGTTCTCGATCGACAGTGGGGGGGCAGGCGTCGCAGCCGCCTCCGGGGCTGGCTCCTCGGCCGGGGTTGCCTCGGCGCCGAGGGCCTGCTGCAGCTCACCCGACTGGTACATCTCCATGATGATGTCGCAGCCGCCGACCAGCTCGCCCTCGATGAACAGCTGCGGGATCGTGGGCCAGTTCGACAGGGCGGAGAGCTCCTGCCGGATGCGCGGGTCGGGCAGCACGTCGACTGCCGCAAAGGGGGTATTCAGCGACTGCAACACGGCCACCGTCCGCGCGGAGAAGCCGCAGGCCGGCTGCTCGGGCGTGCCCTTCATGAACAGGATCACCGGGTTCTCGGCGATCGCGCCGTGGATCGCCTCCTGCATCGGGTTGCTGGTCTCATCGGTCATGGTCGATCTCCGTTTCCGAAGCTTTCGTCTGGATGGACAGGGCGTGGATGCGGCCGCCCAGCTCGGTGCCGAACACGTCGTAGACGAGGCGGTGCTGGGCGATCCGGCTGAGGCCCCTGAAGCCCGGGGCGGCTACGGTGGCGTTGAAGTGATGGCCGTCGCCGCTGACCTGGGCGTGGGCGCCGGGGATGCCCGCCTCGATCCGTTCCTTGAGCTCCTCGGGGGTTGCGGTCGGGGTTGCGGTCACTTCTCAGTAGCGTAGCGTTCACGCGGCGCTATACTGGCTGTAGTCATGATCACGCTCACCGATAAGGGCTCCGAGAAGGTCCGCGAGTTCCTCGCCTCCCAGGCGAGTGTCGCAGACACCGCCGGACTGCGGGTGGGGGTGCGCGGTGGAGGCTGCTCGGGCTTCCAGTACGCCCTGGCCTTCGACGATCAGCATGACGGGGACACCGTCTTCGAGGACCAGGGCATCCGCCTGCTCGTCGACACCGCCAGCCTGCCCTACGTCAGGGGGTCGGTGATCGACTTCGTCGACGGCCTCCAGGGTGCAGGATTCAAGGTCGAGAACCCCAACGTGATCGCCGCCTGCGGCTGCGGCTCCTCCTTCCGCGTCGCGGAGGAGGAAGAGGTCTCCGCGGTCTAGCTCCCGCTCGCGCCGCGGCCGCTAAGCCGGCGTCGCGTCGAGCACCCGCCACAGGTACCGGCAGGCGAGGGTGCGGTGGGGCCGCCACGGCTCGCCGATCTGCTCCAGCTGAGCCGGGGCCGGCAGTGCCGGCAGCCCGTAGCGGATCATCACCGACCGGCGGATGCCGAGATCGCCGACGGCCAGCACATCCGGCCGCTGCAGGTGGAACATCAGGAACATGTGGGCGCTCCACACGCCCAGGCCCCGCACCGCCACCAGCTCGGCGATCACCTCCTCGTCGGGCAGCTCGTCGAGGCGCTCGAGCTCCAGCGATCCCTCCGTCACGTGCTCGGCCAGCGAGCGCAGGAAGCTGACCTTCGCCCGGGAGAGACCCGCGGCGGCCCGGAGCTCCTCGGGGTCATCGGCCAGCACCTCGGCCGGGGTCGGCGTACGCCCGCCGAAGCGGTCGGTCAAGCGGGTGTAGATCGCCCGGGCCGCCTTGGTGGAGAGCTGCTGGCCGACGATCGAGCGCAGCAGCGCGCCGTAGTGGTCGTGCGGCCGCCCAGCCCGCCGGTCGCCCAGGCCATCGATCCCGACGGCGTCGATCACCCCCGCCAGGACCGGGTCGGCCGCGCGCAGGTGCGCGACGTCGGCCTGCGCCCGGTCAGGGCTGACCGGCAACCGCCCCCGGCACGCCCGTGTTGGTGGAGTACTTCGGCTGGAGCTTCACCTCGGGCCGAATCTCGTGGACCGCCTGGGCCACGGCCACCGCGGCCTCGGCAAAACCGGTCGCGATCAGCTTCAGCTTGCCGTCGAAGGTCGTGATGTCCCCGCACGCCCATACCCGCTCAAGCGTTGTCTTCATCACCGCATCGACGCCGATGGCGCCCTTGACCACCTCAAAGCCCCACTCCTTGAGCGGGCCGAGCGCGGTCTTGAACCCGAGCTGGAGCAGGATCGCGTCGACCTCCAGCTCCAGCTCGTGGGCCTCGTCCTCGGTGTGGAACAGCCGCACGCGCTCGATCCCACCGTCCCCGTGCACCTCACGGATCTGGAAGGGGACGTGCAGCGCCACGTCGCCGCGATCGGCGGCCTCCAGCACCTGGCCGACGGTCAGCTCGTGAGCGCGGAAGCCCTCGCGCCGGTGCACGAGCGTGATCTCGCTGGCGGTGTCACGCAGGTTGATGACCCAGTCCATCGCGGAGTCGCCGCCGCCGACGATCAGCACCCGCTTGCCGCTGAACACCGACTTCTCGCCGACGAGGTAGTGCGCGCCGCGACCCTCCCACGGCGTCATGTCGAACCCCGGGAGCTTCTTGGGCTCAAAGGCGCCGTGGCCACCGGCGATGATCACCGCCCGGGAGCGAAGCTCGCCACGGTCGGTGTGCAGCACCGCCACCCGCTCCTCACCCGAGCCCTCCCAGGAGATCCGCTCCGCGGTGGTACTCAGGTGCACCGGAACGTCGAACTGCTCGATCGCCTGCACCCGCAGCATCTCCACCAGGTCCTTGGCCAGCACTCGCGGGTGGCCGGGCACGTCGAAGATCCACTTCTCAGGGTAGAGCGTCGTCAGCTGCCCGCCCAGCTCCGGCAGGGAATCGATGATCCGGGCATCGGCCTCACGCATTCCGGCCCAGAAGGCGGTGCTCAGCCCGACCGGGCCGGCGCCGATCACGGTGATGTCCCGGACCTCGTCGAAGTCCCCGGCCAGCGTGACGGGATCGGTGCTCATACGGGTGCGGGAAGAGCCAGTGCCGCGCCGTCGAGCGCACCCAGGGCGCGCTCCAACGAGGCGGCGATGCACGTGAACGTGGGCGTGTCGCGCTTGGTGTAGGCGCTGGCCTCGGTGGTTCGCAGCCGTTGCACGAGGTCCAGGAAATCGGCGGGGTTGTCGGTCTCGAAGGCGACCACGAACTCCTGGTCATCGAGCCCAAAGGAGTAGCTCGTGTTGAGATCGATCGACGGGTACTCGCGCCCGACTTTGATGTGCTCCTGCATGATCCGCCAGCGCAGCTCGCCGGGCATCGTGTACCACTCCCGCGTCTTCACGAACGGGTACACGAACAGGTACTTGGCGTGCGCGGGCCGAACCTCCAAGCGGGACTCCTCTGAGTACTCCGAGGGCTTGGTCATGGCCAGAAACGAATACGGCATCGTGCACCACTTCATCAGTCCGCTCTGGGCCAGGATCACGTGGAACTCGTGTATCCGCTCCAGGTTCTCCGCCTGGCTGAGCAGCATCAGATCGGCGTCGCCGCGGGTGCCCACGAGCGAGAAGGCGCGGAGCAGATGGCCGTCGGCGAAGTCCCCGCAGGCGGCGATGAACTCCCGCTTGTCGGCGGCACGCTGCTCGTCATGCAGCCGCCGCCAGGCCGGGTCGACCTTCAGGAACGTGTACTTGACGAAGCGCCGGATCGGCATCGCGCTCAGATGATAGGACAACGAAACCCCAGCCCTGCGGTGGGTTACGGTTTACCATGACGGCGATGCGCATCGCCCTCGTGTCGCCGTACTCGTGGACGTATCCGGGCGGGGTCACGCGGCACATCGACGCCCTCGCGGAGCAGTTCCTCGGGCAGGGCCACCACGTCCGCGTGCTGGCTCCCTTCGACCCCCCCGATCGTGCCTCGGCGCTGCTCCATCGCGGCGCCCGCCCCCAGAATCTGGCGGCCCCGAATCACCTCATCTCGCTCGGGCGGACGGTTGGCTTCAAGGCCAACGGGGCCGTCTCCAACCTGTCGATCATCCCCTACGGCGTGGCCATGCTGAACCACGAGCTGCGCACCGGCGGCTACGACGTCGTCCACATCCACGAGCCGGTGGCGCCGCTGACCGGCTGGCTGGCCACCGATCGCACCCGGCTGCCGCTGGTCGGCACCTTTCACTCCTATTCGGATAAGCACGTGCCCAACGGGATCGCCAACCTGATCGGCGCGCGGCGGGTGCTCAACCACCTCCACGTCCGCATCGCCGTGTCGCAGGCGGCGGCCTGGACCGGTCAGCGCTGGTTCGGCGGGCACTACCGGGTGATCCCCAATGGCGTCCACGTCGACATGGAGGCAGCCGCGCGCGCGGCCCAGCGTCCCGCCGGCGAGTCGCTGCGGATCGCCTTCGTCGGCCAAGCGGTGCAGCGCAAGGGCCTGCCGCTCCTGCTACGCGCCTTTGAGGCGCTGCGCGAGCACATCCCCTGCGAGCTGGTGGCGATCGGGCCCTCGCAGAAGGAGCTGGCGCCGCTGCTGCTCGACGCCCGCGGCGTCACCGCCCTGGGCAAGGTCGACGAGAGCACCAAGGAGCAGGTCCTCCGCGACGCCGATGTCCTCTGCGCGCCGTCGCTCGGAGGAGAGAGCTTCGGGATGGTGCTCACTGAGGCCTTTGCCGCCGGAACGCCCGTCGTCGCCTCGGACATCGCCGGCTACCGGGACGTGGTGCGCCACGGGGTCGACGGGCTGCTGGTGCCAGTCGGTGACGCGCAGGCGCTCGCCGAGGCCCTGCGCGACCTCTACGAGGAGCCCGAGCGACGTGCCCAGATGGCGCGTGCGGCGGCGGCCGACGTGGAGCAGTTCGCCTGGAGGACCGTGGCCGAGCAGGTGATGGAAGCCTACAAGGACGCTGTCGCCACGCCGCAACCCGTGCGTCGCGCCGAGCGCGTGGCCGTGGGCATCGGAGCCCGCGCCGCCGATCTGAAGCCCCATGCCCCGGCGCGCAGGCTCCCGAGCCTGGAGCCGCGCATGGCGAGCCGGGGCAACCCGATCCTGGCGACGCTCAGGCGCGGCGCGCTGGCGGCGGTCTCGATCGGCGGCATCGTGCTCGCGTGGCTGGCGCTGGCGCAGATCGGCGTGGGCAACATCGCCAGGGCGCTGCTGGACTCCAGCCCGGCGCTGGTGCTGCTGGGGCTCGCGGTGATGTGCAGCTCGATGGTGCTGCGCGCGGTGTCCTGGCATGCGATCCTGCGCGCCGCGCTCCCGGAGGTCCGGGTGCGGATGGCCGACGCGATGCAGGGGATCTTCATCGGCGTACTGATGTCCTCGACGCTCCCGGCTCGCCTCGGCGAGCCCTCACGGGCGCTCGTGGTCTCCCGCCGTACCGGTCGCCCGCGCGAGCATCTGCCGATCGTGCTCGGAACGGTCGTCTCCCAGACGCTGTTGAACCTGATCGCGCTGGGCGTGCTGGGAACCGTGATGTTCTCCTCGGTCGACATCTTCAGCGGCCACCAGGACGCGCTGCTGGTGGCGGCGGTGGCGCCGCTCGTACTGCTGATCGTGGTGCTGCTGGCGCCCATCCTCCTCGGAGCTGGGTCCTACCAGCGTCGGCGCGACTCCCAGGACGGGCGGGATTCACGGTTCACGCGGGTCCACGAGGCGGCGGAGGCGATGCGCCAGGCGCTGACCCGGATACGGGCGGGCCTGGTCGTCTTCCGCCGGCCGAAGCTCGGCGCCATCGCCACCGTGGCGCAGCTGTCCGCGTGGGCGCTTCAGTGGCTGTCCTGTTACATCCTGCTGGCCGCGCTCGGCCTTGATCATCAGGCCGGGATCGCCGGCGCCGCCGCAGTGCTGTTCGCGGTCAACATCACCGCCGTCCTGCCGGCGACGCCGGCGAACCTCGGCGTGTTCCAGGCCGCCTGCGCGGCGGTGCTGCACACGGGCTGGCACGTGGGGATCGTCACCGGGGTGGCCTACGGGGTGATCCTCCAAGCCGTGGAGGTATCGACCGCGATCCTGGTGGGGATGCCGGCGCTGCTCAAGGAGGGCATGTCCTGGAAGGAAGTCAGGCTGCGGGCGATGCACGCCACGCCCGTCAAGCTGGCCGCGCGGCCGGCGGCTCGCCGCGGCGGCGCCACGGCCCGCGCGCGGGGCTGAGCGCCCCTCCTCCATCCGGTCCAGGCCGGTGTGGTGGGCTGCCTCAGCGGGTAGCGCACTGCCCGGCGCCATGAGAGCGCCGCACCTTCGCCCGAAGGAGGAGAGATGAGCAGACGTTCAAATCGGGACGATTCGCACCAAGATCCCCGCGAGGATGGACCGCCTCCCCTGGTCGCGCTTTCACTGGAGGGTGATCGTCGGGCTCGGGACCGTCTGGATCCTCGATGGCCTGGAGGTGACGATCATCGGCGGCATCTCGGGGCGGATCGGGGAGAAGGGCGCGGGCGTAGGTATCACCACGGCCCAGGTATCCGGCCTGGGCGCCTCGCTCTACATCGCCGGAGCCTGTCTCGGCCCGCTCGTGTTCGGGCAGCTGACCGATCGCTTCGGGCGCAAGAAGCTCTTCATGATCACGCTCGGGGTCTACCTGCTGGGGACGGTGCTGACCGCGTTCTCGTTCTCGCCCCTGTGGTTCTACGTGTGCCGCGTCATCACCGGCTTCGGCATCGGTGGCGAGTACAGCGCCATCAACTCCGCCATCGACGAGCTGATACCCGCCGCTCATCGCGGGCGTGTCAACAATTCGATCAACGGCAGCTACTGGGCCGGGGCCGCCGGCGGAGCGCTGCTGGCCGTGCTGGCGCTCAACAAGGGCATCTTCGCCGTGAACATCGGGTGGCGGCTGTGCTTCGGGCTGGGGGCAGCGCTCGGCCTCGGGGTGCTGCTCCTACGTCGCAGCGTCCCGGAGAGCCCGCGCTGGCTCTTCATCCACGGCCGGGAGCAGGAGGCCGAGGAGATCGTCGCCGACATCGAGCGACAGGTGCGGGAGTCAACCGGCACCGAGCTGCCCGAGCCCGCTGGCGAGATGACGGTGCGCCAGCGGCGCGTGATCCCGCTGTCGCTGACCTTGCGCTCGGTCTTCACCCTGTACCCGAAGCGCACGGTGCTGGGGCTGGCGCTGTTCGTCGGCCAGGCGTTCCTCTACAACTCGATCCTGTTCAGCCTCGGCGACCTGCTGGGGACGTACTTCAAGGTCGCCAGCGGGGACGTGCCCTACTACCTGGTGGTGTTCGCGGTCGGGAACCTGTTCGGCCCGCTGGTGCTGGGGCGGCTGTTCGACACCGTCGGCCGCAAGCCGATGATCGCCGGCACCTACATCCTGTCGGGGATCCTGCTGATCATCACCGCGGTGCTGTTCAACGCCCACCAGCTCACCGCCTCCAGCCTCACGGTGGCGCTGACGATCCTCTTCTTCTTCGCCTCCGCGGGGTGCGAGCGCGGCGTATTTGACTGTCTCAGAGATCTTCCCGATGGAGACCAGAGCCCTGTGAGCACGTTGCAGCGCGGCTCGGGCAGCCCCGCGTCGCGGATCAGGGACAAGAAGGCGTTCTCCAATTCCGACTGCGTCCATTGGGGCGAGCCCCGGAGCTCCTCCATAGCAGTGCGCAGCGCCCCGATGCCGCGGCGCCCGTTGTTGCGATCCAGCGTCGCTTGCAGCGCCCACCAGTCCAGGCGGTCCGTGCGCTCGGCTTTCTCCAGCGCCAGCCGCAGTCGCTGGGCTCGGCCCCGACGGCGGCGGTCCCAGATCCCAGAGGGCCGCCGCGGAGCGGTGGCTGAGGACAGCGTCGGGCCCGCAGGCGAGCACCGCCGCCATCGGGCCGTCAGCCGCCGATGACCGACCGCGTAGACGCCGCGGTGGACCCGGTGCACATATCCGAGAGCAGGATGCGCCACCTGAGGACCCTGGCAGGAAAACCGTTACGTGTGGGCCACGCCGTGCGCCAACACTGTGACAACTGCGTGAGCGGGGGCCGGCTCAGCCTCAGGAGGCCTCGGCCATCGCGGGCTCGTCCTCGTCCTCGGTCGCTGGATCCTCATCGGGGAGCGGCGCGCTCCGGGCGGGATCGCGCTCGCTTCCCGCGATCAGCTCGTCCGCGGCCTGCCGCGCGGTCTTGGGCAGCGCCCCGGACTTCATCCCGAAGTACACCGCCTGCGGATGATGCGCGACGATCGCCAGCGTCGACTGCTCGGGCTCGACGGCGAAGCCGCCCGAGAGCCGCATCCCGATCGACGGCGCGTCCAGGAGCCGGAAGACCTTCTCGTGCTCTGACTGCTCCGGACAGGCGGGGTAGCCCCAGGAGTAACGGCGGCCCTGGGTGGGGGCGATCCCCAGCTCGGAACGCACGCGCGCGTGCAGCCACTCGGCCATGCCCTCCGCGCTCTGCACCCCGAGGCCATGGACGAACAGCTGCTCGGCGAACTCGCCTTCGGCTTCGAGCTTGGCCATCAGCTCGGTCACCTCGTCGCCGGCGGTGACCGCCTGCAGCGCGACAACATCGGTCTCACCGGAGCCCACCGGACGGTAGAAGTCGGCCAGGCAGATACGGTCGTGACGCGGCTGGCGGGGAAAGACGAGCCGCTCCAGCTCCCGCGGGTGGGCGGGGTCGAATCCCTCCGGATCCCACATGATCAGCTCATTACCCTCGGAATTGCAGGGAAAATACCCCAGCACGGCGCGGGGGTGCAGATAGGTCTGCTCACGCCACATGCGCTCCAGCCGCGGCTGGAAGTCATCACGCAGGAGCTTCGCCCACGCCTCGCCCTTGACGCCGCGCCCGCCCCAGTGGAGCTTGAAGAGCACATGGGTGTCGAGGTGGTGGAAGACCTCCTCCAGCGGCACGTCAATCTCACGCGACCCCCAGAACGGAGGCTCGGGCACGGGGTTCTCGTCGTCCACCGGGGCCCGCACCGACGCATCGGTGACCGGCGGTGCGTCGTCGACCGGGGCCGGCGGCGCCTCGCGCAGCTCCCTGGCCGCGTTCCGGGTCTTGGCCACCAGCGCTTCGCGCGCCTCCCCGTCGATCAGCTGGTCCATCTTGGCCAGGCCCTCAAAGGCGTCCTTGCAGTAGAAGACGCCGGGCTCGTAGACCTCCTCGGACTCCTTCCCGCCGGGGTAGAGGATTCGCAGCCCGAAGTTGCGGTTGATGGCCGCTCCGCCGATCAGCACCGGGAACGGCAGCCCCCGCTGATGGAGCTCCTGGATGCACGCCGGCATCTGCTTGGAGGTGGAGACGAGCAGCGCGCTGAGGCCAATGGCGGTGGCCTCGTGCTCCACCGCCGCGTCCAGGATCGTCGAGATCGGCACCTGCTTGCCGAGGTCCACGACGGTGTAGCCGTTGTTGGTCAGGATCGTGTTGACCAGCGACTTGCCGATGTCGTGCACGTCGCCGAACACGGTGGCGATCACGACGGTCCCCTTGGTGTAGCCCTCGATCTTGTCCAGGTAGCGCTCCAGGTGGGCCACGGCGCGCTTCATCACCTCGGCCGACTGCAGCACGAAGGGGAGGATCAGCTCCCCGGCGCCGAACTTGTCGCCGACCTCCTTCATCGCCGGCAGCAGCACCCCGTTGAGGGTCGGCACGGCGCCGATCTTCTCTACGCTGGCGTCGATCCAGTCCTCGACGCCCTCCTTCTTGCGGCGCAGGATGTGGTAGTGGAGCGCCTCCTCGGGCTCCATGCCGGCGGTGGGATCGGCGGCTTCGGCGGCCTCCTCCGGACCCTTGGCCTCAAAGTGGGCAATGAAGCGCTCCAGCGCGTCCTCACGGCGATTGAAGACGAGGTCGTCGGCCAGGTCACGCTCCTCCTGCGGGATCTCCCCGTAGGGGGTGATGTGGTTGGGGTTGACCATGGCCAGGTCGAGCCCCGCCTGCACGCAGTGGTGCAAGAACACGCTGTTGAGCGCGCTGCGCGCGGGCAGCCCCACGCCAAAGGAGACGTTGGAGACGCCCAGCGAGGTCTTGACCCCGGGGATGCCCTCCTTGATCGCGCGGATGCCCTCGATCGTCTCCACCGCGCTGGGGCGCCACTCCTCGTCGCCGGTCGTCAGCGTGAACGTCAGGCAGTCGAAGATCAGCGCCTGCGGATCCAGCCCGTGCTCCTTACAGCAGAGCTCGGTGAGCCGCTGGGCGATCTCCAGCTTGCGCTGCGCGGTCTTGGCCATTCCCACCTCGTCGATCGTCAGCGCGATCAGCGCCGCGCCGTGGGCGCGGGCGATCGGGACGACGCGGTCGAGCTTGTCGCGGCCGGCCTCCAGGTTGATGGAGTTGACGATCGCTCGGCCGGGGATCTGCTGGAGCGCGGTCTCGATCACCTCGGGTTCGGTGGAGTCGACCTGGATCGGCGCGGGCTGAGTCAACGACACCCGCTTGACCACCTGGCGCATCTGCTCATCCTCGTCCTGGCGCTCGGTCAGGGCGACGCAGACGTCGAGCACGTGCGCGCCGCCGGTGACCTGGTCCTCGGCGACGGTGACCAGGCCGTCGTAGTCGTCGGCCAGCAGCATCTCCTTGGCCTTGCGCGACCCCTGGGAGTTGACCCGCTCGCCGACCAGCGTGGGGCGGGGGTCCTGGACCAGCGGGGTGGCAGCGATCATGCTGCTCAGGTGGGTGGGCCTCGGCGCCGGCCGCGCTCCGGGCGTCTTACCCTCCACGCGCTTGGCGATGGCGCGGATGTGGTCCGGGGTGGTGCCGCAGCAGCCGCCGACGATCGACACGCCGTAGCGCTCGACGAATTCTCCGAGCGCCGCCGCCAGCGGCTCTGGCTGCTCGGGGAAGATGGTTTCGCCGTCCGGTCCCTGCAGCGGCAGACCTGCGTTGGGGATGCAGTGGATCGGAACGGAGCTGAACTCGCCCAGGAAGCGAATCGCGTCGCGCATGTCCTCGGGGCCGGTGGAGCAGTTCAGGCCGATGATGTCGACCCGCAGTGCCTCCAGCGTGGTCAGGACCGCACTGATGTCGGTGCCGAGCAGCATCTTGCCGCCGTTGGGCAGCAGCGACACGCTGCACTGGATCGGGAGCGTCCGGTTCTCAAGCTTGAACGCCGCCCGAGCGCCGAAGATCGCCGCCTTGACCTCCAGGATGTCCTGGGCGGTCTCGATGATGATCAGGTCGGCGCCGCCCTTGACCAGCCCGCCGGCCTGCTCGGTGAAGATCTCCACCAGCTCCGCAAAGCGGATCTGCCCGAGCGTGGAATCGTCGCTGGCGGGCAGATAGCCGGTGGGGCCGATGGAGCCGGCGACGAAGCGGTGCTCACCGGCTGCCTTGCGGGCGATCTCGGCGGCCTTGACGTTGATCTCCAACGTGTGCTCGGCCAATCCCCATTCCTCTAGCTTCAGCCGGCTCGCTTGGAAGGTGTCGGTCTCCAGCACGATCGTGCCGGCATCGAGCATCGAGCTGTGCACGCCCTCGATCACGTCGGGGCGGTTGAGCACCAGCGCCTCGTGGCAGCGCCCGGGGAGCCGGTAGTCCTCCTCCAGGCTGAGGTCGAACATCTCCAGCGTCGCGCCCATGCCGCCGTCGTAGACGACGACGCGTTCACGCACCGTGGCGAGGAGGTCACGCATCAGCGGCTCATGCTAGCGAGAACCTTGACACGACCGTGGCAAGGTTTGCCCCCTGGGCGCAGGGCTACAGGATCAGCTTGCGCTCCATGAAGCGGATCGCCAGCCGCCAGGCGACGAGCGCGAACACGATCAAAAAGGCGAGATGTCCGAGGTCGGCGACGCTCTCGGTGCCGAAGACGACGTGGCGCACCAGCTGCACGCAGTGAAACAGCGGGTTGACGTTGCCCAGCACCCGCGCCCACTCGGGCAGCTTGGAGAGCGGGAAGAACGTCCCCGCCACCAGGAACATCGGCGTCAGCAGCCCGCTCTGCCAGTAGGAGAAGCTCTCGATCTTGGAGGACCGGGCGGCGATGAAGACCCCGAAGCAAGCCCAGCCGAACCCGGCCAGCGCCGCGATCGGCGGCACCAGCAGCATCCCCCAGCTGGGGCTCAGGCCGAACACCATCGCCACCAGCATCGGTACGCAGCCGTACACGCCGGTGCGCGCGCCCACCCACAGCGCCTCGCCGCTGACGAGCTCCTCGGTGTCCACCGGCGCCGCGAGGACGGCGTCGTAGGTGTGCTGGAACTGGTACTTGACGAAGGTCCCGTACATGGCCGGGAAGGCGCCCGAGAAGAGCACCGTGGTGGCCACCACGCCCGTCCCGACGTAGTCGATGTAGCGCAGCCCCGCGACCCGGCTGACCAGCGCGCCGAATCCGAAGCCGAAAGCCAGCAGGTAGATCGTCGGATCCACTGTGGAGGAGAAGGTCGAGGAGCGCCAGAACGACGAGAAGTTCACGACCTCGCGCACCATCACTCCCTGCAGCGCGGCCCGCTCCAGCCGTCCCAGCCGCCGACGCTCCCGCCGCGCGCTCACTCGATCTCCTCGCCGGTCAGCAGCACGAACACATCCTCCAGGTTGGTCGGCCGGCGCTCGCCATCGAAGCCGTTCGTACCCCCGCCGTCGAGCAGCGCCACCGATGTCCCGGTGCGACGGGTCCGTACCCCGCTCGCCCGCGCCTGAGCCTCCACCTCGGCCAGGCGTGTGGGCGGCCCGTACACCTCCACGGCCTCACTGCCGGCGTGCTCGCGCACGAGCCCCGCGGGCGGACCGCAGGCCACCGCGCGGCCGTGGGACATGATCGTGACCGAGTCGCACAGCCGCTCGGCCTCCTCGATGTAGTGGGTGCTCATCAGGATCGAGACACCCTCCGAGCGCAGGCGGTCGATCAGCGCCCACAGCTCCTGGCGGACCTGCGGGTCGAGTCCCACCGTCGGCTCATCGAGCAGCAGCAGGCGCGGCTGGTGCAGGAGCGCCCGCGCGATCAGGAGCCGGCGCCGCATGCCCCCGCTCAGCTGGTCGACCTTGGCGGACGCCCGCTCCCGCAGGTTGGCGATCGCCAGCGCGCGGTCGATCGCCGCGCGGCGCTCCCGCGCCCGCACCCGGTAGAGGTAGCTGAACACCAGCAGGTTCTGCTCCACGGTGAGCGAGACATCGAGGTTGTCGAGCTGCGGGACCACGCCCATCTCCGCTCGCGCCTGCTTGGAGTCCGCGGGCAGCCGGTAGCCGAGGATGTCGATCGTGCCGGCGTCGGCGATCACCTGCGCGGTCAGCGCCTTCATCGTCGTGGACTTGCCGGCGCCGTTGGGTCCCAGCAGCCCGACGCAGGTGCCGTAGGGCACCTGCAGGTCCAGGCCGTCGACGGCGACGATCGTGCCGAAGCGCTTGACCACGCCGCGCAGCCGGATGGCCGCTTCAGGATCGTTGTCGGGGTGAGAGGGCTCTGACAGGCACATGGACACCGCCGGAGTTCAGACCGGCGGCGCCCACGTTACTCATCGCCGGGGGGGCGCTTTGCCCGGGCAGCGTCCCTAGCATGGGTGCGGTGAGCGCCGCAGCGAGATCGGCAACCAGCACCGCCCCGCCCGGCGATGCCAGCGCCTCGCAGATGCACCGCGTGGTGATCGTCGGGGGCGGCTTCGGCGGGGTCCGCGCCGCCCAGGCGCTGGCCCACGCCGGGGTGCAGATCACGCTGATCGACCGCACCAACCACCACCTGTTCCAGCCGCTGCTCTACCAGGTGGCCACCGGGGTGCTCTCGCCGGGGCAGATCGCGCCGGCCCTGCGCAGCCTGTTCCGCCGCCAGCAGCGCGTCAACGTGGTCCTCGGCGAGGTGCAGGACGTCGACGTGGAGCGCCGCAGCGTGCGCGTCCGCGGGGTGGAGGAGACGGATATCGTCTACGACACGCTGGTGGTCGCCGCCGGGGCCACGCACTCGTACTTCGGACACGAGGAGTGGGCCGCGGTCGCGCCCGGGATGAAGACCCTGCAGGACGCGGACCGCCTACGCAGCCGCATCCTGGCGTCGTTCGAGATGGCCGACCAGGAGCCCGATCCCGAAAAGCGGCGAGCGTGGCTGACCTTTGCGATCGTGGGCGCGGGACCGACCGGGGTGGAGCTCGCGGGCCAGGTGTCCCTGCTGGCTCACCGCGTCCTGCGCGGGGAATACCGCCACATCGACCCCGCCAGCGCTCGGGTGGTTCTGCTCGACGCCACCGCCTCGGTGCTGAGCGGCTTCGCGGCCAGCCTGGGGGCACGGGCCCAGCGGGACCTGCAGCGCCTGGGAGTGGACGTGGAGCTCCACTCCGCGGTGACCGAGATGGATTTCCAAGGAGTGCTCGTCGGCGAGGGTGAATCGCAGCGGCGGATCGAGGCGCGCACCGTGATCTGGGCAGCGGGGGTGCAGGCCTCCCCGCTCGGGCGCATCCTGGCCGAGCGCAGCGGGGCGGTTCTCGATCGAGCCGGACGCCTGCAGGTGCAGCCCGATCTGACGCTTCCCGGCCATCCCGAGGTGTTCGCGATCGGGGACATGATCACCCTGCCCGGGGTCCCGGGCACGGCGCAGCCCGCGATCCAGGAGGGCAAGTACGTCGCCGGCGTGGTGCGAGCTCGATTGGGCGGGTCCGCGGTGGCTGCGAAGCCGTTCCGCTACCGCGACCTGGGCATGATGGCGGTGATCGGGCGCAGCCAGGCGGTGGCTGACATCTTCGGGCGGGTCCGACTCGGCGGCTTTCCCGCCTTCTTGATCTGGGGCGTGATCCATCTCGCCTACCTCGTCGGTTGGGGCAACCGCTTTGGCGCGGTGTCCCGCTGGATGTGGACGATCCTGGCCCGCAACCGCCGCGAGCGGCTGATCAGCATGGCCAGCCTGCCGCATGACGACACCGCCTGAGCGCGCCGCAGCGTTCGGACCCGGACGGGTCAACCTGATCGGTGAGCACACCGACTACAACGGGGGCCTGGCCCTCCCGTTCGCCATCAGCGACGGTGTCACCGTCCGCGCGCAGCGCCTGAGCGACCCGCACGTCCAGGCGGCGGCCACCGACCTGGGCGAGCGCGACGAGTTCCCGCTGCACGAACCTCCCGCGGCAGAGGGTTGGCGCGCGTTTGTGGAAAGCGCCGGACAACCGGCATGGAGAAGGGAATGGAACAGTCCTACATCGAAGATCTAGCGAGTTACGGTGGCCCCGACCATGCGTTGGCGACCCGCGAGGGCGCAGCGAAGCGTTGGACAGGGGTGCGCGCAGGCCGGATATTGAGCCTCGAAATTGCGACGATTGGGGTGCCGACGCGGTCGCAAACGACGGAAGGCAATACCGCTGGCGGCGTTTTCGCGAGCCGTCAGCGGACCCCGCGGGGTCGGAGAACCTGTGCATGCGCGCGATCTCTTCATGCTGAGAACCGGGAGGTCCCACGATCGCCCGATTGTGGTGATGGTAGGTCGGGTCGGAGGACGCCGAGCGGTTCTGGACAGAGCTTCGCGACAGGCTCGCGACGTTCGGTCTGGAGCTGAACGCTGAGAAGACCCGGCTGATCGAGTTCGGACGGTACGCCGCCGAGCGACGAGCGGCGCGG
>JAABUJ010000446.1_pt1 | contig 82071 bp, 82 predicted proteins | sample 5559131 | NCBI WGS metagenome assembly JAABUJ01 (sample SAMN10711875, study PRJNA513366) | rock metagenome | isolation source: Antarctica rocks | place: Antarctica: Victoria Land, Mt New Zealand nord | collected 2016-01-07 | reverse complement strand
TCGTGTAGAAATAAACATCTTATCTACTAGAAATAAACATCTTATCTACACACGCAAGCAGGAAATATGTCGCCTTCGGAAAGGCGACGCGCTTATATCCCACGGATAAATCCTGTGGGCTTTACGCACATTACTGTAAGCTAGACTTTATCCATTCTGGCACTCTGCGTTCAGAGAGAAACAATAACTATCCAATAACTGTCAACGAGTTTTTGCATATCGTGCCCAACCACTGACATCCAGAAACTCACTGCAAACTCACGGTCCAAGTTTTTACGGTCCCAGTTTTTCAACGATTGTTCTACTCTCAAAGCCCGGATTTAGCTGGGCTGCACTCATGGATAAAGTCTAGGTAAGGCACTCTCCAAACGGTGAGCCAACGGTTTCAAAAACAGCCACCTTCGGCATTGCCGAAGGTTTCCTTCACAGTAATTGCGGCGAGAAGCCCATAGGCTTTAGCCGTGGGAGGACAGCCACCTCTCCTTTCTGAAGGAGAGATATGCGGCGATTGTATTGACAAAATAGCATAATGTAGTGTATAATAACCCCATGAAGCAGACGATAGCCGTTAAGTTGGAGCCGAACGAACAGCAGTCTCAGGCGTTGCGCCTGACGATGGAAGCGTTCAACCTGGGCTGTGACTATGTGGCCGAAGTTGCTTTTAAGAAGCGGCTTGCCAACAAGATTGCCATTCAGCCGTTCGTCTACGGAACACTGCGTTCTGAGTATGGGCTTTCCAGCCAGATGGCGATACGCGCTATCGCCAAAGCCATTGAAGCCTACAAGAGAGACAAGAACATTCAGCCTGCGTTTGACCCGCACGGCGCGATGGTGTATGACCACCACATCATGTCCTTCCGTGACCTGTCTCATGTCTCGCTCTTGACGCTTTCGGGCCGCGAACTCCTGCCCCTGCGCTACGGGGCGTACCAACAGGCCCGCATGGACAGGGTGAAAGGACAGGCCGACCTCATTCTCAGGGACGGGACATTCTACCTATACCTGACGGTGGACTTGCCTTCGGCTCCTCCCATTGAGCCTGTGGACGTACTTGGTTTGGACCTCGGCATAGTGCAGCTTGCTGTGGACAGCGATGGCGAAGCACACACAGGAGCAGGTGTCAAGAAGTGCCGTCGTCGTTTTCAGGGGCTTCGCAAAGGGCTTCAATCCTGCGGTTCTAAATCTGCCAAACGGCACTTGAAACGCAACCGCCGCCGTGAGGCGCGGTATCAAAAGCACGTTAATCATTGCATTAGCAAACATCTTGTCAGCAAAGCACTCGTTGGTCAAAGGGCAATCGCGATTGAAGAACTCTCGTTCATCAATCAGCGGGTCGCGGTGAAAAAGAACCAGCGGTATGAGCGGCTTTCTTGGGCATTCGCACAACTGCGGGCGTTCCTCGCCTACAAGTGCGAAGCGGCGGGTATCCCGCTGATTGTCATTAACCCCAGGGACACGTCCCGAACGTGTCCTGCCTGTGGTCATTGTGCCAAAGAAAACCGACGTACCCAAAGCGAGTTCCTTTGCAAAGAATGTGGCTTGCAAGACAATGCGGACTGGGTTGGCGCGGTCAACATCAGACGCAAAGGATTGGAAGCACGGGCGACCTTAAGTACGCCTACGGACGGCACGAGACAAGGATGTTCTCAGAGGCATTGCCTTTCGTGACTGTCAAATCCCACAGGCTTTAGCCGTGGGTTACTTAAAAGTTGAGATAGCAGGTTGCGGCGACACAATACGTTTCGCCGTGTAAAATCTCAGGACGTATCTGCTTTCAGCCGCAAGGCTGTTTCAGATGGTCTCATCCCCTTCGGGGGATATGGACACGGGCCTCCGTAAGTCGGCCTATAGTCGGCACGAGCAAAAGATAGCATTAGAGGCAAAGCCTTTCGTGACTGGCAAAGCCGCTTCCTTCAGGGAGCGGTTACTTACTGGGATTACCTCCATCTGTTAGTTCGCATCTGTTAGTTCGGCGGTGAGCGGCGAATTTCCTGCCGACGCGCCTGTGACAAAGTTCACGCGCGGCGCGTGACGCCCATCCCCGCCGCCCCGCCGTTCCCCGTCTATAATAGGCACATCAACGCAAACGGAAGCGACGAGTGGGACACGGGGGACGCGATCATGCAGCAGGCCATCCACAACGCCATCACCATCAAGACGGCGACGACGGGCCGCCGCGTCAGCCTGGGGCGGCGCATCGCGCAGACGTGGGACCTGGCCGGGGCGCTCGCCCTGATGGACCTTTTGCATAAGGGCGGGGGAAGAGAAGGGCGGGGGAACCCCGCCCTCCTTTTTATACAGTCTTTAAGAGCCGCCGGCGACGGGCAGCGGGATCTTCTGGTCGAGGTGGGCCTGCGGCGTCAGGTCAATGTCCCAGGTCTTGGGAGCGATGCCCAGGCCCGGCGTCGGCTGGAGGGTGACGGTGTGCTTGCCGGCGGGCAGCGTGGCCCACTCGCCCAGCGCCAGCCCGAGCACCGGCTGCCCGTCCACTTTCACCCACTGGGCGGACACGCGCACCAGGTCCGGCTTCGGGGCGGCGGGGTCACGGGCGATCCAGCCCGAAACGGTGTACCAGCCGATGGCGGCGGGGGCGGCGGGCGGCAAGGGGATCTGCTGCTGGAGGTGGCCGGACGGCGCGAGGTCAATGTCCCAGGTCTTGGGGCCGACGCCCAGCCCCAAGGCGGGCTGGAAGGTGACGGTGTGCTTGCCGGCGGAAAGCTCCGCCCACCCGCCCTCCACCAAGGCGGGCATGGGCCGGCCGTCCACCTTCACCCACTGGGCGGGCGCGCGCACCAGGGCGGGCTTGCCGCCGTCGGGCGCGGCGGACGCGGCCCAGCCGGAAAGGGTGTACCAGCCGACGGCAGGCGGGGAGACGGCAGGCGGGGAAGCAGCGGCAGGCGGAGCGGACGGGGAGGCAGCGGCCGTTGCCGGAGCGGAACGGGCGGGCGCGGCGGCCAGAAGCGCGTCCGCGCGCGGCGCGACCGGCAGAAGGACCCGGCGGGTGACGTGCGCGCCCGGCGTCAAAGTCACCCATAGGCCGGGGTTCGGGCTGAAGCCGCTGCCGGCGGCGGGGACGTAGGAAACTAAGTGCCTCCCGGCGGGCAGCGCCGCCCAGCCGCCCGCCGCGAGCGACGAGACGGGCCGGCCGTCCACGACCACTGCGCTTGCGGGGATGTTTCTCTCCTGTGCCGGATGGCCTGGAACAGTGAGGTCCTGCCGGGCGTAGACGGAAAGCCAAGCCTGCCCAGACGCAGCCGACGGCCGCGCGGCCATGCGGACGGGAGGCAGCGGCTTGGGCGACGGCATTGCTTTAGGCGCCAGGGGCGGGCGGTTGGCCGGGCCGGCGACAGCGGCCACGATCTCCGGGTGCCGCCGGAACCGGGGGCGGCCGGTCACGGGCGCCTTCTCGCCAAGCCCCTTCTCGCCGATCATTTTTCCTGAGCGGCGCTCCTGAAGCGAGGCCGCCACGGCGACCCGCACCGGCGGCGGCTTTGCCGAGGAGACGCGCCGAGTCGCGGCGGGAACGGCGGCGACGGCGGCAGGGCGCTCCGAAGAATGAGGCGGCGTCGAGACCTTCGCCGAGGACTGCGCCGGCGCCCCGGAGGGCGAAGCCGGCCCCTCCATCTTCCAAACAGCGATGCCCCCCAGCGCGAGCAGCGTGGCCCCGGCCGCCGCGCCGACCAGCGTCCCGGTCCGGCGGGAAGCGACGGCCGCCGCCCGCTCCTCCGGCGCCCCCGTCCCGGCCTCCACCGCCGAGCGCAGGCCGGCGGCGAACTGCCCCGCCGAGGCGGGCCGCGCGTCGGGAGATTTGGCCAGGCCGCGCAGGATGGCAGCCTCCACCTCGGGCGACAAGTCCTGCCGGTGGGACCGCAGCGGCGGCGGGGCTTCAAAGACCTGCCGGTGCATGACCGAAAGCTGCGCCTGCGTGCTGTTGTCGGCGGCGGGGAACGGCGGCGTGCCCGAGAGCGCGAAATAGGCGACGGCCGCCAGCGAGTAAACGTCGCTGCGGGCGTCGGGGACGGTGCTGCCGTGGATCTGCTCGGGACTGATGTACTCGATCGTCCCCAGGAGATCGCCCATCACCGTCAGCGGCGCGTTCTGGTCCACATGCGCGACGCCGAAGTCGGTCAGCCGAACCGCGCCGTGCGGGGGAATCAGGATGTTGGACGGCTTGACGTCCCGATGCACGACGTCCTCGATGTGAAGACAGTCCAGCGCGGCGGCGATGCCCTGGATGATCCCCGCCGCGCGCATCGGGGCCAGCGGTCCTTCCTCCGCGACCAGGGCGGCCAGCGTCCGGCCCGGCACATACTCCATGACCAGGGCGGACGGGTCGCCGTCTTGGAACCGGTACAGGGCGACGATGTTGGGGTGGCGCAGGCGGGCCATGACGGCGGCCTCGCGCCGGAAACGGTCGGCGGCGACCCGGTCCCCGGTCGCGCGCTGGGTCTTGACGATGACGTCGCAGTGGTGGACGCGGTCCCAGCCCCGGTAAACGGCGGCCAGCGGGCCGCGGCTGAGGGGCGTCGGCATCAGGGAGATGCCGAGCAGGTCGGGCCGCACGGGAAGGCCGGGCACGGGAAGGCCGGGCACGGGAGACGCGGCGAGGCCGTCCGAGTCCCTGTCAGGCTGCTGCTCGTCCCTATCTTTCTGCATGGTCGTTTCCCCCATTCCTGATTTTCCCAAGATGTGCCGATGTCTAACAGCGGCAGATTAATGCGGGGTAACAAAACAGACGGAAAAAGGCCCGGAAGAGAGCGCGCTCTTCCGGGCCTGTCGCCTGCCGAAACTATCCTACTGATTATCCTACTGGACGTTCAGCGCGAAGTCGTCCGCGACGAACGAGGTCTGGAGGGACGAGTCCTCCGCGCCGACGAGGTAGACCTGGATCGTCTGGCCCTTGTAGGCCGAAACATCGAACGTCTTCAGGCTATAGCCCGTGGCGGCGTTGAGGTTGGAGTACGTCGCCAGCGTCTTCAGGACTGCGCCGGAGGAGCTGCGAAGCTGCACCTTGAGCGTGTCATAGGCCGACGTTTTCGTGGTCTCCGCGGTGTCAATGTGCAGGTAGAAATTCAGCGTGGCCTTCGTGATCGCTGAGGGGATCGCCACCGTCTGCGAGAGCGTGTCGGTGTGGGTTGTGCCGTAACCGTTCAGCCAGGCCTTCCACACGCCGCTGTGGGCCGCCTCGCCGGTCGAGTTGTCAATGACGCCCGCCGAAGCCACCCAGGGAGCGGGGTTGGCCGCGCCGTTCTCGAAGCCCGGATTGCCCAGAAGCTGCGCGGCAGTCACGGGGGCCGTGGGCTTGGCGCCGGCCTCGCCCGACTTGGCGCTCGTGCCCCCGGCGTTCACCGCGGCGACCTGGTAGAAGTAGGTCGTGCCGTTGGTCAGGCCCGTGTCCGTGTAGCTCGTGGCCGTCAGCCCGCTTTTCAGCAGGGTCTCGCCGCCGCTCGCCGTGCCGCGGTAGACGCTGTAGCTCGTCGCCCCCGCGCTCCCGGTCCAGGTCAAGGCGGCTTGGGCGTTGCCCGCCGTCGCGGTCAGGTTCGTCGGGGCGGCGGGAACGGCGGGGGGCGCGCTGCCGCCGCCGCTCAGGTCCGCCAGCAGGTTCGCGCCGTTGAACGTGCCCAGGCCGGTCGCATCGTCATAGCCCGCCACGGCGGGATAGAACAGGTTCGTGCTGCCGTCGGCGATGTCGTGGAAGTCGCTGCCATACCGGGCGCTCCCGGCGGCGCTGTAGAGCGTCGTGTTGGCGAAGCCCAGCGTCCCCAAGCCATTCGCCGCCCGCTGCTGGTTGACAAGGGCCGTGAAGGCGGCCCAGAGGGGCGCGGCGCAGGATGTGCCGCCGTAGATGTTCCAGGCGCCGTTGAAATAGATCGCGTAGCCCGTGTTCGGGTCGGCGTCCAGCGAAACATCCGGGACGTTGCGCATCGTCGTCGAGCCTTTCGACGCCGCCGATCCCGCCACGCCGGACTGGTAGGACGGGATGGCCCAGACGGCGCTGATGCCGCCGCCCCCGCCGCCGCCCTTGATGGAGCCGCCGTTCCAGGTCTTTTCGGACGAGTACGCGCCGCCTGCGCCCGCCGTGGTCAGGGACGTGCCGCCGACGCCGACCATGTACGGCTGCGAGGCGGGGTCGTCCACGCTGAGGGTGGAGCCGTCGTCATACGCGCCGCTGTCACCGGCGGCGGCGAAGATGGACTGCCCTTGCGCGCTCATTTGCTGGAAGGCCGCGTTCTCGCTCGACCGGACGCTGGCCGAGGCCGAGTTTTCGGCCTCGCCCCACGACGTGCTGATCTCTTTGGCGGCGTTGTCCGTGGCGATCTTGTTGTAGGTGTCCACGACGCCCGCACTCGAATTGGGGGCCTCGTAGACAATGATCTTGGAGGCGCCGGGCGCCAGGGCCGCCTGCAACTCGATGTCCAGCGTCACCTCGCCCGCGCCGCTGCCCGACGCGCCCGAATAGCCGTCCACCAGGACGTTCTGCAAGGGGATGGCAGGCAGGCCGAACTTGGTCTCATACGCCGTGATGTCGCTCGCCTTGTACCCGTCCAGCTCGAACAGGCCCAGCGTCTGGCCCGCGCCGGTCTGCGTCACTCCTGCCAGGTTGTAGGCCGTCTTGATGTCGCTCGGCGTCAGCCCCCCACCCGGCCCTGACCCGGTCTGATGGGACACGGCGTAAGGGTCCAGGAATGGGGAAAGCATCGGGTCAAGCCGGACGCGCGAGTGCGGACGCCACTGCGCGGCGTTGTCCAGCCCGATGACTCCCGACACCAGGCCGACGAGGGCCGTGGGGACGCGCGGCTCGGCGTCCGGCGCATAAAAGAAGCGCCCGTCCTCGCGCCCCTGGTAAACCAGCAGGTGCAGGCCGAACGCGCGCTCGGCCTGCCCCGACGTCGCGGCGACGTCCAAAACCGTGCGGTTCGGGTGCGTGGCGATGACGGTCAGCCCCATCGCCCGCGCATAAGCGGCGACGCGGGCATAGTCCGCCTGCGTCGGGCTGAAGCGGTCGGCGAACTCTTGGGGCGTCAGGAACTGCCCATAGCGGGCGTCACTGGGGTCGGACAGCCCGCGCAGCAGGTCGGCCAGTTCGGTGGGGCGGCGCAGCGGCAGCGTCAGGGCCAGGGACAGCGTCCGGGACGAGTCCAGCGCGCCGACGGCCTGCGCCCGCGCCACGGCGGCCGGAATGTGGCCGGGGAGCGCGCGAAACGCGGGAGAAGCGGCGGAAACCGTGGGGGAAACCGTGGAGGAAGCGGGAGCGTCGGCGGCGACGCGGTCAGGCGTTCCGAGCGCTGTCAGTCCGAGCAGGGCCAGGCCAAGAGCGGCAGCCGTTCGGCAGGCGCGGCCGGTGCGGGAGGGGAATCGCATGGTTACTACGGGTCCTTTCGATGTCTGCGTAGGACGCAGCGGTCAATGGTAGAAGGAGCACATCACGGAAAGGCCGGCGCATCCAGGTTCGAGTCACGACACCGGCCTGGCCTAATTAACAGCATTATGCCGCCATCTGTTCCCAACATCTGTTCCCAATGTCACGCTTTTTCTCCGAGACCGTTCCTCGCGCCAGGCGGACGAACGGATGCCTGAGACGGCCCCAGAGCCTGCATCGTCCCATGAGATCGGAGGGCGAACACAAGGTTCGCCCCCAGACGGCATTTACTTTCTCGCCCAGTCTAGATCCCGCCCGATCAGCAGTTCCGTCATCTCGGCGTGGTGCGTGTTCTTCATTGGGATCGGCAGCGTGTCGAAGCCGTGACGCCGGGCCAATTCCTCCACATCCCGGTCGTTGTCATAGGTCATCAGGAAGTCGCCCGCCAGCGTCCCGGCCACGGCGAAAAGGCGTTCGTGGTCCAGCGCGGAATGCAGGTACAGGCGGCTCCCCGCCTTCTTGCCCGCGCCTGCCGTGTAGGGCGGGTCAATGAAGAACGCTGCGTCGGCGCGCTCCGCCCAGCCATACATGACCGCGATCCCGTCGCCCTCGCAGAACGTGATCCGGCTGCGGACGGTGTCAATATCCAGGATGCGCCGCTTCAGCGTCTCGGGATACCAGCGCGACATAAGCCCCTTGCCGTTCTCCCCGTGCTTGACCAGGCCCGCGCCGGGCGCGAGGATGCCGCCCCGGTTGATCCGGTTCTTGAGGATCGTTCGGAACGCAATCTCGCGCGTTCCGCCGCTCGTATTCCTCAGCGCCGCCGCCGCTGACTCCGGCGTGAGGTCAAAGCCGGTGATGCGGTCGGAGAGCCAAGCGGCCTCCCCATTCAGGATCGTCCGCCAGACGGCCGCGACCTGGGGGTCAAGCTCGATCATCAGGACATAATCGGCCAAGCGCTCGAAGGCAGCGGTGAGGCTGACGATCCCGCCGCCTGTGAACGGCTCCACGAGATGAGCCGGGCGGCGCGGGAACGATCTTAACCACTGCCGGACACGGGGGATCAGCCACGTCTTACCACCGGGATATCGGAACGGGCTGCGCTGCGGGACCGAGGCAACGTTGACAATCGCCTCCCGCAGAGTGTCATCAAACAGCGAGTATTGCGCCGCCGGTTCGGAGATTTGATCAGAGGTTAGGGTCAAGGGTGCGTTCGGGAAGATCGTCGCCATCTTTAGCCCTCCTAGCTTTTTCAGCCTTTGTGCTTATCCGTTGGATGAACCGTGCTTCATTGCCTGCTTCAAAGTGGGTGATCGCCAGCAGCGCGGCCTCAAACTTAGTATACACCGTTTTGTCCAAAGTGAGCACATTGACGTTTTGGACAGGGTTGGGAACCAAGTCATACACGAACCAGGCAATATCCGCTTCTACTTCGTCTACTTCTTCCAGAGCAGGGAGCGTCCTGTAGAAGCGTGCATCCAGCGCCACCGCCATTTTGCGGCCCCAGCGACTCAGGATGCCGCCTTTGGAGAGGAGCTGCGGCGCAAGCCGCTTGCGAGAGGAGGAAAGAAAGTCCGGGCATGGAGGGTTCGGCTGCCCCCGCCGGGTCTTCCATATAGTGCTCGAAAGCACGGCGAATGTTGCCGGAAATGTAGACCGCCTGTACTTCCAGCGAGTCATAGTCGGTGACGCGGCCCTGGGCATCGGGAACTAGCAGTACCACATCAATGCTGCCCACGGATTTGCCGTCTTGATCCGTCAGGCGCACCTCCGTGACGCGCTCGGCGTCGGTGCCCAAGGGGAAGAAAAACCCGGCGGCGTCTCGCGCAATCAGCCATTCCTGCTGGAACCGGACGGGACAGGTGATGACACGCTCACCGCCCGTGTTGAAGACGCTGCACACGCCGAGCGGGTCATCCTTTTTGTCTTTGTTGCACTTTTGAAGAGTGCCGTCTTTTCTCTTCTCCTTAAAAGGGCATAACCGGCCCTGGCGGCAGTGGTCGGCCTCGGCGGAGAAGTTGTCGGTCGGGTAGCCGAACACTTCGGCGAGCGGGTGATTGGGCATGGAAGGTTATTCGTCGCCATGCGGCCGATTTCCTTTGACGGCAGACGACGAAAAACGGGCGCGGCCCCCACCTGGGAAGCCGCGCCCGTTTTGCTGTCTGTGCTTACTTGCCGGTGTAGGCGACGCGCCAGACGGAGTTTGAGCCGTCATCCGTGACCATCAGGGAGCCGTCGTGGGCGACGGTGACGCCGACGGGGCGGCCCCAGACGGCGTCCTCGCTGGTGACGAAGCCGGTCAGGAAGTCCTGGTACTCGCCCGTCGCCTTGCCGCCTGCGACGGGCACCAGAATCACCTTGTAGCCCGTCCGGCCCGCGCGGTTCCACGACCCGTGCTCGGCGGCGAAGATCTGGCCCCGGTAAGGGGCGGGGAAGGCCGACGCGCCGGACGGCTTGGCCGGGTAGAAGGTCAGGCACAGGCTCGCCATGTGCGACTGCACCAGCACATCCGGCACGATGACGCGGCCGGCCAGCTCGGGGTGGGCATCCGGGTAGCGCGGGTCGTGATGGTCGCCGATGTAGTACCAGGGCCAGCCGTAAAAGCCGCCCGGCTTGACGTGGGTGACGTAGTCGGGAACCAGCATGTCGCCCAGGGTGTCCCGCTCGTTCACCGAGGTCCAGAGCGTGTCCGTGCCCGGCTGGTAGGCGATGCCGACGGGGTTCCTTATGCCCGAGGCGTAGATTCCCAGGAACTTGCCATCCGGCGTGTAGCGTAGGATGTCGGCTCGGTGGAACTCGGCGGGCGTCGTGTCCGGGTCGTCGTTGTTGGAGTGCGAGCCGACCGAGACCAGCATCGTTTTGCCGTCGGGCGAGAAGGCCAGGTCGCGCGTCCAGTGCCCGCCGCCGCGCAGCCGCCCGCCGCCGGGAATGCCGGTCGGGACGACGTCTTCGGCCTGGCCGGTCGCCTTCAGGTCGCCGTTGTGGTAGGCGAAGCGGACGACCGAATCGGTGTTGGCGACATAGACCCATGCCGGATCCGGGCCGGCGGGGTAGAAGGCGATGCCGAACGGCTGGCGCAGGCCCTCGGCAAAGACCGAAGTCGTCTCCACCGCGCCGGCCCCGTCGCGGGCGCGCAGGATTTTGACCCGGTTCGCGCCGCTCTCGGCCACGAACAGGTCGCCGTTGGGGGCGGTGACGATCTTGCGCGGATTGCTGAGATCGGCAGCGAACAGCGACACCTGGAAGCCCGCCGGGGCCTTGGGGATGACGCCGTCCGGGCGCGGGGCCATATTCGCGCCGTGGTCCACCGAAGGCGTCGCGTGCGGCGGCGGCATGTCGCCCACGCGGATGAGGCGGCGGACGCCGGGTGCGTCCGTGGACCAGTCGCCATAAGCGGCCTGGCCGGTGAGCAGCTTTTCGGCTGCGGCAGGGGCGCGGCGGACCTGCGCGACTTTGGGCGCGGCAGGCGCGGCGTGGTGACGGACGGCGTAAACGGAACCCGACGCAGCCATGAGGGCGGCGGGAAACAGGAGCAGCGGTTTGAGGAGCAGTGCTTTCATGCCCCCTTGAACGCCCTTGGGGAGCGGAGGGTTCCCGCCTCTTCCCTGTGCCCGCAGGAGTGCCGGTTTTTCCGCGAAAGGCCGAGAAAACCGCCCCCTTTGCCGCGCCGGAGGTCAAGGAACCGCCCCCGCGCGCCAACAATAAAGGCGACTGCATTCGGAAGGGCGACGGTTGAGGCGCCGTCGCTTCCGAAGGAAAGGAAGTTCATCATGGGAATGACCATCGTCTTTATCGGCTTGGCGGCGGTTCTCGGCACGGCGTGTTATTTGGTCCTCCGCCGGCTGTTATGGGAAGGCTTAACCCAGTGGCGGCAGCAGAAGCAGGCCGCCCAGGAGGCGCAGCGGCGGGGCGAGCGCGCGCAGGCGCTGCGCCGCGAAGCCATGGACGCGGTGCTGGCCCAAATCAGGCGGCAGGACGACGGGCGACGGGAAACCGCCTGAGCCAAAAAACTCCTGAGCCAAAAAACCGGCCCGCCGCGCCGCCGGATCGAAAACACGCAAGCCACGGTCCTGAAAAGGGCCGTGGCTCGCTTGACGTGTCCGGCGGCTTGCCGACGGGCGCGGTCTGCCTACGCCATCTTCCGCTTCTTCGCGGCTAAGACGCCGCCCATTCCCAGCGCCAGCAGCAGGCCGAGGCTGGCCGTCGTGGAGGCTTCGGGTACGGCGGGCACGGCGGCGGCGGTGAAGGTGTCGCTGCTGGAGGACGTGATCGTGATAGCCCCCAGAGAGGTTTGGAACACGCCCAGCGTGCTCACGGGGAAGTCGGCGGGGGTTGGCGCCAGGCTGGATTTCAGGTCGTAAGTCGCGAAGCTGGACGCCGACAGATCGAAAACGTCCTGCGACCCCGTGACCGCCGGGTCCTGCAAGCCGAGGATGGAGTTGGCCTGGTTGTCGAAGACCAGCAGGCTGTTGGTGGAAGTTCCCGCCCCGAAGCCGGACAGAACGACGCTGACCTTGCCGACCGGATTGTTGAACCGGAAGGCGCCTGGGGTGATCATGCTCGAGGTGACGCTGCTGGTGTCGCCGATGGCGAGGAGGGTAAGGGTGGCATTAGTGAAGGCCGTGCCGTTCACGTTCCCGGAGACGGTTCCGGTGAAGGTGTAGCCGATGGGGCCGGCCTGGGCCGGGGCGGCGGCCAGGGCGGCCAGCCCGGCGAGTAGGCCAAGGGCGGCGCCGGGGATCGCGCGGCGTCTAAGTGATGGGCGCATAGAGGGGAGCCTTTCGTCATGGTGAGTGGTGAGACAGGGAAAGGCACGAGCGCCTGCCCTCGATGCTTACCTCCCCTGCACAAAGCGTGCCAAAGCCGCTCTTGGCGCGATTCCCGGTCGGAGAACTTCTCGGCGGCTTCCGTCGTCAGGGAAGGGGCGAGGCGGGGCGCGCTTCGCCCAGCCACGCAAAACAAAGAGTGAGAACGAAGATCCAAACCAAAGAAGAAACCAAAGAAGCAGGAGCAGCAACCACCATGAACCGATATGTGACACTCCCCGTGGGCTAAAGCCCAGGGGCTTCTCGCTTCAACGAGACGCTTGACTCACGGGCTTGCGCCCGCCCCTCGGCGTCCCTCAGCGATGGCTCCGTCCGAGCCAGTTTCAGTATGTTCACAGCCGCATTTGTATCTCGGTCGGCCACATACCCGCAGTACGGGCAAACGTGCGTCCGAACAGAAAGCGACTTCTGAACCAACTCTTTGCAGCGACTACACCTCTGAGACGTGTAATGCGGCGGGACGGCCACGAACCTGCGTTCAGCACTTTCAGCCTTATACGACAGGTAAAAACGCAGCAGCCCCCAGGAGGCATCCGAAATCGAGAGCGCCAGCGAATGATTTTTCACCATGTTCGCAGGCTTCAAGTCTTCGATGGCAATCAGTCCGCATTTGTTGACATAAGAGCGGCTTACCTTGTGCAATTTGTCCTTGCGCTGACTTACAATCCGCTCATGCACATGCGCTACTTGCTTTTTGGCCTTACGGCGGCGATGACTGCCTCTCTTGCACTTTGCGAGTCTCTGCTGGGCAGAAGCCAGTTTCGCGGCAGAGGCGCGGAACGACTTCGGATTTCGGACAAATCCGCCGTCGCTGTCGGCCACCAGGTAAGTGATGCCCATGTCCAGGCCAACAGCCTTATCGCTTGAGGCAAGCCGCTCTCCGTCGGGTGCAGTTGCTCCGTCATAGTCGGTGACGCACTGCACATACCAGCCCGAAGGCCGAAGCACAAGGCGGGCAAAGCGAAACGCGCCGTCCAGAGGGCGATGGACATTGACACGCAGTTTGCCGCCGCTGATTTTGGGCGTTTTCAGATAATTGCCTTCCAAACAGTTGGCGGCATCACGGAACTGGATGGTGTTCCAGGCGTCGGCGGACTTGAAGCGGGGAAAGCCAATCCGCTTGCCTTCCTTGCGGCCTCGGAAGAAGTTGGCGAACGAGCGGTGCAGACGTTTGAGCGTGGTGTCCACGACAACGGCAGGCAAGTCGGGATGCTCTTTGGCCCCGTGCCTCTTGTCCTGCTCAAACAGGTTCATGTGCTTGCCCGTCGCCTTGTAATGCTCCACGAGTTCCTGCAAAGCGTCGTTATAAAGGCGGCGAGAAGCAATCAGAACAGCCATCAGCCTAGCTTCCTGCTTCTTGCTCGGCCTGGCTCGATACTCGTAAGTTCTCATGCCATTGACATTATACCACATTCTTGACTATAATCAATACTCGCTTCGCCTCATTCTTCGGCTTCGCTCGGCCTAAAGGCTCTGTCCCGCAAGGCTGGGGGAAGCCCGCCTAACGCCCCGATAAATCAAGGGTGCTTGCGGCGGGCTAAATACGGTCAGATGGCAAGCCTGTGCCGGCCTGGCGGCCCTCGCGCTGGCCGCCCTGGGCGCAGTCGCCGGCCCGATCCAGGCGGACCCCCGGCCCGTGATGACCTGGAGCGGGGACGTGGACGACACCACGCTTATCTATTTCCACGGGTCGGACGTGCGGACGCGGGACATCTTCGGCAAGGCGTCGAACCAGACCTCCGCCCAGGTCCTCAGCCGCCTGCCACGCGGCCCGATCCAGGTGTTCCTGGCGCGCTGGGCCGGGAGGGGCCAGGTCCGAGTCGTGCAGCAGCCCACCCCGGACAACGACTTCACCGCCGCCGTGCGCGTCCACGACCCGCAGCCCGGCCGCGGCCGCTACGACTTCGCGCTGGCCTGGGTGCCCCTGCCCGGCGCCCCCGGCTTCGGCGACCGCGGCTTCAATGAAAACCTTGACCGGAACTTCCATCGGGACCGGCCAAGCGGCTACCGCGTCCGCCCCGAAAACTTCGACCCGCCCGCCGACGGCGCCTGGGTGAGCCGCGACCGGCGGTAGCGTCCTCTCCCCGGCGCACATGCCGACCCTTTGCCCTCCGGGCAGCCGGTCGGGTGCGACTGCTCCGTGCTGACCAGTGCAGAAGGGGCGGCCCCTCCGCATAGACCCGGCCTTCTGGCCGGGCAGCCCGCTAATGCGACTGCGGCACCGCGATGCCTAAGTGTACCAGCACGATCAGGGCAATGCCCAGGGCGATCCGGTAAATGATAAAAGGCAGGGTCGAGTGCTTCTCGTCGCTCAGGTAGCCGAGCAGCCAGCGGACGACGACGTAGGCGAAGACGCCCGCAACCAGCGCCGCAAAGATGTACGGCCCAGCGACCTCGCCGAGATGCGGCGTCGGCGGGGGCGCAACCATCGAGGGCGCAACAGTTGCGCTGTGTACGCCGCCCTCGCCGAACGTCTCTGGGAAGAGCGTCTTGAGCAGCTTGTACAGGCCCGCCAGGGTGATGGCGGGCACGGAAAGCAGGAAGGAGAAGCGGGCGGCTTCCTCGCGGTCCAGCCCCAGAAACAGCCCCGTCGTGATGGTCACGCCCGACCGGGACGTGCCGGGGATGACGGCCAGCGCCTGCGCCACACCCACGCCGAGCGCCTCGCCCAGCGTCAAGCTTTCCAGCCGGCGCGTCTTCTTCCCCATCAACTCGGCGGCGAGCAGGATCAGGGCCAGCACGATCATGGCCCCGGCGATGAAGTAAAGGTTGCGGTACTCGTTGTCTATGCGCTTCTCCAGAGCGAGGCCGCTTATGATGATGGGAACAGTCGCGAAGACGACATACCAAGCCAGTCGCGCGTCCTGATCGCCTTTGGGAAAAAGCTGACCCTTCTGGACGCTGCGGGCCAGGCCGGCGACGTAGCGGGCCAAATCCTTGCGGAAGTAGGCGATGATGCCGACCATCGGGCCAAGCTGGGCGATGGCCGAAAAGGCCGCGCCGGTATCGTTGGGCCAGGACGGGTTGTAGTGGTTGAGCAGCGCGGGCAAAATCCGCATGTGGGCGGTGCTGGAAACGGGCAGGAACTCGGTGACGCCCTGGACCAGCCCCAGGATGAGTGCCTGGAAGTAGTTCAGGTACGGCGTATAGTTGTCGGTCGGCGGCGGCAAAAGGCGTGTCTCCTATTGGGTCTTAATCAAGAGCGGCGGCGCATGGGCCGGGGCGCGGTCGGCCAGGCGGCGCGGGCGGATGACGTAATGGGCGACCAGGACGCGCCCGATGGCGGCCAGCGGGGCGGCCAGGAACATGCCGAGCAGGCCGAAGAACTCGGCCCCGATCAGCAGGACAATGATGACGACGGCCGCATGTAAGTTGATCCGATGGCCGATGAACTTGGGCATCAGCAGCTTGCTCTCGAACAAGTGCAGGGCGGAAAAGAAGACCAGCACTTTCAGGGCCAGCGCGATGCCGCCGCCGTGCTCCGGCGGCAGCACGGCGGCCAGCAGGACGATGGGGATGCCGCCCAAAATCGGGCCGATGATCGGGATGGCGCGCGTGACGCCCGCGAGTAAACCCAGGATGAGCGCGTAGGGCATGTGGATGAGCGACAGGCCGGCGTAGACGACGCCGCCGGCGATGACGCACAGCCAGAGCTGCGCGATGATGTAGGTCCGCATGATGCCCGACGCCTCGCGCATCAGCGCCAGCGTCTCGCGGACGCGGCGGCGCGGCAGCAGGGCCAGGAACTCATTACGCAGGGCGCGGCCGTCCAGCACGAAGTAGAAGGCCAGGACAGGGATCAGGATGAGGTCTACGATGCGCGCGAGGCCCGTGACAGTCGCCAGCAGCAGGCTTTGCAGCCAGGGCATGGGCGAGAAGCCGCCCGCCCCGCCGCCTTCGGGCCGGCGCAGGAGGGATTTGAGGTCGGGCGGCAGACTGTTATACTGCGCCTGAAGCTGGGCGGCGTACAACGCGATCTTGCGCTGATACAGGGGTAAATTGCTCGCCAGCCCGTGGACCTGGTCCACGAACGGCGAGACCATGAGGGCCGCGCTGGCGAAGACGACGTAGCCCAGCGCGAAAAAGACCAGCAGAGTCGCAACGAGCCGGTGCGTCCGCGCCCCGACTCGGGGGATGCGGAAGCGGCAAAGCCCGTTGACGGGGCCGACCAGGGCGAAAGCCAGGATGGAGGCGACCAAAATGTCCGTCAGGATGGTGCGGACGCGCCAGATGAAGTAGCCGGCGAAGGCGAGGACGGCCAGCCGGACCAGCAGTTTCCAGAACTGCCCGAACCAAGCTTCGGCGCTGCGGACGGTGTCGCGGCGGGGCGGGGTGATCATGGGTTTGCCTCCGGCCCGAAGGAGGCCCCCACCCCCGGCCCCTCCCCCTTCGGAAAGGGAGAGGGGGACAAGAGTCCTACTTCCGACTCCCCTCTCCCGCTTGCGGCCCCTGCTCGCAGGGCCTCGGCAGCGGGGTGGAGGGAGGGGCCGGGGGTGGGGGCTGTCCTGCCGGGGGTGGGGGCCGTTCCGGCAGGGGCCAGCGCCTCCGCAATCCGCCGCGCGGCCTGGCCGTCGCCGTAAGGCGAGACGGCGCGGGACTGGGCGGCGTAGGCGGCGGGGTCGGACAGCAGGCGCGCGGCTTCGGACACGATCAGATCGGTGTCCGTGCCGACCAGCTTGGCCGTGCCCGCCGTGACGCCTTCGGGCCGCTCGGTCGTCTCGCGCAGGACCAGGACGGGCTTGCCCAGGCTGGGCGCTTCCTCCTGGACGCCGCCGGAGTCGGTGAGGATAAGGGTCGCCTTGCCTTCCAGCTTGACGAACGGGACGTAGTCCTGCGGCTCGATGAGCCGGACGCGCGGGTGGCCGTCGAGGAGGGGGCGCAGGGCATTGCGGACGATGGGGTTCCGGTGCCAGGGGACGACGGCGACGGTGTCGGGAAAGGCATCCACGAGATGCAGCACGGCCCGCCCGATGCGGGCCATCGGCTCGCCCCAGTTCTCGCGCCGGTGCGTCGTGACCAGGATCATCCGGCGCGGGTCGTCCAGGATGTCGCGCAGCACGGGATCGGCGGGCGTGTACGGCTTGGCGGCAACGTCCAAGAGGGCGTCAATGACCGTGTTGCCGGTCAAGACAATGGCGCTTTCCCCCACCCCGTCGGCGCGGAGGTTAGCGGCGGCCTCTGGGGTTGGCGGGAAATGAAGCGTCGCAAGGCGGGTGGTCAGCAGCCGGTTCATTTCTTCCGGAAACGGGTCGTAAGGGTTGCCCGTCCTTAGCCCGGCCTCGACATGCCCGAACTTGGCCTGATGGTAAAAGGCGGCCAGCGCGGCAACGAACGTCGTCGTGGTGTCGCCCTGCGCCAGCACCCAATCCGGCTGCTCCGAGGCCAGGATCGGGTCCAGCCCGTTCAAGGCGCGCGTCGTCACCTGTGCCAATGTCTGCCCCTGGGTCATAATGTCCAGGTCAAAGTCCGGCCTGATGGCGAAGACGGACAGCACCTGGTCCAGCATCTCCCGGTGCTGCCCGGTGACGGCGACATGGACGGTGAACTGGTCGGGACGCCGCTTTAATTCCAGCACGACGGGGGCCATCTTGATGGCGTCAGGCCGGGTTCCAAACACGCAGAGGACTTTTTGCATACAATAATGGCGAGACTATGGGTACGGCAGGCCGCGCTCGGCTCTGACTTCCAGACATAAACGGATGGCGTCTTTGATATTTTCTACTGCCTCTTCCCGCGTCTCGCCCTGGCTGACACAGCCGGGGATGGCGGGGCACTCCACGACCCACGCCCCATCTTCGTCCCTGTCAAGGGTGACGTTAAACTTTAGACTCATGTGTCTTGACCATTTAGCCTCCGACTTTCGGAAGGCTGGAAACGGAGCGGGATGCGCCCGCGTGGCCCGCTGTGGGGGCGACGGTGACGTGGCCTGAGAGGCGGAACAGGAGGAAGGCGACGGCGCAAAGGCAGGCGGTCAGGCCATCTCATCTTCTTCTCCACTGGGTCGCTGCGATGCATGGCGAACATGCATGACGCGCACGGTGTCCTCGTCCATGATGTCAAACAAAATGCGGTGACTACTCCCCCGCCTAAAGAATAAATCCTAAAGGCTGGGGGCTTCTACAGGTATGACCTGACTCAGTGTAGTCCCACTGAGGTTCACGGCTAGGTTCAGAATGTTGATGGCGGCGTTGGTATCACGGTCGAGCGAAGCCCCGCACATCGGGCAATGATGCCAACGCTCACTGAGTTTCTTTTTTGCTCGATACCCGCAGGCGTGACAGTCCTGCGAAGTATAGGCGGGGTTGACGGCAATCACCTCGCGCCCGGCACTTTCAGCCTTGTGCGTGAGAACGGTTCGGAACATCGACCAGGCGGCGTCACTGATGCTCTTGGCAAGATGATGGTTCTTCACCATGCCCTTGACGTTCAACTTTTCAACGGCAATCACGCCGAAGCGATTGACAATCCGGCGGGCGGCCTGGTGAACAAAGTCATGCCTTCTGTTGCGGATGCGCTCATGGATACGAGACAGAACCTTGTTGGCCTTGCGCCGCTCTTGGCTTCGCTTTTTGGTCTTGGCTTGCTTGCGCCCTGCCTTCGCCAACGCCTTCTCGTCACGGCGGAAGAAGCGCGGGTTGTCAACGAACTCGCCATTGGACAGAGCCATGAACGAATTGAGTCCAGCGTCAAGGCCAATCGCCTCGGTAGAAGGCGGCAGAGGATTATCTTCCTGCTCCACAGCAAAGCAGGCGAACCACTTGCCTCCGACACGGTGAATACAACACGTCTTGACCTTGCCGACAAGCGGCCTGTGCAGACGCATCTTGATTGTGCTGTTCGGCTCGGTGATTTTGGACAGACGCAGACCGCCGTTGATGACTGAGTAGCCGACGCTGGAGCCAGGGTAGCAGAAACTATCGTAGCCGTCCCCCTTGACGCGGGGGAAGCCCGGTTTCTCACCCGCCTTCCCATCATTCTTCTTCACCCTGCGGAAGAAAGCGGCGAACGCAAGTTCCACGCGCAGAGAAATGTTCTGCAACACCTGCGAATGAACATCGGCAATTTCTGGATACTGTTTTCGCCACTTGGGAAACGCGCCGTTCATTTGATAGCGCGTGACGGTTCTGCCGTAAACTTCATAATCGTGCTTGTGCCAGTTGAGCAGGCTGTTGTAGACCTGACGGCAGGTTTCCAGCGTTTGCTCTAGCCGCCTCTCCTGCGCCTTTGTGGGATACAGTCTATGTTTTAGGCATTTGCGTTGCACATAGATATTATAGCCGAAATATAGTTAAAACATGCAACGCCAAACAGGGAAACTTCGGAAAGTTTCCGCGCTTATATCCCCTGCCTAAAGGCTAGGGGATATAAGCGCATTACTATAAACCGTCCGGCCTTTGCGGTAAAGATACTGACGCACTTCTCGCCCCGGAAAGTCATCGTTTTCGGGCGCAAGCGGACATCGGCCCGGAAAAACCGAGAGTGAGGCAATTGCCGTTAAAAAACCATCGTACCACTCGCCCGCAAAATCGGGAGAGAAACTCAGCAGCCACAAAAAGGCGGCGTCCGCCTCCGCTTCCGCCGGTTCCGACAGAAAGACATCGTAGTTCATCTGTTGGTGAGGTCATTTATTGAGGGAAGGCAAGTTGTATTTGGCGCGCTGTTCGGCTTCAAACTCCGAAAAGCGGCGAAAGCGGCCCTGATCAAAGGCTTCCAGCCCGCGCTGAATGCCTTCAATCGCCTCCGCGCGATCCTGGGCTTCCCACTCTAATGCTTGAATAAGTACGTCGTGGGCAACCACTTCGGCATTAAGCCCCTCGCGGGTTGCCTTTTGGTGCAGCTTGGCTTCTTCGTCTGGGGCAAGATTGATTGTGATCGTCATCGCCAAACCTTTCGGGGAAAATGAGACGGCCTATTGTACCAGTTTTTTACCGCCCGGAGAACCGGAACAGGACGAGGGCGACAGCGCAGAGGCAGGCGGTGAGGGCGTAGATCATCCAGACCGCGTGGCGCTGGGAGCCGTTGTACTTCTTCAGCAAAATGTGGTGGATGTGCGAGGTCTTGTCCGGCAAATAGGCCGGGGTGCGCGCGATGGTCCGCTGCGTCACCACGCGGATGCCGTCGAAGATCGGGACGCCGAGGACCAAGACGGGCAGGGCGACCGAGACGGTGGCGGCGATCTTGAACGTGCCGATGATCGAAATAGCGGCCAGCGTGAAGCCCAAAAACTGCGCCCCGACCGTGCCCATGATGATGGAGGACGGGTGCCGGTTGTAGCGCAGGAAGCCCAGACAGACGCCGACCAGGGCGGCGGCGATGATCGTCACCTCGTATTGATGCACCTGCGCGGACATCAGGGCCAGCGTGGCGGCGCAGATGGCGCAGACGCCTGCCGCCAGCCCGTCCAGCCCGTCAATGAAGTCCACGGTCTTGGCGACGCCGAAGACCCACAAGATGGTGGCGAAGTCCGCGAACGGGGGCCAGAACGCATAAAATAGGCCCGGCGGGTAGTGGCCGTTCACGGCGGGCGGGCCGTGATAAAAGGGGTTCGTGATGCCCTCGATCCGCACCCCGAACAAGACGAGCACGACGCCCGCCGCGATGAGCGCGAGCGACTGAAAAGCCGCCGAGACCTCAAACTTGTCGTCCAGCGTCCCGACCACGGCGACCAGGGTGGCCGCCAGGATGACGCCGGCGAAGTGGTTCAGCTCGGTCGCCGTCCAGGGGAAGATGTGCCGGTGCGTGACGATGTACAGGTAGATCGTGCCCAGCGTCAGCAGGAAGCCCCCGAACATCGCCAGCCCGCCCCAGCGTGGGAGCGGCTTGGAATGGACGTCCCGCTCGCGCGGGATCGCGACGGCGCCGAAGCGCACAGCCAGGCGGCTGACGAGCGGCGTCAGCGCGTAGCTGAGGGCCAGCGCGAGCAGGAAGGCGAGCCAGGGCAGCTTCCACGCGGGCATGATCCACTGGGGCATGGTGTTACGGCGTCCTCAAAGTCCTATACTGATTGGCCGCTCCTTCTGCACTGGCAGACCCGGAGGGCGAAGATTCGGATGTTCTGCGCTACCGGCGCAAGAGCAATGGTAATATCTTCTCGTTCACGAACATACGGATTTCGTCATCCGTACCGGCGGATGAATTCCCGTCCTCATTTTCCTCAAAAGCCCTTGCCCCGAGGCTTTGGTAGAGGTCGAAAAGTTCCTGCGCGGGAAGCCTGTCGTCAGTCAGCGGTTCTTCCTCCCTAGATTCTTCGGCTTCAACGAACTCGTACCAGCCATAAGTCAAATCCAGAAGGCGGTTCCAGGGCGTCTTGACCATGTCTGCTCACTTTCATGTGGCAACCCAGCGGGACTGCTTGGCGAGCAAGCCAGCCAGACGCTCCGCTTCTTTGGTGTTGTCTTCAACATAAGGCAGATTGACGATGTTTGCATGGCATGGATCGTATTCAAAGCCTTGTTCTTCTATCAGTTGGCGGTCGTCAGGGAAAACATCAAGGCCCAAGTCACGAACACGACCCACATGAAGAGAGACTACCCCATGTACCTTATTGAGCGAAGATTTGAAGTCTTCAAGGGTGCATACACCTTTTATACCGACAGACAGCCCATCGGTATCCATATCTTTGCGTCTGAGATAGGCATCAGGAAGGATTACCTTGATATCAGAAGCTATGGTGTCTTTATCTATCCATGCTTTTCTTCGAAGCAGTCTCCAAACGATGGCCTCACACTCTAAGGTTGGAACCACAGACGCCACGGTACGATTTTCTCCCTACACAGTGTCATTTATTAGGTTCTGCAACCTCAAGCAGCGTCTGCAAACCACCGCAAGCGTTCGGCCAGATGTTTAGGGCTAGGATTATCTTCTAAATCATAATCCTTTTCAGTCTCAAAATAGAGATATTGACGCCCGCTGTTTTCAGCAGGAACAACGAGCCTTACCTGACGCTCAGGACTGATCCACTGAACCCGGATGCCTCCTGTTTCATCAGCAGTAACATTGGCGCGCGGCAGATCACTCACATGGAGACGAGCGTCAAGCAGCAACGTGAGAGCAGTGTTAAAAGCATAGTTGCTGGGAAATGTTTGATCTTCCTCGTCTTCATCCTCTTGGAGAAGGTTGAGGAGGCGAGCGTGGATGAGGCGGAAGTTGTTTGAGGTTTCCAAAGCCGTGTTCAGCTTGCGGCTCTCATACATAGTTGCTGTTCCCTGCCAGCCGTTGACTATGTTGTTCAACTGTTTGACACTGCCAGATGTGGTTGCCTCTTGAAACTCTTTGAACATCAAGTCGTGCGCTTCAGCAGGCAAAGACAACAAGTTTCCCTGTGTAGCCTCCTGTTTCAAAGAGAGAATGGCACTAGAAGCACGGCTCATGTCTACAAAAAGAGGAGGAACAGCTTTACTATCAATGGGGGTTACGGAGAGTCCTGACGGTGCTTTCCCTATGTCCGCTGGCACTTGAAAAAACGGCCCCTCGGTAGATAGCGGCAGATTTAGCGCCGGAAGCCTCTGAGGTTGCGCCTCGTTTGGAACGAGCACCATGGTATTTATCATGATGTGCATCAATGCAGTATTTACGGAAGGTATTAGCATGGTATCTCAGGTAGACCTACAACGATGTGACACTTGTTGTCTACGGTTTTTCGTGAGTCTCCGGTTTTTGCTGAGGTGCCTGTGCTTGTTGCTGCATCTCTGTCATAACGCTCTTGAGAACTTCTTGCATTTCCTCTGGAGTGCGAAGAGCAAACGCAGGTATTGGACCTCCATAAAGCTCCTGTAATGTCCTCACAGTTAGGCTCAACTGGAACGTGAGATTTAGCAAACTAGCATGAGACATCACTAGCCGCACTTTTGCCAGGGACTGATTTGCTTCGGGACCCGAAGAAGGCGCTTCACCGAGGGTCACATAAACTTCCCCAGGGGTGAATCCGACAGCAAATTGGTTGACAAAAGTCGTCGGCATTGCATCAGGAACATAACTCATTTGTACTCCTGGATCGGAGGAGGACGTTTGGTTCGTAGCTGGTTTTCCATTGTTAGCCATATTGGCACCTTTGAAGCGTTTAATGCTCCTGTTACGCCCCGGATTAGGTCCTCTCATAAGTGTGTTCCTTGTAGAAGCCTTCATAAAGCCTCTCGCGGCGAACTTGTTATTACCCGGGGAAGCGGTCGCAGAGGGACTTGACATCGCGGCGGACTTCCTCGTAAGTGGCCGCGTCGCCGATGTGGGTCAGCGTCCGGGCGAGGCAGCCGGCGATCTCGTCCATCTCGGCTTCGCCCAGGCCGCGCGTGGTAACGGCGGGGGCGCCAAGCCGCAGGCCGCCGGTGACCCAGGGCTTCTCGGTGTCGTAGGGGATGGCGTTCTTGTTGGTGGTCAGGTTCACCTTGTCCAATTCGACCTGGGCCGTCCGGCCGGTCAGCCCCTGCGGGCGCAGGTCCACGAGCATCAGGTGGTTGTCCGTGCCGCCGGAAAAGAGCGTGAAGCCCCGGTCCATCAGGCCCGCCGCCAGCGCGCGGGCGTTCTTTTTGATCTGCCGCTGGTAGGCGTGGAAGCCGGGCGAGAGCGCCTCGCCCAGGGCGACGGCTTTGGCGGCGATGACGTGCATGAGCGGGCCGCCCTGGGTGCCGGGGAAGACGGCAGAGTCAATAGCTTTCGCGTACTCCTCGTCGCACAGGATCAGGCCGCCGCGCGGGCCGCGCAGGGTCTTGTGGGTCGTGGTGGTGACGATGTGAGCGTGGCCGACGGGGCTGGGGTGCTCTCCCGCCGCGACCAGGCCGGCGATATGGGCGATGTCGGCCAGGAGAAGCGCCCCCACTTCGTCGGCGATGGCGCGCAGGCGCGGGAAGTCAATCTCGCGCGGATACGCCGAAGCGCCCGACGTGATCATCTTGGGCTTCACTTCGCGGGCGATGCGGGCGCACTCATCATAGTCAATGCGGCCCGTGTCTTTGCTGACGCCGTAAAACTGGGCGTTGTAGAACTTGCCGGAAAAGTTGACCGGGGAGCCGTGGGTGAGGTGGCCGCCCTGGTCGAGACGCATCCCCAGGATGGTGTCGCCCGGCTGCAAAAAGGCGGTGAAGACGGCGATGTTGGCCGACGCACCCGAATGCGGCTGGACATTAACGTGGTCCGCGCCGAACAGCCGCTTGGCGCGCTCGATGGCGAGGCTTTCCACGATGTCCACATACTCGCAGCCGCCGTAGTAGCGCTTGCCGGGGTAGCCCTCGGCATACTTGTTGGTGAGAACCGACCCCTGCGCTTCCAGAACGGCGCGCGAGACGACATTCTCCGAAGCGATCAGTTCCAATTTGTCGTTCTGCCGGCCTTCCTCTTTCTGGATGGCGGCGTAAATTTCAGGGTCGGACTCGGACAGGGGCGCGTCGCGCCGGATCAGAAATTCATTTTCGGGATTGTCGCCAGTCAGTTCTTTTTCGAGCAGTGCCACACGGGACTCCTTCATTCTCAGTTATCGGGGCGTCTCCCCATCCTGATTCCGGGGGAGCCAGAAGGGGCGGGGGTTCGTTTTCGCAAAAAATGTGCGATTAAGCCGTGCAAGGGCCGGCCACTCGCCTTTGTGCCCCTATGATACTCTATTTTCGGGCAAGTTGCAAGGGAATGGGATAATTTGACTACTTTTGTAGGTAAACTAAAGACATGAAACCGGCTCCCTTTCTGCTGCTCATAACTTCCGCGCTGATCCTCCGGCCGGGACCGCCTGCTGGGGCGGACGCGCCCCCGCGCTACCAACTGACCGTGCTGCCGCTGACCTTCCAGAATTTCGACCAGTTCAACTACGCGCCGATTGCCGGAGGAGGAATCAACAACGCTGGGCAGATCGTCGGCCAGATCACCGCTCGCTCGGGCAGGCTCAAGAACTTGCGCGTTGCCATTTGGCAGAAGAGACATCCCACAAAATTTCTGGACACAACGCCGGTGGCACGCGACATAAAAGAGGAAGACCCTTCCAATCGCGATTACACGTTCGCTACTGCCATCAACGCGCGCGGAGAGGCTGTGGGTGATAACTATCTTACCTTCAGCGGCGCCTACTCAGGGACGGTAAGCAGAGCTTATATCTGGGCCAACAGCCGGATGGAGGAAATCAGGGGCTTCCCGTTTGAGTGTGACGGCTTCGTGTGCGGCATCAACGATCATGGATGGGTTGTCGGCGATTACAGCTATAACAAGCAGATGCCTACCTCAGATGATCCGCCTCCGCCGCCGATTGCCGCCGGCACCCACGCATTCTTGTTTCGCGGCGGGCACGTCATGCCTCTCTGGCAGGGCATCGCGCGGGGCATCAACAATCAGGGGCAGATTGTCGGTACGCAGAGCGCGGGCGGCTATGACAGAAGCCATGATAAAGGTGTCCTGTGGCGCAACGGTCACATCACCCGCCTGAAGATGCAGCCAGTCGCGATCAACGGGCGCGGGGAGATTGCCGGGAACGTCCCGCTGACGGAGGACACCGGCAGGGCATGTGTCTGGCGGCGGGGCCGCGTTACCCTCTTGTCAAAGCAGATCAGCCATGCCTACGCGCTGAACAACCGAGGCGCTGTCGTAGGAGAAAGGGACGACCCTGCTTCGTTTCATCCGGCGCGCGCGACTTTATGGCGGCAGGGCTGGGCCTATGACCTGAATAGGTGCATAGGGCTGCCCGCGAACTGGGTCCTCCAGTCGGCCACCGGCATCAACGACAAGGGATGGATCATCGGCGAGGGCGGCATCTACAAGTCGCCCAGAGACAAGGAGCCCATCAAGCCATTCACGTTCCTGCTGACACCTCTATAGGAAACACCTCTATAGGAAACACTTCTATAGGAAACACTTCCCATGACACACTGCTTCTGGATAACCCTCACGCTCCTCCTGCTGCTGCTGGCAGGGACCGGTCAAGCAGACACGCTTCAGCCGCCCACGCCGAGCAACCCTTACGAAGCGACCAAAGTACAGGGCGATCTGATCAATCTGCGATTGGACCCTGTTTACGACATGCCCGGCTTTACCCTCCACTGCTTGATCGCCGCGCTGAAGGCGTACCCGCACGCGCGGCGCTTCCGCGTGTCGTTGTCACTGCTCCTCTTCAACAACGGCATGAACACGGCCATTCTTTACGACCGCCGCAGGCACAGTGTCGTCATCTTCAGCAGCGGGGGCGGGGATGTCCTCGGCTCCTACCGGGACCATGTGCGGTTTACCGGGGTGCGGGAGGCGGATTTCGCCAAGATCGCGAAGGCACGCCGGAACGAATATAACGAGGATGCCTGGGGCTTTCTGGGCGACCTCCCCAAGTATGGCTGCCGCAGGCGTGACCTCGGCTCCCGGCACACGGACACGCAGGGGAACACCGACCCGACGCCGTAGCGCGTCGGGACTGGCGGGGCAGAGGGAACATTTATGACACACACCCGATGGGTAATCCTTTCCGGCGCGGCCCTTCTCCTGCTGCCGATGGCCGCCGCGTTCCTGTTCCCGCCGCGCGTCGTCCTACCCATCCCGGAGCCGCAGCCCGTTTATCCACCGATTATTTACCGGCTCCCCCCGGCCCAGCCGAACGACCTGTCCGGCGTCGCAATCAGAAAGCAGAAGGGTCTGGTTAATTTGAGAGTGAATGCGAACTGGGACGTGCCGGGGTACGCCCTGCATATCTTCGTCGCCGCGCTGAAGACCTATCCTCGCGCGCGGCGCGTCCGCGTGTCCTGGCATCTACAACTTCCACTGAACAGCGCGAACACCACAGTGCTGTATGACCGCCACCAGCACAACGTCGCGTTTTTCAGCCAGGGAGACGGCGACATGGGCGCTTACCGTGATCATGTGCTCTTTACCGACGTGTCCGAGGCGGTATTCGTTAAGCTCGCCGATGCACATCGGGAGGACGCCTCGGAGACTTCTTGGGGGTCTTTTGATGATCTACCCCTGTACGGCAGCCATCGGCATGATCTCGGCTCCTGGCGGAAAGATCCGGCGGGCTAGGGTGAGGGGTGAGGCTCCCCTGCCTTCCTCACGCCGGCAGGCGGCGCAGGACGAGCATGGCGACGTCGTCGCGGCGGACGTCGCCGGCGAAGGCGGAGACGCCGGCGTAGACGGCGCGGACGCACTCGGCGGCGGTGACGTCGGGGCGGGGCAGCAGGGCGGTCAGGCCCTCCAGGCCGAGGAAGGCGCCGTCGTCGGCGCGGGCTTCGGTCAGCCCGTCGGTGTAAAGCAGGAGCAGGTCGCCGGGGGCCAGGGCGTCGCGGCACTCTTCATAGTCAACGCCGCCCACAGCGCCCAGGGCCAGGCCGTCGCAGGGCGGCAAGGGGAGGACGGTGTGGGCGGCGGCCGAGCGGCGCAGGGGCGGCTCGTGGCCGGCGTTGGCGTAGACCATTGCGCCCGTCCGGGTGTCGAGGACGGCGTAAAAGAGGGTCACGAAGCCGTCGTGGCTGCTCATCGGGCTGCACAGGACATCGTTGACGCGGGCGAGGACGCGGCTGGGGGCGTCGGGATTTTCCAGGGCGAACGCGCGCAGGGTGTATTTGAGCAGGGCGGTCTGCACGGCGGCCTTCAGCCCTTTCCCCGAAACGTCGGCCATGACCACGCCCATCGTCTGCGGGCCGAGCGGGAACAGGTCGAAGAAGTCGCCGCCGATATAGGACTCGTTGAGCGCGGCCTGATACTTGTGCGCGAACTGGATGGCCTGGACGTGGTCCGGCACGGTCGGCAGCAGGTTCTTCTGCAAGGTCCCGGCGATCAGCCTTTCGCGCTCGAAGGCTGCCCGCAGGTCGGCGAACAGGCGGACATTTTCCAGGGTGACGGACGCCTGGGCGGCGAGGGCGCGGGCGAAGCCGGCGGCGTCCGGCTGGCGCAGGTGCGGGGCGGCGTCCAGCAGGCAGAGCAGGCCGATGCCGCGCCGGTCGCGGGAGCGCAGGACGAAGACGTAGCCGGGGCTGTTGAGGAAGGCGGCCGCTTTGATGTCCAGGCCCAGGGCGGTGGGGGCGTTCTGGACGTAAGGAACGGGCAGCTCGCCGCTGCTGCTGGGGGGGGGCGTGAGGGCGGCGGGCAGGTCCTCAAGGGCGCGGGCCAGGGGCTGGCCGTGGAAGCCTTCCAGCAGGGCGCGGCCCTTACCGGTCTCGTCGCGGGCGGCGGCGTCGTGGGCGGCGAGCGGGACGAACTGCCGGCCCTCCTCGTCATAGGAATAGACGGCCACGCGGCGGCAGCCCAGGATGCGGGCGGCGTCGTCGGCCAGGATCTGCATGAGCAGGGGCGCATCGGACGAGGCCGCGATGGCGTCGCCCGTCCGGGCGACCAGGCCGCGCAGGATCTCGTCGCGGCGCAGGGTCTTCTGATAAAGCTGGGCGTGCTGGACGGCCACGGAAATGGTCGCGCCGATGTCGCCGAGCAGTTTTTCGTCCTCCTCGGAGAAGCCCGCCAGAGGCGACAAGGAGCCGCCCCGGTTGCCGACCTGGACCAGCCCCAGGACGGTCTCGCCCTGCGTGATCGGAACGACGATGACGTTTCGCATTTTGAGGGCGGCGGCGGCGCGGTCCGTCTTCCAGGTGTCGTCCAGGCCGTGCCGCCGCTGGATCACGCCGGTGCGCCGCGCGAGGTCCGGCACGCCGGTTTCCAGCCGCTCGGTCAGGGCGATCTGCATCCCCGGCGTCAGGTTGTAGAAGGCGGACGCGGCGGGCCTGGCTGAATCCCCGCCCTCGGCCAGCAGCCAAAGCGCGCCGAACTCGCCGTCCACGGACAGCGTGGCCTCCTTGACGGCGACGGTCAGGATGGTCTGGAGGTCCAGCGTGCCGCTGATGGCGCGGTCAATGGCGTGCAGCGAGCGCAGCTCGTTGTTCTGGCGGGTGACGCGCTGCTGCATCTCGTCCACCTTGCGCAGCACGAAGGGGGCGATGACGATGGCGAGCACGGTCGTGGAAATGTCCAGGATCACGGCCGCGCGGGTCGAGTGCGTCGGCAGAACCAGGGTGAGCAGCAGACTGAGCAGGGAAAACAACAGGATGCCGATGAGGGCGGGCAGCCACGAGCTGCCGCCGGTCCGGCTGCCGGTGATCGCGCCGGCAAGTTGTGAAGGGGAAAGATTCATAATCTCAGTATCTCCTCAGTATCTCCTCAGTATCTCCTCAGTATCTCCAGGGAGCGCTGCAAGACGCGGAGCAGGGCGGCGTCGCCGGCTTCCGGCTCTTCGCCGGTTCCCGGCGTCAGCTCGACGGCGGCGAGGGCGGGGATGGCCGGGGTTTCAGAAAAGAGGCCGAAGTTTCTGGCGTGGTAGGCATGATACGGCGGACCCGGCGCGGCGGCATGGAAGCTCTGCGGGTGCAGCACGAAGATGGCCCGGACGGGGGAACGGCCGCCGCCCGGAGCGCCGATGCCGTGCAGGTACTTCATCGTGATCTTGGTCAGCTCGAAGTTCAAGGCGAGGTAGGGCGAGACATACTTCGCGTCCAGGATCAGGTACGACGGCGGCTCGTCCGCGTCAGCCTCGAAATTCGGGGCAGGCTCGAACTTGAGGACGAAGTCCGGCAGAAAGCCCGCCCCGCCTTCCATCGTCCGCACCAGGCCCAGGGCCGCGTCCGGCTCCCGGCTGATTTCCGGCTCGTAGAACAGGGTGATCCGCGCGCCCTCGCCGCTCCGGAACGTGTAGATGGTGTCGGGGCGGGCGTCCCCGTCGAGGTTCGCGCCGGGGCGCGGCGCGGCCGAATGCCTGGCCTGGCCCGCGAGCGCCCAGCCGGCGTCCTTGATCGTCTCGACGAGTCGGAACAGGCAGTAGAACTCATACAGCCGGTCTATGGTCCGCAGGCCGTAGAGGAAGCGCTCCCCGGCCAGGTTCAGCCGGCCCAGCCCGTGCCATGCCACGATCTGCCGGAAGACCTGATGGTAATGCGGCGAAGACAGGAAGCCGGGCGTCACTTCGGGCATTTCGCGGACGGCGCGGGCGACGGGCAGGTGGAGGCGCCAGAAGGCGGACTGGTCGGCGCAGGCGCGCTGGAGGGCGGCGCACTCGGCCAGCAGCTTGCCGAAGCGCTTGCGGCCTACTTTGCGCTTGATGTCGAAGATGCTGCCGTAGCCGGGCGGCACCTGGGCGATGAAACCCTCGCTTTCCACCTGATGCAGCTGCTCGAAGCAGAAGCGCTCCACTTCGGACAGGCGGGCGGCGATGCTTTCGAGATAGCCGGCGATGACCTGGTTTTCGTAGACGTTGGTTTCTTCCGTCAGGGCGTAGGTCTCGATCTCGTCCAGCTCGTAGAACCTGCCGCCGACGGCGATAGCTCCCGGCGTGGGGGCGCCGACCGGCAGCAGCGTGTCGAGATGCGTCAGCGCCCAGTGAACGGACTGCTCGGTCAGGTTGGCGGCGTGGGCGGCCTTGATCCGCTTGGGCGTCGGGGCGAGGCGGCAGCGTTTCCGGTAGCGGAAGCGCGGCAGCAGGGCGGCGAAGGTCTGGAGATGGCCGGCGATGGACTGGAGCAGGATGGAGGCGGGGATGTCGCCGCTTTCCGGGGCTTCTCCATCAGGATGCGGCGCGCCCGGATGCGTCGCGCTGAAGCAGGACCGGCTGACGTCCTCCATCCGGCTTTCGAGGTAATCCAGGATGCGCTCCGCGCGCTCGGCGTTGGGCTTCCGGGCGAACACTTCGACGGACGCATGGCAGACGGCCTCTTCCTCTTCAGGGCCGGAAAGGAAGTCCAGGGTCAGGATGCAGTAGCCGAAGTGGTTGAGGAACGGGGCCGGCCCGCCGGGGCGCGGCTCCCAGCGGTACTCGACGACGTCGCCGATCTTCTGCCGGAGGGGCCGGTCCAGTTCCAGGTCCTGAAGGTACAGGCGCGGCTGGACGTCCTCGCGGCAGCGCAGGACGAACTCGACGGGTTCGTCCTCGACCACGCGCACGGCAGGCGGGTCCGTGTCCGGCACGTCCGAGAGGTCCAGCGGCTCCCAGGAGTGTCCGCCGCGCTGGACGAGTGCAAATGTCATGGATTCGTACATCAGAGTTTGTTGCGTCTTGTCATGCCAATGCGGCGCGAAGGAGGCCCCCACCCCCAGCCCCTCCCCACTCCAATAAAGCCTTCGCAAGCGGGAGTAAGAGTTCCCCGGCACTGAAAGTGCCGGTCTACTAGGGAATGGAAGTCGCTCCGCGACTGAGAAGTGGCGTATGGCCGCTTGTCTTCAGTTTGTCTTCAGTGCCGGAGGCACTTCCACGTAAGAGTAGCCCGGCACTTTCAGTGCCGGGAACTCGCTATCAGTCTGCGCCCCGCCGCCTTAGCTGAAATACCGATAGAACTTCTGCTCGTCGTCGCCCGCCCGGAGGATGTAGTCGAGCAGCGACCGCGAGCGGTCCAGGGGCCGCACCGCCGCGTGCAGCTCTTCCAGGCGCTTGCGGTACTTCTCGCCGTAGCCGTTGATCAGCGGCAGGATGTGCTGGGAGACGGCGTAATCGAGCGCGGTGAGGGCGAAGCCGTCGCCGTCTTTGCCGCGCATCAGGCCGCGCGCCGCCGCGCAGTACTGCCGGATGGCCTTGGTCTTCCGGGGGCTGATGATTGTCGGGACGCCCCGGCTGGGGTCGCTGCTGCCCAGCGCCTCCTTGATCTTCGCCAGGATGCGCAGCTCTTCGTCGGTGAGATCGCCGCCGCCATATCCGTTGCCGGCGTCCCCATTACTGCCGTCTTCGGTGTGCGCGGGCTGCAAGATGGCGTGCAGGTCCCCATACGACAGCAGCGGCTCGGCGGGAGACGGGGACGAAGGCCGGACGGCCTCCATCTCGTCGGGCGGCTGGATGCCGATGATGGGGACGCGGTCAATCATGCGCGGGGACAGCGGCTCGGTCGTGTTGTCATAGTTGATCGTGGCGAGGAAGCGCATCGAGTCCGGGACGGTCAACACGCCGGCCTGGCCCGGCTCGCCCGTCTTGATTTCCTTGGGGACTTCGGGGTCGCACATGCCGAGGAAGGACGAGAAGTAGTGCTCCATCGGGCTGAGGTTGGCCTCGTCCAGCAGGACCCAGTAGGGGAAGGCCGCCTGGGCGGGGTCCTGGTTTTCGCGCAGGACCTCGTACATCCCCGTCGCGGCGGGCTGGAACTTCTGGGACAGGGGGTTGTAGAAGCCGACCACATCGCGCTGGGACGTAAACCCGCGCGCGGTGGGGATCATCAAAAAGCGGTCCTGGGCGCTGACGCCCAGCACGCCGGCGAGGCTGGTGACGAGCGAGGTCTTGCCGACGCCGGGCAGGCCGGCCAGCACGACGAGGAAGTTCTGGTCCACGCTGACGAGGAAGTTGGCGACGTCCTCGAAGCGGCAGCTTCTCCCATAGCGCGTCTTCAGCTTGCAGCGCACGTCCTCAATCAGCTCGACCGCGCCGGGCCGTTCTTCCCGCCGCCGGACCGCGCGCAGCGGGCGCGACGCGCTTTCCTCGAACACGGGGGCGATGCCGTTCAGGATGTCGAGATAGGGCTTGTTCTCGACGGCCACCCGGAGCAGCTTTTCCCGGTGCGAGGCGTCATCGGCCTTGATCTCCCCGATCAGCTTGTCCCCGACGGCTTTGAGACGCCGGTTGTCTTCCTGCTGCCTTTCGTTGGCCTGCGCCCAGCGCTCCCCCTCTTTTTGCAGGTCTTCGATGGCGACGGCGATCTTCAGCGAAGCCAGAAGGCGGTCCAGTTCCTCGCCCTTGACCCGCGCCAGGTCGTTCCGGCGGTCCAGTTCGGCCTGAAGCCCGGCGATGGCTTCGGTCAGTTCGGCTTCCTGCTTTTTCCGAAGCTCCTCCTGCGTCTTCTGCGCCTGGACCTGGAGGTCGCGGACGTCGTCTTCGAGCCGGAGCTTGTCTTGCCCCAGCCGCGCGATCTCGCCTTCCAGGCGTTTGCGGGGTTCCCCCAGTTCTTTCTGCGCGATCCGCTCGGCCATGCCCAGGAAGTCCGCCTCGTTGTCTTGGATGTGCTGCTGGACTTTTGCCTGTCCTTCCGGGGTTTTGAGGAAGTCGTTGATCAGCCCGGAGCTTTGCGAGGTCCAGTAGTCCAGGCGGTCCACGAGTTTCAACAAACGATCACGCCGCTGGTCATCAAACTGGCTGTTGGTCTCGGTGAATTCCGCCAGGGCGGTGCGGAAGGAGGTAAGCTGCTGCTTGCCCAGCTTTTTGTCTTCCCCAAGCAGCGTGTTGCCTATCTTGAGCAGTTGATCTTCCGGCAGGTAATCCACGGCCTCGTAGTCGCAATCCAGAATGTCTTTGACTTCCGCCAGGAGCAGGGTCTGCTGGCCGAACTCCAGCGTGCCGAAGGCGGCGGGGAACCGGAGCACATGGTAATCGGGGACGCCGGCCCGCGCCAGCCCGCCGTAGGGCTTCAGGAAGATGTCATACGCCTCGCTTTCCGAAAGCAGCGGCGTGTCGTAATCGAACGGGCCGTAAAGGTGGCCTTCGGGGGATCGCAGGACGATCAGCCGCTCCGGCTTGTAGGGGAAGCTCAACCGGCGGTCATCAACGTCAAACGCGGCGTCCACAAGGTGCAGATACTCATACCGTTCCAGCGCCTCGGCATCATCGGCGTGGGCGACGTAGCCGCAGTAATAGCGGTGGCCCGTGTCCTGCCCGAGCTGCGTGTTCACGCGGTAGGGGATGCGGAACAGGTCGCTTTCCGAGAAGCGTTTCAGAGAAGTGTCATAGCCGCCGATGACGAAAATGTCGCCGCTGTTGGGGAAATCGTCGGGATTGGCTTCCTCGACGCGGTCCGGCGACTCAACGATCACAGGCCGCACCGTCCCCGCGTAGGGGCTGTTCGGCTTGGAGCCTGATTTGTAGGCAACGGCATAAAACTCGGATTTATTCATAAGCACGCTTCTTTCTTGAGGTTCAGACTTTGAACCGGATGTTGAGAATATCGCCGTCCTTGACGGGGTAGTCCTTGCCTTCCAAGCGCGGCTTACCCGCAGCCTTGGCCGCCTCCCAGGTCCCCGCCGCGAGGAGATCGTCGAAGGCCAGCACTTCGGCGCGGATGAAGCCGCGCGCCAGGTCCGAGTGGATGCGGCCCGCCGCCGTCAGGGCGGACGCGCCGGCGGGGACGGTCCAGGCGCGGACCTCGTCCTCGCCGACGGTGAAGAAGGACTGGACGCCCAGCGCCTGGTAGGCCGCTCGGATGAGGCGGTCACGCGCGGGTTCCGAGATGCCCAGCGCGTCCAAGAACTCGCGCTGGTCGGCCTCGTCGAGCATGGCGACTTCCTCCTCGGCGGCGGCGCAGAGGGTGATCAGGGCCACGCCCTCGTGCGTACACTGCCCGCGCAGAGGCTGGAGCAGCGGCAGCGCACCCGCGTCGGCGATGTCGCCCTCGCCGACGTTGGCGACGGCGATGAGGGGCTTGCCGGTCAGGAAGTCGAAGTTCCTGATCATGCGGCGCTCATCTTCATCAAGTTCCAGGCTGGAAACGGGCTTGAAGTCGTCCAGGGCCGCCTTGATCTTGAGCAAGGTCTCGCGCTCGGCGATTTCGGGGCTGGGGACGCCCTGTTTTCGCGTTTTGAGCTGCTTTTCGATGCGCTCCAGGCGCGTCTCGATGACGGACAGGTCGCCCAGCAGCAGCTCCTCGGTGATGGCCTGGTACTCTTTCAGCGGGTTCAGGCCGCCCGGCGGGGCCGGGAGCGAGGGCGTCTCGAAGGCGCGGACGACCAGGACGAGGGCGTCCACGGACCGGATGCCGACGAAGAAGTCTGCGCCGAACTTCTGCGCCGATTTCCCGCTTTCCCCCGCCCCGCCCGTGAGCTGGGCCGCGCCGTCGGTGAATTCGATGGTCGCCTGCGTCCGCTTCTTCGGGTGAAATAGGGCGACGGCGAAGTCGTAGCGGGTGTCGGGGACGGGGACGACGCTGACGAGGGCGGAGCTGCCGCCCCCGGCGGGGCTGGAATCGCCGCGCGTGAGGGCATTAAACAGGGTGGTCTTGCCGGACTGCGGCAAGCCGATGAGGCCGACTTTCAATGAGTGTTCTCCATCAAATGATCAGTATCCGTCTTCGATCTCATGCACTTCGCGGCGCGTCATGGGACGGCGCGCACTGTGCCTGATGTGCAGGATGAAAACAAAGGGGGCTTCTTGCGTGGCTTCAAATACCGTGAACAGGATGCGGTATGCCTTCTGGTAAATCAGTTGCCGGATTTCGCGTTGGAACAAACGGTTCTCACGGGCGACCGGACAGCGATTCGGGTACGTCGCCAGCGTCGCGATGGCGTCCAAAAGATCGGCCTGCCAGCGCCGACCGTATTCTGTATCCATCCGCTCGATAAGCTGCTGCCGCGTCTCGTCCATGTCGGCGCGGGCACGGCGATGAAACCGAAGCGCATAGGTGACAGGCTCATCGTCTTGGGTCATGCCGCCGCCTTAGAGTAACGGGCGGCATCTTCTCGCCGATACTCCGCTTGCAGTTGGGCTTGGTAGTCTTCCAAAAGCATCCCGCGATCCCCGGCCTCCAGATCCGCGAGTCCTTCACGAACGGCAGCGACAGACTCGGCGAAGTCCTTCCCGTCCTCGCGCAGCCATTCATCCAGAAGGAGTGACGTGTATTCTTCCGGCTTCTGCCCGTGCAGATCAGCCAGCTCGCGCAGGTGCGTTTCCGATTCGGGGGACAGACTCAGCATCAGGGTCATTGGGTTTTCTCCTCCACAGTCTCATGGGAGTCATTGTACCTTAGTTTTGGCGCGCGGGCGTCCGGCGGGCGTGCATTTGTCGGGGGCGGGTTTGCTGTATGCTATCGGCAGAAGTTTCAGGAGAAGTCTCAGGCTTGTCTGGTGGAAGGGGAACGTTCGCATAGTCTCCACCGAGGCGCAAGTGGCGGAGATGCAGGCGGAGATGGGGCGGCTGAAGCGGGGGATTGCTACGGAACGCGGCGACGGCGGCGAACGGGGCTAGGCGGGTCATGCCCGGCTCGTTCCCCACCCGGTACGGGCACTCGCAGGAGGGGGACAGCGCCCCGCCACAGCCGATGCCGCCCACGGGAAGAGGAGGCCGTCTCCGTCGAGCTACCGACGGGCGGCGCGCTGTTCTTCGCCTATGGGGTCGCCCATGCGACCGGGGCGAACACAACGGATCGGGGCGGGCGGGGATGGCGCTGCACTTCCTCAACGAGTCCGTGGCCAGCGAGGCGCACGGGCTGGAAGGCGGAGCGCACCCGTACCTGTCCGGCCCGAAGGCGACGGCGGGCGTTCGGGAGTACGGCGTCCAGGCCGCCGGGACGTGGGACGATCAGGTGGCGCGGCTGGCGTAGGTTCCTACTGCCCGCCGCTCGGCGCGGCCGTTGGGGCAGAGGATGTCGCGCCGGAGCCGGTATTGTCAGGCGCGGTCGCGTCTGCGCCGCTCGAACCGTTCGGGGCCGTTCCCGCTGCGCCGCCGGCGTTGCTGCCGTTGTCGCCGGCGGCGGGCGCTGCCGGTGCGGCGGGGGCCGCAGGCGCAGCCGGGGCGGCAGGCGGCGTCACGACCACGACGGGCGGCGGCGCGGAAACGGTCGCGGGCGGCGGCGCGGAAACGGTCGCGGGCGGCGGCGCGGAAACAGTGGCGGGCGGCGGCGAGGCCGGGGCGGGAGCGGGCGTCAGCACGGCCGGCGGCGCGGCGGGGACGGGCGGCGAGGCCGTCACGGTCGTGCGCGGCGGCACGACGACGGCGGCCGGCTCCGGGTTGGGCCGGTTGAGGTAAACGGCGGCGGTGATGATCAGGGCGAGCACGACCACGGCGAGCAGCACATAAAAGGCGGTGGCGCTGCCCTGCGCTTCGGCATCTTCGACGGCGGCGTGCTGGAAGGCGGCGTCGCGCTGGCTGGCCAGGACGCTGCGCTCGGCGGCCAGCCGGTTGCGCTGGGCGAGGGCGATGTCGCGCTCCGTGGCCGTCCCTTCCGCCACGTCTAGGGCGATGTCCCGCTCGACCCGATGGGTCGCGCTGTCGGCTGCGGCCTGCCGCGCCACGTCCCGCGCCACGTCCCGCTGGGCCCGCAGAGTTTCTTTTTCCAGTTCATCCGCCATTGCCTGCTCCCCTGCCCTCTTTAGGCAGCGTGATCGTTTCAAAGTCTCTCAAGCTCTCTCTCAAGCTCTATCCGCAGTGTACCCGGCGCGCGAGGGGAGCAAACGCTTATTTGGCGGCTTCAGTGGGGGAAATAGGCGGCAAGTTTCCCCACGACGTTGGTGATGATCAGGGCGGTGGTCAGCCCCCAAAGCAGGAGGTTGACCAGCATCGGGCGGTCTTCCAGCAGGACGGCGTCGGGCGATTCGCCCAGCGAGTGCCGGTGCATCAGATACAGGTAACGGAAAATGCCGTAGATGACGAAAGGGATGGTCGCCATGAGATAATGGTGGGACTGGGCGGCGGGCGAGGTGACCGTATACAGGGCGTAAGACATCAGGCAGGCCGAGGTGACGATGACGATCATCTGGTCCAGCATGGCGGGGGAGTATTCCTCCAGAATCCGCCGCGTCCCCTTCGTGCCGGACTGCTGCACGGACAGCAGCTCGGCGCGGCGCTTGGACAGGCCCAGGAACAGGGCCAGCATGAGCGTGCAGAGGATCAGCCAACTGGAGATGCTGACCCCGATGACGACCGCGCCCGCGACGGCGCGGAACACGAAGCCCGCCGCCAGCACGAGGACGTCGAGCAGGACGACGTGCTTCAGCCGAAAGGAGTAGGCAAAGGTAAGGCAAAAATACAGCAGGGCAATGCTGCCGAAGCGAACCCCCAGGGCAAATGAGCCGGCAAGGCCAACGACGGCCAGCACGGCGGCGGCAGCCAAAGCCAGAGCCGGAGACAGTTCGCCCGACGCGATAGGCCGCCGGCATTTTTTGGGGTGACGGCGGTCGCTCTCCCGGTCCGCCAGGTCGTTGACCAGGTAAACGACGCTGGACAGCAGCGAAAACAACAAGAAGCTCAGGGCCGCGTGCTGGAACTGCCGGGCGCTGTGGCGCTGATCCAACGTGAACAGCAGTCCCGCAAACAGCAGCAGGTTCTTGGTCCACTGCTTGAAACGGAGCGAAGCCAGCAGGGCGCGGATAGGCCCGCGCCGGCGCGGCAGCGGAACGCCGTTTGGGGCTTCAGTCATGGGCGGCAAGGCTGAGATCGCCATTCTTTGTCGTTCTCCCAAAAGGTCAGGAACATTGCTGCGGCGGTCGAAGAATGCCGACCACATAACCACCCTGCAAAAAGAATGCCAACCTGAGCGGACCGAAAAGTTTTTCTCATTCCTCTCTTGGAGGGATGCCCGGTCTGCTGCCGCCCCGTCCGTCCCCAGCAGCCCCATTCCCGCCCGGTCCACCAACGCCCGGCCCGCCGAAGCCCGGCCCGTTCCCGCCCTGTCCGCTGACGTGGATGACTTTGGTCACCGTGATCGGCTTTTTGAGGCCGTCCAGGTCGGTCACGGTGAGGGTGACGGTGTGGTCCTGGCCCGGCTCGAAGTAGCGGGCGCTGGCTGTCTCGCCGGTCGGCCGGTCAAGGACGCCGTTGCCCGCGTCCAAGTCCCAGGCGTACTTGAGCGCGCTGAACGCGCCGCCGCCTTGGGCGGTCAGCGTGACGGGCTGGCCGGGGAGCACAGTGGCCGGCCCGTCAATGGTGATCGCGAGCGTGGGGGTGTCGCTGCCCAGCTTGATGCGGCCGACGAAGAAGACGCCGTAGTGGTCGCCGCCGATGGTGACGCTCTTCAGGAGCGGGTTAGACCCGCCGAGTTTCAGGGCCGAGACGGGGACGTTGATGCTGTACCAGCCTTCGCCGGCGAGGTCGTCGGAGACATCGGGCACCGGGCGCAGGACGTCCGTCTGGCGGCCGTCGGCGAACGTGAAGGAGAGGCGCAGATTCTCGACGGGCGGGATCAGGGGCGCTTCGGCCGGCCCCTCGCCCTGCCCCGTTCGGTTCCGCCGCCCCCGCCGTCCAAACCGGCCCCCGTTCTGGCCGCCGAACTGGCCGGGGAAGCCGAAGCCGCCGCGCCCCTGGCCGGGGAAGCCGTTGGGGGTGTCGCCGGGCGGCAAGGCGCTGGTCGTTTGCGGGTCATAGTGCAGGGTCGAGCCGCCCCGGCGGACCGTGATCTGAAAAACGCGGTTGTCGCCGGCCAGCGAGACGGGCGTCGGGAAGGTGATCCGGGCGCCCTGATACAAATCGAGCGTAGTGACTTTCAGCGAGTGGCCGCCGAAGATGAAAGTCTCGGTGCTGTCCTCGCCGCTGCCGCCGCCCCAGTTGGCGACGCTGGGCGTGGCGGGGCCGGCGGCTTTGCCGTCATACAGCGTGACTTCGGGCACGGCCGGGGCGGCGGGCGGGGCGATGGCGGGCGTCGCCGGAACGGGCGTCGCGGGAGCGGGCGTGTTCGGGGCGGCCATAGCGGCGGCCCCGGTTAGCGCCAGCAGAAGGGTGAAAGCTGTTTTTTTCATTGAATTACCCCATCGTTTGTATCAGTGAATGTATCTCAGTGAATGTATCTCAGTGAATGTATCTCAGTGAATGTCGCGCATCTGGACGCGCTCGATGTGCGAGGCGCGTCCGGTCTTCGTGTCCACGTCGGCGACGATGCCGCACAGGACAACGGGGCCGGGGGCGACCTCGAAGCGGTGCGGGATCTGCGTCACGAACCGTTGGACGCTTTCGTGGGCGCTCATGCCCAGGATCGAATCCTGCGGGCCGACCATGCCGACGTCGGTGATATACGCCGTGCCGCGCGGCAACAGGCGCTCGTCGGCCGTCTGCACATGGGTGTGCGTGCCGACTACGACGCTGGCGCGGCCGTCGAGATAGACGCCGAAAGCGTTCTTTTCGGACGTCGCCTCGGCATGGAAATCGAAAAACGAAACGGTTGTCTGGCCTCGAAATGATTCGAGAATGGTGTCGGCCAGGCGGAACGGGTCGTCGAGCGGGTCCATGAAGGTCCGTCCCAGCAGGTTGGCGACTCCTACCTTATTTACGCCGCCCCGGCAGCAGAAGACGCCGCAGCCTTTGCCGGGCGTCCCCGCCGGGTAGTTGGCCGGGCGCAGCAGGCGCGGCTCCCGCTCGAGATATTCCACGATGTCCCGCTTGCTCCAGGTGTGGTTGCCGAGCGTGATCACATCCGCGCCCGCCGCGAACAGGCGTCGGGCGATGTCCGGCGTGATTCCCAGTCCCGCCGCCGCGTTCTCACCGTTGACGATGACAAAGTGCGGCGAGTACAAGTCCTTCAGCGTCGGCATCATCGTCTGAACGGCGTCTCTGCCACTCTTCCCGACGATATCGCCGAGCATCAGTATTCGCACGGTGTTCAGCCGCTCATTTCTAATGGTCCCGGATGACCTCCACCCCCGGCCCTACTTCGCGTAGTTGATGGCGCGCGTCTCGCGAATGACTGTCACCTTAATCTGACCCGGATAGTCCATCTCTTCTTCGATCTTTTTCGCGGCATCGTGGGCCAGCGTGTGCGCGGCGGCGTCGTCCACGACTTCCGGGCGCACCATCAGGCGGATCTCGCGGCCCGCCTGCACGGCGTAGGTCTTTTCGACGCCGGGAAACGAGTCGGCCAGGGCTTCCAGCTTTTGCAGGCGCTTGACGTAGCTTTCCAGCATCTCGCGGCGGGCGCCGGGCCGGGCGGCGGAGATGGCGTCGGCGAGCTGGACGATGACGTCCTCGACGGTCTCCATCGGGATCTCCTCGTGGTGCGCCCCGGCGGCGTGGGCGGCGGCGGGACTCTCGCCCCACCGCAGCATCAGCTCCTGCGAGAGAAGCGCGTGCGGCACTTCGGAGTCCGGCACCACTTTGCCCAGGTCGTGCAGCAGGGACGCGCGCTTGGCGACAATCACGTTCGCGCCCAGCTCGGCGGCGATGCTCGAACCGATGTGGCAGACCTCAATGGAGTGGTCCAGCAGGTTCTGGCCGTAGGAAGTCCGGTAGCGCATCCGGCCCAGCAGCTTGACGATTTCGGGGTGCAGGCCCGTCACGCCCGACTCCATGACCGCGCGCTCGCCCGCCTGCCGGAGCGACTGCTCGACCTCCTCCTGGGCCTTGGCGACGGTCTCCTCGATGCGGCCGGGATGGATGCGGCCGTCCATGATCAGGGCGGTCAGGGCCAGCCGCGCCACTTCGCGCCGGACGGGGTCGAACGACGACAGGACGACGGCTTCGGGCGTGTCGTCAATAATGACGTCCACGCCGGTCAGCGTCTCGAAGGCCCGAATGTTTCTCCCTTCGCGCCCGATGATGCGGCCCTTGACATCGTCGGACGGCAGCGGGACGACGGAAACGGTCGTTTCCGAGACGTGGTCGGCGGCGATGCGCTGAATGGCCGTCGTCACGATGCTGCGGGCGCGCTTCTCGCCTTCGGCACGCGCCTCAGCCTCGATCTGCATGACGAGCCGGGCCATGTCGTGACGGGCCTGGTTCTCGACGTCTTTCATCAGCAGGGCGCGGGCATCCTCGGCGCTCAGGGCGGCGACCCGCTGCATTTCGGCCTTTTGCTTTTCTTTGGTGTCCCACGCCTCCTGCAAGTGCTGCTGGGCGGCGCGCTCTTGGACGGCCAAGGTCTCGCGCTGCCCGTCCAGACCTGAAAGTTTTTCTTCCAGCGTTTCTTCTTTTTGTGCCAGTTTTCGCTCTAACCGTTGCAGTTCGGCGCGTTTGTCTTTGTGGTCCTGTTCGACTTCGTTGCGGAAGCGCAGCGCTTCCTCGCGGGCCTCGATCAGCAGTTCTTTTTGGCGCGCATCGGCCTGCGCCTTCAGTTTTTCCCGCTCGGCGTCCATGCCTGCCATTTGTTTTTGCAAAATCTCGCGCTGCGGCTTGAGATAAAAGAGCAGCGTCCCCCCCAGCGCGGCCCCCAGCAGGGCCGCGACCGCAAGAGCTACCCAGGTCATCATTGTCATCGTTCCCTCACCCCCAAATGTGTATTTTGTTTTGAGGTTGAGCGGACGGGTTTCGTTCTTTAAGACAAGTGATCTCAGATAATACTGTTAATACTATTATGACAGGCGATAATGTCTCGTGTTACGTTTTCCGTCAAGTTACTGGCGAACTAAGGCTACTCTATTCTACAGCATAAAGCGCGTTTCCTGCGCGCTTTCGCAAAGAAAAGCTACAACTCGTCCGTGCCGTAAGCCATCGCGAGGGAGACGGCCTGCGCTTCTTCCGCCAGCTCGTCCTGGAGAGCGTCCCAGATGATCGCCTGCTTCTCGCGCTCCGAGATGCCGTTAAACTGTTCGGAGACAACTTTGGCATGAACACGGCCACGGTAGCCCGGACTTGTCACGATAGTCGAGTTCTCCGGAAATGCGCGCCGAAGGGCGGCCTTGACTTTAGGCGCAAGCGTCTCGTAATCAAATTGCTGTGTCTGTGTCGGCATCAGATAGTACCTCAGCTAAATCTGTCGTTCTACCCACTGGTAGATGCGTTTCACGGCGCCCATGAATTCCAATGCGAATGTTGCTGTAGGCGGCTTCGGGTCATAGCGCCAGGCGGGCTTCCATTTCATGCAAAGGCTCCAGTCGCGCTTACGCGCATTATCCGTGAAACGCTCCTCTAAGTCCGTCAGCGACAAGAGCAGCCTCAAATCATGTCCGTCTGCACCTAAAATGTTGGGCACTTGCTCCCCCGCCCGCCGCCGCTCCTCCCCCGCCCGCCGCCGCTCCTCCACCGCCTCCGCAAGCGACATGGCGGAAGCGGCTTGCGAAATGATGTATGCCTTCAAAACGCATTCGACGGCATACCCGGCAAGGTAAACAGCGCCGCGCAAATGCCGCGTGTCCGCCCCCTGCTCTTCCGACGCAAGGCTGGGCGGTTGCAGCAGCTCTTCTGCGTCCCGCAACCGCCGCGCTGCCGCTTTGCGATACTGGCTGAGGCCGTCATGTTCCGCCATGCTGCCCAGCCATCAGTCGTCGTCCCATTCTTCCTCGTCCGCGCCCTCGCCCGGCGCGGGCAGCGCCTCGCGCGTGACCTGCTTGACGACCTCCCAGCCGAAGCCGCGCCGCTGCAAGAAGCCCATCAGCTTGCGCCGCTCGGCCTGCAATGCCTCGCGGTCGGTCGGGACGATGCGGACCTTTTTGCCCGCCGCGGCGCGGGCCAGGGCCAGCTCGTCGTCGTTCGTGACCTTTTCGACGGCCTCGGCGATCTGGTCTTTGGCGACGCCCTTGCCGAACAGCTCCGACGACAGCCGCCGCCGCCCGACGGGCCGGCTGCCGCCCGCGCGCGTCTTCGCCTCGACCCACTGGGCCGCGAACTGGGCGTCGTCGAGCAGGCCCAGCCGCGTCAGCTTCTCCAAAACCTGCGTGATGACTAGGTCATCATACCCTTTTTGCGCCAATCGCGTTTCAATCTCGCGCCGCGCCCGCGCCCGGACTTCCAGCAGGACCAGGGCAGCCTCGGTTGCCTTGTGGACCTCCTCGGCCCCGGCGACCTCGCGCAGCGTCTCGGGCGTGATCTCGCGCCCGACGCGCAACCCCAAGTCGGCGGCGACGGTCTCCCCCACCCCGAGGATGAACTGGTCGTCCACAAAGATGTTCAGACGCCCCCGGCGGCGCTGCGATTCCAGGGCGGTGATCTTAGGCATCAGCGTACTACTTCCAGGGCCGAGCCGTCGGCCAGCCGGTAGACGTAGAAGTCCGAATCCACGGTGAAGACGCGGGCGAGGGACAGGCTTTCCGCCGTGACGATCAGCGAGGCGTCTGCCAGGTCCATTGGTGTATCCTTATATTTCTCCATCAAGACGGCCATGCGATCCCCCTCGGCGGCTGAGAGGTCGCGCAGAGCCAGACGGCCCGTGGCGCGCAGACTCCAAAGGGCTGCCTGCGCGGGGTAGCCGCCGGCTCGGTAGCACAGGTACATGGCCTCTGTGTAGCAGGGCCAAGTCGTGAGCAAAGGACCTTTCGGCAGTCGTGCCGACGCAGTCAGGCAGCGCTGATGGTTCGGGTCATTCCTGTTCACGAGGGCAACCAGAGGCCCGGCATCCGTGAGTGTCATCACTTCTTGGCCTTGTGCTTCTCGGCCAGCCCTTCGGTAAACCGCTCCCCTGCATTTTCGGAGAAGGCTTCCGTGCTCCCCGCGATGGTTCCGACGTGGCCTTTGAGGAAGTCAAACAACGTCTCGCCCGGCTCTTCCGGCGGCTCCGCCCCGTCCGGCTCCGGCGTCCCATAGAGCTGCCGCAGGCCGTCCAGCGCCAAAAGTTCGGGCGTCGTCCCTTGCGTTTCGGCGCGGCGGGCCAGGGCCGTTTCCAGGTCCGGTGTCAGTGTGATCGTGGTCATGGCTTTTCTTTCTCCGCTTTTTCTTTCTCCGCTTTTTCTTTCCCTGGTTTTTCTTTCCCTGGTTTTTCTTTCCCCGGCAGGGCTTGGCGGGCGGCACGGGGCAGGCCGCGCACCACGAGGGCGTGGGACGCCTGGATCATCTCGGTCAGCACTTCGTCGGGGATGGAGCCGTCCAGGGTGACGGTGTTCCAGTGGTGCTTGTTCATGTGCCATCCAGGGCGGACGGCGGGGTACTCGGCGCGGTCGGCTTCGTTGTCGTCCGGGTCGCCCTTCAGCGTGACGCGGGCCGGATCGTCGTCCAGGCTTGTCACCGCGAACATCTTCCCGCCGACCTTAAAGACGCGGACGGCCAGTTTGAAGGGATAGTCTTCGGTCGCGCCGGGCAGCGCGGCCAGACGGCGGCGCAGGGCCTCGCGGGAGTCGGTCATTCGGGAGTCGGTCATCACGGCATCATCTCTTCGTCCTGGGCATCGCCTCCCGACATCTCCAGTGCGGCCAGGACCGGATCGGGCGCGAACTCGACGCGCTCATAGATCACCGCAAGCGGCAGCTCGCACCCGATGGACGGCAGGCGCAGGACGGAAGAGAGGCCGCGCAGTTCCGTCAGTACCCATTTGTCGTCCGAGTTGCGTGTGTAATGCTCCACGAAGGGCTGGTATTGGGAGAGCATGACGTAATCCGTCAGCGTCGCCAGTCGCCGGTAGTGCGCGAATTTCCAGCCCCGGTCGTCCCTCTCGGTCGTCGGAGACAGCACTTCCATGAGGACGACCGGGTTCAGCAGGATGTCCAGCGCCTCGTCTTCAAATTCGAGCGGGCCGCACCCGACCACGACGTCCGGGAAGAGAAAAGCCCCGGTGGTGCGGCCCTTGACGCGCAGGTCGGTGGTGAACGGCTCACACGAACTGCCCCGGAGCTGAACAGTGAGAGCGGTGCCGATGTTGAGGGTGATCCGGTTGTGCTCCCGGCTCGCCCCGGCCATTTCCATGATCTCACCATTCACATACTCGCTCCGGCGTTCCGCCTTGCGGTCCATTTCTAGATACTCTTCCGGCGTGTAACGTTGCTGTGGCAGCGAAGACATGGCAAAACCTTTCCGCAAATCATCTCAGAGATGCCTGAGCAAAAGCATTCCGCGCGCCGGGTTTCCAGCAACGGTAGCTTCCAGACGTCGGCAGGAGCGGGAATGCCCCATGAGACACGGGCCGCCTCTACCGTTTCCCGTCGCGATTGGCCCACCACCAGTCGGCGTAGTCTGTATCTGCCGTTTCGCCTCCTAATTGGTCAACAAGCAGGGCAACTTGACCCCGATGGTAGGAGGCGTGACCGAACAACTGGACGATCTGCACCTCGGTCGGCAGTTGGAAGTGTTGTCCTTTCTCAGTGAACTCGAAATCCTGGGCCAGTTGGCCGTCTTCGAGGCGCGCGAGATAGTCTGTCCAGCGGGTTTGGAGGGCGGCAAACCGTGGCCCCAAGGTGGCGAGATCACACGCCTCGTCGAACCAGGCCGCTTGGCGGAAGCCCTCCCTGTCTGTCCCGTCCATGCGGCCGAGCCAGTTCTCGCGGCAGGCCGCCAGGTGGCCGGCCAGCGAGACGGCCTGCTGGAACCAGGCGTCGCTCCGGCCGGGTTGCGGGACCGATTCGATCATGGCGAGCATCTTCTGGTTGCAGTCCTTCTCGTGTTCATAGGACTCACGGTAACGTTCGACCAGCGACATAGGGAATGCCTCCTGAACAGATGGGGGCGGCGTCTGTTCTTTCGCGCTAAAATGGGGGTTCTCGATGACGCCGAGAATGTTCCCTTGTGGGTCCCGCACCGCGCCTAGTTTGATGCCGCCGCCCACGTCCTGCACGGGCTGATAGTCGGTCGCGCCCAGCGCCAGCAGGTGCGCGTGAGCCGCCTCGGCATCGGGGACGCCCCAGTAGGTGACGGCTTCGCGCGCCTGCCCCGCGTCGGGGTCGCCGCCCGGTTGCAAACCCAGTTCATAGCCGCCGACGCTGAAGCCGACATAGAACGGCTCGTCAAAGTAGGGCGGCATGCCGAGCAGGCTGGTGTACCAGGCTTTGGCCGCTTCTAAATCGGCGACTTGGTAGATCTGTGAGCGCAATCCTTGGAGCATAGTTCGTTTTCGCTTATTTTGCCGTGTCGTCCGTCGTGCTTTCTATGATCTTCTCCCGCACCCACCGGTTCAGCAGGGCCTCGGTGGGGATGCCGCGCTGGCTGGCGATGTTTACCAGATTTTCGGAAAGTTCGTCGTCCAGCGGGTATCGCTTGCGACGCAGGCGTGGGCTGATCTCGAAATGCACTTCCGGCATCGCCTCTAGTTCGTCACCAATGTCGTGCGTCTCGATGTAGGCGATCTCGTCGGCGAAGAAGGCCAAATCTTCCTTGAAATCCTTGTCGGAGATGCTTTTATTTGCGCTCATGCTGTTTGTGCGTTCTCAGGAGGCTCACCCGGCCTTGAAAGGCCGGGCTACTGGTGAATGAAAGTGCCTCCGGCACTGAGGAACAGAGTTCGGAAGCGTATCCTCAGTCGCGGAGCGACTTCCACGGGGAGTAGCCCGGCCTTTCAAGGCCGGGATGTTATTCCCTCTACTCCGCCGCGCCGACGGTGAGGATTTCGGCGGCCTTCTCGTCGCCCCGGATGGTCTGCTCGATCTGGTCCATCAGTTCGGGGTGCTCTTCGAGGTACTGCTTGGCGTTCTCGCGGCCCTGGCCGATGCGGGTCTCGCCGTAGGTGAAGAACGAGCCGCGCTTCTCGATCAGGGCCATCTCGACGCCGATGTCTATGATGCTGCCCGACCGGCTGATGCCCTTGCCGAACATGATGTCGAACTCGGCCTGACGGAAGGGCGGGGCAACCTTGTTCTTGACCACCTTGACCTTGACCCGATTGCCCACCATGTCCGTACCCTGCTTCAAGGTCTCGATGCGGCGCACATCCAGCATGACCGAGGCGTAGAACTTCAGCGCGCGCCCGCCGGGCGTCGTTTCGGGGTTGCCGAACATGACGCCGATCTTTTCGCGGATCTGGTTGATGAAGATGGCCGCCGTGTTGGTCTTGGAAATGGAGCCGTTCAATTTCCGCATGGCCTGGGACATCAGGCGGGCCTGGAGGCCCATGTGGCTGTCGCCCATCTCGCCCTCGATCTCGGCTTTGGGGACCAGCGCGGCGACCGAGTCCAGCACGACCACGTCAATGGCCCCGGAACGCACCAAGGCGTCCATGATCTCCAGGGCTTCCTCGCCCGTCGAAGGCTGGGAAATGAGCAGCTTGTTGATGTCCACGCCTAAATTCCGGGCGTATTCGGGGTCTACGGAGTGCTCGGCGTCCACGAAGGCGGCCACGCCGCCCAGCCGCTGCGCTTCGGCGACGATATGGTAGGCGATGGTGGTCTTGCCCGACGACTCGGCCCCGTGGATCTCAGTGATGCGCCCGCGCGGCACCCCCCCTACCCCCAGGGCGAGGTCCAGGGCCAGCGAGCCGGTGGAGATGGCCTCGACGGTCATGCGGGGCGACTCGCCGAGGCGCATGACGCTGCCCTTCCCGAACTGCTTTTCGAGCTGCGTCAACGCCATTTCGAGTGCTTTCTCTTTGTCCAATGGTTTCTCCTTAGAAGCCCCCCGGCCCCCACCCCTGTTAACGGGGGGAGTAGGAGTGACCTGTCTTTTCCGGTTCCCCCATGATTGAGGGCTAGGGGGTCTGTTCCCCCAGAGGGAACGTGCGTACGACATTGTACCTTGCTTTCGTGCCGTTTGCGCGCTGTTCCGGCGGCAGGGTTTGCATGAGAACGAATCGCGCCGCTTGCCATGAAGGGAACGAACGTTCGTAGTTCATGCGATAGCTGAAATAGTCGGGGGTGAAATTACCTCTAGCAATTGTGATGTGAGGCTTATACTGTTGCGGCGAGATGGCACGAGGCTGGCCGAACGTGATGACCGGATAGGGATCAGGGGCTGAAATGTCTAGCGACCGAGCAAGTTCTTCCAAATCTGGGTCATGGCGCACTCCCATCCATAAAATCGCATTTGCCGTTGGACGCTCCTTAAAGCTGCCTGCCTGTGCGAGACGCAGTTGGAATGGTCGTCCCGCTGTTGCGACAGATTGTGCCTCTTCTACAGCACGCTGAACGCCGGCTTCCGACACGTTCCCCAAAAACTTGAGTGTGATGTGGTACTCTCGCGCATTGACCCAACGGTAAGGATAGAATTGATTGAGTTCCGAACGCCAACGGCTGACCTGTTCGGCAAGTTCGTCGCGCACACCGTCCGGCAGCTCAATGGCGAAGAAGTGATTCATAAGCGTCTCCTGCCCCGGCCTGCACCGCTTCCGGGTCCAGCAGGAAGCGGCGGACGAGGGCCAGCGCGTTCTGCGACGACCGGTAGGCGATGTCGGCGCGGCTGCCGAGCAGGTGGTGATGCTCGGAGAGGACGCCGCCGTCCCAGGCCAGCCCGATGTGGACGGTCCCGACCGGCTTGGCCTCCGATCCCCCGCCCGGCCCGGCGATGCCGGTGACGCTCAAACCGAAATCGGTGTTTCCCGCCGCCCGCGCGCCGACAGCCATCGCTCGTGCGGTTTCGGGACTAACGGCCCCCACCCTCCCAATTATCTGCTCCGAAACGCCCAGGAACTTTGTCTTGGCCTCGTTGGAATACGTCACCAGCCCCAGCCCGAAGACGCGCGAGGCGTCCGGCACGTCCGTCAGCCGCTTGGCAATCAATCCGCCGGTGCAGGACTCGGCCAGGGCGATGCTGCGACCCATCAGAGTCAGCATCCCGACGACCACGCTTTCCAATGTCTCATCATCTACGCCGTAGATGACGTCCCCCAGCCTCTCGCGCAGGGCTGCCTCGCGCGGGGCAATGAGGGCGTCGGCTTCCTCGGGGCTTGGGGCGCGGGCGGTGATCCGCAGATGCACCTCGCCGGTCTTGGCGTAGGGCGCGACCGTGGGGTTGTCGCTCTGCATCAAGTCTCCTACTCGTTCTTCCACCAGAGACTCGCCTAGGCCGACGATTCGCAGGATGCGGGACTGAAGAACGGAGCGCTGCCCGGATGTCCTCTCGCGCAGGTATGGCTCCACGCTGCTTTCGGCCATCGGGACCAGCTCGTTGGGCGGGCCGGGCAGGCAGATCGCGATCTTGCCGCCCATCTCGAACAGCGCGCCCAGCGCGGTCCCGTTGGGGTTCGGGAGGCCGCCCCCGTGCGCGGGCACCAGCGCCTGTTTCCAGAACGAAGGCGGCAGGTTCTGCCAGCCGCGCAGGTGCATCCGGTCGCGCAGCCACTGGACATGGGCCGCGTCCTCCACAAAAGTATCCCCCAGCACATCCGCGACCATCTCCTTTGTCAGATCGTCCTGCGTCGGCCCCAGCCCGCCGACGGTAATTACTAAATCCGCGCGTGAGAAGGCGAGGCGGAGCGTGTCTTTAATCCGCTCCGGGTTATCGCCGACCGTCGCGCGGTGATGGATGTTGATGCCGAGCCGCGACAGCATCTTCGCGAGGAACACGGCGTCGGTATCTATGATCTGCCCCAGCAGGAGTTCTGTGCCTACTGAGACGATTTCGGCGTTCATGGATGGTGTCTTTCCAAAATGTTTATGGTATAGTACGCACATGGACAACATGAGTGATGACGACAAAGAGCGGTTCTACCTCAGCTACGTTCCGTGTGACGGGTGCTGGCTTTGGATACGGGGCCGCTGTACGGGCGGCTACGGATCATTCGTCTTAAACGGCAAGGCGAGACGTGCCCATCGCGTCGCTTATGAGATGGTTTATGGTGTGACACTGACACCGGATCAATTTTTGCATCATGTATGCAGAAACAAAGGCTGCGTAAATCCTATGCACCTGGAGATAACGAATCAGGTAGATCATGTGGACGGCATAACCTTCGGCAACAAGGACAAAACGCATTGCCCTTATGGGCATGAATATACCCCCGAAAACATCTGCTGGAACAGGGGAGGCACAAGCAGGGAGTGTAGGACCTGCAAATATGCGCGGGTTCGTCGCCGTAGCCAGAAGATTAGACATCAAGCGAGGCAGCAGATCTTGGTCAGGCTGAAAGAGCTTGCCTTGAAGTGCCAGACACGTTGAAGGAGGCCTCACCGAAGCCTCCTTAGCGCATCCTTTCACTCCCCCTCAGTTCAGCGGAACAACACAGGACTCAAGAGTCACTTGTTGCGTCAACGCCATTTGAAGCGGCTTTTCAACCCACAATCCGATCTATAATCGTCTCCAACTCGTTCATGTCCGAGAAGCCCACCGTGACCACGCCATGCCCGTTGCGTCCGTTTTGAATCGTCACTCTTAGCCCCAGTGCGCTCCTCAGGCGATCCTCGATGGCCTTGAGGTGGATGTCCTCACCAAGAGCGACATCCTCCTCGGACTTCGCCGCAGCTTTGGAAGCGCGGGTGGGGGTCAGCCCCCCCTCGGCGGCGCGGCGGCGGGAGGCGACGACGCTCATGCCCTGCGATACCATCTCTGCGAATAGGGAGGCCCGCTTTTCCGGAGAGGCGACCGACAGCAGTACCTTGCCGTGGTCCATGCTGATCTCGCCGCGCGCGATGCTCTCCTGCATTTCGGGCGGCAGGCGCAGGAGGCTGAGGGCATAGGCAATGGTGGAAGGCGACTTGCCGATCTGCCGGGCCAACTCCACTTGCGTCAGGCCGAACTGGTCCAGAAGCTGCCGATAGCCCCGCGCGGCCTCCATCGCGTTCAGGTCTTCGCGCTGGATGTTCTCGATCAGGGCGACCGTCAGCGACTCCTCATCGGTCATCTCGCGGACGACGGCGGGGATCTGAGATAGGCCCGCCTGCTGGGCGGCCCGGAAACGGCGCTCGCCGGCGATCAGCTCGTAGCGCCCGCCGCCGCGCGGGCGGACCATGACCGGCTGCAAGACGCCGTGGAGGAGGACGGACTCCGTTAGCTCCTGCAAGGCGGCCTCATCGAACGCGGTGCGCGGCTGGTAGGCGTTGGCGACGATCTTCTCGATGGGCAGGTGCAGGACGCCCGCCTCGGACGCTTGAACCGGGGCGGGTGGGGGAGCCGGCGATTCGGCGGGAGAGAGGGGCACAGGTTCGGGCCGGGCCGGGCGATCCGCCAGGGGCGCTTTGGCAGACGGCGGGATGAGGGAGGAAAGGCCGCGTCCGAGGCGGCTTTTTTCGAGTGTTTTATTCTTTTCCAAGTGCGATTACCTCCTGGGCGAGATCGGCATAGGCGACGGCCCCCTTCGATTTCGGGTCGTACAGCGCGATGGGCTGGCCGAAGGAGGGCGCTTCGCTGAGGCGCACGTTGCGCGGGACGATGGTCTGGGCAACCAGAGGGCCGAAGAACTCGCGCACCTCAGCGACCACCTGGCGCGACAGGTTGATGCGCTCGTCGTGCATGGTCAGAACGACCAGGCCAACAGCAAGCTTCGGGTTCAGGTGGTGCTGGACGCGCTCCACGATGTTCATAAGCTGCGAGATGCCTTCGAGGGCGTAATACTCGCACTGGATCGGGATCAGGACGGCGTCCGCCGCCGTCAGGATATTCAGGGTGAGCAGCCCCAGCGAGGGCGGGCCGTCAATGAAGATGTATTGGTAGTTCTTCTCGACCGGCTTCAGGACTTTCTTCAGGATAGTTTCGCGGGATAGCTCCTGAAACATCTCCATCTCGGCCCCCGCCAGATCGAGCGTGGCCGGGGCGAGGTCCAGGCCGGGGACGCCCACGTCGTTCAGGATGACGTCGGCGAGCGGCACGCCGCCGGTGAGGGCGTCGTAGATGCTCTGCTCCACCGTCTCCTTGCGTCCCAGGCCGCTGGTCGCGTTGCCCTGCGGGTCGCAGTCCAGCAGCAGCACCCGGCGGCCCGCCTGGGCCAGCGTGGTCGCCAGGTTGACCGCCGTGGTCGTCTTGCCGACGCCGCCTTTTTGGTTGACGACCGCCAATGTCCAAGCCATGCGTGAAGTTCCTTTGTGCCGACAGGCCGAGTGATGCTGTCTTATTCCACGCCGACTGCCTGACCTCCTGCCCGCAGACGCTTTGAAACACAAAAAATGCGCGCGGGCGGTGCCCACGCGCATTTTCCGTTCGCGCTCGTCAATCGAACATCTGTACGTTTTTTGCTATACGTTTTTGCCTAGCGAACGCTGTCTGCCGTGGCACGGCGGACCATCTGATCCGCAATGTCCGCGCCGCTGACATGATAGGAACCGCTCTCGACCTGCGCCTTGAGGCGCGAAACCAGGTCGGTGCGCGTTTCCGGCGCGGACTGGACGGCGGGCAGGTATTGCGCCGCCTGGGCCTTTGCCGCCGACAGGGCCTGCGCCTGCGCGGACAGCTCAACCTGCGCCGCCGGGCCGCTGCCCGGCGTGGCCGCCGGCGGCGTCTTGACCGCGCCGGATTGCGCCGGTGTGATGGGTTCGATGCGGCCGGCCCGCACGGATTCTTCGCTGGAAATCTTCATTGGTCTTGTGCCCCCTTAATGTGCCTTGTAGTGACGGGTCGTTCCTGTGAGGCTGCCCCCCAGGAAGAAATGCACCCGGTAACGCAGGCGGTGCGGCGGCTTGGCTATCGTAGCAGCGTCGCTCCCTTCCCCGGAGAAGATGCTGCCTTAGACCCTCTAGCTTTGCGTCCCCGTCTTTCGGCGGGTTTGCCGTTGATTGTCTTGGTTTCGTCGTCTGTCTTCAAGCGTCACAGGCACTCTGCCCGGTGACACCTCTATTATGGGCGCGCACTCGAGGTTTCTTTAGGGTGATTGAAAAGAAACGGCAAAAACAGTTCCGGTGTTTTTACACGGCTCACGAGTGGCTTCCGATGCAGCTCAGTGCCACCTCATTGGGCGGCTCTGGTTGAATAGCAAGGTCGTTTGTCACACTCTTCCTTTCGCCAAAGTTGCCTGCGGCCCAACGGCCAGGCTCACCCGCAACACCCACTAAAACGAGTCACCCGACGGGGCAACAGACAAGCGCGAATGGCTTTAGGTGAATCAGCATAGAACAATAGATATTCCGTGAAACAATTTTACCCCCATAGATGTAGTGCCTGCTTGGATGGCAATAACACAACATCTTGTGGAATTTTCAGCCCAAATTTTATTCCACGGAATATCTAAACAAGGGAAAGAAAAAAGAGACACACTATCTCTAACACGAAGTCATGCGTAGCAAGCTGAATAATTAGCATATATGCATACGCTTACGCTACATATATGCTAATTCAATGAAAAAATCAGGGATGGGGAAAATCGCTGGCGCTGTGATCGTTACGCGCGTCAGCACCGGCAAACAGATTCAGGGAACCTCCCTTGAAGATCAGGTAGAAGCCTGCCGCGTTAAGGCTCTGGCTTTGGGCCTGCCTATCATTGCGGAATACGAAGACGCGGGCATTTCCGGCGGCTTCCTGCTTCTACGAGAAGGGATGCAAGCCGCAATCGCTGACATTCAGGCGGAAAGGCCATGCCGCAGGACGCGGTTGACCATCGGAAAGAACTGCAAGCCATTGACCGCGCGCTAGAGCAGTTGGGGCAGGAACAGACGGCGGCGGTCAAGGCGCAAATCTCAGGCATCATGCAGGGCGCAAGCCCGGACGCCTATGCCGAAGTGTTCGCCGATATTGCGGCCCGGCGCAAGGACATGGAGGAGAGGCGCGGCGCGCTGAACCGGGCGGCGAAGGTGCAAAAGTCGGCGGGAGCGGTCCGGCAGGAAGCGGCGAGCCGTGAAACCTTCCTGCGTGACGTACAAACGTCTCTGACTAGTCCGTACATCACGGAGGCAGAAAAACGCGCCCTTGTGGGGCGCGTTGTTGAAAAGGTCGTCTGCCAGAAGGACGGAGCAGATGTTGTATTCATGCCCGGCCTGTTCGGAGAAGTCTGCTCTCAGGCAGCTTTGGATACTAAACTCAGCGTCTTCACGGCCTGCGCCTCGTACTTGGGCTTGTAGTCGGGGCACTTGTAGCTTTTGGAGTATTCCTTGGGGCTCTCGGCCTCGGCGACGTAGATCTGGGCGGAGTTGACGCCGCACTTTTCATGGACGCGGTCGTAGTTGCCGCAGTCGTAGCAGCGGCGCAGGATGGTCCAGCAGACCGAGCAGCGCATCGAGCCGACTAGCTCGACCCGGCCGCACAGGGGGCAGTGGATGTAGGTCTCCTGGAAGCCGTATTCCTTCGACTTCAAGGCCAGCCGGATCTTGCGGTTGAACTCGTCCAGCCCGCGCCCAAGCTCCGCGCAGGTCGCCAGCATCTGGTTCATCTGGACAGCGCTCAGGTACTCGATGATGCGCTCGTCCAGCAGTTCGGACAACTGCTGACCGACCTTGTCGATGGCCTTCATGTGCTGCTCGGCGGTCGCGGGCCGGTAGGGCTTGGCCTTCTCCGCCCGCGCGCCCAGCGTCTTCAGGAGCTGTTCCGTGATGTTCAGGGGCACCCGGAGGAACGCTTCCTTCTTTTCCGGGTACTTGACGATGGCGCCCATGATGCGCTCGGCGTCGCCGACGTTCAGCTTCTCCGCCTTGATCTTCTCCACCATGCGCTTCTGCGCGCCCGGATCGTGCGCCAGCGCGGCCAGGGCGCGGGCGTGGCCTTCGGTCAGCAGAATCTGGCCCGGCTGCGGCGCGCGCAGGGTCAGCTCCTGCTGGACGAACGGCGGCAGCTCCAGCAGCTCCAGCGAGCGGCGCAGAGTGGTCTCGGACACGCCCAGGGTCTTGCCGCACTTTTCCCAGGACATAAAGGTCAGCAGCCCCTGGATGGCCCGCGCCTTCTCGATGGGGTTCATGTCCTCGCGCTGGAAGTTCTCCAGCAGCGCGTCGGCGTGGGCGTCCTCGTCGCTCATCTCCTTGACGATGACTGGGATGGTGGCATTGCCGGCGATCTTGGAGGCCCGGAAGCGGCGCTCGCCCATGACGATCTGGAACTTGTCCACGCCATCTTTGTCTTTGTAGGGGCGGACGACGATCGGCTCCAGGACGCCGCGCTCCTTGATGGAGGCGGCCAGCTCTTCCAGCGTGTCCTGGTAGAACGACTTGCGCGGCTGGTTCTCGTTGGTGATGATCTGCTCCAGCGGCATGTGCTGGACGGTTTGCGTTTCTTCGGTCTTTGGCTTGGTCGTGGACATAGAATGGATGCTCCGGCCCGTGGAGTATCTGCAAAAACGGGCTTCCGTAGGTCCATTATCGGCGGCGGGGGGGAGGCGCAAGAGAGCGAATTTCGAGGCGGGGCGGGGAAGGACGGCATATCTGCTACAATAGAAACGAAAAGGCCGCTGTCAAGAGCGGCCTTCTCAATCTTGTCGAAAGGAGGTAAGTCCTATGCGACAAGGCAACTGGCGCAGGACTCTGAAGTTCAGAGCCGTTGCACAGACCATCGCCGCGATTGCGTCCGCAGTCGCCGCGATCCATCAGCTACTTAACCCGAGTTGCTACCTGCGAATTTCTAGTAGCAGAATAGCCCACTAAAATCGGTTTATAGCAAGCGGCCCATCTAAAAACGCTTTGTAGGTAGCAACTCGGGTTACTTAAAAAGTAGGCTGACGGCGGGAGGGCGTTGTTAGAGCAACGCCTTCCCGTCTGCTAGTTGCAGTATACCACAACATCTGCCGTTTCTGAAACGTGACATTCCGCCGCGCATCTGCTAAAATAAAGACGAGGAGACCGCTCCCCAGAGCAATCTCCTCAATCTTGCCGAAAGGAGGTGATTCCTTTGAAGCAAGGCAGCTGGCGCAAGACTCTGAAGATCAGAGCCATTGTGCAGATTATCGCGGCGGTCGCTTCGGCTCTCGCCGCGATCCATCAGTTCTTCAAGAAGTAGACTGATGGCGGAAGGGCGTTGCTCGAACAACGCCCTTCCGTTCTGCTGCGGTTAGTATACCACAAATTCCGTCAATGACGGATAAAAATTTGCTGGAAGCGGGGGCGGCACGAGCATGAGAAGCATCACACGGACACCACTGAGGACGGCGCGCACGGGCATGGTCGCGGCGGCGAACCCGCTCGCCTCGCTGATCGGCGTCGAAATCCTGCGCGCGGGCGGGAACGCCGCCGACGCCGCCGTGGCGATGGGGGCGGCGATGGCCGTGATGGAGCCGCACCTGTCCCACGTCGGCGGGGATGCCTTCGCGCAGGTCTGGGACGCGCCCGCGCGCAAGCTGTCCGCCCTGAACGGCAGCGGGGCGGCCCCCACGGGCGCGACTCTGGAAGCGATGGGCGGCGAAATCCCCCTGCGCGGCATCCAGGCCGCCTCCGTGCCCGGCGCGGTGGACGCCTGGCTGACGACGCTCGAAACGTGGGGGACCATGACCGCGTCGGAGGCGCTGGCCCCAGCCATCGCGCTGGCCGAGGACGGCTACGCGCTGCCCGCCTGGCAGGCCGAACTCTTGAAAGCCCATGACGACCTGTGGGAAGAGTTCCCCGAATCGGGCGCGGCGCTCGTCCCCGACGACCTGCGGCCCGGCGTCACGATCTACCAGCCGGTCCTGGCCCGGACCCTGCGACAGATCGCCGAGGGCGGGCGCGCGGCCTTCTACGAGGGCGAGTTCGCCGATCTGCTGCTGGCGCATTCCGAGGCGAACGGCGGGTTCTTCACGCGCGAAGACCTCGCCAATCATCGGTCGCAGATTCTGGACCCGATCCGCACGACCTACCGGGGCGTGACGGTGACGGAGCAGCCGCCGGTCTCGCAGGGGTGTCTGCTGCTGCAAATGCTGAATATTTTGGAAGGCTGCGATCTGGCCGCGCTGGACCCCGAAGGCCCGGACGCGGTCCACTTGATGGCCGAAGCCAAGAAGCTGGCCTTCGCGGACCGGCTGGCATATTTAGGTGACGTGCCGAACACGCCCCTCGAGACATTGCTGTCCAAAGATTATGCCGCCCAGCAGCGCAAACGGATCAATCCCCAGGCCGCCGCCGCGCGTTACTCACCGGGGCGGCTACCGACCGTCAGCGGCGGCTCGGACACGACGTACCTGTGCGTCATTGATGCGCGCGGCAACGCCGTCTCCTGGATCCAGAGCGTCTTCCACGGCTACGGCAGCGGCGTGGTCGTGCCGGGCACCGGCGTCCTCTTGAACAACCGCATGACCGGCTTCAGCCTGGACCCGAAGAGTCCGAACGTCCTGGCCCCCGGCAAGAAGACGATGCACACGCTGAACACCTGGATGGCCTTCAAGGGCGACGACCTGTGGGCGGTCGGCGGGACGCCGGGGGCCGATGTGCAGGTGCAGACCAATTTGCAGACCGTCACGCAGATGATTGACCACGGCCGCAGCCCGCAGGAGGCCATCGAAAGCCCCAAGTGGCACGTCCCGCCGGACGGCCCGGAACTGATGGTCGAGGACCGCCTGCCGCTCGACACCTGCTACGAGCTGCGCCGCCGGGGCCACCGCCTCACCGTCGGCGGCCCGTGGTCGGGGTCGTGCGCCTCCCAAATCCTCACGCTCGACCCCGAAACCGGCGCGCTCTTCGGCGGCTCCGACCCGCGCAAAGACGGCCTGGCGCTGGGGTACTGAACCATTGCGAAAGGAAGGGGCTTATACTCCGCTTTCTTTTGGCGCTTGTCCCGGCTCTGCCGTCGCGGACGCTCGCCCAGGCAGCCCCTGCCTCACTCTTTGAGGCAGCGGGCCGAGGCGATCTCGCGGCCGTGTCCGCCATGCCCGCCGACCCTTCCCGCCGCACCGCCCCCTACATCACCAGCCCGGAAGCCTCGCGCAAGGCCGACCGCAAGCCCGCGCCGCCTTCTCCCTGGATTGCCGAGGCCGCGCCGCCGGAATACAGCATCCGGCCCGCCTGGATTGATACGGCCGGGAGAACGCGCACCTGGGCCTTGCGCGACCCGCGGGAGCGCCAATGGCCGAGATCACCACCAAGCGCGCCGCACAGCAGCTTGCCGCCCTCCTGAACCGCGTTACGGCCCCGCAGCGTGAGCCGATGCCGTAGCCGGTGTTCGGAAACGCTGGCTGAGAAGGGAGATGCCGATCAAAAGCAAGGCGGCCCCCACGGTTTGCGGACGCACCATCTCTCCCAGCAGCAGCGCCGCCCAAAAAAGAGCTAGTACGGGCTGCATCAGTTGCAGTTGTCCTATCCGCGCGACTCCGCCGAGCGCCAGGCCGCGATACCAAGCGAAGAAGCCCAGGAACATACTGACCAGGCAGAGATAGCCGAAACCGATCCAGGCACGGGGAGAGGCGGCGACAAATTGACCACTGTGAATGTCTTGGGAAACCGCAATACATGCCGGGAGCAGCAGCACAGGAAGCGAGAACACCAGCGCCCAGCAGATTACCCGCCATCCGCCGATTTCCCGCGCCAACTGTCCCCCTTCCGCATAGCCGAGCGAAGCCAATGTGACCGCGAGGAGCAGCCATAGATCACCCATTTGCGGCCTGCCTGCTCCTTCGGTCGCCGCGAAAATCAGGGTGGCGATGACCCCCAAACCGCACGTTGCCCAGAATGCCAGCGGGGGATGCTCCTTGGCACGCAGCACAGCAAAAAATGCTGTGCTTGCAGGCAGAAGTCCGGCGAGTACCGCGCCATGCGAAGCAGGCAATGAGCGCAGTGCGACTGCCGTGCAGAGCGGAAACGCGAAAACTACTCCCAACGCGACCAGCGCGAGAGACTTCCAGTGCTTCCGATGGGGCAAGCGTTCTTGCATGGCCGCTAGGAGGAGCGCGGCAAGAAATGCGGCGACCGTCGCACGTCCTATGCCAGTGAACACGCCGCCAAGTTCCGGCGCGGCGGCACGGGTCGCCGGAAGCGTAACACTGAAAGTCACCACACCTAAGAGGCCATAAAGAAGCCCCTGCCTCCGATTTGCGGCCTCCTGTTGTATTTGTGTACTATTTTGCGAAGCGAGCGTTTTCATGTCGGTATCGCTGCCGCCCGCTGGCGCACAAGAAACCGCTGGATCAGATCGGCGATTAGGTTGGCGTCTTCCTCTAGCGCGAAATGGCCGGTGTCGAGGAGGTGCAGCTCAACGTTCTTCAAGTCCTTACGGTAGGCCAGCGCACCTTCCGGCGTGAAGAGCGGATCGCCTTGGCCCCATACGATCAGCGTTGGGGGCTGATGGGCGCGGAAATAGGCGTGCCACTCGTCGTAATGTTGAGGGTTGGTGAAGTAGTTGGCTTGCAGATCGAGTTGGATTTGCTTGTTGCCGGGGCGATCCAGCCCGGCCTGATCCATGTTCCAAGCGTCGGGGTTGAGGCGTTCGGGATGACGAGCGCCCGTTTTGTATTGGAAGACCGTCCCCTCACGCTCAAACAGTTTGAGGACGGGAGCCTCCGTTTCTGCGGAGCGTTTGTCCCACAGCGGTTTGAGCAGATTGCGGAACGTGTCGCTGATGCCTTCCTCATAAGCGTTCGCATTCTGGACGATTAGGGCCTGTACCCAGTCCGGGTGCTTGGTTGCGATACGGAGGCCGACCGGACCACCATAGTCTTGAATGTACAAGCTGAACCGGGTCGTGTTGATCTGGACGAGAAACTTTTCCATCACCCCTGCCAAGTGGTCGAACGTGTAGGGGAAACTTTCCGGGGAAGGGCTGTCGCTGTTGCCGAAGCCCGGATAATCCGGGGCGATGACGTGAAACCCGGCGCTCGCAAGGAGGGGTATCAGGTTCCGGTACATGTGCGAAGAGGACGGGAACCCGTGAAGCAGCAAAACGGTCGGTTCGCTCGGCTCACCGGCCTCACGGTAGAAAATGGTGACGCCCTCCACTTTCGCCGTGTTGTAAGCGATGTGCGGGGAAGGGGCCATCATCGGAAATGGGGTTGGCATGGGACTTGTCTTCTGGCTGTGCGGCGTTGCTTGCTGCTGTGCGGGAACGCCTCGCTCGGCTTCCGTTCGGGCGAGAGCGCCAGAAAATGGGAGCGCGAATAACCCCAGAAGGACAACCCAGGTCATCTGTAAGGCAAGAGCGTGTGTTCTCGACATGGCAAGTCTCCCCTAACCTCCAAAACTAGATTTGGAGGTTATTTTGCCAGGAGTGTACCCGGTGTGGTATAACCTGTCAAGTGTATTTTGGTGGTAAAATAGTTTTATGGAGAGAAAATTGGCAGATTACAACAGCCGCGTAGAAAACGCTTTGGAGCCGGTGTCGGCTCAGGAGGCGACCGCCATAGAACGGCCAGGTTCACAGGAGCCGTTCTTGTTTCGCGGCGGGCATCTTTGCCTGGACTTCATCAACACCGAGATCAGGGACGCAGGGGGCGCGTTGTACGACCTCCTTCAAACGCCGGACGATCTAGCCGGGTGGTTGCGAGAGGCGGGGGTGAGCGTTGTCGGAGCGCAGGGAAACCCTTTCAACCCTGCTGCTCTGGGTCAGTCCGCCCTGGAAAAAGCGCGGCAGTTCCGTTCTGCATTACGCGAGGTGATAACGGCGGTCGTGGACAGGCGAGTCCCGGCTGGACCGGCACTTGGGGAACTGAATGCCGTCCTGCGCTTTGCGGAGGGCTACTCGCAGATAGCCATTCAGAGCGACTCCCTGACCGTAGTATCTGAGCGCCGCATGGAAACTCCCCTCGTGCCTCTGATTTTGCCTGTCGCGGAAGCCGCTTTGCACCTGCTAACGGGGCAGCAGGCAAAGAACATTCGGCGTTGTGAGAGTCCAGCCTGTGTTCTCTTCTTTCTGGACACGTCGAAGAACCACAGCCGCCGATGGTGCAGCATGGAGACTTGCGGCAACCGCCACAAATCCGCAGCATACTATCACCGGCAGCGCGGCAGCAAGTCGTGTGATGATAAATCGGGATAGCTATTCTACGGTAGCCCCCAGCAATGCCATCTTGAAAAGCCACTTGTTCCTGATTTGGCTTTGACTTTCCCCGCCTCTAATTCTAGCTAGGGGTTCCACCCCACGCGCAGGCCAGGGTACGGCCTAGCGGCCCCTTCGCGGCATCTCCCTAGCCTTCCGCGCCTTCGGCTTGTGCAGGCTGGGTGATCCCCCTCGCCGCTCATGTCCTGGTCCTTGCTTCGGCTCTCTCCCCGCCCCCCGCCGAACCTTTTGCCCCGCCCGCCCCGTCTTTCTCTGTACGAGGAAACGGAACCCCATGATCGGTACAGTGAGAGAAGGGCTGGGACGGGCGCTGGCGGCCGTGGATTGCCTGCCCCGCGAGGAGCGCGAGGAGGCGGGCTGGCTGTCGCGGGCGCGGGCCGGCGACGAGGCCGCGTACCGCTGGCTGCTGGAGCGCTACCGGACGCGCGCCGTCCGCCTGGCCGCGCACGTCCTGCGGCATGGGGGCGAGGCGGAGGACGTGGCCCAGGAAGCGTTCATCAAAGCTTTCCGCCGCCTGCCGTCATTCCGGGGCGAGGGCCGGTTCTCGGCCTGGCTCTTCGGCATCGTCGTCCGGCTGTGCCTGGACCGCCGCCGGTCGGCCCGCTGGATGCGCGAAGTCCCCGAAGACGCCGCGCCGCCCCCCTCTTTCCCTGCCGACGACCCCGACACGCGCCTGCTCGTCGGCGTCTTGCTCGACCGTCTTTCCCCGCCGATGCGCGCCGCCCTGGTGCTGCGCGAGATGGAGGGCCTGGACTACGACGAGATCGCCCAAACGCTCGGCATCCCCGTCGGCACCGTCCGCTCCCGCCTTCACGCCGCCCGCGCCCAGTTCCGCGCCCTGTGGACGGCGACGGAGAACGAGGGGGAGGCGAACGACCATGCGTGACCAGCCTGACGACCTCTATCTCGACCGGGTGCTGCGCGACGGGCTGGGCGCGCTGCCCGTTCCCGACCCGTCTCCCGACTTCGACGCCCGCGTCCTCCTCGCCCTGCGCGCGCCTCAGCCTTGGTGGCAGCGTCTGTGGCAGCCCGCCCGGCCCTTATTGCTCGGCGCGTCCTGCTCGCTCGCCGTCACCCTCGTTCTGCTGCACTGGACGCTGTCGGCGCCGGTCGCCGCCCCGTCTGCACCGGCCCTGGCCGCCGCGCCGTCCCGTGCGCCTTCGCTCGACGCCGTGCTCGACCGTGCCGACCTCCGGGCCGGGTCGCTGGCCGCTGCCTGGGGAAGCCCCCTAGCCACCAATCCTGGGGGAACCGGAAGCGACTCGCCATCAGACCGTCGCCCTGACCCGCCCCGCCACGCGCAGGTGGGGCGCCGCGTCGCTCTCGTCGCTTGAGAGGGGGGCGCGATGAATGGGAAGGGCGCGATGAATGGGAAGGGCGCGATGAATGGGAAGGGCGCGATGAATGGGAAGGGCGCGATGAATCGCGCCCCTACATCATCCGATCCCCGCGAAGGCGGGGATTTGCACTTCTAAAGCCCAGGGGTTCAGCCCTGGGAGTATCTAAAGCCCCGCCCTTCTAGGGCGGGTTCTCCCTTTAAGGAACCCTATGAAACCCCAACATCGCCTGGCCCTAGTCGGCCTGGCGCTCGGCGTCCTGCTCGCCCTCCTCATCGCCCCCCAAACCCGCTGGCTGGTGCGGCTCCAAGTCCTGACGGTCCTGCGCCTGTACCACCCGCTCCCCGCCTTGGACAGCCCTGCCTATACGCCGTCGGCGGCAGAGGATCAGCGCCGGTACGAGGCGGTGGCCGCGCGCCATCCCAATGACTTCGCGATCCAGTATGGTGTCGCCGCAACGGCCGGCAGCTCGGGCGCGACTTTGGCGGCCTTGCGCGCTCTGACTGTCCGTTTCCCGGACCGCCCCGCGCTTTATGCCAACATCCTGCGCTATGAGACGCTGGGGAACGTCCACCTGATTCGTCCCGAGGAGAATCTGCTGCTGCCCCCCGCCGCGCGCGGGGCTGTTCCCCCGATGCGCCCTAGCGCCGCGCAAAGTCTGGCCGCTTACGACCGGGAAGCGGCGGCGGGGGAGCGCCTGGACCCCAGCAACGCCTACTTCCCCCTGATGCGCGCGGTCGGCCTGTTCGCCGCGTTCCGGGACGCGGACGGCCTGGCCGCCTTCCGGCGCGCGTCCGAGAAACCAGATTGGCGGGAGTATTGCGCGGATGACGTCGAGGCGCGCTGGCGTCTGCACGAGGAAGCCTTCGGCGATCCGGGCGCGCTGGGCCGTTTCGCCCTCACCTCCTCCCTGCTCCTCCCGCAGTTCAGCCAGATTCGCGCCCTCGCCCGCCTCCTTCTGGTCAAAGCCGTTCAGAAAGAACAGGCGGGACACCGCGAGGAGGGCCTGAAACTGCGCGAGAGCCTGCGCCGCTGCGGCGACCTGATGCGCGTCCACTCCACGTTCGTCATCGGGGCGCTCGTCGCCGACGCCATTTGCGCCCTCGCGACCACCCACACGGACGGCATGACGCCGCCCCCACACACGCCCGGCCTGACCCCGGAGCAGGACCGTCAGCGCTTGCTGGACCAGTACAGCGCCTACGTCACGCGGCTGGGGCATCCCGAGGCCGCCGCGCGGGCCAAAGCCGAAGAAGCGGCGGGGCGGCAGGTGAGCGCCCTTCTAAGTTCAGCCGACCCAATGCGTTTCCTTTCGCCGGTTACCCGCCTGACGCAGTGGTGGCTGGCGGGCATTGCGGTCCTGTCCAACATCCTCTGGCTGCTCCTGCTCGGCGGTCTGGCGGCGGCGGGGGCGCGAACTCGATGGGTACGCAGGAGCGAGGAGGGCGCGGGGGAAGACGCGAAGGCCGCCGTCAGCCGCAAGACCGTCCTCAAACAGAGCCTGATCGCGACCGGCATCGTGGCCATTGCCTTCCTGCTGGCGGACAGGTTACTACACATCTTCGACCTGCCGAGTTGGCCTGGCCTCGTGGTGGGCGGCATCGAGACACTCCTCTTTCTGCTTGTCGTGTTCGGCTTGCCCCCGACACTCGTCATTTACCTCATGCGGCACGGCTTCCATCCTCCGCGCTTCTCGCGGCCCGTCTTCCTGCGAGGGATAGGGGCGGCGCTTCTCGCCGGGTCATGCCTGTATGGCCTCTACGCTCTCATATTGTGGCAGGCGGGCAGCCTGGCGGAGATGACGGACGCCCTGCGCTCGCTGATGGGTCTGTCGGGGGGCGGAGAGGACGCCGATGCCGCCCAAGCCCAGCAGAGGGTGACGCACTGGCTGGCCGCTGCCGCCGCGCTCGCCATCCCGCTGCTCCTGCTGCTGGTTTCCGGCCTCGCTGCGGGCGTCCGGCGCGTTCCCCTGCGCGTCGGGTTGGTCCGGGGCTTCCGCGCCGCCGCCGTGCCCGCCGCTTGCCTGCTGCCGCTCGCCTACGGCGGCCTGCTGCTGGGGACGCTGCGGCAGGAGCGCGTGGTCGGCGCGCAAGTCTGGCACACGGTCCACGACGAGGGGCCGTACCTCGCCGCCCAGTCTGGGCAGGCGTGGCCCGGCCCGGTGCGGTGATCGGCCGACGGCGGCAACTTTTTCCCGCCCGGCGTGTCTCATACCATAAGGGAGAGCCAGACTGCCATGAACGACCCATTTTCGCCGACCTATTGCGTCCGCTGCAAGCGCCCCAATTCCGAGGGGGCGGGGGGCTGTGCGACGAGTGCCGGCGGCTCGCGCCCGCCGTCCTGACGCCCCTTCAGCCCGCCCCGGCCCGCTGGTCGCCGGTACGGGTGTTCCTGCTGGCTCTGCTCGGGTCGCTGCTCGTCTGGGCCGGCTGGGTCGCGGTCCTGAATGTTATCCTCCACGGCCTCGGTGACTCACTGGTGCAGATTTTGGAGATGTGCGGCACGGCCTTCGTGCCCTTTGGCCTGGTCGCCGCCGATCTCTGGCAGGACGAGGACCGCTACACGCTTTACGGCTACGCCGCCGCAGGCTATCAGTTGTTCTTTAGTCTGGTCGCCTGCATCATGTACCGGGAGGTTGCCGACCCCATCCATCACAACCTCCTGTACATCCTCGAAGCAGTGTTCGGCGGTGCATTGCTCCTGACCCTGTGGCTTTACCGCACCTCGAAACGAGCCTACTATGAAGCGTAACACGATCGTCTTTCTCGCGCCGCTCGCTCTGGCCGCCCTTGCGGCCACCGGCTGCTCCCATCAGACGGCGGAGCAGAAAGAGGCGCAGAGCATGGGCGCAGGGATGCAGCGCAGTGGCACGATGTCACAGGCGGATTATGTCAAATTGCGGGAGCTGGGGCATCAGGTCGCCGCCAGCCACACCCTCTCGGACGCCGATTTGGATTGGGACCTGGCGTTCCTGAAGCGCTCCGGCAATGGCATCGCGCGGGCGCGGGCCATGACCGTTTTGTCTGAGGTCAATTCCCTCTCTGCGGCGCAGAAGGCCAAGATCGCGCCAGCCGCTGCCCCCTACCTCAACAATCCCGAAGACACGGATCGGCACGCCGCCGCGCGTATACAACAGGCACTCTCGTCGCCGTTCTCGTCCCGGCGGTAGAAAAAAACCCGGCACTGGAAGTGCCGGTCTACTCTCGGTGAAAGTCGCTCCGCGACTGAAAATAAGAAAGGCGCACGACAACTGCCGCACACTGGCTCCTCCTCAGTCGCGGAGCGACTTCCACTTCGCGTAGGCCGGCCTTTCAAGGCCGGTTTCTCTTGCTCTTCGTACGCGCCCGCTGGGGCGATCTTGCAGGATTTCGCCCGCGCCGTGCCGAACGGGAAGGGCATGACCGACATCGCGCGCTTTTTCACCAACAGCGACCGCAGCGTGTATGCCCTCAAGAACCTGCCGGAAGAGGTGGTCGCCTACCTCTTCGCCCGCTACTCGCGCTCCCGCCTGTCGCTGCGCGAGGACCTGCGGAACATGATCGAGGCCGAGGATTTGGGCGCCCTGATTGAGTCGGGCGGGTCCGGCGCGCAGGGTGACCCCGGCGCGGCGTTCACGCAGCTTCAAGACCGGGCGCGGGCGTTCGCCGAGCGGTATGTGCTGGGCTACGGGCATTCGTCTGTCGCCGAGCACGGCGTCGTGCATCTGGCCCTGGAAGACGTCAGCATCATCGCATCGAAATTGGTCGAGGACGCCCGGCTGGCCTCCTACACCGAGAAAAGCACCCGCTACGTCGCCTTCGACCCAAGCAAAGTCTACTACCCGCCGCGCGTCATGGCCGACCCGCGTCTGGCCGACGACTACCGGAGGACGATCCGCGCCCTGCTGGACGCCTACGCCGGCTGGAACGAGGACTTCGTCGCCCAAATCAAGGCGCGGACGCCGCGCGGGGAAAAGCAGGCCGAGCGGGCGTATGAGGCCACCTCCCGCGCGACGGCCTTCGACCTCCTGCGCTACCTGCTGCCCGCCGCAACGCACACCAACATCGGCCTGACCTTGAACGCCCGAACGCTGGAGCACCTGATCACCAAACTGCTCTCGCAGCCGCTGGAGGAGGGGCAGGAACTGGGCCGGCGCATCAGGGAAGAAGCCCAGCACATCGTCCCGACCCTGCTCAAGTACGCCGACCACAACGCCTACCGCGCCGAGACGAGCGCGGCGATTGCAGAACTGGCGCGGGAGGCGCTGGGGCCGTTTCCCGGCACTGGAAGTGCCGGTCTACTCTGGGATGAAAGTCGCTCCGCGACTCAGGAGTCTTCAGCCCCGGAGGGGCTTTCACTCAGCAGTAGCCCGGCACTTCCAGTGCCGGGATCTTCCGTCTCCCTCCTCTTTTCCGACCTGGATGCCGACAATAAATTGGTCGCCGCCATCCTCTACGGCGCGGCGTCCCTGCCCATGGCCGCACTGCTGGCCCGTGTCCAGGCCATGAGCGAGGAAACCAAGGAGCGCGTCGTGGACGAGTACCTGACGCGGCGCGGCAAGCACGACGCGCCGGGGCGCGCGCTGGAGTGGGTCTTCTGCACCGTGGAAATGACGATGGACTACGGCGCGTACCGCGACATCCAGCGGCACCGGATGGCGACGCAGACGACCCAGGCCCTGACGCCCGCCCTGGGGTACGAGAGGCCGCCTGAAGTTGAGACGTTCGGCTACGCCCGGCAGTATGAAGGATTGATGACGCGCGCCGCCCGAACCTACGCCCGGCTTCAGGAGGCCGGGCTGGCCCGCGAGGCGGCCTACGCGCTGCCGCTGGCGACCCGAATTCGCGCGCTGTTCACCTGGAACCTGCGCGAAGTCACCCATTTCGTCGAGCTGCGCTCGGCCCGGCAGGGCCACCCGTCCTACCGCAAGATCGCGCAGGATGTTTACCACGCCGTCGCCGCCGCGCACCCGCTGGTGGCGCGCTACATGCGCCCGAATTTGAAGACCTATGCCCTCACACGAGAATAACCAGAGCGGGAAGCCCCGCCGCCCGCGCAGGGTGCCTGCACGCGAAAGCCTCACGGAGAAAGGCGCCAGCCCGATCCGGTTCGAGCTGCCCGACAACGCCCTGGCCGGCTTCCCGCCCGCCCCGGAGCCGCCGCCCCCGCTCGCGTTGGCGGCCTCCCCCACCGTTGACGAGGGGGGGGCAGGAAAGGACAAGGCAGGGGAGGAAGGGCGGGCAGGAGAGGAAGGGCGGGGAGACCCCGCCCCTACGGTCGGCGGTGTAGGGGTCGCGTCCCCCGACCCTCCGAATTCTTCTCCGACGCCCCCCCGCTTCCGTGCGGCCAAGCGCCGCGCCTGGCTCTGGGCTTTGCTCGGCCTCGTCGTCGGCGTCCCAGTCGTCCTCACCCTGATCGGCGCGCTGACCTCGCCGCCGCACGTCAAGGGCGTCCCGACCGGCCACCTGGTCTACCTGGAGGCCGAGGCGCCCTCGGAAAAAACGACCACGCTGCGCGGGCTGTATGTCACCAGCCCCGGCGAGGCCCCGCGCCTGCTGGCCCATGAGAACGAGCCGCAGGACACCGACGGCGGCGTCCGCGAGTGGATCACGCAGCCCGCGCTCTCGCCCGACGGCACGCAGCTCGCGTTCGAAAAGCAGCTTATCACGCTGGGGGAAGAAAAACAGGCGGTCCAGAACCAGATCTGGGTGATGCCGCTCGCCCCCGGCAGCGCCAGCCTGCCGCGCCTGGTCATGGATCTCACCCAGCAGAAGCTGAAACAGATCGTCGGGCTGGCCTGGGACTCGGACTCGTCCGTGCTGTTCCTGGAAGACAGCGTGGAATACAGCGTCCCGACCGACACGCCCGACGAACCCCTGAAAATCCCCCTCGACCTGCACGGGCTGACGCTGGCGACGACGCCCGACATCTCGGCCACGCGCAGCCCCGCCCTGTCTGAAGGCGGCGCCTTCGCCTACAGCGTCCAGACCCCGGCCGGCCCGCAGACGCTGGTTCAGAACGCGATGACTGTCACGCCCGGCCCCGCCGCCGCCATCTTCGCCCTGTCCCCGGCGGGCGACCGGATCGCCTTCGTGCCGCCCCAGGGTGAGGACAGCGGCGGGCGCGTCATTCGCACCTACGACCTCGCCGCCGGCCGGCCCGGCCCGGACATCCCCGTCCGCTGGGGCTGGTCCGTCTTCGGTAAACGCCATATCACCTCCCTGCGCTGGTCCCCGGACGGCGCGCAGCTCGCCTACACCGTCAGCAAGCCCCCTGTCCCCGAAGATGAGATCTTCGTCGTGGACGCGGCCTCCGGCAAGACCGTCCAGCTCCCCTACCGGGCGGGCCGCGCGGCCTGGGACTGGGCGAAATAACTCTCCTTTCCCAGAAACATCAGGCGATTTCTGACCGCCAAAAGGCAGTATACTATAGGTATGTCATCGCCTCTTGCCAATTCAATTCTGGATCAGGAAAAGCTCGATGTTGCCCAGAAAACCAGAGCCAACCTGTTTAACTGGCGCGGTCAATTCACGCCTGAGTTGATTGAGTATCTTCTTGACACCTACTCAGTGCAGGGCGATGTCGTCGCCGATCCATTTGCGGGGAGCGGGACAGTGCTGCGCGAAAGTGTACGCAAAGGCTTGAGGTGTCAGGGCTTGGAGATCAACCCCGGTGCGTATGCAATGTCCCGCTTTTATACGCTGTGCAACCTAGAGCCGCAACGCAGAGTAGAACTATTTCAGACGATCGAGAAGCGTCTGACTCACACACTCCGGCCCCTGAAAGGTCTGCCTACATTCGAGACAGGGCCAGCTTTTCGGGAACAGCACCGGAACCTTATCGAATTTGCGGGGAATTTTTTCCCACTTCTTGAAAGCGGCCTCGGAAAGACCATAGTTCTTAATATGCTTTTCCTCTCTGAAGGCCACAAGAACTACGATCTGGAAACGTCGCTGCTTACCTCGTACCAATACATCAGGGCGGCGGCGCTCGCGCTCCCCCACATGGATCTACCAGTGTCCGTAGGTTTAGCCGATGCAAGGACACTGCATTTGAGCAAGACACGGCCCAGCCTCATTGTCACAAGCCCCCCTTACATCAATGTTTTCAACTACCACCAAAACTACCGGGCCATTCTCGAATCGGTAGGCTGGGACATGCTGCGCGTGGCACCGAGCGAGTTCGGTTCCAACAGGAAAAATCGAGGAAACCGTTTTAAAACCGTGATTCAGTATTGTTTAGACATGGATCAAGCTCTGCGGAGCTTTTGGCAAAGCCTGCAAGAAGATGGGCGGCTTATTCTTGTGATAGGTAAAGAGTCGAATGTGCGTGGTCTTCCCTTCTATAACGGTCAGATCGTGAAAGAAATTGCTGAAAACATGCGAGGGTTTGAGCCGGTCGCGCAGCATGAAAGGAAGTTCTCCAATAAGTTCGGCGAAGTCATTAAAGAAGACATCCTTGTGTTCAAGAAGGGGGCCGACTCTCCCTGTGCGTCGGATGTGACGCGAGTCGCGGTTAAACACCTCAGCGCCGCCTTCCCTGCGGCTAATGAAGATGTGCGTCAGGACGCCTTAGACGCGATGCTGCGCTGCCGCGAAGTCCAGCCTTCTCCTTTGTTCAACGTTAAGGAAGCTTTCCCCCGTGTCTAAAGCGCCCCACAGAGACAAACTGCTTGCGGCTATTGACAACCCGAAGAGCCGGAATGACATTGCGTTGCTCAAAGAAGCCCTGGCAGAGCATGAGGCATGGACATCCAAGCTGAATGGCTTAAAGTCCACAGGCAAGCAAAGGATTTTAGAGGCCACTCGTCTGTTGAACGAATACAAAGACACCCTTGAAATCGAGTTGATCGCTGCGCGGGGTTCTGACTTCTTGAAGCGGCAAAAAGGGCAGCTCAAGCTGGATAATTCCGTCCTCGAGGAGTTTCTGGCCTATTTGGTACATCCGGACATTATGAGGGGGCTTCCTGCATTTGCTCTGGAGGCAGGACCGCGCACCGCGTTTATGACGTTCTCGTTCAGGCCATCCAGCGTCTCCAGTTTGAACGGGAAGCCGGAGATCGTCGTAAAGTCAAAGGATCAAGATTTCACTGTAGGCAAAACGATCTACTATCAGTTGTCTCCAGACACTGCTTTCCCTAGTCGTTCTACCGAAAAGGGGGCGCTCTTCTTGTCCGTGCTGTCGGCGGAGATCAAAGTTAATCTCGATAAAACCATGTTCCAGGAGTGTTTCGGCACGGCTTCGCGGTTGAAGCAGGGATGTCCTTCAGCGAAATACTTCGTACTGGTCGAGTTCTTGGACATGGAACCTGAAGACAGCCGACTGACTGATATTGACAACGTCTTTTTGCTGCGTCATGCCAAGAGGCTGCCGGCCAACAAGCGCGCCATCCTTCAGGAAGTAAGACAGCAGCACCAGGATTTCCCGATTGATGGGGAAGTCGTTTATCGCTTTTCTCAGGAGATCGAGAACTTTTTGGAATCCGTCTGGCACGACCCAGCGGCAGCCCTGGCAAGAGGCTCATTCGTATAACCTCGTAGCAGATGGCCTGGGACTGGGCGCGCTAGGCCTGCCCATCAGCTAGGCCGGGCCGATCCCGCGAGAGCAGGCCGACCGTGACGAACGCGGTCAGTTCCGCCGCGCCCTCCTCCGTAGTGACACCGGCCTTCCCGCGAAGCCACCGCATCCCCGCCGTGACAATGGCCCCACTGACCGTTGCAATCACCATCTGACGCCCAGCATGTGCAGGCCGCGCTTCCGCGAGCCAATCTTCCAGCAAAGCCTCCAACTCCTCTCGCATGGCGTTCACAACAATGCCGTTCCATTGCCGCGCCGCCTGCGGGCACTGGCGGGGCATCCGGGCGAAGAAGTCCAGGACGGCCTGTATGAGATGACACCATGCGGCTGGCGTCTCCTGCCGCCCTTCGGGTAGGGCGGCCGACAGGACCGCCCGGCACTTCTCCCGCAGACAGTGTTCCAGCAGATCGTCTTTGTCCTGGAAATGGGCGTAAAACGTCGCGCGGTTCACCGTGGCGCGCTGGGTTCGGTCTGGATGAGGCGATCAGGAACGGGGCCGAGGACCGGGTGACGTCCGCCGTTCAGGACGTCACCGGGCGGCCTCCCAAATCCTTGGCCGACTTCGCCCGCGATCCCGGCATCGCGTGGCGGTAGCATTCGCCTCCCCGGAAGTCCCGGCTCCGTCCAGAGCCGGGACTTTCCCGTTGAACTTTATGCCGCCGGGGTTTGTAGAAAGAGGTAGGTGGGTTCAGCCCACGAAGGAGACCTCACCATGAAACGATCGCCACTCTTTGCGGCAGTAAGTCTCGCCTTACTGTTCGGCCCGATCCCTCTTGCCGGCGCAGACGCCGTGCCGACCCAGCCCCATCCCGCTCCCGCGCTCGCCGGCGGGCCGTGGGTCAACGGCAAACCGACGACGATTGATGCCCAGAAGGGGCATGTCGTCGTGCTGCTGTTCTGGACACGGGACTGTATCAACTGCAAGCACAACCTCGGCTACTGGAACGACTGGGCGGGGCGGTACGCCGGCACCGACGTTTCGGTGATCTCGGTCCACACGCCCGAGACGCGCTCCGAACGGTCCCCCGAAGCCACCGCGCGCTTTGCCCGCGCCCACGGGCTGCGCTTCCCCATCATCGTGGACAACGACGCCCGCACCTGGAACGCCTACGGGATCGAATCGTGGCCGACCGAGGTGCTGATTGATAAGCAGGGCCGAGTCCGCAATGAATACGCGGGCGAACTCAACTGGCAGGGCAGCGGCGAATACAAGACGGTGGCGCGGCGGATCGAGGCCCTGCGCGCCGAGGCCCCGGTCGCCCGGCGCTGACGGTTCGGGCGTGCGCTTTAGGGCAATGGGTTTCGCGCCCCGGCGGGGGCGCGTTCCCCTTGCTCCTCTAGGCCGCCGCCACGGGGGTCATAGGCGAAGCTTACGACCTCGTGCGGCCCGTAGATCTTCACCAGGGCTCCTGCCTTGAGCCAGTACGTCCCGTCGAACTGCTTCACCCCCAGGGGCTTGGCCGTAGCGTCCTGAAGCGTGTAATCGCAGATGAAGGCCGGCTGCCCGGCGTTGGCGTTGAACAGCGTCCAGCGCATCCGGGAAGCGATCCAAAGCCCCTGGAACAGCTTGTGCTCGGTGAAGTCCCAGCGCGACTGCGGCTGGCCTTTAGCGCCCATGGTGAGGTTCAGCACCATGACCCTGCCGTTCTGGGTGACCGCCCGAAGCTCGCCGGGCGAGAAACTGACCCCGGTGCTTTTCCGTGCCACTGCCATGTCAGGAAGGTCGTCAGGAATCTCTCCAGAAACGATTAGAACATCGGCGGACGGCGCGGCCTCGGCCGCCGGTGTCCTGATGATTGGGACGAGAGGCATCCCGATGCCCGGCAGGGGGCAGGGGAACGCCGTCCAGAGTTGCCAACCGGGCCGGATTGTGGCCCCCTGACTCGAACTGCTGTACTCGAACGTGTTCCTGCCGTCGTAGACTTGGGCAAAGCCTTGCCTCGTCGGGGGCCCGCCTGTGCTCACAAAGACACCTTGCCCCCACAGCAGCAGCCTGCCGTCACGGGCCGAGAGCGTTATTCGGCTCTCCTGCGGCAGCGCCTGCTTCTGCTGGCCTGGAGCTGGCATGAACAATTCGATTTTTACATCGGCCTCGTGCCGGGTCATCTGCCCTTTCCGAACCATGTCCTCCCAGCCGCGCCGCTGCTCTTCAAATTGACGCCGGTTTTGCTCTTGATCCCTAATCGCGCATCTCCTGCGTAGAGACGTCCCGCCTGACCAGTTTGTACGTCAGGGTGAACCCGTCCTGTAACTGTAGCTGCGCGAGCTGCCGCTGAAGAGGCGAGGCCACAACGGGACTCGCCTGTGCCTGGACAGTACCCCCCGTGGGTGCCATCGGACGCACGACGGCCGCCGGGCTGTGCCCGGCAGCGGAAAAGGCACGGTGGGCGGTCAAGCCGCCGTAGATTCCGAGCAGGCTGACGCTCACCGTCAGCGCCGCGACTTTGATTTTTGTCATCCACATGGCTTTTTCTGCTCCTTGATACAATCCGTACACGTTGGCCCCTACCCCTCCCAGCGCACCGGGGCTGGAGAGGGAGACGGTGTCAATGACCTTAGCCGCGCCGCCCGCCGGGAGGCTGTGCGCGGCGTGGGCGGGCAGCAAAGTCGCCAGCGCCGCGCCCGAAACGCCGACGCCCGCTTTCGCCAGATGCCGCCGCAGCTTGTCCACAGCGCGCGAGACGCGCATCTGAGCGGCGTCGGTGGAGACGCCCAGGGCGGCCCCGGTTTCGGCCAGACTCAGGCCCTGGAAGAAGCGCAGCAGGACCGCCTCGCGCTCCCGGCCGTTCAGGGCCGCCAGCGCGTCGTTCAAAGACGGCTCGATCACACCCCAAACGGCGGCGTCCGCCTCGGCGTCCCGGTCCGCGCGGGTCCTCTCTTCCATCGCCTTTTGCTCCTGCCGACGCCGCCGCCGCTCCTGCCGCACGGCGTTCCGCGAGACGAGCCGGGCCGCCGCGAACAGCCAGCCGGCGAGGCTGGCCCGTCCCTGAAGCGAAGGGGCCTTGCGCGCCAGCAGCAGGAAGACCGCCTGGGCCGCGTCCTCGGCCGGCCCCGCCTCGCCGGTCTCGCGCAGGCAGGCCGAATACACCAGCCGCAGGTAGCGCTCGACCAGCCGGGCGAACGCCGCCTGGCTGCCGTGTTCCGCATACTCGCGCAAGAGCCGCCCGTCGTGCATCGTCTCCGCCATTCTCTCTGTCTCCTGCTTTACTCTGTCCAGCGGGCCGCGAAAGCCAACGGTATTGTCCGAGATTTTTCCGAGGATAACGCGCCCGGCTTGGAGCGGGTATAATTCCCCCATGTCGTTCGCACTGCTGCATGCCGATGAGGAGGCGGAGCCGGGGGTCTACGGGGCCTACCTGCGGGCGCAGGCGGACGCCGACCTGCTGGACATCGCGCGGCACCTAGACCCGGAGCGCTACCCCGCCCGGTGCGACGCGGCGGGGCGCGAGCTGCGGCGGCGCGGCCTGCTGCACGCGCCTGCGTACACGGCGACCGAAGGCGTCATCCGTTACCTGGCCCTGGCTGCCCTCGCCCTGGCCGCCGCGACGCTTGCTCTGGCCGCCCTGCTGACCTCCGACGACGCGGCGGGGCCGTCCTGGCCGACGGGGGAGATGCTGCCGGATGGGACGCCGTTAAGCCTGGTCGCCCGCGTCTTCGCCGTCGCGATCCTGCGCGGGGTCGTCGTCTGGAGCGCCCGATTCGGCGTGTTCACCCTCCTGCTCGCCCCGCTCGGCGGCTGGCTGCTGGGCCAGATCAGGGGCTTCCGACGGCATCGGGTGCGGGCCGATGTCCTGCGGCTCGCCCTGCTCGGCCTGTCCGTGCTGGTCCTCGCCCTGAGCCTGGCGGCCAACCCGCGCAGCGCGGTCCCGTCCCTGTTCCCCGCCTCGGCGGGCGACGCGGCGGGGGCCTGGCAGCGCGCCCTGCCGCTATGGGACCCCTTCGCGGCCTATTAAGCCGTTCGCCTCCCCCTTTCTTCGCAGGGCTGAACGGGAACGAGTGTCACGGGGCTGAACCCCCGTGCTGTAAGAGAGCAAATGCCCGCCTGCGCGGGCATTAAGAATTAGTTGTCGAGTTTCATGTCATTATGAACAGCCATTACGCAAAGCAAGGAGCGCGGCAGGTTCCTGGATGAACAATTTCCTGGATGAACAATTTCCTGGATGAACAATGATGGGGCTTTCTTGTGCCAGGCTAAGACTGCCTCATACGGCCTCTTGCCCCCGATCCGACGGTTCTTGCGGCAGAAGTTGTTCCGACGGTTCTTGCGGCAGAAGTTGTAGCGCACGAACCAGCCGGGCAAAGCGTCAAGCAAATCGTCAAGCATCTCCTGAAGCGTCACATCACGGTTCTTCTTGACGGTGTTTTCTTTGGTCAAGCCATTCATCCGCTCGACCATGCCGTTGGTCTTGGGCGTATACGGCAGCGTCGTCCGATGCTTAACTCTCTCGTGCGGAAGTCGCCTGAATTTATTCATGGGGATGGATAGCACAACGCCTTCTAAGGCGTTATAGTCTGAGGCGTTATAGTCTGAGGCGTGATATTGATGCCCTCTGGGTATAATAGATACAACAGATACAACAGATACAACAGATACAACAGATACAACAGATACAACAGATACAACAGATACAACAGATACAACAGATACAACAGATACAACAGATACAACAGATACAATAGATACAACGGAAAGTATAAAACACGAAACGGGAGCCACGAATGTTCCGCCCGCGCTAACAATAGGCTTTTCTAAGAATAGGCTTTTGCCGTAGTCTTTGGACCTCGGCTAAGATACTTGCTAAGATACTGATTTTTGCTTTGGGGACACGTTGGGCCACCAGTCACACCGTCTCACTCCGTTGTCATATCTCACTCCGTTGTCATATCTCACTCCGTTGTCATATCTCACTCCGTTGTCATATCTCACTCCGTTGTCATAAGGGTCGCTATCCGCAGGAGCCGCCTCCTGACGAAGAGTGAAAGTTGCTGTAAAGTTGCTGTAGGGCAATACAGCCGTGGTGTAAGACCAGAGTAGCCCTCGTTTCTGTCCAGAGGCTAACGCTTGCGAGGCAAGTGGGAAGCCCCTGGCTTTAGACATGGGGAGGTGTCACTGTGACCATCTGTAAAGTACTCAAGCTGGCGGATTTGTTCGTTTGGCATTTTGGATGCAAACACCTTTGACGTCTAGAATAGGGTGTTGAGTGATCTAAGCTATAGTTAGCTATGCTAGTATTCGTTTCCTTTGAAAAAAGTCTGGCGTCACCTAATGTCAGGTAACGCCGAACACTTTACGGAGAACAAAGTTGCTGCCTACTTGTGGACGCTCTCGCCCTTGACGTCTTGGGCGGCTTCCATGACCGCCTCGGCCAGCGTGGGGTGGGCGTGGATGGTGTGCATCAGCTCGTCAATGGTGCTTTCCAGCTTGATGGAGACGCACGCCTCGTGGATCAGGTCGGTGGCGTGGGGGCCGACGATGTGGACGCCCAGAATCTCGCCGTACTTGGCGTCGGTGACGATCTTGACCAGGCCGACGTTCTCGTTGATCGCCATCGCCTTGCCGAGCGCCTTGAAGGTGAACTTGCCGACCTGGACGTCGTGGCCGGCGTCGCGCGCCTGCTGCTCGGTCAGGCCCGTGCAGGCCACTTCGGGTTCGGTGTAGACGCAGTTCGGGATCGCGCGCCAGTCCATCCTGGTCTCGTGGCCCAGGGCGTTCTCCGCCGCCACCTCGCCCTCGCGGGTGGCGACATGGGCCAGGCCGCCGCCATAGGTGCCGTGGAAGGGCTGCTCGTGCGCGGCGACGTCGCCGATGGCGTAGATGTGCGGGACGTTCGTCCGCATGTAATCGTCCGTCGCGATCGCGCGCCCGTCGAACTGGACGCCCGCCGCTTCCAGGCCCACGCCGTCGGTGAACGCCTTGCGGCCCACGGCGACCAGCAGCTTGTCGAACTCCAGCTCGCCGTCGCCCTTCTCGCCGACATATTTCAGCTTGCGGCCCGGCACGTCCACGGCGACCACTTTGGCACTGAGGAGGAACTTGATGCCGGCCTTCGCCAGCAGCTTCTGCAATTCGCCCGAAATCTCGGTGTCGAACGCGGGCGCGTCGCGCGGGCCGTGCAGGATGTTCGGGCGGAACTCGACCACAGTGACTTCGGCCCCCAGCCCCCGGTAGGTGTAGGCGAACTCACAGCCGATGACGCCGCCGCCGATAATCGCCAGCCGCTTGGGGACTTCCGGGGCGGACACGGCCTCGTTGCTGGTCCACAGCGCCGTCGTGCCCAGCTTGCCTTCGGCCCGGCGCTTGCGCGCTTCCCGGTTATCAATGAAGACGTCCGAGTCGGCCCCGCCGCCGTCCAGGCCGGGAATGGGGACGCGGGAGGGGACGCTGCCCGTGGCGATGATGATGCTGGCCGCCGTGACCGTCTCGGTCTTGCCGTCCCCGGTCGTCGCCTCAACCGTGTGCGGGTCGAGCAGCCGGCCCTTGCCCTTGATGAACCGGACACCGGCCTTTTTGAACAGGAACTCGACGCCGCTCACCAGGGTCTTGACGACCTTGTCCTTGCGGGCCATCAGCGCGCCGAAGTCGTAGCCGATCTCGCCCCCGATGGTCAGGCCGAAGTCCGCGCCGTGCCGGGCCGTTTCAAGCGCGGCGACCGAGCCGATCATCGTCTTGGTCGGGATGCAGCCCCAGTTCAGGCACGTCCCGCCCGCCGCGTCGAAGTCAATGCAGGCCACCTTCGCGCCCATCTTGGCCGCGTGAATGGCGGCGGGGTATCCGCCCGGCCCGCCGCCGATGACCACCAGGTCTACGTCATACTGCGCCATAACTCATATCCTTCACTTTGCTGCGATTCTTCTTGGCGTGGCTGGCCCGGACCGCGACCCGACCCCCGCCCTGCCTGCCCGCCCACTTGATCCACCGCTGCATCGGCTCCGCCGCCCGCAGCTTGTCCAGCGTGTCGTACTCGCGCGCCAGTTCCGGCAGGGTGAACAGCGCGTGGATCTGCCGGTGGCAGTCCGCGCAGATGTCCGCGGTCACACGCCCGTCCCACGACTTGGGGACAAGATGATGCTTGGAAGGCTCCAAAAAGTCCCCGTCGCGCTCGCAGAGGGGACACCGGAACGTACCGCTCATGTCTATTCCAACACCGAAGCGGCGCAGTTTGTGCCTGACGGCAACCGGTCCGGCCCGCGCGGAGTTCGTTTTGACAAAAAACGCACACTGCATGATAGCCGAACCTGCACCGCGTCCGGGAGTCAGTGCCTAGGAAGGGACTCGAACCCTTATGAGGTTGCCCTCGGGGGATTTTACTTACCACTACCGCTTTCGCGGCCTGCCGCTCCGTGAAGAGGCCGTTCGTGGTCTGGACTGTCTCTTTACCGTGTCGCCGGGTTGGAAACCCAGCGGTTTAGGTAGCTCCTGTACAGTCTCTACACTCTTCCGATATTTTTGCCTCGGTACGTCGAGGTGAGTGCATGACAATTCGGGCAAAGCAACTTGAGGTTTTCAAGGCGATTGTCCGCTTTGTCTCCATTGGTGTGTTCAAGTTCCAGTGGGATCGGTTGTCCGAGCCATTCTGTGCGGTCGCACCTTTCGCATTTTGCTTCTTTCAGGTTCTCCCGAATGAGGCGGATGCGGAGATGCGAACTCCGACAGGTTCGGCCACTGACGAGATAGGTTGTTATCTCTTCGGCGGCTTTCGGCGGCTTTGAAATCCCTTTCCGCCAGCCTTTCCCATGAAAATGGCTGACGTCTAGTTGAAGAAGTGCGATCCTCTGCTTGACAACAGAGTAATTGCCGCCTGCTTCAACCAGTCCTATTTTCTGCAACACACCTTGTACCGAGGTGGAAGACGCGGCGGCTTGGCGGAGTTCCTCATCCGTATATTTTCTCTTTCTCATGCGGAAAGTATACAGGCTTCAGACACAGCCGTCAAGCTTGTGTTTACGTCTTCCGTATCAGGTTGGCTCGGGATTGTCCTGCCCTGCGCCACAATAACTCTTGTGCCGCAGGGTTTAGAGTTCCCCGAATTAGGGAGCTACTACAGTCGGGTTTCCCCGACTGCGACCCAATTTCTAAGTCCCCTGTGTCTGCCATTCCACCACCTAGGCGTGAAGTGACAAGGAAGTATAGCCCCCGGCAGTTGAGGAAGTCAAGTGCCGAACCGGCCCAGGGCGAAGCGGGAGAAGTATGGCGGCGTGATGCCCTCCGTCACGGCCTCCCCGGCGATCTTGCCGAGCAGGACGGTGAACTTGAAGCCGTGCCCGGAGCAGCCGCTGACGAGCCAGACATGAGGCATATTCGGGACGGCGTCTATCAAGAAATCTTCGTCGGGCGTGTTCGTGTAAAGGCAGGTCTCGGCGTGTGTGACCTGCCGGGTCAGACCGTCGAAGCGGGCGGCGGCGTAGCCGGCCATCTGGGACGCATACGAGTCGTCCGACGGGCGGCGCGGCGCGTCCGGGTCTACGATCTCGCCCAGGTGGTGCGAGGCCAATTTGACGCCCTCAATGTGGCCGTCGGACGGGAAGCCGTAGGCGTTGGCGTCCGCATCAATCCAGACGGGCAGCCGGTCGGGCTGGAAGTTCCGCGCCGCCCCGCCCTCCGGCCTCAGATAGACGATCTGCTGGCGGGTGACGACAAGGGGCAGGCGCAGGGCGGCCAGCAATCGGCCCATCCAGGGTCCCGCCGTGACGAGGACGCGGTCGCAGACATGCTCCTCCCCCGCCTCGGTCGTGACGACGGCTTTGTCCCCCCGCTGCGCGACTTCCCGCACGGGAGTACGCTCCCGCACGTCCGCCCCCAGCGCGCGGGCCAGGCGGACGTTCGCCCGGACGCAGGCCGTCGCCCGAAGATACCCCATGTCCGGCTGATACAGCGCGGCTTCCGTGTCCGCCAGCCGCAGGGCCGGGAAGCGGCGCCGGGTCTCGGCGGCATCCAGCATCTCGTAAGGCATACGGTTCCCGTTGAGCGCCGCCCGCGCCGACGCCATCACGGGACTGCCCTTGTCCCCGAAGAAGACACCGCCCGTGCGCGCCAGCAGTTCCTCCCCGGCGTCCTCCTGCAACTCCCGCCACAGCGGGTACGCCTCCCCCATCATCTGCGTGTAGACCTCATCGGCGTAGGTGTACCGGATGATGCGCGACTGGCCGTGCGAGCTGCCCCAGGCGTGCCCGATGGCGAACTGCTCGAAGGCGACGACGCTGTGCCCCGCCCCCGCCAGGAACCGCGCCGCCGCGCTGCCTGTCCCGCCCACGCCGACTATGGCGACTTTCATTGACCACTCCTGCTCTCCTCACGGCGGCATCGTTTACCACGCATTGAAATGCGAGGCTGAAAAAAGCCCCGCGTCCAGGGGACGCAAGACTAAAGAGGAGCAGCCCTCTCAGGGCAATTGTATATGGCGGCCCCGGCACTGAAAGTGCCGGTCTACTCTGGAATGAAAGTGCCTCCGGCACTCAGGAACAGCCCGGAGGGGCACAATTCCCCGGAGGGGCACAATTCATTGCGCCCTTCTTGTCCTCTGTCCCTTGTCCTCAGTCGCGAAGCGACTTTCACGCAGGGTAGACCGGCACTTTCAGTGCCGGGGCCGCCATATGCAATTGCCCTGGCAGCCCTCTCTGTTCCCCTGCGTCCTCTGTGGGTAGGTGATGCTGTCGTACTGCCCTTTGCCTTCTGGCAGCCCTCTCTGTTCCCCTGCGTCCCCTGGATGCTGGGCACTTCCTAGCCTCGCATTTCAATGCGTGGCACAGGTGCCTGGAACGGTGTGCGGCGCATCAGGTCGGGATGCCTTGCTCCAGACGGGTCAGGACGCGCAGGACGCGCTCGGCCTCGCCACGCGCTATTAGCTCGCGCGGGCTGCCGTCAAGCAGCGGCTGGGACGTTTCCAGCCACCGCCGCGCTTCCGCCGGGGGGAAGAGTGCTTCCAGTTTGCGCTGAAGCTGCACCTCCACTGCCAGATTCGAGGCAGGCCGTGCCGAAGAAAGTGCCGTCAAGTTTTCCATACAGGCAGTATAGCATACGCAGGCAGGAAACGGGGGCGGCGAGGGGGAACAAGGGGCCATGCCGACACGCACTCCCGCCAAGCCGCGCACCCTGCTGTCCTGGAGCAGCGGCAAGGACGCCGCCTGGGCGCTGCACACGCTGCGCCGGGGCGGCGAGGTCGAGGTCGCCGGGCTGCTGACGACGCTGAACGCGGCGTTCGACCGGGTCGCCATGCACGCCGTCCGGCGGGCGCTTTTGGAGGCGCAGGCCGAGGCGGCCGGCCTGCCGCTGCGCGCCGTGCCGCTGCCGTGGCCGTGTTCCAACGCCGAATACGAGGCGGCAATGGCTGGGGCGCTGGCGGAGGCGCGGAAGGAATGGGGTGTGACGCACATCGCCTTCGGGGACTTGTTCTTGGAGGAAGTCCGCACCTACCGTGAGCGTCAATTGACGGGGACGGGGCTGACGCCGCTGTTCCCGCTGTGGGGGAAGCCGACCCGCGCGCTGGCGCAGGAGATGATCGAGGGCAGGCTAAGGGCGCGGCTAACCTGCGTGGACCCGGCCCGTCTGCCCACGTCATGGGCGGGCCGTGCCTTCGACGCCGCCCTGCTCCACAACCTGCCGCCGGGCGTGGACCCGTGCGGCGAGGCGGGCGAGTTCCACACGTTCGCCCATGCCGGGCCGATGTTCGCGCGTCCGATTCCCGTGACCGTGGGCGAGGTCGTCACCCGAGACGGCTTCGTCTTTGCCGACCTGCTGCCACAAGGAGACCACACCGATGCTGACCCGACGTGACGCCATCAAGACCGCGTTATTCTCGACCGCCGCCTTTGCCGCCGCCCTGCACCCTGTCTGGGGGCAAACGCCGCCCACCGCGCCCGTTCCCACAGGGCCGTTCACGCTGCCGCCGCTGCCCTATGCGTTCGACGCGCTGGAGCCGTACATTGACGCCCAGACGATGCAGATTCACCACGACAAGCACCACGCGACGTATGTGAACCCGAGTCTTGGGTTGACTATGCAGGCAAGTAGCCCGCCTGACACAGATTGAAGTGCAGCATCTTGAGCTTGAGCGTACTCCACAGGCCCTGCCAAGAGCGCGACAGGTTGCGATCAATGAAGCG
>JAABUJ010000443.1_pt1 | contig 82423 bp, 85 predicted proteins | sample 5559131 | NCBI WGS metagenome assembly JAABUJ01 (sample SAMN10711875, study PRJNA513366) | rock metagenome | isolation source: Antarctica rocks | place: Antarctica: Victoria Land, Mt New Zealand nord | collected 2016-01-07 | reverse complement strand
AAGTACATCGAGACGGTGTTCAGCCAGATCGCTTCGGCACTGGGGCGCACGGTTCATGCCGTCACGCCGCGCGGCTTCGAGTTAAAGGTCTTCCTGACCGTACTGGCCTTCACCATCACGGCAGGACGCTAGAAACACAACTTAGGTTATCTATAGTCTGCTGTGGTGCTTAGGCGGCCTGGGCTTGTTGCTGGCGGGCTGGATTCACAACCGCCCGCGTTCTGCCTCCCAGCAGCAAAAGCAGGGACAGATTCCGAAGCAGGGGCATTAGGAGATCATGCCATGCAGGTTCATAACATTGGTCTTCTTGCCTTCGGCATTTTCACCGTGGGCGGAGGCATACTGATGCTGGGCTTCAGCTTGCATACTCTGCTGAAGACAGGGCGGCTAAAAGACTATCAAGACAAGAAGGCACTTTTGTCTGCGTTCGTGTTCATCGCTTACGGCATCTGGCACACGAGCCGCGCCTTCGATATGCCGCATCACGAGTCTCACCGGACTTTCATCATCAGTCAGGTTTTTCTGCCACTCGTTGTTGTCGCGTTAACACTCACGTACCTGTTGAAGCGGACACAGAAGAAGGCGGCGGCTACTGAACAGGACCACGGCGCGGGTTCGCCCGGTTCCGGGTATCATTCTCCGCAATGAATACCTACGACACCATCAACGCGCACGACTGGGAGACGGTCGCGCCGCATTTTGACGCGCTGGCGGGCGAAGACCTCACGGCGCAGGACGTGGCGGGCTGGCTGGGGCGGTGGAGCGACCTGGAAAAAGTGCTGGGCGAGGCGGGGGCGAAGGCTTCGCGCGCCAAGTCCGAGGACACGGCGGACCAGGCCGCTCAGGCGGCGTACCTGCACTACGTCCAGCAGATCATCCCCCGCTGGACCGTGGCCGCCCAGGCGCTCAAGACCAAGCTGCTGGCCGTGCCGGGCTACGAACCACAACCTGAGCACGCGCAGTTCCTGCGCCGCCTGCGCTCCGACGCGGACCTATTTAGGGCCGAGAACGTGCCCCTTCAGGCGCAACTCCAGACGCTGGGCAACGAGTACGACACGCTGACCGGGCCGATGACGGTGACGCTGGGCGGCGAGGAGGTGACGCTTCCCCGCGCCGAGCAGGCGCTTTTGGACCCGGACCGGGGCGCGCGCGAGCGGGCGTGGCGGGCCGTGCAGGAGCGCTGGCTCCAGGACCGGGAGCCATTAGACGACTTATATTTACAGATGCTGCCTCTGCGGCGTCAGCTCGCCGAGAACGCCGATGTGCCCGACTATCGCGCCTATATGTGGCGCGCGCTGAAGCGGTTCGACTACACCCCCGCCGACAGCCAGGCGTTCCATGAGGCCATCGAGACCGAAGTGGTCCCGCTGGCCCGGAAGATGCTGGACGCACGCCGCGCGGCCCTGGGCGTCGAAACCCTGCGCCCGTGGGACCTCTCGGTAGACCCGCACGGGCGGACGCCGCTGCGGCCCTTTGCCGATGTGGCCGAGCTGGAAGAAGTGACGAGCCGCATCTTCGCCCGCGTGGACCCCGCCCTGGGCGCGGACTTCGACAAGATGCGGGGCGGGTTTTTGGACCTCGATTCGCGCAAGGGCAAGGCACCGGGCGGCTACTGCTCGTTCTTCCCCCAGACCGGCCTGCCGTACATCTTCATGAACGCGGTCGGGACCGAGGGCGACGTGCGGACGCTGCTGCACGAGGGCGGCCACGCCTTCCACGGGCTGGCGTCGAGCGCGACCCAGCCCTTGCTGTGGAACCGGGGTGCCCCGATGGAGTTCAACGAGGTGGCGTCGATGGCGATGGAGCTGCTGGCCCTGCCCTACGTCGGCAAAGAAGAAGGCGGCTTTTACGCGCCCGATGAGGCGGCCCGCGCCCGGCAGGAGCAGATGGAGCGCATCGTGCTGTTCCTGCCCTACATGGCCGTGGTGGACGGCTTCCAGCACTGGGTCTACGCCCACGCGCCCGCCGGTGTCACCGCCCGCGACATGGACGCCCACTGGGACGAGTTATGGGCGCGCTTCATGGGCGGGGTGGACTGGTCGGGCCTGGACGACGAACGGGCCTCGGGCTGGCACCGCAAGCTGCACATCTACCAGGTGCCGTTCTACTACGTCGAGTACGGCCTGGCCCAGCTTGGCGCGGTCCAGGTCTGGCGCAACGCCCTGTCCGACCAGGCCGATGCCGTGCGCCGCTACCGGGGCGCGCTGGCCCTGGGCAACACCCGCCCCCTGCCCGACCTGTACGCCGCCGCCGGCGCGCGCCTGGCCTTCGACCGCAAGACGGTGGGCGAGCTGATGCGGCTGGTGGAGCAGCACGCGGGGTAACGCGCGGAGGCGCAGGCTCCAAATGGTTTTCAACCGCTCGTGCAAATCCCCCACTCTAAACGCCCGCCCGGCGCGTATTTCGGCTATAATAGCCGCATGAATGCTCCGTCCCCGCGCAACTCGTTCCCCCGTAGCCCGGCCCGCTTCGCCGCGCTCACCCTCGCCCTGACCGCAGGGCTTGCGGGGTGGAGCCTGACGCACGGCCAGCAGAAAAGCGCGGCGGGCAGGAACGTCGCCCTGCCCGATAGGCCGGACGGCGGCGGGACGGGGACGCGGCTGCCGAACGGCTGGCACATCACGCCCGCGGGCAAGGCCATCCGGCTGCCCGGTGACCTGCCGCTGAAGATGGTGTTCAGCCCCGGCGGCAAGTACCTGCTGGTCAACACGGGCGGCTGGCATGACCACGGCGTCAGCGTCATCGATGCGGCGACCAACACTCTAGCGCAGAGCGTGGACGTGGACAAGGACTGGGCCGGGCTATGCCTAGACCCGTCGGGCCACACGGTCTTTGTCGCGGCGGGCCAGGGCGACACGCCGTTTTATTTGGCTCAGGCGGTCAAAGACGGCCAGCCGGCCCGGCGGATCGCGTCGCTCCAGCAAACGGTGTTGCGGCTCGGCTTCGCGGGCGGGCGGCTGACTCTCCAGCCCCCGCTTTCGGTCCCGGCCCTAGACGGCAAGGAGCGGTGGACGGCGGGCCTGGCGGCGGGGCGTGACGGGGCGCTGTACGTGGCCGAGGTCGAGGGGGATGTCGTCTACAAGCTCACCGGCTCGCCTGCCACGGTCGCCGCCACGGCCCACGTCGGCTATCACCCCTACGCGGTCGTGCCGTCGCCCGACGGCAAGACGCTGGCCGTGTCCAACTGGGGCGGCGAATCCGTCAGCTTCTTAGACACGGACACGCTGCGCGAGAGCGTCCGCGTGACGGTCGGCAGCCACCCGAACGAGATGGTGTGGGGCCGGGACGGGCGGCTGTTCGTCGCCAATTCCGCGAGCAACAGCGTCAGCGTCGTCTCCCACGGGTCCGTCGTCGAGACGATCAAGACGTCGCTCGACCCGCACGACCCCATCGGCTCCACGCCGGACGCGCTGGCCCTGTCGCCGGACGGGCGGACGCTGTACGTCGCCAACGCCGACAACAACGACGTGGCCGTCATCGACGTGTCCCGCCGCGAGTCGCGCGTACTCGGCTTCATCCCGACCGGCTGGTATCCCACGGCTCTTGCGATGGCCCCCGACGGCAGGACGCTCTACGTCGGCACGGGCAAGGGGCTGGGGTTCCGGGGCAACCCGGCGGCGACCACGCCCTACACGCGGACGCAGCCCGTGGACGGCCTCAAGTACGACTACATCGGCGGCGTCCTGAGCGGGGCCGTCTCCGCCGTGCCCGTGCCGAGCGCCGCCACGCTGGCCGCCTACACCCGCCAGGTGTATGACAACACGCCCGGTACGGGCAACGTGGTCTTTGAGGCGCGGAGCGCGAGGAGCGTATCTGCCCTGCGGCATATCAAGCACGTCGTCTACATCATCCGCGAGAACCGCACCTACGACCAGGTGTTCGGGGACATTGCGGCGGGCAACGGCGACCCGAATTTGACCGTCTTCGGGGCGCAGACGACACCCAACGCCCACGCGCTGGCCGCGCGCTCGGTCCTGCTGGATAATCTGTATTGCAACGGCGAGGTCTCGGAAGACGGCCACAAGTGGTGCGACGCCGCCTACGCCACCGACTTCATCGAGAAGGCCTGGCCCAACAGCTACAGCGAGCGGGGCGAACCCGATTCGGACGACCGGCTGACCGACTCGCCCGCAGGTTCGCTGTGGGACAACTGCCGCCGCCACGGGCTGACCTACCGCTCCTACGGCGAAGCCGTGGACTTCAAGGCCACGCCCAACGCCCCGCCGGTCTTCACCGGAGACAAGGGCCTGGCCGGCCACGTCAACGCCGCCTGGTCGCAGCTCCCCTTCGGCACGGGCCGGGACACGGCCCGCGCCCAACTCTTTTTGGGGGAGATGCACGACGGCGAGAAGACCGGCCAGTGGCCGCAGTTCATGGTCATGTCGCTTGGCGAGGACCACACCAGCGGGCTGAAAGCGGGCGCGTTCACGCCGGTCGCCGCCGTGGCCTCGAACGACCAGGCGCTGGGCCAGATCGTTGAGGGCGTGTCCCATTCGCGCTTCTGGGACAGCACGGCCATCTTCGTGATCGAGGACGACGCCCAGGACGGCCCGGACCACGTCGACGCCCACCGGACGGTCGGGCTGGTGCTCTCGCCCTACGTCAAGCGCCGGTCCGTGGACAGCACCCAGTACACGACCGCCTCGTTCGTCCGCACCATCGAGCTGATTTTGGGCCTGCCGCCGATGACCCAGTTCGACCGCGCGGCGACGCCGCTCTTGGGCTGTTTCACCGACCGCCCGGATTTGACCGCCTACACGAACATCGGCCCGCGCGTCGATCTCGAAGCCAAGAACCCCGGCAAAGGGCCGGGCGCGACCGCCTCGGCCCGCCTGGACTTCTCCGGGCCGGACCGGGCCGACCCGGACGCCCTCAACGCCATCCTGTGGCACGCCCTCAAACCCGGCGTCCCCCTGCCCGCCCCGGTCCGCAGCGCCCGCCGCTAGCGTCACCCTGCCGCCGGGAGCGGGAGGGTGAAGCGGAACGTGCTGCCCTCGCCGGGCGCACTTTCGACTTCGATGTGACCGCCGTGCGCCTCGACGGCCAGCTTGCAGAAGGTCAGGCCCAGGCCCGTGCTCATCGTGCGCCCGCCCCGGCGCGAGGCCACCTGGCCGAACTTCTCGAAGATGCGCCCGAAGGCCTCGGGGGGGATGCCCTCGCCCGTGTCGCTGACGGAGAACACCACCGACCGACTCCCCTCCCCGTGATACGCCTCCACCGTCACCGCCCCGCCCCCAGGCGTGAACTTGATGGCGTTCCCCAGCAGGTTCACCAGCGTCCGGCGCAGCTTGTTCTCGTCGCCCCTGAGCGGCGGCAGGGCGGGGCCGACCCGCCGCACCAGTGTCAGCCGCTCGCTCTCGGCCAGCGAGGCGACCTGGCCCAGCGCGGCGTCCACGAGGCCCGCCACGGACAGCGCGGCGTAGTCCAGCGCCATCGTGCCCGACTCGAGCTTCTCCACGTCCAGCAGATCGTTGATCATGCCCAGCAGCGTCTCGCCGCCGACCACGGCGATGCCTATCATCTCCCGCTGGCCTTCGTTCAGGTCCCCGACCACCTCCAGCGTCTGCATCCCCGCGATCACCGACGTCAGCGGCGTCCGCAGGTCGTGGATGATCATGTGGGTCAGGTCGTCGCGCAGCTTTTCGAGTTCCTGTAGCCGCCGGTAGCTTTCCTGGAGTTCCGCGGTGAAGCGCCGCTCCAGATCGTGGACGCGCCGCCGCTCGGTCACATCCTCCAGGGCCAGCACCAGCAGGTCGGTATGATTGCCTGCCCGCAGCTCGCGGGCGTTCAGCAGCATGACCTTACGACCGATAGAGGGGAAGTCGTGTTCTATCTCGTAGTCACTGAACACGGAACTCTGCGGCACGATGTCTTCGAGCAGTGTCCGCAGGGCCGGGATGTCCCACTGGCCGTTGCCCAGCTCATAGATCAGCCGGCCCTCGGTCTCGTCGGAGGAAACGTGGAACATTTGGTAAAACGCCCGGTTGGCGCTGCGGACGCGCAGCGTCGGGTCCAGCATCAAGAGCGGCTCGCGCACCGTGTCCACGATGTTCTGCGCGTAGGTCTCGATGTCGGCCAGCAGGCGCTCGGCCCGCCGCCGCTCGGTCACGTCCTCTAAAGCCAGCACCAAGAGTCCCGTGTGATTGCCCGCGCGCAGCTCGCGGGCGTTGAGCAGCATCACGCGCCGCCCGATGCTGGGGAAATCGTGTTCCAACTCGTAATCGTTGAAGACCGACTTTTGCGGGATGATGTCTTCCAGCAGCGTCCGCAGGGCCGGGATGTCCCACTGCCCGTTCCCTAGCTCGTAAATGAGGCAGTCTTCAGTCTCTTCCGGGGAAACGTGGAACATTTGGTAAAACGCCCGGTTGGCACTGCGGACGCGCAAGGTTGGGTCCAGCATCAACAAGGGTTCGCGCACCGTGTCCACGATGTTCTGCGCGTAAGTCTCGATGTCGGCGAGCAGCCGCTCGGCCCGCCGCCGCTCGGTCACATCCTCTAAAGCCAGCACCAAGAGTCCCGTGTGATTGCCCGCGCGCAGCTCGCGGGCGTTGAGCAGCATCACGCGCCGCCCGATGCTGGGGAAATCGTGTTCCAACTCGTAATCGTTGAAGACCGACTTTTGCGGGATGATGTCTTCCAGCAGCGTCCGCAGGGCCGGGATGTCCCACTGCCCGTTCCCTAGCTCGTAAATGAGGCAGTCTTCAGTCTCTTCCGGGGAAACGTGGAACATTTGGTAAAACGCCCGGTTGGCGCTGCGGACGCGCAGCGTCGGGTCCAGCATCAAGAGCGGCTCGCGTACCGTGTCCACGATGTTCTGCGCGTAAGTCTCGATCTCCGCCAGCAGGCGTTCGGCGCGGCGGCGCTCCGTCACGTCCTCCATCGCCAATACTAAAAACTCGGTGTGGTCACCCGGACGCAGTTCGCGGGCGTTGAGCAGCATGACCTTGCGCCCGATGGTGGGGAAGTCGTGTTCCAGCTCGTAGTCGTTGAAGACCAGGCTCTGGGGGATGATCTCTTCGAGCAGCGTCCGCAGGGCCGGGATGTCCCACTGCCCGTTGCCCAGCTCGTAGATCAGCCGGTCCTCGGTCTCCTCGGGCGAGACGTGGAAGGCCTGATAGAAAGCCCGGTTGGCGCTCCGCACACGCAGGGCGGCGTCGAGGATCAGCAGCGGCTCGCGCACCGTGTCCACGATGTTCTGGGCGAAGCTTTGGATGTCGTCAACCAGTGGTTTCCGCTGTCTCATAAACCCTCATCGCGCCCACGCGCCGCCGCTCAGGGCAGTCTACCTTATTCAGCAAACTTTCCGATAAAGCGTGAACCTTCCTGTCATTAGTGTCTGATTTCGCGGCCCGCAGGGCAATCCCGTAACAATGCCGGAAAGCGCGGCGCGCCCTGTTGCGGCCCGGCCCCGCGCCGATAATCGCGGCATGGCTACCCCGACACCGACCACCAAAGCGACCCCCAAATCCGCCGCCGTGCCGCCGGACGAGACCGTGCGGCAGATCCCGCTGGACCAGATTGTCACCAACAAAGACCAGCCGCGTAAGTCGTTCTACCAGGACACGCTGGACGAGCTGGCCGCCTCGATCAAGGAGCGCGGTGTGCTGGAACCCATCGTCGTGCGCCCGTTCGAGGGTAAGTTCCAGATCGTCATGGGCGAGCGCCGCTTCCGGGCCTCGGGGCTGGCCGGCAAGGCCACCATCCCGGCCCTGGTCAAAGAGATGAGCGACGAGGACGCCCACGCCGACGCCCTTTTGGAAAACTTCCAGCGCGAGGACATGAACCCGGTCGAGAAGGCGCGGGCGATCCAGGGGCTGCTGACGTTCATGTCGTGGGAGAAGTGCGGCAAGACGCTGGGGGTGTCGGAAACGACCCTGCGCCGCTCGCTGGAGCTGTTGGAGCTGCCACCGTTCGTGCAGATCGAGCTGACCCTGCGCGACCCGCAGCCGGGACAGATTCTCTTGACCGAAGGCCACTGCCGCGCCCTGGGCGCGCTGGCCCACGACCCCGCCTCGCAGAAGCGCATGGTGGACAAGATCAAGATCGAGAAGCTGAACGTCGGGGACTCGGAGAAGATCATGGGGGCCATCGTCAAGCACCCCGAGAAGCGCGAGGCCTTCCTGCGCGTCCCGCTGGCGATCACCGAGCAGCTCCTGAAGACATTGGGGGCGCGGGCCGAAAAGGCCAAGCCGTACCGCCCGCAGACCGCCGAGCAGCACATGAAGGCCATCGACAAGGTCGGCCAGCAGCTCGGCGAGCTTCTGGACGAGCGCGTCATCGAATATCTGTCCGCCGTGCAGATGAACCAGATGCTGGCGACCTGCGCGGAGCTGGGACGCGGCCTGGACGAGTTCAACCGCAAGATAAGACTGGCCCTGAAGTCCAAAGAATACGGCTTCCAGGAGACCTACATCCACTGCCCCCTGTGCGGGCGCGTGGAGCTGGTGGGCAGCCTGCGCTGCTCGGTCTGCTGGACGATCCTGCGCCGCTGCTACGACTGCGGCAACTACGACCGGACCCAGGAGAAGTGCGCCGTCAACGGCGGCCGCGTCTACGTCGCCGAGGCCGAAAGCCCCAAAGAATACTCCAAAAGCTACAAGTGCCCCGACTACAAACCTAAATACGACGCCCAGGCCGTGAAAACATTGAAGATGGCGGCATGAGTGCCGACCTCTGGCCGGCGACCGACACGAAAAACGCGCCCCTGCCTGGGGGCGCGTTTTTGCTTTCGGAGCGCGGCTGCTCGACGGAAGGCCGGAGGTTCACTCAATTCCTGCTGGCCGTCACCTGACCGCCATTGTCGGTATCCCGTTCGGCGGCCTTGTCGGCATCCATCAGAGTCTCGTAGTCCAGGTTTTTTCCCACTCGCACCGTCGAGCCATGCGGATCGGTCATGGTGAAATCCACCTCATCGGCTAGCCCCTCCAGCAGGAACAGCCCGTAGCCGCCCGCTCGGCCCTTTTACCGTCGGGGCGCGATGTGCCGACAGGGGGCATATCCCTCCGGACAAATCCTTGCCCTGTGTCCGTCACGGTGATGTGTCTTGTCGAGGGCCGAGGCGGAACGGCTGGCTTTGGGTACACTGGGGGCATGTTAGTGCGCCCGCTGTTGACGGTCTTGCTCCTGCTCCTCGCGCTGCCCGTGTGCGCGTCCGCAGCCTCCCCGCCCCCACCGGCCGCCTTGCAAATCGAGCTGGGGGAGCGGCGGTTCTTTGCGCTCGGCGTGGCGCTGGCGCGGGGCGCGTTCGCCTACGCGGAGCTGGCGAAGGGGGCGAAGGTCGTGGCGAAGACGCGCAGCAAGCTCGCGCAGGTGGGGCAGCTCGGGCACCTGGAGCCGACCGCCCGGCGCAACCGGCTGGCCGCCCGCGACGGGCTGGCGGAGGCCGAAGAACTGATGCGGGCGCTGCACGCGCCGCCCGACGCCCTGGCCCCGGTCAGCCGCGCCCATACGCGGCTCATCGGCGACCTGCCGCTGACGTCCGACGCGAAGCCGCTGGCGTTCTTCAACGGCGGCGCGGCCCGGACGCTGTCGTCGCTGGGCGAGTTCGACGCGCTCTCGTCGCTGCCCGAGGACCCGGCCCTGCGCCGCTGGCTGGACGGGGCGGGTGTGCCTCGGGGGTTGGCGGTCTGGTACGGCGAGGGGGAGATCGCGGGCCTGGCGCAGATCGCCGCCGCCCAGCAGATGCCGGACTTGCTGCCGCCCGCCGAGCAGCTTGCGACGGACCTGCGCGGCCTGCGGGACTGGCTCGCGCTGCGCCTGCCGGACGAGTCCTCGCCGGAGCAGGCGGCGCTCCAAGGTGCGCTCGAAACCTTCCTGGCCGACGCGGCGCGCGGGGCCAGGCTCGGCGTCAGGTCGCACCGGCCATTGACCTCGGCGCAGCTCCAGGCGCTCGGCGACATCAGCCGCCGGCTCCAAGAGCAGGTGCTCGGGCCGGGCATGGACGCTCCGAAGACCGCTTCGCGCCCCTGAAACCCTTTTCATCCCCTGGTTGTTTCTGAAACAATCTCCATACACGTATCTCGTTTGCCGCGTTGAAACACCTAAGAGCTTCGTCACCGCGTGTTTATGACGTTCCAGTCGCATACGCGACGACGTTTCAGAAAAATAATTTGTTGTTTCTGAAACTAACGCTTGACAAATGGGTGGGCGCGTGTTACAATGGGACCATGAACAGCATCCGGGAGGTCGCAAAGCAGGCCGGCGTTTCTGCGGCAACCGTCTCGCGGGCCTTCAACACGCCTGAGCTGATCAGCGAGACGACCCACAAGCGCGTGCTGGAAGCCGCCGACCGGCTCGACTACCGGCCGCTGCGGGCGCGGGTCCGCAAGGCCGGCCCCGCCGCCCAGGCCGCCGCACCCGCCGAGACGTTCATCGGCTTCCAGTTCTTTTCCGCCTCGCCGGGCGACCTGCTCCAGGCCAACGCCTTCTACGCCCCCATCCTGGCCGGCGCACAGGCCGAAGCGTCCGCCCTCGGGATGCACCTGCTGGTACACACCACCGACCGGCACCAACTGGCGCACGAACTGCCGCGCATGATCCGCGACCAGACGGTCGGGGGGATGCTGCTGGTGGGAACGGCGGACCCCCACCTGCTGTCGCAGTTTTTGGAGCGGGTCCCGCAGATCGTCCTGGTGGACCAGCCCGACCCCTCCGGGCGGCACGACTCCCTGACCACGGACGGGCTGGGCGGGGTGCTGGCGGCGACCAACTATCTGTTCGCACTGGGCCACCGCCGGATCGGCTTCCTGCGGGACAACCCCGACGTGCCCACCTTCCAGGACCGCCTGCGCGGCTTCGTCTGCGCGCACTTCGAGGCTGGGATCGCGCTTGACCCGCGCCTACTCGTGACGACGCGGGGCGAAGGGGAAGTCCCCGCGGCCCTGCACCTCCTGCTGACCGCGGCGGACCGACCGACGGCGATTGTCGCGGCCAACGACACGCTGGCCTACGCCGTCATGCAGGCCTGCCGCCGACTGGGCCTGCGCGTCCCCGAGGACGTCAGCCTGATCGGGTTCGACGACATCGAGTTCAGCGCGCAGGCTTGGCCGCCGCTCACGACCGTGCGCGTCCAGAAGGAGCAGATCGGCAGGCTGGCCGTCAGCCGCCTCCAGGCGAGGCTCCAATCTGCCGCCGCGTCGCCGGACGAGATGCCGCCCGTCTCGATCGCCGTCCCCGTGTCCCTCATCAAGCGGCAATCGTGCCGTCCGCCGTCCTAGTCCGCCCCGAAAAGAAAGTAGAGGAAACGCAATGCAACGGAAGCAAGGCTTCACCCTGATCGAGCTGCTCGTCGTCATCGCCATTATCGCGATTCTGGCGGCCATTCTGTTCCCCGTGTTCCAGAAGGTCCGCGAGAACGCCCGCCGCACCGCATGCCTGTCCAACATGAAACAGCTCGGCCTGGCCGTCACGCAGTACGAACAGGACGCCGATGAGAAAAGCCCGAATGGATGGGACGCTTACGGGCGGGCCAGTGGATGGGCCTGGCAGGTCTATCCATTCGTCAAGAGCGTCGGCGCTTTCCAATGCCCGGATGACGGCGCGGTGGGGCCGCAGGCCACCTCCTACGGCATGAATCGCAACCTGGGAGGCCTCCAGGCGAAGCCGCCTGGGACTAAGGGCGGCTCATCGGGTCTATCGATTTCTGAGTACAACTCCCCCGCCAAGACCGTCCTGTTCTTCGAGGTCGCCAACAGCAACAAGTACTGGAACCTCACGCTCAACGACCCCGCCAACGGCCTGGCGGACAACAACATAAACGACAACGGAAAGTCACCCAGCGGCGACGGCATCGGGGAAGGCTTCGACCCCTGCGGGGCAGGCTGTAGCGACGGCAGCAAATCGACAATGGGCGACGGCGGGCTGAAGTACGCCACCGGGTATATGCAGAACAGCGACCACAACGGCCAGTTCACCGCAACGACGGGCCGCCACTCGGACGGATCAAACTTCCTGCTCGCCGACAACCACGCCAAATTCCTGCGTGGCACGGCCATATCGGCGGGCGGCGCGAATGCCACGCAGGCTAGCTGCACCGGCGGTGCCGCCTATGGGGACCAGTTCTCGAAGACGGTCGCGGCTTCGACCGACTGCCCGGACGCCAGCGTCGCGGCGACCTTCAGCTTCCGTTAACCCGCCTGACACCCCGCCCGGCAGACATCCCTTACTCTGCCGGGCGTGTTGTCGCAAGCAGCCCATGAACCGCACACTCCCCTTCTTCCTGCTCGTGCCGCTGGCGCTCATTTCTTGCGCGAGGCCGCAGACGTCCCAGGTGCAGATGCCCCCGTCGCTACCCGTCGCCGCCACCCCTGCCGGGACTGTCAGCGCGCCTCCCGCCGTGCCGGCGGGTGCGCTCCGCCTCGAAGCCGAGGACGCCGCGCTGACCGGGAACGCCGTCCAGACCAGGCGGGCCGGCTTCTCCGGCAGGGGCTACGTCGGCGGCTTCGCACAGGACGGCGCGAAGATCGTCTGGACGGTCCTCCATGCCCGCGCGGGGCTGTACCAGGTGGAGCTCCGCTACAGCGCGCCGTTCGGGCCGAAGGGGTACGACCTAGTGGTCAACGGCCTGAAGCTTTCCGGCACGTTCCCCGGCACCGGCGAGGCGTTCGCCACGCAGGCGGCAGGGAGAGTGGAACTCAAAGGCGGCGCGAACACCGTCGAGATCGACCGGGGATGGGGGTATTACGACATAGACGCACTGGACCTTGTCCCGGACAACGCCGCGCAGCCTCTGGCCGCCGTGCCGGAAACGCTGGCGGACCCGCAGGCGACGCCCGCCGCGCGCGCCCTGATGCACCGGCTGGTATCTTTGTACGGCACGAAGACTCTGTCGGGCCAGTATGAAGCAAAAGACTCGGCCTACGTGCGGAGCGTCACCGGCAAAACGCCCGCGCTCTACGGCGGCGACCTGATGGACTATTCGCCCTCGCGCGTGGCCCACGGCTCGAAGCCGGACGGCACGACCGAGGCGATCATCGCCGAGGCGAGGGCGGGCCGCATCATCACCCTGTCCTGGCACTGGAACGCCCCGACGGGGCTGGTCAACGCCCTGATCACGGACAAAGCCGGCAAGACCGTGGACGCCCGCTGGTACAAGGGCTTCTACACCTACGGCACAACGTTCGACGTCCAAAAGGCCCTGGACAACCCCGGCTCCCCCGAATACGCCCTGCTGCTGCGGGACATCGACGCCATCGCCGTCCAGCTCCAGAAGCTCTCCGATGCCGGCGTCCCCGTGCTGTGGCGTCCGCTGCACGAGGCCGAAGGCGGCTGGTTCTGGTGGGGGGCGAAGGGGCCGGACTCCTTCAAGAAGCTCTGGCGTCTGATGTTCGACCGCCTGACGAACGCCCATCACCTGCACAATCTCATCTGGGTAGACTGTTCGGGGACGGACCCTGCCTGGTATCCGGGCGACGACGTCGTAGACGTCGTCGGCATCGACAAGTACCCCTCGGACGTCGGCGACCCACTCAGCGGCACCTGGGAGACCCTGAAAGCGCGTCACGACGGCAAAAAGCTGCTCGCCTTGACCGAGTTCGGCGGCGTCCCCGACGTGGAGAAGATGCGCCGCTACGGCGTCCGGTGGTCCTATTTCGTGTCCTGGACCGACGCGCTGGGGCCGCGCAAGATGTCCCCTGACGCCCTAAAGCGCATCTACGGCGGCGACGCGGTGGTCTCGGCGGAGACCAAGTAGGAAGGCGGAGACTCCACGATGACACACAAGCACCTGGCCTCTCTCACAATAGGAATGCTCTGTCTCGTGTGCGGCCTGGCCGCCGTGCGGGCCGCCGCGCCCACCCCCGCCGTCCCGCGCTTCGCGAGGTTCGAGGCGTCGTTCACGCTCGCGGGCCAGACCGGCAGCCCGTTCGACCCGGTCGCCAACGACGTCCGGGTGACGTTCTCGGGGCCGGGCGGGCGGGGCGTGACGGTGCCCGCGTTTTGGGACGGCGACCGATGGCGCGTCCGCTTCGCGCCGCCTCGACCCGGCGCTTACGCCCTGGCCGTGCGGCGCGGCGGGGTCTTGCTCAAGCCCGCCGACCTCGCCCCGGCCCGCTTCCGCTGTGTCCCCTCCGCCTCGCCCGGCTTCGTGCGGCGCGACCCGCAGGCGGTCCAGCGGTTCGTCTTCGACGACGGCCAGACGTACTACCCCCTGGGCATGAACGCGGCGTGGACAGGCGGGAACATGCCCGATTACGCCGCGCCCTTCGCGTCGATGCACGGGGCCGGGATGAACTGGGCGCGCGTCTGGATGACGTTCTGGGACGGCAAAGCCCTGGAATGGTCGCCGGACAAGTCCAAGAACCCGGCGCGGGGCGAGCTTCTCCTGGACGCCGCGCGCCGCTGGGACGCGATCTTCGACGCCGCCGCCCAAAACGGCGTCTACGTCCAGATGACCTTGCAGCACCACGGCCAGTACACCGAGAAGACCGACCCCAACTGGCGCGACAACCCGTTCAACGCGGCGAACGGTGGGTTTCTGGCCCGCCCCGACGACTTCTTCACCAACCCCGAGGCCCGGCGTCTGACGAAAGCAAAATACCGCTACATCGTCGCCCGCTGGGGCTACTCGACGCACCTGCTGGCCTGGGAGCTGTTCAACGAGGTGCAGAACATCGGGGAGGCGCAGGGGCACTTCGCGGACGTCGTCGCCTGGCACAAAGAGATGGCAGCGTACCTGCGCTCGCTGGACACGAATCATCATTTGGTCACGACGAGCGTGACCGTGCCCCAGGAGCCGCTGGCCGCCATCGGCCTGGACTACGACCAGCCGCACGAGTACACCCGCGATCTGGTCTCGTACTTCGCCGGGCTGGGCGGAGCCGACAAGCCGCTGTTTGTGGGGGAATGGGGGCCGGACGACGCCAAAACGGGCATGACGGAGCAGACCCTGCACGACGGCCTGTGGGCCAGCCTGATGGCCCCCACGGCGGGCGCGGGCCAGTTCTGGTACTGGAACGACGTCATCGCGCATTCGTGGTGGCCGCAGTTCGCGTCGGCCTCCAGCTTCCTGCGCGCCGAAAGTGTTACCAAGGGCCGGACGCTGTGGGCGCGGGTCCCCGTCCGCCTGCACACGGACGGCGCATTGGGCGAACTGTCTTTCGCCTCGACCGGCGGCTGGGGCAAGGCGACGCGCGACACGGTCACGGTTCCGCCGGACGGCCAAGCACCCGACCTGAGCGGCATCCCGTCGTTCATCCAGGGCGGCAACCACCGGGACATGATGCCCAAACCCCTCACGTTCGTGCTGGACTGTCCCCAGGTCTGCCGGTTCCGTGTGGACATCGGCACGGTCGCAAAGGCCGGCGCGCACCCGGTCCTGACCGTAGACGGGGTGCAGGCCGCCGCCATCGACTTCCCGGCCTCCGGCGCGGACCACGACGCGGGCCGGTCGCTCTCCGCTGAACTGACGGCGGGGCCGCACCGGGTTGCGCTGTCCAACGCGGGCACGGACTGGTTCGTTGCCACCCGCCTGACGGTCACGCGCTACGCGCCGCCGGTCGCCGTCCTCGCCAAAGGCGACGGCCGCCGGGTCGTCTTCTGGGCCTACAGCCGCGACCGCGCGGGCGCATCCCCCACCGCCGGGGCGACTCTGCTGCTGAACGGGCTTGCGCCCGGCGCATACACGGCCCACCTGTGGGACACATGGCAGGGCCGCGCGCTGCCCGCCGCCCCTGTGACGCGGCGGGGCAGCCGGTGGGAAGTAGCCCTGCCCGCCGCCGCCCTCGCCCGCGACGTGGCGGGGGTCGTTGAGGCGAAGTAGAAACGGACGAGGGAACACACGATGACCCAAAAATACGCAGCGCTGCTTCTCCTGCCCACCCTGTTTGGCTTTCTGTGCGCGACCCGCGCGGCGGCCCAGGCCGCGCCTCCGGCCGACGCCGCGGCCTACCGGCGGCTGGCGAGCGAGACCGAGGACAACCTGCAAAGGCAGGTCCTGGCGCAGTGGTTCCCGCGCGCCGTCGATCCCGCCGGGGGCTTCTTTCAGAACTACAACGAGGACTGGTCGCGCGGCGCGGGGAACGAGAAGTCCATCGTGTATCAAGCGCGCCTGACCTGGATCGCCGCCCAGGCCGCCTCGCGTTACCCCGCGTTGGCGGGCACTTACAGGGGCTACGCGCGGCACGGGCTGGATTTCCTGGCGGGCAGGATGTGGGACGCGAAGAGCGGCGGCTTTTTCTGGGGATTGGACGACGCGGGCGCACCGGAGCGCGGCGGCGAGAAGCACGTTTATGGGGTCTCGTTCGCCCTCTATGCCCTCTGCGGGGAATACGGCGCGACCCACGACGCCCGCGCGCTGGCGCTGGCCCAGCGCGCGTACCGCTGGCTGGACGCCCACGCGCACGACGCCGAGCACGGCGGCTATTACGAGGCCTTGACCGCGCGGGGCGACCCGATCCTCGCGCCCATGGACCCCGCCCAGCCGGGTGACGAGATCGGGACGCGCTACGGCATCAAGACGATGAACACCCACATCCACCTGCTGGAGTCGCTGACCGCGCTGTACGCGGTCTGGCCCGACGCCGGCCTGCGGACGCGCCTGGAGGAGGTCTTCGCCCTGGTGCGCGACCGGATCGCCGTCGAGCCGGTCGGCGCGCTGAACTACCAGTTCCTGCCGGACTGGCGGCCCCTGCCCGACCACGACTCGTTCGGGCACGATGTCGAAACCGCCTACCTGCTGACCGAGGCGTCCGCCGCCCTGGGCCGGCCCGACGACGCCCGGACGTGGGCGCTGGCCCGGCGCATCGTTGATCATGCGCTGGATTTCGGCTGGGACGGCACCCACGGCGGCTTCTACGATTCGGGGTCGGTGTTCGGCAAGCCGTATGCGACCGAGAAGATCTGGTGGGTGCAGGCGGAGGGTCTGAACGCGCTGCTGCTGATGCACGCGCGGTACGGGAAACAGACGCCGCGCTACTGGGCGGCGTTCAACCGGCAGTGGGCGTTCGTCCGGGACCACCAGACCGACCACGCCCACGGCGGCTGGCAGGCGACGGTCCAGGAAGATGGCACGTCCATTCCGGGCCGCGCCAAGAGCGACGGCTGGACGGAAGCCTATCATCAGGGACGCGCCCTGCTGAACGTCTCAGCGACCTTGAGGAAGCTGGCGGGGGATTAAGCCCCTACCCCCGCATGTCCATCCCGCTGTCCACCGTCAGCGTCACCCCGGTGATGAACGCCGCGAGGCCGCTCAGGAGGAAGCACATCGCCCCGGCGACATCCGCGGGCAGGCCGATCCGCCCCAGCGGGAAATCGGCGGCGAGGGCGGCCCGGTTCAGCGCGTCCAGACTCGGCGCGGCTATCTCGGTCTCGGCCCAGGCCGGAGCGATGCAGTTGACCCGGATTTGGTCGCCCGCAAGCTCCTTCGCCATCGAGCGCATGGACATGATCTGCGCGCCTTTCGACGCCGCATAGGCCGAATACTCCGCGCTGCCGCGCTGGCCCGCCGTGCTGGTTTAAACGACGACCGAGCCGCCTTGCCCACCCGCCCGCATCTGGCGCGCGGCGGCACGGACCGCCAGGAACGTCCCCCGGACGTTGACCGCCATGGTCTTGTCCCAGCCTTCCACCGTCATCTCCTTTAAGCGCCCCCCTCGAAGACCCCCGCCGAGACGACCATCCCGCGCAGCGGCCCGAGCCGCCCGACGGCCTCGTCCACCGCCCGGTCCAGCGCCCCGTCTTCGGCCACGTCCGCCTGCACGGCCCAGCCCCGCACGGCCGCCGCCGCGTCCGCGTTCTTCTGGTAGTTCACGCTGACGCACACCCCCGCGCGGGCCGCCATCTTGGCCGCCGCCGCCCCGATGCCCCAGCTGCCGCCGGCGACAAGGACGTGCTTGTCCGAAGGATTGATCATGTCCACTTCCCGCTTCATTCGTAGGTGTTCACCCGCGCTCGCCGGGTGTCAGGGCTTCTGGAGGAGCGATGCGGGGAGCACGAGCGGCGGGCCGCCGGGGCGGAAGCCGGGGACGCGGCGCAGGACTGCGCCGTCGAGCCGCACGGTCAGCCCCCGGCCCGCCTCCGGCTCGTTCCAGAGCACATCCACCCGATGCCCCCGGTAGGGCGCCCCGCGCAGGGCGAAGTGCGTCAAGCCCAGCGGCAAGGGGTCGATCACCAGCCCACCATCGTCCTGCGGCGTCAGGCCCGCCGCCTGGCGGATGATCGTGTCGATCCACCACGAATGCATGTAGTCCCTGAATCCGCTTTCCGGCTCCCCGGTCAGCGAGTTGTAGTGCTCGTAGAAGTCCGCCCGAGGCCGGAGCTGGAGGGCCGCGACGCGGCGGAACAATTCCGCCGCCTGCGGCAGAGCGGCCCGGTCCATCCGCTTGGCGGTCTCGGCGAAGCCTTCCAGGACGTGCGAGTTCGTCGCCGGCCAGGTCGGACCGGCCCAGTAGCGATGCACCGGGTCGAATTCGGGGTCGGACTGCGAGAGCGCGGGGACGGGGTAAGGCGTCCAGTACTCCTTCGGGTTCAGCAGATACCGCGAGATTTCGCTCAGGCTGGCCTTCGTCATCACGCCCGCGAACATGGGGTAGAAGATCGTCAGCGAGTTGTAGTCGGTCCGCTCGCCGGTCTCCGGGCTGCGGTCGCGGTAGCGCCCCAGGGCGGGGTCCCAGAGGACGGTGTTCAGGGCGTGCGCGGACCGGGCGGCGTAGGCGGCATAGTACGCCGCGTCCCTGGCGTTCCCCAGCACGCGGGCCATGTTCGCCACGGCCTTCAAGTTCAGGATGGCGTAGCAAGTGGCGTCGATGGCCTGATAGCGGGCCGGAACCGGCCCTTTCCAGCGACGGTGCAGGTCGTCCATGCCCGTTTCAAGCTGGTCATCGATGCGGAACAGCCCGCTGCGGTCCGGGTCGCGGTCTCTGATCCACCAGTCCATGTCCTTTTTCATGCCGGGGTAGACCTGCCGAATCAGGTCCGGGCGACCGTGGATTTGGTAGAACTTCCAGGCGGCCCAGGGCATCAGCGATTGACCAGTCCGGGAGGCGTGGGCTACCGGCACACGGTTCGTGGCGGGCGTGGCGTACCACGGGAAGCGCCCGTCGTCGTAGGCGACGACCGGCATGTTGGCGATCTGGCCGAAGCCTGCGGCGGGGTCCGTCTGCCAGTTGAGGTCGAAGGCCATGAACGGCGCGCTGTAGCAGCAGTACGTCTGGAAGGCCTCCCGGCCCTCCATGTCCACGGGGTAGCGGAAGTAGCCCAGGTCGCCGCCCGCCCGCGAGAACAGCAGCAGGAACCAGCGGAACGCATACAGCTCGCTCAGGCTCCGGTCGGAGCAGGTGAAGGCGGGCACCTGGGTCGCATAGAACGCCTGCCAGACCCGGCGGTTCTGGGCGGGCGGGTCGGGCTGGCGCAGCACGGCCTGGAGGTGCGCCGTCGCCCGCGCGGCGTCGCGGTCGAAGGCGCAGGCGAACACGGCGGACCGGGTCTGACCCGGCGGCACGACGAGGTCGTAATCCAGCGCATAGGCCCCCGGCGTGTCCGTGTCGGCACGCGTGGGTGCCAGGCGGCTGCCGATCACCAGGCTCAGGCCGTTCGGGAGCTTGCCGGGGAACACGTTCCGGTCCGTCAGGACGACGAAATCGCCGCTGCGCCGGGTGGCCTTGGCACCGCCCGGCCCGGCCCGGAAGTCCGCCGATTGGCGGCAGTCGCCGCGCACCGTGATCCGGTGCGTGACGGGCGCGGCCCCGAGGTTGGTGACGAGGACGCGCGACACGACCACGTCGTCCTGGGTGACGCAGACCTGCCGCTGCTCGAACGTGCCGTCCCCCGACGCGGGGGCGGGGGGCGGGGGCGTCCCCGCTCCGATCTCCAGCCGGTCCACGTTGACGTTGCCGACCCGCCCCGCCGGGTCGCCCTGCGGGGTCACGAGCACGTAGTCGGGGAACCAGCGGAGGGTCTGACCGTCGGCGGCGCTGAACACGTCGGTCATGTCCTGGGTGGCATAAAAGAAGTTGGAGGGTGTGCCGGTGTAGAGGGCAACGTTGCGGCCGTGACCGACGGTGTTCTTGTCCGTCCGGTTGCCGACCAGGTCCAGCACAGGGACGGGGGGGAGTGTCTGCGGAACGGCCCCGGCAGGCACCTGCGGGCCGGCCGGGCCGGCGACGGTCAGGCGCAGCCGGTGCGGCCCGGCGGCCAGCGCGGGCAGGGCAAGCGCCGCAGTCCCGAATTGGTCCGGCAGGTCGCCCCAGCCGCCCGTCGGGGCGACGATGACGATTCCGGCCGGGTTGCCGTCGAGGCTGACCCGGAGGCGGGCCGTGCCGGTCTGGGCGCGCGCGTATCGGATCGTCAGCAGCGCGGGCGCGACCGGGGCGGACTCGGTGAAGGCGTACTCGGCATAATCGCCCGTGTGCGTACCCCAGTTCATGCCCAGGACGTGCCCGTAGGCGGAGCCGGCTTTCCGGTCCTCGCCCGTGGACCCCTGCTGCCTCACGGGGGCCGCGCCTTCGAGGATGACGCCCTGCGCGCGGGCGGCCCCGCCCGCCCCAAAGAGGGCCAAAAGCCCCAGTGCCGTCAGCACGGAAAAAGAATGCCGCATGGTCCTGCCTGCTCCGATCTTGAACGTGACGGGCGCTGCTCAGGCGGCCAGCTCACCCGCCGCCCTGTGCCCCCGGAAACTTCGCATGATGGATACGTCACGCGGCCTCGGTCGGATGAAGTCGGCGAGTTCACGCACCGGCTTTCTTTCCACCGTCCCCCACGCACCCCCCGCGTAACGTCAGCTACTGAGTCTACCCGGCCACGCCCGGCATACTCCCCCGCCCCTGTCAGACGGCTACCCGTAGTTCGACTCGGGGTGCTTGCCCAGCAGCCGGAGCTGCCGCTCGTTCGCGGCGGCGAGTATCTCGGGGTTGTACTGCCACGGCCAGGGCGAGAACTTCTGGCTGATGAAGCGGTGCGCGTAGTGTACCTGAAGCAGGTAGCGGACCGCGTCCGAGGTGTTCCGGCTGCCCGAGTGCCAGATCTCGCTGCGGAAGAACAGCACGTCGCCGGCCTTCACCAGCACGGGTTCCAGGCCGCGCCCGTGCCACTCCGGGTCGGGGCCATCGGCTTTGGACAGGCCCCGGCCCGACTTGTGGCTGCCGGGGATGACGTAGGTGGGGCAGTGCGCCTCGGTCGGGATGTCGCTCAAATAGTAGTGGGCGGTGCAAACGTAGAGGGGGAGTCTAAATGCAGGGTCGTCGAAGTTCGACTCGGGCACGGTGATCCAGATCTGGTCGGTGTGCGGGTTCGCGCCGTCGTAGCCGGGGTGGGAGCGCCAGGCGGTCTCGCCGATGATGTGGCACTGCTCACCCATCGTCGCCTCGGCCAGGTCCACGACGCCGGGCCGGTCGATCTGGTCCAAGAAGACGCGCTCGCGGTTGAAGACGCACTTGTAGTGCTCCTGGAGCGGGGACTTCTGATCGAACCCGAACGGCTCCAGGCGGTCCACGGCCCCGCGCAGGCGGGCGCACTCCTCGGGGGAGAGCACACCGGGGACGAGCGCGAAGCCGTCCTCGTGCATGGCCTCGGCCATTTCGTCCACCTGATCGAGCGCGAAGGTCTTTTGGAGGTAGGCGAACGGCGCAGGCGCGGCGGGCGTTTCGGCGGGATTTTCAAGTGTCAGCATGGATCAGGGTCTTTCAGGGCGGCGGGTCAGAGCCGGGACGAGAACTCGTAATCGCCCGAGCCGGCCTCGAACACGGCGCAGCCGTCTTCGGCGCGGGCAGGGCGCAGGCCACCGGACTCGCGGGCGGCGGCGGGATCGGCGGCGGGAACGGAGATCGTCGCGGTGACGTTCGGCGGGACGGTGACGGACCAGCGGAACGTGTCGCCGTCCAGCGTCCAGGCGCTGTCGATGCGGCCCCGGATCGAGTCGAACGAGGCGCGCACGGAGCCGAGGCGGCGGTCCGGGTGCGGGCGCAGCCGCAGGTGGGCGAAGCCGGGCCGGTCGGGGTCCAGGTCGATGCCCGCCACGTACCGCTGGAGCCACTCGCCCACCGAGCCGAGCGAATAGTGGTTGAACGAGTTCATGCCCACGTCCCCGAAGCCCCCGTCCGCCGTCCAGCCGTTCCACCGCTCCCAGATCGTCGTCGCGCCGTGACGGATCGAGTAGCCCCACGAGGGGAACGTGTCGTTGAGCAGGAGCTTGTACGCGACGTCGGCATACCCCGCCTCGGTCAGGACCGGGCACAGATAGCCGACGCCGACGAAGCCCGTCGAGAGGTGCCCCTTGGCCTTGATGTCTTCCACTAAATGTCGCGCGGCGGGTGCGCGCATCTCGGGAAACAGCAGGCCGAAACGCAGGGCCAGCACGTAGGCCGTCTGCGTGTCGCCCTTCAGGCGGGCGTCGCCCGACACGAACGCCGCGCTGAAGGCGGCTCGGATGTGCTCGAACAGCGCCTCGTAGCGCGCGGCGTCCTCGGCCTTGCCGAGGACCGCCGCAGTTTTGCTCATCAGCGCGGCGTCATAAGCGTAGTACGCGGTCGCCAGCAGGTCTTTGTCCGTCTCGGCGTCGATGGAAAGCCAGTCCCCGAAGTCGTTGTTGCGCCGCTCCAGCCACAGCCCGTCGGGGTTGGCGCTCTGGAGGTACCCGATCCAGCGGGCCATCGCGCCGTAGTGCTTCTCCAGAATGCGCGCGTCGCCGTAGACCTGGAAGATCGTCCACGGCACGATCACGCCCGCGTCGCCCCACGCGGGTGCCCCGTCGGACGTGTCCACCAGCCGGGGCGCGACGTCGGGGAAGCCGCCTTCGGGCGATTGGGCGTCCTCGACGTCGTCCATCCACTTGGAGAAGAACGCCGCCACGTCCCGGATGCCCGTTGCGGTGCGGACGAAGATCTGGGCGTCGCCCATCCAGCCCAGCCGCTCGTCGCGCTGCGGGCAATCGGTGGGGATGCTCAAAAAGTTGCCCCGCAGGCCCCAATCGATGTTGGAGACGAGCTGGTTGACCATCGGGCTGTCGCAGGCGAACGTGCCGGTCCTGGGCGTGTCTGAGTGCAGGACGCAGCCGGCCACGGCGTCCAGGCTGGGGACGCCGGGGAAGCCCGTCACCTCGACGTAGCGGAAGCCGTGGAACGTGAAGTGCGGCTCGAACGTCTCGGGGCCGCCCCCCTTGAGGATGTACGTGTCGGTGGCTTTGGCCGAGCGTAGGTTGGAGACGTACAGGGCACCGCCCTGAGTGATCATCTCGCCGAAGCGCAGGCGGACGATGGTCCCCGCCGGGCCTTCCACCTTCAGCCGCGCCCAGCCGACCATGTTCTGGCCCAGGTCGAAGAGGTAAGTCCCTGGCACCGGCTGCGTGACGGCCTCTGCCGCCAGCTCCTGCGTGACACGCACCGGCGGGTCGGCCTGCGCGACGAGGGGGACGCCGGTCGCCCGGCCCTCGCCGTTGACCTCGACGGGCACCCAGGCCGAGTCGTCGAAGCCGGCCATGTCCCAGCCGGGCATCTCCAGGCGGGCATCATACGCCTCGCCCATCAGCATGTCGGAAGACAGGATCGGCCCGGTCGCCGCCCGCCACTCGCCGTCCGTGCCGACCGTCTCGCGCGTACCGTCGGCGTACTCGACGTTCAACTGGGCCAGCATCTGCCCCCGGTCGCCGTAGTGCGCCCGCTGCCGCTCGCCCGGCGCGTTGAAGCCGACGTAGCCCGCGTACCAGCCGTCACCCAGCATCGCCCCCAGGGTGTTGCCGCCGGCTTGCAGAAGGCCCGTGACGTCGTAGGTCTGATACGCGATCCGCTTCGTGTAGTCGGTCCAGCCCGGCGCGAGGTGGGCGTCCCCGACCCGGCGACCGTTGACGGACAGGGCGTAGACGCCCCGCGCCGTGGCCGACAGCGTGGCCCGCGCGACGGGCCTTTCCACGGCGAACGCGCGCCGCAGGAACAGGGCCGGGGAGAGGTCCAGGTTCGGCTGCCCGGTGAAGAGGCTGATCCACCGCGCGGCCCAGTCGGCGGGCGAGAGCAGGCCCATCTGCCAGAAGGCGGGCGCGCTCCACGGCGACTCTCGGCCCGCTTCGTCCCAGACGCGCACCTTCCAAGAGACTCGCTGGCCTGACCGCAGGGCCGCGCCCGCGTAGGCGATCTGGTTTGTGTCGGACGAAAAAACTTTGCCGCTGTCCCAGAGCACGCCGCCGTCCGCCTGGATCTGGTACGCGGTCTGCCGGACATCCCGACCCTCGGCGGCCAGCGTCCACGAAAGGCGCGGGGCGGGGCTGTCGATGCCCAGCGGGTCGGTCCGGTACTCGCAGCGGAGCGAGAGGGGGTGCAGGTTGGTCATAAGCGTGGGGCCTCTTCTGGTGATGCTGCCATCTCCCCGGCTTCCATGACGGCCGGGAAGTGCTCGCCGGTCAGCGGGGCACCGGGCGCGACGTGGATGTGATGCTCGATCAGATGCGTCCTCCCGCCCGGTTCGTAGCGCGTCCAGCCCGGCATATAGTGAACCGCGATGGCGTGCCGGGGGTTGTCCGAGCGGTTGGCCGGGGCACCGTGCCAGGTCCGGCAGTAGTGGAAGAGGACGCCGCCCGCCTTCACCTCGCGCGGCACGATCTCGACGGCTTGGCCTTCGGGGACGGATGCGGGGTCGTAGGTCGGCGCGAACATCTCGGGGGCGATACCGACGGTGCCCTCGCCGATGCCTCCCCTGGAGACGTGTCGCCGCACCTATTTTATCCCAGGACCGCGCCCGGTGAATAGGGCGGGCACAAAATCCACTGGAGAAAGAAGCCCCCGCCCCGGCCGGTCGTGCCCCAACGGGCGCGAAGACGGCCTTGACGTTGCAAAAAGTCGCCAGAAACCGGGGAGAATTGGCCTGCGCCGCGCCCGAGGTCGCAGGGCGGAGACAGGCCGAAACAAGAGATCCCCGGCCGCCGGCCGGGGATCTCCACTTACTTCTACTTGTGTAGGCTCTCGCCTTTGGCGTCCCGCCAGCCGCCGCTCGACACGCTGCTACTTGCGGTCCGGCAGGGTAATACTTCTGCTCTGGACGGCCTCCGTGAAGTCGTCAATGGAGCGCATCAGCTTCTCGAAGCGGGCCGCCGCGCCAGGCGACAGGTTGCTGGTGTCCACGCTCAGGCTGGGCGAGGCCGCAGGCTGAGGATGCTCCGACGGGCGGCTCGGCACGTAAGCACGCGCGTGGGTTTGACAGGTCTTGGTCACAGACATCAGTATCAGTCAGTGATGCTCAACTAAGACCTTCTCCTCCGGCCTCGCAGACAGAGGGCTGTCTTCCCCGAAATCCAGCCGCCCCTGCTCAGTGTTTCTTGCGGGCGGCGTGTGGCGCGGCTTGGACGGCCGACCAAGCAGGGCGACGGCCAGGGTGCTCACCGCACCCAGGCCCGCCAAACACAACGAGACAACCTCCAATGGCTCACTCATTTTGCTTCCTTTCTTCCTCGCTGCGAGCCTCTCGCTTGGCCTCCTCGCCCAGTAGCAGACACCCGGCGCTGCACAAGACGGAGAAGCTGAAAAGCCACAAGGATGCCCGCGCGGTCCGGCCCACGTTGTAGGCAACGTGCGCCTCGATCTTGTCGGCGACAATGCCGTACCAGACGACGCAGATGCTAAAGATCACAAAGCAGGAGAAGCCGGCGAGAATCTTGCCGCCTTCCCTCTCCCGCCCGCTCCCAATCAGATCGCCCGAGGATGCCGCCACCAGCGTTGCCGCAATCAAGAGCAGGTCACCGCGCCCGAACAGGGTGTTGCGAACGTGGGTCCAATCTACGGCGTCCGGCCTGGCGTCGGACACGAAGACGTTCACGAACGGGAACACAAACGGCAGCAGACCGATCACGACGCCAAAAAGGAGCCACCGCGTCACCTTGTAAAAGCGGGCGGCGACATACTCATCCGCCGTCCTGTGCTTCACGCCCGCCCAGAAGCCGGACCACTTGCTGCCGGTGCGGCTCGGCTTCGCCGCCTCGTCTGTTTGATCTGTCGGCATCCCACCCGCGTTCTTCAGACTGAAGATTCGCGCCTGTAACGCCGATACTGCATTGGCGATGCCGCGACCAGTCCCTGTCCTTCGAGTTCTACCCCAACGTCACGTTCACTATATCATACCGCGCTGCGGCTTGTCAATCGTTCCCGCGCCACCGCCGCTCCTACTTAATGCACGCTCTCACCTTTGACGTCCTGGGCGGCCTCCATGACGGCCTCGGACAGGGTCGGGTGGGCGTGGATGGTGTGCATCAGCTCGTCTATCGTGCTCTCCAGCTTGATGGAGACGCACGCCTCGTGGATCAAATCGGTGGCGTGGGGGCCGACGATGTGGACGCCCAGGATCTCGCCGTACTTGGCGTCGGTGACGATCTTGACCAGGCCGACGTTCTCGTTGATCGCGAGGGCCGCGCCGCTCCTCAGACCTTGTCAAACTCCGGCAGGACCGGCGCAACGGGTGTTATTTGATGCGTAACCTGCACAGGATACTGTGCCACTTCCTGCCATTCATTCCCTGGGCCGGATCTACGGTATGACAGCACTACGACGGCTTCCCCAGGGACTCCGACAGGGAAACCCGTGACGTTCGCTATCACGTTCTGCCGGTGCTGCAACATCTCAAACTCCACAACGGCCTCTATCTCAGGCTGTGAGCCGGGCGGCTTCAGAGAGGTGCGCTGTTCATATGTCTGCCCCTCATCGCCCGGCTCCCGTAGCCAAAGAGCCAGAATATCCCAGTGCATAGGGGCACTGGCTTCTTGAGGAATCTGCGTCCCTTCCGGGGCCGGGACATTGATGTCATCCAGCAGGGAGACCAGCGTCGCGCTGTTGCTCTGCGCGTCTACGATTACCTTCTCACACGCCGCGAACAGGAGTATTTTGGGCATGACATATCCTACGGCAGACACGGGCGCAACGGCACACTCCCGCCGGCGCTGCGGTCCGTCTGGGCGGGGCCGGGCCGCAGTGAGACGCGGATCGGCTCCGTCGTCCACGCCGCGACCTGCGAACCCGTAACGATACAAATGGAACTAGCCTTCGTCTGCTGGGCGCTGCTCACGCCGTAGCCGTGGCCTGCCTTCAGCAACTGTGCCATCGGGGACCAGCCTGCGGATGGCAGCGCCCTGCAGCTGAACCAGCCCATCCCGCGACCGATCCACTCACGCCGGAGCGTCTCGTGCGAAGCTTCCAGGTCGTCATGCCCGAACTCCGTACCACAGCAGGGGCAGATGTGGTAGTTCTTCGGCGGGCGCGAGAGCTGGTCATATCCGCAAACCGGACATAAGAACTTCATTTGTGTCTTAGGCACTCCTTTCGGTGGTAGTCAAGGGCCGTCCCTCGGCGGGGCCGTGGCCTGAAATACGTCAAGATAAATCGCTCAACCTCACCGGGGCTGGGGCCAGCTTTCATTAACAAGACCCCAAACTCGCTGGTCCGACTATGAAAACGGACTAACTCTTCGGCGTCCTCCTCGTCGCTCGGCCGTCTCTGCTCAAAGACAGGCCCCGTCTTCGGCGAGCCGAGGAAAGTATCCGCTTGTCCCAAATACTCCTCGCGCGACTTCGCGTCGAAATCAGACCCGTGCCGCTCCCAATGGTCTTCCCACTCATCATCGTTTATGAAGCCGGAGGTGTAAGGCACAATTACGATTTCCCACTGGAATCAGTGTACCTGCGTTTACAGGGTAGTTCGCATAAAGCAAACCGTTTCCCTGCTCTGTTTTGCCAGCCCACTGCTTATTTAGCATATTGGCATGGTTGAGACGTCCCAACAGGTAAAATCCCCGCGCCCGTAGGCGCGGGGGCTGTCCCCTGTCTTTTGGGCCTGCCCCTACTTGTGCACGCTCTCGCCTTTGACGTCCTGGGCGGCCTCCATGACGGCCTCGGACAGGGTCGGGTGGGCGTGGATGGTGTGCATCAGCTCGTCTATCGTGCTCTCCAGCTTGATGGAGACGCACGCCTCGTGGATCAAATCGGTGGCGTGGGGGCCGACGATGTGGACGCCCAGGATCTCGCCGTACTTGGCATCGGTGACGATCTTGACCAGGCCGACGTTCTCGTTGATCGCCATGGCTTTACCCAGCGACTTGAAGGTGAACTTGCCGACCAGGACGTCGTGCCCCGCGTCGCGCGCCTGCTGCTCGGTCAGGCCCGTGCAGGCGACCTCGGGTTCGGTGTAGACGCAGTTCGGGATCGCCTTCCAGTCCATCTTGCGGGCGTGGCCGACGGCGTTCTCCGCGGCGACCTCGCCCTCGGCGGTGGCAACGTGGGCCAGGCCGCCGCCGTAGGTGCCGTGGAAGGGCTGCTCGTGCGCGGCCACGTCGCCGATGGCGAAGATGTGCGGGACATTGGTCCGCATGAAGTCGTCGGTGGCGATGGCCCGGCCGTCGAACTGGACGCCCGCGGCTTCCAGGCCGACGCCGTCCACGAACGCCTTGCGGCCCACGGCGACCAAGAGCTTGTCCCACTCCAACTGGCCGTCGCCCTTGTCGCTGGTGTAGCTCAGCTTGCGGCCCGGCACGTCCACGCCGACGACCTTGGTGCCGAGCATGAACTTGATGCCGGACTTGATCAAAAGCTTCTGCAATTCGCCCGAGATTTCGGTATCGAAGGCCGGGGCGTCGCGCGGCCCGTGCAGGATGTTGGGCCGGAACTCGACCACGGTGACATCGGCCCCCAGGCCCCGGTAGGCGTAGGCGAACTCGCAGCCGATGACGCCGCCGCCGATGATCGCCAGCCGCTTGGGCACTTCCAGCGCCGACACCGCCTCGTTCGACGTCCACAGGGCCGTGCTGCCCAATGTCCCCGCCGCCTTGCGCTTCTTCACCTCACGGTTGTCCACGAACACGTCCGAGTCGGCCCCGCCGCCGTCCAGGCCGGGGATGGGGACTCGGCTGGGGACGCTGCCCGTGGCGATGATGACGTTCGCGGCCGTGATCTTCTCGGCCTTGCCGTCCTCGGTCGTCGCCTCGACCGTGTGCGGGTCGAGCAGCTTGCCCTTGCCCTTGATGAAGCGGACTTTGTTCTTCTTGAACAGGAACTCGACGCCGCCGACCAGCGTCCCGACGATTTTGTCCTTGCGGGCCATGACCCGGCCGAAGTCGAAGCCGACCTCGCCCACACCCGTCAGGCCGAAGTCGGCCCCGTGCCGCGCCTGCTCCAAAGCGGCCACGCTGCCGATCAGCGTCTTGGTGGGGATGCACCCCCAGTTCAGGCAGGTCCCGCCGGCGTTGTCGAAGTCGATACAGGCTACTTTCGCGCCCATCTTGGCCGCGTGGATGGCCGCGGGATACCCGCCCGGCCCGCCGCCGATCACCACCAGGTCAACGTCATACTGCGCCATGTTTCATGTCCTCTATGATATAAGATCGTCTGTGAAGTCTTGTGTGAAATCCAAAGGGTCGTGCCGCCGGTGCTTCGCATGGCTGTTGCGGACCGAGACTTTGCCCGCGCCCTGCCGCGCGGCCCAGGTGATCCAGCGGCGCATGGGAGCCGCCTCGCGCAGCCTGTCCAGCGTATCCAGCTCGCGCTCCAGTTGGCGCAATGTAAACAGCGCGTGGACCTGCCGGTGGCAGTCGGTGCAGATGTGGGCGGTCACGCGCCCGTCGCACGACTTCGGAATCAGGTGATGCCGGCTGGCCGTCACCCCATCCCGCCCGCAAAGGGGGCACCGGAAACCGCCGGCATCGCCGCCGTTCTTGCTGGCCTTGCTCATGCCGTTATAACACGGCGCGGGCTGTGTTGGTGCCGGGGACGGCTGGCCGGATGGAAAAAATGGAAAAAGCGAGGGGGTGAATCCCTCTCGCTGGTTGGTCGTCTTTCGGACGAGGGAGAGTGCGGCCCTGCTCGCCCGAAGGACGCCCGTTCGGCGGGCGGGATTCATCCCCTCGCTCTTCCATGCTCTCATGCCCAGGGCGGGACTCGAACCCGCACGGGGTTGCCCCCAGAAGATTTTAAGTCTCCGGTGTCTGCCATTCCACCACCAGGGCGCGGCGAAAGTATAGCACAGGGCCAGGCGGGAAGTCAAACACAGGAACCACAGGACGCAGGAAACGGGGGCGGAAGTCAAACGTGAAGTCAGAAAGAGAGATGTCAGAATCAAGAGGTGGGAATGGTGTCAGGTTCCGCAGAAGGGCTAGAAGTCATCTCATAAATGCGGAAGCGACTTTATAGCCGTCCCAAAGGCCGCTGTTGTACGCTACGCTTACTCTAAAACAGGCCGCACAAATTGGGCCTTGCGAGGCGCTTTCGTAGGCTACTTCTATTTATGAGATACGTTCTAGTTATTTTCGCGCGTGGGAACCGCCACAAGTACCGGACAGCCGGGTAGAACGGCGGAGGGTGTCTCAGGTCACTCTAAGGCCAGCCAAGACTTACTCTTCCAACAGGCCGGGCTTGTTGTGAACTTCGGGGATGGCCTCTTCGTCGTTTCCGCTCACGCCAGGCCCGGTTGTCACAGTCAGCAACTTTGACCCTATGGCAATTCTAATCTTTTCCTCCAAGATCCTGATGATCTCGGCTTCCTCGACCTTCGCTTCCGCCGCGACACCCAAGCATTTCTGTACGCCTTGGCTGTCTGTGCTTAACGCCCGGTCAAACTCAAGCCGGTAATCCATCTCGCCCTTGACCAAGGAGTAAGAGTGAAAGTGCATCGTGTCACCGACCTTGGCCGGACCGATGTGGTCAAAGGAAAAACTGCCTATCATCTGGTCCAGGAAATGGTTCTGAACCACAAGCACGAAATGACGCCCGACGTGTTCAAAGGTCTCCACCTTGTGGTGCAACTGGACGAGAATGGTTTTGGCACTCATCTTCCAGTTCATGCCGTAACCGTCGTCCTCAACTCTTTCGGCCAACCCATGTGAGTTCAAAAACCTCTGCCGGGTCGGCCAGACTGATCCCGTTGTGTCTACGGCCTGGAGTTCAATGCCGACGAAATCAACCACCCTCCCCTTCCGCACGGCCACCAGACAATAGTCAACGCTACCACCGGGAATTGTCACTTCGGAAACAACGTGCAGTTCGTCGCCCGTCGCGCGCCGCGTCAGGAGTCCGATGCAGTCCATGAAAACCTGTTTCCGCTCTAAGAAGCGGAACGGGCAGATGATCAGGGGCTTGGGGGCTTTCACGTCAAAGGTGACGGTACAAGTGCCGATGACGATACTGTTGTCAGACTTGCGACGCTTGGCACAGGTCTTGCCGATGTAATGGCAATGCTGTCTGTTGAGTACGTCTTTCCAGTCAATGCCGGGGCGGAACGTCGGCTCTGTGAAGAACTCCAACACGTCGCGCCCGTCACCTTTCTTGCGGGCGGGCGGTGTGCTTGCGGGCGGGGCAGGCGGCATCGTCATAAGAGCGTCAGTGTCCTTTGCTGCGAATGGTTGGTATAGACGGGGGAAAGGTCAATGCCGATTGACTTCCGTTGGAGTCTGCGGGCGACAATGTTGGTTGTTCCTGTCCCGCAGAACGTATCCAGCACGACACCGTTTGGCGGGCAAGTCGCAAGCATGGGGATCAGGCATAGGTCTTCCGGGTAAGGCGCGTAGTGAGCCGTGATCCCCGGCGTGTCTTCGGGAAGAATTTCCCACACGTCGCTCGGCTTCGTGCCTTTCGGGTCATACTTCAGGAAGTAAAAGCCTTTCTCTTTCAGTTCCCTGGCTCTTCCCGACACGCCTTCCGAGTCGGAATGCGTCGTCCGTTGCTGGCCGCGAATGACCATGCGGAAATCATGGAGAGCGCCGTTCCTGACTTCGCTCAAGATCCGTTCGAGCGCCGCTAGGGCCGACAGTTGTTCGGCATCCGTCAGAGCGGTTGAGAGTTCAATCTGCCTCTTGTATCGCACACCGGAAACGCCGGTCGCAGACACGACCGCCCCGTTAACAACCTTGGCTTTACGCGGGTCGGACCTGATGGCGTCGGCGTCGTAGTAATAGCCCTTCGGCCTCTTGACGAAGTGGAAGACATCCTCATGCACGTTCCTCAGCCGATCCGCGGACTGGTCAAGACCGCCCTTGACCTTGTTCCAAATCACGCCGTTCCTGAGCGTCCACCCCTGTTCGTCTATCATCTTAATGGCGATCCGCCACGGCAGAGCCAAAAGGCCCTTGTCTTGATAGGTGTCACCGACGTTCAGCCAAAATGAGCCTGTTGGCTTCAGAACACGATACACCTGGTTGAAAACATCCAGTAGGTTGCCCACATATTCTGTGTGCATTTTCTCCTCGCCAATGCCGCCGGAATGGTATTCCCTTTGCCTCCAATAAGGCGGGCTAGTCATGCAGAAGTCAACAGACTGACTCGGCATCTGTACGAGAATGTTCAGCGCGTCGCCGGTCAACAGCAACGGTTCTATGTTGTCAGTGTTCAGGTAGGACTGAACTTGGCTCGCGATTGTCGGTGTCGTCATACTTTGAGTTGCCACTCATCAATCCGTCAGAACGGGCAGGGCAAACGCAACGACGTTCAACTCGTGAGCCGTGATCTCCTGATTGCAAGATTTTCCCGGCCGCGACCCATTTCCTAAGTCTCCGGTGTCTGCCGTTCCACCACCAGGGCGCGGCGAAAGTATAGCACAGGGCCAGGCGGGAAGTCAAACACAGGAACCACAGGACGCAGGAAACGGGGGCGGCGGGCGGGAACAGGCAGACCATGACGACGAAGCCGCGCGCCCTGCTCTCGTGGAGCAGCGGCAAGGATGCGGCCTGGGCGCTGCACGAGCTGCGCGAGGCCGGGGAGTATGAGGTCACGGGGCTGCTGACGACGCTGGATGAAGCGCAAGGCCGGGTCGCCATGCACGCCGTCGCGGGGGCGTTGCTGGCGGCCCAGGCCGCGGCGGTCGGGCTGCCGCTGATGACCGTCGCGCTGCCCTGGCCGTGCCCGAACGGGGAGTACGAGGCGGCGACGGGGCGCGCACTGGACGCGGCCCGCGCCGAGTGGGGCATTACCCACGTCGCCTTCGGGGACTTGTATCTGGAAGACATCCGCTTGTATCGCGAACAGCAGGTCGGGGGACGGGGATTAACCCCCCTGTTCCCGCTGTGGGGCAGGCCGACGGGCGCGCTGGCGCGGGAGATGATCGCGGGCGGCCTGCGCGCCCGCGTGGTCTGCGTGGACCCGACCCGGCTGCCGTCGGCGCTTGCGGGCCGGGCGTTCGACGCCGCCTTTCTGGCGGACCTGCCACCGGACGCGGACCCCTGCGGCGAGGGGGGCGAGTTCCACACGTTCGCCCACGACGGGCCGATGTTCACGCGCCCGGTCCCCGTAGCCCTGGCCGGGACCATCGCCCGCGACGGCTTCGTCTTCGCCGACCTCCTGCCTCAAGAAGAGGATCGAGAAAAAAACTAATCCACGGAGAAAGCCGATGTTCAAGCGCCGCACCAAAGAGCCGACCGCCGAGGACGCCCCGGATAGCCTCGCCCCCTGGCAGATGCTCGAAGAGGACGAAATTGAGACCTATACCGCCCGCCTGCGGGAAGAACTTGCCGGGCGGGACCTGGTCGCCTTCGCCCGCCGCCTGGACCGTGAGGCCGTCGCCGCCTTCGACAAGGGGCCGGACGGGGCAGGCAAGGCCGTGGTCGTGCGCGAGCCGGACGGGGCCGAGCGCCCCTTTCCCGGCTTCGGCGCGTGGTTCGACGCGGCCCTGGCGGACGCAGAGGGTTAGGAGGGGTGCCCGGAGGGCGGGGTGGGGGCTTCCTTCCCCTACCCCCGCGCCAGCCTCACGCCGCCCCGCCTCCGCCGCCGGCTGCCTAACCATGCGGTGGCGACGGCGGTGAGCAGCAGCGTAATGTCCGGGATGAGACGCGTGTACCACAGGTTGAAGAGAAGATACTCCATCCAGCGGGGGCTGCCCTGCGGGAAGGGTGTGTTGTGGACGTTGAATTCAAAGAAGTCAGCCATGTCCCACAGGAAGAAGCTGCCCATGACAAACGCCGTTCCCGCCACGGCGCGTTTTGGCGATGAAAGCCCGGTGACCGCCCCCATAAGCGCCCAGGCGGCGAGATTTCGAGTCACCCAGAACGTCACGTGATCCGGCCAGGAGGCGACAAAACGGTGCAGCAGGAACTCCACTAGATATGGCACGGTGTTAAGCGCGGCGAGAGTCACGAGAGCAGCCCCCAAAAAGCTCTTGACCGTACGTCTCTTCCCCCGTCGCCAGACCGCCACCGTCTCCGCGCCCACCGCCTCCGGCGTCCCGAACTGCGCCCGCACGCCCCGCGCCGCCTCGTCCTCGGCCTGCCCCCGCTCCAGGCCAGCCGCAAGCGCGGCCTCTAAGTGCGCCCGCATCTCGCGCAGTTCTTCCGCGCGTCGCTTGGCGGGCAGCGGCCCCAGGTGCGCGGCGACTTCCGCTAAATAGTTTTCAAGCAGGCTGTGCATAGCCGGTTTCCCCCTGTCCTATCTTGCCCTGTTCCGCCGCTCCCTGTCCAATCTTGCCCAGGACGGTGTGCAGCAGGGTCGCGTAGTCGCGCAATGCTTGTGTGCGATGCCCCATCTCCCGGTGCCCCGGCTCGGTCAGCGCGTAGACCTTGCGGTCCGCGCCCTTGGCCTGGGACTCCCACGCCCCAACGATCAGCCCGTCCTGTTCCAGCACGCGCAGGGCGGGGTAGAGCGTACCTTCCCGCAGGTGCAGTGCGCCGTCGCTCAGCCGCTCCACCTCGCGGGCAATGGCGTAGCCGTGGCGCGGGCCTTTGCCCAGTACGGCCAGGACCAGGGCGGGCAGGTCGCCCTTGGCGAGTTCGCGTCTCATGCTGTACCTCTCATTTCTATGTTTATGTTATAGATTATACACAGATGTAAGAGGTATGTCAAGCGGTGACAAAATAAGCCCCGCGTGGGGACGCGGGGCTTTAACGGAGCGGCAGAATGGGTCCGCCTGCCTAAGAAGCCAGTTTGGCGGACTGGTCGGTCTTCTCCCAGGCGAACTCGGCATGGCCGAAGTGGCCGTTCTTGGCGGTCTGCGAATAGATCGGGCGCGTCAGGTCGAGCATCTGGATGATGCCGCGCGGGGTCAGGTCAAAGTGGGCGCGGACGCGGCGGCTGATCTCGTCCTCGGGGATGGTGGCCGTGCCGAAGGTCTCTACTAAGACAGAGACGGGTTCGGCGACGCCGATGGCGTAGGCGAGCTGGATTTCGACCCGGTCGGCCAGGCCCGCCGCGACGATGTTCTTGGCGATGAAGCGGGCGGCGTAGGCCGCCGAGCGGTCCACTTTGGAGGGGTCCTTGCCCGAAAACGCCCCGCCGCCGTGGCGGGCGTAGCCGCCGTAGGTGTCCACGATGATCTTGCGGCCCGTCAGGCCGGTGTCGGCCTGCGGCCCGCCGATCACGAAGATGCCCGTCGGGTTGACGTGGTAGGTGATGTCATGGGTGACGTACTGGTCGTAGTCGGCCAGCACGGGCCGGATGACGTGCTCCATGACTAGGCGCTGGACATCGGGCTGCTTCAACTCGGGGTCGTGCTGGGCCGAAAGCACGATGGTGTCGATGGAGCGGGGCTTGTCCGTCGAGGGGTCATAGGCGACCGTCACCTGCGATTTGGCGTCGGGGCGCAGGCCCATCTCGCCGCCCCGCCGGACCTGGGCGTAGCGGGCGGTGAGCTGGTGGGCGATGGTGATGGGCAGCGGCATCAGCGCGGGCGTCTCGTTGCAGGCGAACCCGAACATCATGCCCTGGTCGCCCGCGCCCTGGGCCTTGTCGCCCTTCGCGCCGGCGTCCACGCCGACGGCGATGTCGGGCGACTGGCGCTGGAGGGCGACCATGACGCCCGTGGTGTCGCCGTCGAAGCCGTACTCGACTTTGGTGTAGCCCGCGTCTTTGACCGCCTGGCGGACGACGTCGGGGATCTCGACGTAGCCCTGGGTGCTGACCTCGCCGGCGATCACGGCCAGGCCGCGCGTGAGCAGGGTCTCGACGGCGACGCGGCTCCCCGCGTCCTGGCGCAGAAGCTCGTCGAGGATCGCGTCGCTGATCTGGTCTGCCAGCTTGTCGGGGTGGCCCTCCGAAACGGACTCGGAGGTAAACAGTTTGACGTCGGGCATGGTGTCGCTTCCTTTGCTGGCTGAGTGGCGCAAGGATAGCAGGCACGGAGGGGAGACTCAAGATTCGTCAAGAGAGGTTCCGTCGAGAACAGTACCGTCAAGAACAGTGCCGTCAAGACGGTGCGGGCGGGGGTGAGAGACAAGAACAGTCGTCGTCACGCCGGCATCTCAACTCTTGCGCGCCTGGCTTATGATCGCGTGTAAAAGCTCATAAGCCATCGCGCCGGATTTAGCACCTGCCCAGACGTTACCGCCGGGGTGGTTGTTGTGGTTTCATCGGGCCGTGTCCCTCCGCCACTCTTGAGTTTCGATCCTCGCCCGCCGGAGCGGGCGCAAATCGTGCGCTGCTATGCAGTTGTCGGGGTGATAATAGCACAGCCGCCGCGCGCTTGTCAACCCGCACGGCCCGCAGACAGGCCGCAGAGAGTCAAGGCAGACAGGCAAAAAACTTGCTCAGAAAGCTCCGGGCATCAGAGAAAGATACTGCGGCGCGGGTCGTGCCGTCGGGGTGAGAAACCGAATTGCGAAACTGGCGTGTCTTCTGTGCGTTGTCTCGAATATCATCCGGGATGCGCCAGATAGAAGCCGCGCGGTTGATCGTGTCATAAATGTTTTTGGGCACAGGTCGGTGGCGTGGATCATTCGCCTCCAGATACGGCCTGAGAACGCCTTCGAATTCGGAGAACAGGCGCATGATGTAGGTGGTTTCCAGGCTCCCCTCTGCCCGGTCCAACTTGGCATGGCCTGGCAAACTGGCATCTTGAAGTGACTGAACGACGGCCTGGCGCACCGCCAGATAGTTCTCGTCCACCACCACCAGCGGCTTCACTTGCAGGTAGCTCACTAGGCCTTCAACAGACCTTCCGCCAGCGTCAAGAAAGTCTCCTGGCTCCACGGCTGCGGCCAGTCCAGGCCGGACTCCGTTCGCACGACCCATTCCAGCGGGCGGTCTTTGCCGCGCGGCTTATGTAGCAGCATCACGCGGAACAAGCTCGGCCAGGCGTACAAGTCCACCCGCCCTTGCGCGCCTACCGTCCCGCGTGCAATCGGCTCCAGAAGCAGACGCCCTTGCGGCGCATAGAGTGTCAGCACTGGCACTCGGTAGGCCCCGCCGACCACCTCTTCGGCAAGCTCTGTTTCCGCCCGCTCCACGCGCCAGCCACGCGCCGCGCCCTGCTGCTCCGCCCAAGCCTGCACCTCATCCGCAAGAGCCGCGGTGTCACGCTCCCAGTTGTGGCGGCTCTGCGCCATGCGCATCTCCAAATCTGCCACCTGCTCTTTGGTCAATGTGAGTGTCATGGTCTTATATTACCTCGATTTGTCTTCCGCTCAGGCCTGGGCGTCACTTCCCGAACCGCTTGGCAGCCCGTTCCAGTGCCTCGCAGATGCGCGGCCCGTCGCCGCGCTTGCGCTCGCGGGCCTTGTCCAGCGGCGTGATCCACATCCAGCCTTCCGGCGTCGGGTCAGCCCCGGCGCTTAGAAGCGGTTCCACCATCTCCAGAGTCCCGTTCGACGCCGCCGTGCGCAGGGCCGTATGTCCGATCTCCGACGCATTGTGCGCGCTGACCTCCGCCCCGGTTTCCGGCAGACGCCGGGCGATCTGGACATTCCCCGCTTCCACAGCGATCATAAGCGGCGTCCGGTCAACACGGTGCAACCAATCCAGCGCGACCGCGCCCCCGTGTTCTAACAAGAGTAGGACTTACGCAGTTGACTTGGGCTGTTTCTCGGGTTCATACTGCGCTTGATGAACGCGCCCAAAGTCTCAGACGTTGACTACATCCAGTTCCTGATCGCCGCCCAGCGGGTCTACACCTGCACCGAGGCCGCCCGCTGCGTGACGGGAGGCAGCCGCTCAATTCGTACAGGCTGGGCGATGGCTTCCACCATAGCTCGTTTGCGGCATAGATCAAACCGTAATAGTCCGATTATCCGATCCAGACAGCAGGCAGAGCTACCATGAAGGAAGCATCACGGCTTGGCGATAGGTACATCCGCTTTCCCATTTTGGCTCTGGCGGGACTGAACTTTTTGGATAAAAGCCAAGATCGCGGTCTCAACTTCCGTATCACCAATTTCCTTTTCAATCGCCAGTGCCTGCTGTAAATAGGTCAGCGCCTTGTCGTACTGGCTCAGGCTATTGTAAGCTGCCCCGATGTTGCCAAGCGTCACCGCCTCGCCTGCTCTGTCACCGACCCGTCTCTGGATGTGCAGTGCCTGCTGGTAGTAGGTCAGCGCCTTGTCGTACTGACTTAGACTGTCGTAAGCTGATCCGATGTTGTTTACTTCCGTAGCAGCATCCTTTGGCCGTGCGGTTTTGTCGTAAGCATAGGCTGCCTTGTATTCAGCAATGGCCGATGCCCATTGATACTTGGCCTCCAGCGTTTCCGCACGGGCATAATGCGCGTCCGCATCTTTGGCAGAGATCGCCTTGGGCACAGATGGTGACTGTGCTGACAGCGATGGGCAAACGCAAAGCAGGCCCAGTACCGCCAAAGTGGGAAGGTGAAACTGACGGGCAGTGGTCAGGAAACGAGGTGACATAACAGGGTACCTTTCGTGAAGCGATGATACATTTAGGAGTTACGCAGTTGAGCTTGAATTGCGCTCCAAATGACCTCAGACTTCTCTGAAAATGGGTTCGACTGCGTAACTCCTAAAGAGATTGATCATCGGTAGGTTGACGTCTTCTGCCGCCGCGTGGAGGGAAGATAATTCTGCTTCTGCTTCCGCCGCGACGCTCGCCCCGGCTTCAAGCAGAGGACGCGCCAGGTCCACGTGGCCGGCAAAGACGGCCCAGAACAGTGCCGTACTCCCAGACCCGTCAATGGGCGGCACATGATCTGGGTCGGCCCCTTCCGCGAGGGCCTGCTGGACCAGGTCAATGCCCTTCTCGGCTATCGCCTCGTGCGGGAACTCATCCCGGTCCATTTCCTCCAAAGCCTTCTGGCACGTCCACTCCCAAGGTCTTCACCAAAAACGCCCAGCGGTCGGCGGCTTCTTCGATGACTTTGGCGGTGGGCTTGCCGGCCCCATGCCCGGCGCGGGTCTCGATGCGGATCAGGGCCGGGGCCTGTCCGCCTTGGGCGGCCTGCAAGGCGGCGGCGAACTTGAAGGAGTGGGCGGGGACCACGCGGTCGTCGTGGTCGCCGGTCGTGACCAGCGTGGCGGGGTAGGCCGTGCCGGGCGCTAGATTATGCAGGGGGGAGTAGGCCAGCAGGTACGCGAAGTCTTCGGCGTTGTCCGAAGAGCCGTAGTCGGACGTCCAGGCCCAGCCGATGGTGAACTGTTGGAAGCGCAGCATGTCCAGGACGCCCACGGCGGGCAGACAGGCCCCGAACAGGTCCGGGCGCTGGGTCAGGCACGCGCCGACCAGTAGCCCGCCGTTGGAGCCGCCGCCGATGGCGAGATTGGGGGGGGACGTGTATTTGCTGTCAATCAGCCACTCGGCGGCAGAGAGGAAGTCGTCGAAGACGTTCTGCTTTTTGTCCCGACGCCCCGCGTCGTGCCACGCCTGGCCGTACTCGCCGCCGCCGCGCAGGTTCGCGACGGCGAAGACGCCGCCCATTTCCAGCCAGGCCGCCACGGCGGGGCTGAACGAGGGCGTCAGCGAGACATCGAAGCCGCCGTAGCCGTACAGGTACGTCGGGTTCTGGCCGTCCAGCGTCAAGCCCTTCTTGTGGGTGAGAAAGAGGGGGATGCGCGTCCCGTCTTTGCTAATGTAGAAGACGCGCGTGGTCTCAAAGTCATCCTGGGCGAAGTCCACGGTGGGGCGGCGGAAAACGGTGCTCTGGGCCGTGGGGATGTCGTAGCGGTAGATGGCAGCGGGGGACGTGTAGCTGGTGAACGAGTAGAACGTCTCGGTCTGGGCGCGCTTGCCGCCGAAACCGCCCGCCGTCCCCAGGCCGGGCAGGTCCACGGTGCGCTGGAGCGCGCCGTCCAGCGCGAACACTTTGACCAAGGTAGCGGCATCCTGGAGATAAGCGGCGATGAACCGCTGGCCGACGAGGCTGACGCCTTCCAGAGTCTCGTCGGCCTCGGGGATGACCTCGCGCCATTGCGCCGGGTCGGGGTTTGCGGTGTCGATGGCGACCACGCGCCCGCGCGGGGCATCGCTGTCGGTGCGGAACCAGAACACGCCCCCGTCGTTGCCGAGAAAGCTGTACGAGGCGTCGAAGCCGTCCAGCAGCGGGACCACGGGCGCGTCGGGCGTCGCCAAGGGCTTGAAGTAGACGCGGTTCTTGCGCTCGGTCCCCTGCCGGATGGAGATGATCAAATACTGGCCGTCCTCGGAGACGTACCCGCCGAAGCCCCACTCTTTCTCGTCGGGCCGCTCGTAGACCAGTGTGTCGGCACTCTGGTCCGTCCCCAGCGCATGGAAGTAGAGCTTCTGGAAGTAGTTGGCCTGCTGAAGCTCTTCGCCCGCGCGCGGGGCGTCGTAGCGGCTGTAGTAGAACCCCGAGCCGTCCCTGGCCCAGGACGCGCCCGAAAACTTGACCCAGCGCAGATGGTCGGTGCGGTCTTCGCCCGTCTCCACGTCGCGGACGTGCCACTCGGTCCAGTCCGAGCCGGCCGCCGACAGCCCGTAGGCCAGATAGTTGCCGTCCTCGCTGACCGCCGACCCGGCCAGGGCCACCGTCCCGTCGGCGGAGAGCGTGTTGGGGTCGAGCAGGACGCGCGGGGCGGCGTCCAGCGTCTCGGCGACGTACAGGACGCCCTGATTTTGCAGGCCGTCGTTGCGCCCGTAGAAGTAGCGCCCGCCCTGGAGCGACGGCGTCCCGTAGCGCTCAAAGTCCCAGAGCCTGGTCAGCCGCTTTTGGATCGCCGCGCGGGCGGGAATCTGCTCCAGAAAGCCGAACGTCAGCGCGTTCTCGGCCTCGACCCAGGCCCGCGTTTCGGGCGAGTCGGGGTCTTCCAGCCAGCGGTACGGGTCGGCGACGACGGTGCCGTGGTAATCGTCGGCCTGCTCCGACCGGCGGGCTTGGGGGTAGGCGAAGGGGGCGGCTGATGGGTTGGGTGAAGAACTGCTCATGGGGCGCAGTTCGGCGGTGAAGGGTGGGTTTCCTGCCCCATGACGCCCGAGAGTTGGGTGTCAGGGGGCGGAAGGCTCCCGCAGACGGGCGCGGAAACCGGCCTGCTGGAAGTGGTGGTCGCAGGCGAGGGCATCCGTCAGGCCGAGGCTTTCCATGATGACAAAGGAGGCACAGTCGGTCAGGCCCCACTGCTTGTCGCGGAAACGCTCGTATCGGAGCAAAGCCGCCTCAAACAAAGCCTCGGTGAACGGGAGGACGCGGACGGCCTGTGATTGGCGCAGGCTCCGCACGAGGCCGATTGCCTTCCGGCGGTATGTCGGGCCGAAGTCAGCGACATGGTTGAGCAGCTCGGTCAGCACCATCTCCGTCATGACGATCTCCAGTGCTGCCACGGACCGCGCGAGGGCGACGGCTTTCAAGTGAAGCGCGTCGTCCTCGTCCACGGTCGCGATCCAGTAGCCGGCGTCCGCAAAGACCGCTCTCATGCCGCGGCCTCCGGCAGTTCCACCCTCGGGGTACCATATAGGTAATGCTTGTAGTTGATGGAGCCGTCGTGGGGGACGTGGGCGCGGTCTTCGGCAGGTATTTCCACGGCATCAAGTTCGGCGATGATCTCCCACAGAGGTTTGGCCGCAGGGGCGTCATTTGCCGGAGCCGGGTCGGATACGCCAGGCAACACCGGATCGAGCAAGCGCCGCCGCGCCCAATCTTCTAGTCCAAGTCCTTCGGTTTCTGCTTCCTTCTGGAGCCGGGCTTGCTCGTCCGGCTGCAATTCGATCTCTAGGGTTGCCATGCCCCCATGATACCCTAAAAAACAAAGCCGCCGAAAAACAAAGCGGCCTAGCTGTCGCGCTCGACGATGTAGTGGGCGAGGGCGCGCAGGGGGTCGGCGGAGGGGCCGAAGCCGTGCAGGGCGGCGAGGGCGGCGTCCGAGGCGCGGCGGGCGAGGGCGCGCGAGGCGGGGACGCCGAGAATCTTGGGGTAGGTGGCCTTGTCCTGCTTCAGGTCGCTGCCCAGGGGCTTGCCCAGCTTGTCGGCGTCGCCCTCCAAGTCCAAGATGTCGTCGGTGATCTGGAAGGCGAGGCCGGTCTGCGTGCCGTAGGCGTACAAAGCGCGCTCCTGGGCGGGTGTCGCGCCGCAGAGCCGCGCGCCTGACAGCAGCGACGCCAGCAGCAGCGCGCCGGTCTTGCGGGCGTGGATGGACGCCACGGCGGCCTCGTCCAAGTCGTCCCGGCCCTCGCCCTCGATGTCCGAGACCTGACCGCCGACCATGCCGCGCGTCCCCGACGCCCGCGCGACCATCTGCAAGACGTCCAAAACGCGGGCCGCGTCGCAGTGCAGGCGGCACTCGCCGGCCAGGTCGAAGGCCAGGGCCAGCAGGGCGTCGCCCGCCAGGATCGCCATCGCCTCACCGTAGACGACGTGAGCGGTGGGGCTGCCGCGCCGCAGGTCGTCGTCGTCAATGGCCGGCAGGTCGTCGTGGATCAAGGAGAACGTGTGGATGCACTCGACGGCGCAGGCCATCGGCAGCACCCAGGCCGCCTCGCCCCCGACGGCCTCGGCCCCGGTGAAGACGAGCAGGGGGCGCAGGCGCTTGCCGCCGCAGAAGAGCGAGTAGCGCATAGCCTCGTGCAGCCGGGGCGGCAGGGCGTCGGCGGCGGGCAGCAGGGCGTCCAGCGCGTCGTCCACCAGGGCGCGGTGCGCGAACGTGTAGGCGGCGAGGTCGAAGGTCATAGGGAAGCCTGAAAGGCCGAGTCGGCGGCGCGGAGGGTGTTCCGCAGGAGCATGGCGATGGTCATGGGGCCGACACCGCCCGGCACGGGCGTGATCGCCGATGCCACTTCCGAAGCACCCGCGTAGTCCACGTCGCCGACGTCATGGGCCGTGCCTTCGATGCGGTTGTAGCCGGCGTCCAGAACAACCGCGCCGGGCTTGATCATGTCCCGCGTGATCATCCCGGCCTTGCCGACGCAGGCGCAGAGGATGTCCGCCTGACGGGTGATCTCGGCCAGGTCCGGAGTCCGCGAGTGGCAAATGGTCACCGTGGCGTTCTCAGCCAGCAGCAGCAGGGCCAGCGGCTTACCTAAAATCACGCTGCGCCCGACGACGACCGCATGACGGCCCACGAGGGGCAGATCGTAGCGGCGCATCAGCTCGATCATCCCACCCGGCGTACACGCCTGGAACGCGGGCAGGCCCGCGACCAGCCGGCCCAGCGAGATCGGCGCGATGCCGTCCACGTCCTTGGCCGGGTCCATCAAGGACAGCAGGGCCGGCTCGTCCATGTGGGGCGGGAGCGGGTGCTGGACCAGGATGCCGTGCACGGACGGGTCGGCGTTCAGCGCCAGCAGACGGTCCGTGACCTCGGCCTGCGAGGCGTCGCGGGTGAAGGGGAACGTCCGCGAGCCGATGCCGGCGCGGGCGCAGGCGCGCTCCTTCATGGCGATATAGGTGACCGAGGCGGGGTCGTCGCCGGCTAAAATTGCGGCCAGGGTGGGCACGACGCCGGTCCTGGCCGTCAGCGCCTTCGCCGCCGCGCCTACTTCCGTGCGGATCGTCTTAGCTGTGGCGGTGCCGTCGAGGATGAGGGGTGTGGTCATAACGAGTTTATCTAATTGATCTTATCTCTGTCGTTTTTCTTCCGAGAAGGCTTCGAGAGGCTATAGGGGACGACAATCAAACCCCAAGCCATCACAACTGCGGCTGCCAACACGGGGTTTATGGGGTGTTGCTGCTTGGCTAAACTTTTCTGACTTCCCAACAGGACACAACCCCACAGGCAGCAGGACACCATCAGGTAAGAGCCGCTTTTGAGGCAGATCGCCAGGACTCTGCCGAACCGCCCAGGCGGGAAAGAGAGGGTCGGGCGACAGACGAAGTAGAAGACGAAGGCCGCAAAAATCAAGATAAGAATAATCGTCGGGGTATTGACTACGCCGGGATAACGCTCGACCAGAGCCGTCAGTTCATCCATCGTTTTGCCCATCCCCATCGCGCACTTCACGCCCTAGCCAGCCGAGTTGGAATGCTACGGCACTGAAGAGAGGGGGGAGGACGACCAGCAGCGTCCAAAAACCCGCCATGATCCACGGGCGCATCGGCATAGAAAAGGCAACGCCGTGCTTGCTGATTCCCGGAAGGCTGGCGTCTACTGGCGTCCCATGACATAAAGCAACCCAGTAAGGAAGTCCATAGCCGAAGACCGCGAGGACGGAGAACGGACACAACACGAAGATGTAAAGGATGGGCGGCTTTTCGCTTCGCCCAAACGGAGTAATCAGCCAGGTCGCATAGGAAATTGCTATTCTGTGCAGCACCGGCTTCGCCTCCTGCCCCCGCCGTCCAGAAGTCCATCACGATCCCGGAATTGGGGCCTACGGGGACACGCGGCTTGTCAAGTGACTGACGGCACTTCAATCGGGCGGGCGTTGAATTTCCCAGCCTGTTTCCTTTTCCAACGCCCATTTTACCCGATGACCTGCCGCATCCGCATCCCTACGCCTGCCTCCAGGGCGGGGGCGGCCAGGTGGCGGGGACATCGGGCAGGGCGAGCGGGGTGCCATTCTGGACACTGCGGAGGTGGGCGCGGGCGGTCTCCAGGAAGGCCTGAGCCAGCGCGGGTGTCTCAAAAGCGCGCGTCGGGACGAACAGGGCGAAGCGCGGTCCCAGAAACAGGGCGATGACGTGCGCGTCTTCGGCGATCTCGGTCAGGTGGGTCCAGGCCACGCGCGTCTCGATCACGCTGCTCTGCTGCCGCACCCCCTCCGGGTGCAGCGAGAGCGTGTGCAGGCCCAGCGCGCCGGGCCGGGCTTCCGTCTGGGCGACAACCGCCCGCCGCTGCGCCCAGCGCATCAGGGCGATCCACCCGCCGAGCAGGGCGGCCACGGCCAGCGCGTAGAGCACCGGCGACAGATGCAGGAAGTACAGGTCGAGCGCGAAGATGGCCGGCACGAAGACGATCCGCAGCAGGCCCTGACGCCGCAGGCCGGGGAGGCGCTTGACGGCGAACGTGTTGTAGCGCACGTAATCCATGCGCTCCAGCGAGTAAGTAACTTCCATCGTCCTGCTTACCCCAGCGGCAGCGGCCCGAAGGCGGGCAGGGACGCGCCCGACTCGTCCGTGATGTTGCAGTAGGGGTCGAAGCCATGCCCGTACCAGAGAAACAGGCCGGCGGGATGGAAGGCCTCGTTCAGCCGCAGGACGGCGTCCGCACCGTCCAGAGTCGTCTTGTAGATCAGGGACTTCTCGGCCCCCGCCGCGTCGCGCAGGCTGAAGCCGGCGGGACGGCCCGTTGCTTGAAGGCAGCCCTCGACGTTGGCGAACGAGACGCGCAGGCGGTTAAGGTCCCGGTCCCACGCCGCGCCGGCCAGGGCGGGGGCGGGATGGCCCAGGGCGATGCGGGCCAGCCGCCGCCCCAGGGCGCGGAGGCCCGCCGTGTCGATGTGGATGGCGTCGTCCAAGCCCAGGTCGATGGCCGAGGCCATGCCCACGTCCGGCAGCGACCGGGACAAAAGCCGCTGGGCCTCGCGGACGGCGTTCCAGCCGTCCACGCCCTCGGTCGACGGGTCCTGGACGAACGGCCCGAGCTGCACGAAATAAAACGGCAGAGCGGGCCGGCTCAAATCTGCGCGGAAGGAGCGCACCAGATCGGTCATGCGGGCCGTGTAAAGCGGGGCGTCGGCGGGGTTCGCGTCGGACTCGCCCTGATACCACAAGATGCCCGCGACCTTGCCGCCGACGGCTCGGACCCGCTCCAGGGTCGCGCCGTAGAGCGAGCCGCCGCCCTGGCCCTTGCGGGCGGGGTCCCACTGCTGCATGGACGTCCCGCCGTGCGCGGCGGGGATCAGGCCGACGGGGACGCCGTCGGCCTCGACGAGGGCGCGGGCGAAGGCCAGCCCCAGGCCGGACCCTTTGAGGCGGTTGGGGTCACGCGGCGGGGTTGATCGGGGCATCGGCTGGCCGTTGATGGCGTGGTGGACCGCGCGCGGCGATTCGCCCAGCCAGTGCAGCGGCTCCTCGGCGGGTGCCCACTGCTCGCGGGACTGGAACGAGTGGACGCGCGGGTGGGGCGGCTCGACGTCTGCGAGGTCCCCCACCCCCTCCATGTTGCTCTGCCCGGCCAGCACCCACAGGTCGCCGACCAGGACGTTCACCCCGTCAACATCGTGCGGCCCGCCCGCGCTGAGTTCCACCGTTCTGCCCGCGTCGGTCGTCACCCGCGCCAGGCCGTCGGCGTCCCGCTGCAATACTTGGTGCTCTTGAAGGGTCATTTCGATTCGTCGTCCTCACTGGTAGAAAGATCGTCGGAAAAATTGAGGTGCATCTTGCTCGCCGTCGGCACCGTCTGCCCTTTGTACTTGCTGCCCAGACCCGGCGAGCCGTAGGGCCGGTCGGCGGGCGTGCTCATGGCAAAGAACGAGATCTGCCCCACCTTCATGCCGGGATACAGGCGGATGGGCAGGTTGGCGACGTTGGACAGCTCCAGCGTGATGTTTCCGTCGAATCCGGGATCGATATACCCTGCGGTCGCGTGGACGATCAGCCCCAGCCTGCCCAAAGACGACTTGCCTTCTAGACGACTGACCAGGTCGTCGCCCAATTTTATCCGCTCCACGGTGTTGCCCAGGATGAACTCGCCGGGGTGGACGATGAACGGGTCGTCGCCCTCCACCGTCACCATCTCCGTCAGGTCTTCCTGCCGGGCGCGCGGGTCGATGCACGAGTGCTTATAATTGCGGAAGACCAGAAAGCGGTTGTCGAGCCGGATGTCATAGCTGGCAGGTTGAATCTGGTCCTCATCGTAAGGGGTGACGACGATGCGCCCCGAGGCGATGCTCTCTTTGATGCTGCGGTCGGAAAGGATCATGGCGTCGGCTCCCTCTGCCGCGGGCTACTCGACATTGGGGTAGCCGATGTCCACGGTGTTGTATCCCCCGTGTATGCGGACGCTCTCGGTCCCGGTCAGGCACCTGCCGTTGAGGTGCGCCCACTTGGCGTCGCCCGCGCCCCGGAAGTACACCGGCAGCCCACGAGGTGAAAGCAGGGCGATGTGGTAGACCGTGTCCGGGTGCGCGATCTCACCCGACCGGGGAGTCGGATTGCCCCCAGGCGTCGCCCGTGCGGTCGAAGACGACGGCGATGTGCGGGCGCTTGCCGCCGGCATACGAAAGCACTGGCCGCCCCCCGTGCCCGCCCGCGGGGGCAGCCGGGAGGGAGGCACACGTGAAAGACAGCAGCGCGGCGGCCCAGGCGGAGGGTACGCGTTTCACGGGGAGGCGTCTCCGGGGGCGGGCGGAGTCAGCGGCTTCTTCAGCCAGAGGAAGCGCGGGCCGGACATGTCCGGGACGGCCTCAAACCCGGCGGCGCGGGCGCAGGCAACGGCAGGGGCGTCGTCGCGGCCCACGCGCAGCCAGACTTCGGGGTAGGGGCGGGCCTCGGCCAAAAACGCGCACAGGCGCGACAGCAGCGCCCGGCCCACGCCGGTCGCGCGGACGTCGGGGGCGACCAGCAGGTGCTGAATCTCGACGTCCTGCTCGACGACGTCCTCGACGACCTCCCCGTAGGCCACTAAATCGCCGTCGCGGCGCAGGGTGAAGGCGTAGTCCGCCTCGTAGGTCCAGGCCGCGACCTGGCCGGCGGTCAGCGGGTCGCCCGCGCCGGACAGGGCCAGCACGTCCTGGGGCGACTCGGCCCAGGCGGCGACGGTCTCGGCCTCGGGCAGGGCGAACGGGCGCAGCTCGAACACGGGCGGACGGAAGGCGGGCGGGTCAGGCATCACCGCCCCTGTCTGTTTCCATTTCTTTTTGGGGCGCGTCGCCGCGCGGCTGGCGGGCGAGTGCGCCCAGGACGCCGTTGACGAAGCGGCCCGACTCGGCGGTGCTGTACTTTTTGGCGAGTTCGACGGCCTCGTTGACCACGGCGGCCACGGGCGATTCGGGCTGGAAGAGCAGCTCGAAAGCGGCCAGGCGCAGGATGCTGCGGTCCACGGCGGCCTGCCGGTCCGGCGTCCAGTCCGGCGTCAGCGCCCGGATGCGCGTGTCTAGATCGCGCAGGTGGGCCAGTGTTCCGCGTACCAGCGCCTCGCAGAACTCGCGGTTCGCGCCTTCCAGCTTGGACTGGGCCAAAGCCTCGCCGACCACCTCATCGGGCGGCTGCTTGCCGACGTCGATCTGGAACAGCATCCGCAGGGCCAGCTCGCGCGCCTCGCGGCGCGTGTTGCGGTCCTCGCCGTGCGCGCCGCGTCCGCCGGGCTTTTGTGCGCCGCTCATTCCGCTGTGGGGGGGATCAGGTGTCATCGCGGGGGTATTGTACCCGAACGGTGCGGGCGTTTCGGCCCCGCGCTTTCGGACCCACGCCGGCCCGGCGGGTGCTTCGGACGCGCCGCCAGCGCATCGGCGGCGGCTCGCGCAGGGCGAGCAGCAGGCCCGCCCCCAGAGCCATGCCCAGGAACAGGCACCCCGCGGCGTAGCCGTCATCGGGGTGCATCGCCTCGGGCGCGAAGTGGGCCTGTTTATAGAGGGCGACGGCGGTGAAATGGGCGAAGCCGGCCAGGCACACGGCCAGCCCCAGCCCGAAGGCCAGAATCGGCACGAGATGCGCCACGCCGTTCAAACGGGGCGGCGGCCTGCGGCGCTTGGCGCGGGGGCGGAGTCTTCTGGGTTCGGTTATGATTTCGGTCACGGAAGGGGTCTGCAAGGCGTGATTGTAGCACCTGACGCGGGCGGCGTCTACGGCAGCATCGGTTCACAGCAGCATCAATCACAGCAGCATTAACAGGTTGCAATGTTCGGGAGGATATGCTATAATCCGTCTGCCCCGACAAAGGCGGTCGCGGACAGTTGGCTCAGTGGTAGAGCACTTCCTTCACACGGAAGGGGTCACAGGTTCGAATCCTGTACTGTCCATCGCTACCAGAGCAGGGCTGAAAAGCTTTGCTCTGGGTCATCCCTCTTCCTTCCCGCTCCCATCTCCCGTTGTGCAGCCCCCGACTCCTTTGGGGCTGAGATGGTGCCATTCGCCGACCCCGAACATCTTCTCAAGTCGCGGGGTTCTCTCTGTGCTGCTGCCTGTCCGCAGGATGATCGGGGAAGTGAATGGTTTACGAGTGCGACGAGTGCTGCGCGGCCCTGCCCGCCGACGTGACGGCCTGCCCCCGATGCGGCGAGGCCTTCGATGAACCCGTGCCCTTGGACGCCACCCTGCCCCGGCGCGGGTTCAGGGCCGTCGGCCCGCCGCCCACCATCGTCCTCGGCGGCCCCCCCGCCGCGGCGCTTTCGCGGGACGCGGCTGCGCGGCCCCCTTTCTCTTCCCCTCCCCCCGCGCCTTTCCCTCCCCCCATGCCGCGCGAGGTCGTCTACCTGCAAGAGCCGGGCGCGACGGTTACCATCACCCACGCCGTCCTCGGGGGCAGGACGTATGCCCTGGCGAACATCACGTCGGTCTCGCTGGCGACGGTCCCGCCTGACCGCCGCAGCGGGTACATCGCCGCCATGCTGGGGGCGATCTCCCTGGCCCTCGGTGCCCTCCTCGTGTCCACCGTCGGCGTCATCGTCGGCGTCTCGCTGCTCGTCCTGGCGTGGGGCATCTTGGCACAAAAAAAGGCCAAGCACCTGGTCAGAATCGGCACCGCCTCGACCCAGCTAGACGCCCTCTGCTCCCATGACCTCACCCACGCCCGCCGGATCGTCAGCGCCCTGAACCAGGCCCTCGCCATGCGCGGCTGACGGGTCGCTGGGGAGGAACCGCTCCTACACCACTGCCGGCGACACCTATCCTTACTTACCCTCAGCAGGGTGGGTTAAGGAACAGCATCTAAGTCATCAATTCATAATGAAGGTATCGGCTGTGGCCGCAGAAAGGTAGCTGACAACTATGTCTCTCAATTTAGGAACCACCAAAGACATCGCAACCATCGCCGGACCTCTCATTTCTGTGGCCTCCCCGCTTACTGCTGCTGTCGTTGAAACTTGGCTAAAGCCTAAGCTGGCAGACTTCTTCAAGAAAAGGAAGAACGAGGATGCGGTTATTGAACAATCGCTGGTCAATAAGTTTCAGGAGTATTTAGACCGAGTTTATGATCGCCATTCCCATATCACTAGCGTAGCGTTCGATAACCGGCCAAAAATTCTCGATGATCTTTATGTGCCATTGACTGTTGTGACGGAGGGAGAGCGTTCCGAAAAACAGCAAGCGGTTCAGGTCAAAGATTTCTCACAAGAGTTGCTCCCCAAGTGTCAGCGCGTTCTAATCACCGATACCGGGGGTATGGGGAAATCCACGCTGATGAAATTTCTTTTCATCTCCTGCATCCGCGCGAACGCAGGTATTCCAATTTTCATTGACTTGCGGCAATTGTCAGAGGAGAAGACCATCATTGAGACGATTTGTGACGAACTTAACCCTATAGACGAAGAATTTGATACAGATTTTGTTCTTAAGCTGGTGCGCCGGGGCGACTTCATTTTCTTCTTTGATGGTTATGATGAAATCTCACTTGATTGCAGGGATGTAGTAACAAAAGATATTCAAAACTTTATCTCGAAGGCACGAGCTAATCTCTTCGCTATGACCTCTCGGCCTGAAGACGCTCTTGCCTCCTTTAGTAGCTTCACGCGGTACACGATCCGTCCCTTAGAGCTGGAGGAAGCGTTTGAACTTATCCGAAAGTGTGATTCCTATGGTCCGCGAGCAGAGCAACTGATTGGAAAATTAGTAGGGGACACTTTACGTCAGGTTCACGAGTTCCTCACCAATCCCCTTCTTGTTTCACTCCTGTACCGCGCGTATGAACATAAGCCGACGATTCCGTTTCGGAAGGACACGTTCTACCGACAAGTCTACGATGCCTTGTTCGAGACCCATGACTACACAAAGCCTGGAGCATTCGCAAGGGAGAAGCGATCCAAGCTAGGTGTTGACGATTTCCATCGTGTCCTAAGAAGGTTAGGATATATTACGCTTCCAAAAGGCATCGGCTACACGAAAGACGATCTTCTAGCTTACGTCACAGAAGCGAAGAAGTCATGCCCTGGCATTGACTTCAAGGAGAGTGACTTCCTGAAAGATTTGCTGACGAGCGTTCCTCTTTTTGTCGCAGAAGGTGACTATCACCGATGGAGTCATAAATCTCTCCAGGAATACTTCGCAGCGCAATTCATTTGTTCAGATGCCAAAGGGTCACAAGGGAAAATTCTCCGCCAAATGCGGGATAGTAAAAAGTTCGCGTTCTACCTTAATGTGCTTGACCTTTGTTGCGACATCGACTACAAAACGTTCCGAGACACCATAGTCTATGACCTCCTTAACGATTTCATGGGTCATATGAAAACAAGCTACGCGGCATACGATGGTGTTGTTGACACAGGGGATCTCAACCGCCGCCGAGGATACTGTTTTGATCGGCAGATTGTCCTAATACCACCTGGCCCTATTGAAGCCTCAAGTGTGTTCGCTGAGGCTGAAGCAATTATCAGACAAGAACATCAAACTCCAGCCGGTTCAGAAAAGATTGGTAATAAAACGACAACAAGATTTGGGGGGTGGCATCCTGAAAACGGCGGTGCATATGGAGTAACAACTCCATCTTATCGGATTGCAGTCATTTTGCTTCAAAAACACCATGACATCGTTCAAAGTTCATCCCTACACCGATTTCGGCAACCACTGGATCAACTGTGGTCCACTTTTCTGCCAGATAGTAAGCCGCTTCTCGTAGACGAAGACCCAAAATCTCCGTTGAACGAGCCGACCCAATTTTCGAGTGCCAACCAGTTGATTCGGCAAACTTCTGCGCCAATGCCTCTTTTCAACTACAGGAAGTGTGTACAACTTTTGCGCGAAATTGACGATGATCTTCAAAGGGAAAACAAAGACGATTACCTTGTCTCTGACATCTAAGTTTGAGCGGGGGCATGGCAAAGCATGGGCCTAAGCGCCGAACTCGCCGACCCGATTGTCGTCATCACCGCCGTGGGGCGGGACCGGCCCGGCATCATCGCCGCGCTGGCGCAGGCCGTCTACGACCTGGGCGGGAACCTGGACGACGCGACGATGACGCGGCTGCACGGGGCGTTCGCGGCGATGGTGGCCGCGCGCCTGCCGCCGGGCCGGACGCTGGACGACGCCCGCGCCGCGCTGGCCCCCGTGGCGTCCGCGCTGGGGCTGACCCTGGCGGTGCAGGCCGTGCCGGACGCCCGCACCGACGCGCCCGCCGACGCGCTGCTGACGGTCTACGGGGCCGACAAGCCGGGCATCGTCCACCAAGTCACGCAGGCCCTGGCCGCGCACGGGGTCAACATCACCGACATGGACACCCGGCTGGCCGGCGCACCCGATGCGCCGGTCTACGTCATGCTGCTGGAAGTGGCGGCGGGCGACCGCGACCTGTCCGCCGATCTCGACTCGCTGCGGGCGGACCTCGGCGTGGACATCACCCTCCGGGCGCTGGACGCGGAGGCGCTGTAGCGTCATGCCCGTCCGCCCCGTCGTGCTGTACCCCGACCCGCGCCTCAAGATCGCCGTCGCCCCCGCGCCCGCCGTTTCCGACGCCCTGCGCGCCCAGGCCCAGGACCTGCTGGACACGATGGACGCCTGCCCGCCGCGCACGGTCGGCATCGCCGCCCCGCAGATCGGCGTGCTGGAGCGCCTGGCGATTGTGGACACGTCGCGCAACCCCAAGCACACCGCCGGCCACGGCCTGTTGATCCTGATGAATCCCCGAATCGTCGCATCAGAAGACACGCAGACGGGCCGCGAGGGCTGCCTGAGCCTGCCCGACTACACCGCCAACATCCGGCGGCATCAGCGCATCACCGTCGAGGCCCTGACGCTGGACGGCGAGGCTCTGACGTTTGATGCCGAGGGCTTCGAGGCGGTCGTCTTGCAGCACGAGATTGACCACCTGGACGGCCTGTTGTTCTTGGACCGCGTGGCAAACATCAAGACGGACCTGTTCCGCCGCAAGGGGTAGGAAGAGGCCCCCAGAACTCAGGCGGAGGCCGGAGTCCTATCCCTGGCCCGTTTACGTTCGTTCCGGGCCTGTCCCTTCCCTCCGAGGGACCCTCCGGGGCGCCAGTGCTTGGGTGGCGGGCTTGCCCGCCGGGATAGGACTCCGGCTCCCCAGAATTGGGGCGGGGGCCTCCCGGCACTTTTGGTGTGTGCGCGGGTACAATCCCAGACACATCCGAAGACTCCCGCAGTCTCCCTGCAATTCCCCCCGTGGAGGACATTTTTTGGCGAGCAGCACACTGACGACGAACACCACCCTGGCGCAGGCGGCCTGGCCGCGCCGCGCCGCCGCGCCCGCCTGGGCGCGCGACGCATTCCTGGTCGTGGCCTTCAGCCTGGTGACGGCGCTCTCGGCGCAGGTCGTCATCCCCCTGGCCCCGGTCCCGATCACCGGGCAGACCTTCGGCGTCCTCTTGACTGGGGCGCTGCTCGGGCCACGGCTCGGGGCACTGGCGATGGCCCTTTACTTGCTGGAAGGCGGCCTGGGCCTGCCGTTCTTCGCGGGCGGCGCGGGCGGCGCGGCACGTCTGCTGGGGCCGACGGGCGGCTACCTGCTCTCCTATCCCTTCGCCGCCGCCCTGGTCGGGTGGCTGGCCGGGCGCGGCTGGGACCGCCGCCCGCTGACCATGCTGGCGGCCATGCTGCTCGGGTCGCTGGTCGTGTTTGCGCTGGGCGCGGGCCGGCTGGCGCATTTCGTCGGGCCGGGCCGGGCTGTCACGCTGGGCGTCCTGCCGTTTCTGCCGGGCGATGCCGTCAAAGCGCTCGCCGCTGCGGGCCTGCTTCCGCTGGGCTGGAAGTGGCTGGGGACAAGAAACCCCTCCCCAACCCCTCCCCTACAGGCCCGAAAAGATGGCCGGGGATAGTTTCCCATGCCTGACACGCTCCGCATCGGGACGCGCGGCAGCAAGCTGGCCCTGGCCCAGACGCACTGGGCCGCCGACGCCCTGCGCCGGGCGCACCCCGGCCTCGCGGTCGAGATCACCGTCATCCACACGCGCGGGGACGCGACGCAGGCGGCCAACGTGCCGCTGGCGTCGTTCGCCGAGAAGGGCATCTTCGCCAAAGAGCTGGAAGCCGCGCTGCTTGCGGGCGACGTAGACCTGGCCGTCCACTCGATGAAGGACTTGGAGCACACCCTGCCCCAAGGCCTGGTCATCGCCGCCGTGCCCGAACGCGAGGACCCACGCGACGCCCTGATCGGGTCTACCCTGGACGCCCTGCCGCACGGCGCGCGCGTCGGAACGGGCAGCGTCCGCCGCCGCGCCCTGCTGTGGTCCCGCCGGCCCGACTTGCAGATGTTGGAAGTCCGGGGCAACGTCGATACCCGTCTGCGGCGATGGCGCGAGGGCCGGTTTGACGTCCTGTGCCTGGCCGTGGCGGGGCTGAATAGACTCGGCTTGCAGAGCAATATCACCGAGATTTTGGACCCTGACTGGTTCACGCCCGACCCCGGCCAAGGCGCGCTGGCATTGCAGGCCCGAGAAGGCGACGCGCGCGTCTTCGACCGGCTCCAGCCGCTCGACGACGCGGTCTCCCATGCCAACGTCCGGGCCGAGCGCGCCTTTTTGCGTGCGCTGGGCGGCGGCTGCAAGACGCCGGTCGGCGCGCTGGCGACGGGCTACGGCTGGAGCCTGGCGATGCAGGGCATGGCGGCTTCCCCGGATGGCACCCGGATCGTCCGCTCCGAGACTTGGGGCGGGGCGGGCGCGACTTCGCCGGAGCGGCACGGGGAAGAGCTGGCCGCCGGCCTGCGGGCGCAGGGCGCGGACACGCTGCTGGCGGCCACATAGCTTTGCCCCGGCACACGCCGCATAATCCCACATAGAAAGGGCCTAACATGGCTGCAACTTCACTGGCGAAGAGTTCTTTCCTGGACCGGGAACGCACCGTCGCGCCCCCCGGATTCAACCGGTGGCTCGTCCCGCCCGCCGCGCTGGCCGTCCACCTCGCCGTGGGGCAGGTCTACGCCTACAGCGTCTTCAGCAAGCCGCTGGGGGTGCTGCTGGGCGGCAAGGCACCCGGTCCGGGCGACTGGACCAAGGAGCAGATCGGCGTGGTCTTCAGCATCGCCATCGTGTTTCTCGGGCTGTCGGCGGCCCTGTTCGGCAAATGGCTGGAAGCCGCCGGGCCGCGCAAGGCGATGGTCGCGTCGGCCCTGTGCTTCAGCGGCGGCTTCTTCGTCGGCGCGGCAGGGATCGGCTATCACCAGTTGTGGCTGCTTTATCTCGGCTACGGCGTCCTGGGCGGCATCGGGCTGGGGCTGGGCTACATCTCGCCGGTCTCGACACTAATCAAGTGGTTCCCCGACCGTCCGGGCCTGGCGACGGGGCTGGCGATCATGGGCTTCGGCGGCGGGGCGATGATCGCCGCGCCGCTCTCGGTCGAGCTGATGAAGCACTACAAAACGGCGACGTCGCCGGGCTTGGCGGAGACGTTTTTGACGCTGGGGGCGCTGTACCTCGTCTTCATCCTGTTCGGCGCGCTGATCGTGCGCGTCCCGCCCGCGACCTCCGTGGCCGAGACGGCGCAGGCGGGCGCGGGCCTGACGGCGGATCAGGCGATCCGAACGCCGCAGTTCTGGCTGCTGTGGGCCGTGCTGTTCCTGAACGTGACGGCGGGCATCAGCATCCTGTCGGTCGCCTCGCCGATGATTCAGGACCTCTTCCCTGCCCGCGTCTCCGCTGCCGCCGCGGCGGGCTTCGTCGGGCTTCTCAGCCTGTTCAACCTCGCGGGCCGCTTCGGCTGGTCCACGCTTTCGGACAAGATCGGACGTAAGGCCACCTACGCCGTCTTCTTCATCCTGGGGGCGCTTTTGTACGCCCTGGTGCCTCTGGCGGGGCGCGCGGGCAGCATCGGCCTGTTCGTCGCGGCCTGCGTGGTGATTTTGAGCATGTACGGGGGCGGCTTCGCGACCATCCCGGCGTACCTGCGGGATCGCTTCGGGAGCCTCCAGGTCGGGGCCATCCACGGGCGGCTTCTGACCGCCTGGTCGGCAGCGGGCATCGCCGGCCCGTTTTTGATCGCCCACCTTCTGCCGCCGATTGACCCCAAACACCCGCTGTCCCCTGACGCCTACGACCTGCCCCTGCACGTCATGGCCGGTCTTTTGGTGCTGGGCCTGGTCTGCAACCTTCTGGTCCGCCCCATCACCACCGCCCCTCACCCGGAGGCCACTCATGCCTGACACCCGACCCGTTACTGACACCCAGGCCACGCCGAACACCGGCCAACTGGCCCTCTACTGGCTCGCCGTGGGCCTGCCGCTGGCCTGGGGCATCTGGCAGACCTTGCTCAAGGCCCTGGCCCTGTTCCGCTGATGCCTCCCGCCCCTCTACTCCCGGACCCGTCGGCGCGCGTCCGGGTCCGCTTCTGGACCTGGCTGCGCCGGCGGCCCGACACGGCGCGCTACGCCCTGCCCCTGGCCGGGCTGCTGCTCGCCCTGCCGCTCCTGCTCTTGCGGACATCGGGGGACGGGCTGCTGTTCGTGCTGCTGTTCTCCGTCCTGCTGCTCGGGGCGGCGGGCCGCGCCCTCGCGCGTGAATGGGCACAGGTCCGTTCCCACTGCGCGCGCGGCACCCTCGCCCCCGCCCTGGTCGTCTCGAACCGCCCCCCGCTGATGGCCGTACCCGGCGGCCTCGACCTCGGCAATAATCGCCTCACCCTCGCCGTCAAAATCCTGCCTCTCCCCTCGGGGCTGAACCTCGCCACCGGCGACCGTCTGACGGCCATCTCGGTGCCGCGCGGGGCCGACTTCCTCCCCCTCGCCCTTCCCGCCATTACGTCCGACCCTCGCGCCCTCGAAGACGCCTTGCGGCGCGTGACCGCGAGCGGCGGCGGCGTGGACGTGTGGGCCGACCTGGAACGCCGCCTCGCCCATCTTCCCCACCTCGACCGTCCTGGCTTATACCGGCTGAATATCGAGTAGAATAGGCGAAAGCTTTGCCCGGCCCTGAAGGACCGGGCTACGCGGACAGAACCCCCTCCGGGGCTACGGACAAGCCCCGAAGACCATCTTTAGCCGCGAAGCGCGTTCGGTCCGCCGAGCCTGTCGCTTCAGCGGCAGGAAAACAGCAGGACAGGAAAGCAGCAGGAGAAGACTGCTTTAGACACAGGCAAGATTCGCCCTAACTTAGTTAAGTCGTGAGCGAGAGGCATTCCACAGCGGTGACACTTCAGACCATCATGGCTACTCTGTCCAGCAGTTCGGCTAACATGCTTCTTCTAGGCGGCATGGCCGCCATGACAATTCTCGGTGCATGGAGTTCCTACGCCGGCACATGGCGCGAGATAACCAGGGGACAGATGACCTTCCGCGCTCCGCCTGTGAGCAAAGTTTCCCTAGCGTTGACGGGATTTTGGTTCCTGGCATTCCTGCCGGACATATACTCAGGGAGCCTCAAGTCAGGCGCGTGGGACCTGAGCGTCTTTGTCGCTCTGCTAGTTGGCAGTGTCGGGTTGTTGATGATCTGGGGGGCTGGTCTGCGGCGTGAGCTGCATCTGAATATAGAAAGCCGCACGTACCGTCTGGTCTCGGGCTGGATGCTGAAAACTCAGACAAAATCAGGAGCATGGGAAGATTTCACAGGCGTATTTATACGGCCCGTGAGCCTTCGCGGTGGCGATATGTTCTTTGTTGGCTTAATGTGGAAAGGTAGGCAGAACCATCTACCTCATCCAGGCCAGTTTGGGAAGCACGACAAGGCATCCGCCTTCGCGTCAGAGATGTCAAAGGTTATAGGTGTGCCTGTTGTGGCGGCCCCGCTACCCGAGCCGTTGAGGATGCTGTCACGATAGCCGTGTTACCAGCCGCCTGATAACGCGCTACAGCCAGCACTATTGGATCACGTAGCCCGGCCTTGTCAAAGGCACCTCCCCCACCCCTACCGTCCGGGCTTATACCGGGTCAATATCGAGTAGAATAAACGGCATCAGCGACAGGAAAGCCGCAGCAGGAGGAGACTCAATGGACGTTTGGCCGCCCCTGCCTACCAGCGAGAAGCCGGAACCGAGTACCGGGCTGATTGAAGCCGGCAAGAAAGCTTCCCTCGGATACGTCGCCCTCGGCTTTTCGGCGGTCGCCATTTTGATCCGGGCATTGGTGTTTCTCAAGATACACAGCAATTGGTCGGGCTGGTTAAGTTTCGCCTTCGTGGGCATGGGTTTAGCCTTGGGAATCAGAAGCCGCTCCACATTGGCCGGGCGTCTCGCACTCTTGGGGCCATTGCTGTTCTTCGGCGAGGTCGTTTACTCTATGCTGAGATGGTATGGGGCGTAGTGGCAGTAACAGACCTACCGTTCTTGGTTTAGGCCGCAAGGCGAAGGCGGGGCAGATTGAACACAAACAAGCCGGATGACGATACGGGGACGTGGCCGCCGGAGCCTCAAGGTGGCGAGCGCTTACCCGAGGGTTCGCCTCTGCCTCAACAGTTGACGCCGTGGGAGCTGCTGGATGCGGCGATTGGATTTATCAGCAGTGTCGTGGTCTATATCGCTCTAATCCTGGTTGTTTTCAACCCCATCACACGCAATCTGTTGAAGCCACTGAGACGGAACGGACAAGTCGTGGCGGCATGGTCCTTCGCTGCGCTCGGCCATTTTGGCTTATACTTTTTCCTGCGCCGCTATCCTGTTTCGTCACCCGTTTTTCTTTTTGCTGGTATTCTTTTAGCGCTACCAACGTTGCTCATTATCGTGTTGGGCTGGTATTTATAACACCTGACCCATAACGCAGACTTCTTCGTAGTGCGCGAAAGGGCGGCAACTTTCCGCCCTCGCCGGTGTTAGAGTCAGTAGGGAAAAGTCCCGGAGCAGCAGGCATTTAGAACGGGAAACGCAGTGATGCAACAATATGACTTCTTAGTGCTCGGCAGCGGCAGCGCGGGGCTGTCGTTCGCCCTGCGGGTCTGCGGGCGGGGGCGGGTCGCCCTCGTCACCAAGAAGGACCGCACGGACAGCAGCACCAACTGGGCGCAGGGCGGCATCGCCGGGGTCATGGGGCCGGACGACGACACCGAGCTGCACGTCCAAGATACGCTGATCGCCGGGGCCGGGCTGTGCCACGAGGACGCGGTGCGCGTTTTGGTGACGGAGGGGCCGGAGCGGATTCGGGAGCTGATGGAGTTCGGCGCGCGGTTCAACCGCGAGCCGGGCGGGGAGCTGTCGCTGGGGCGCGAGGGCGGGCACTCGCGGCGGCGCATCATCCACACGGCTGACCTGACGGGCAAGGAGATCGAGCGGACCCTGGTCGAGGCGGTCAAGGCGCACCCGAGCATCACGGTCTTGGAGCACCACTACGTCGTGGACCTGATCGTTGAAGGCGGGCGCTGCCTGGGGGCCTGGGTGCTGGACGAGGCGGCGGGTGACGTCCAGGCCTACGCCGCGCCGACGACGCTGCTGGCGACGGGCGGGGCCGGGCAGGTCTACCAGTTCACCACCAATCCGCCCATCGCCACGGGCGACGGCGTGGCGATGGCCTGGCGGGCCGGGGCGGCGGTCGCCGACATGGAGTTTATCCAGTTCCACCCGACGTCGCTGTACCACCCCGACGCCCAGAGCTTCCTGATCTCCGAAGCCGTGCGCGGCGAGGGCGGCATTCTGCGTCGTCGGGACGGCACGGCGTTCATGGCCGAGTACGACGCGGCGCGCAAAGACCTGGCCCCGCGCGACATCGTCGCCCGCGCCATCGACAGCGAGATCAAGAAGGCCCAGAGCAAAAAGCTGGGCGATGAGTGCGTTTATTTAGACGTCACGCATCTCAGCCCCGACGAGATCAAGAGCCACTTCCCGACCATCTACGCCCGGTGCCTGTCGTTCGGCATCGACATGACGACCGACTGGATCCCCGTTGTCCCCGCCGCGCACTACTCGTGCGGCGGCGTCCAGACGGACCTCGCGGGCCGCACGACCATCGGGGCGCTGTACGCCTGCGGCGAGGCCGCCTGCACGGGTGTCCACGGCGCGAACCGCCTGGCCTCGAACTCGCTCCTGGAGGCCCTGGTCTTCGGCAAGCGGGCCGCCGACGACGCGCTGGCCCGGACCGACCTGCGCCCCGCCTCCCCGCCCGCGTCGCCCTTCCCCGGCGCGGCGGGGCGGGTGGGCGCGCTGGACCACGCGCGTGTCGCCGGCCTGCGGCACCGCTTGCAGACCGTCATGCAGAAGTACGTCGGCATCGTCCGCTCCGACAGCCGGCTCGCCAAAGCGTCCGCCGCCGTGGCCGCCCTGCGCGCCGAGGCGCAGCCGCTGTTCGACGGCGCGGTCCTGGCCGACGACGTGTTGGAGCTCCGCAACATGATCGAGGTCGCCGGGCTGATTATCGAGTGCGCGCAGCGCCGCAAAGAATCGCGCGGCCTGCACTACACGACCGACTACCCGCAGACGCTGGAAAGCGAGCGCCATGACACCGTCCTCGTCTCCCGCCCTGCCGCCGGAACAGAGGCGGATCGTTGATGCGGAGCTGACGCCGGGCGAGGCGCTGCTGTGGGCGGGACAACCCGCACCGGGCCGGATGGCGCGGATGGGCATCGTGCCGATGCTGGTGGGCATCCCGTTTACGGCCTTTGCGCTGTTCTGGACGGCCGGGGCGGGCGGCTTCGCCCTGCTGTTCGGCGGCGTCGCGCACCAGGCGGGGGCCGGGGCGTTCGCCGCGCTGCCCCTGGTGTTTCCGCTGTTCGGGCTGATCTTCGTGGCGGCAGGCGTCGGCATGCTGCTGTCGCCGCTGTGGCTCACGCTTAAAGCCGGGCGGACGCTGTATGCGGTCACGGACAAGCGCGTCCTCCTGTGGAGCGGCGGCGTGTGGGGCGGGCGGACGGTCCGCAGCCTGTCGCCCGCGCAGCTAGGGGACCGGGCGAGGACGCAGGGCGCGGACGGCGGCGGCGATCTCGTGTTCCCCCGCGCGGCGACGCTCTCGACATACACCGACTCCGGGACGGACGCGGGCGGCTTCGGGTACAGCCGGACGCGCACCCAGGTCAACCAGGTCGGCTTCTACGGCATCCCCGACGTCAAGGCCGTGGACGACTTGTTGCGGCAGACATTCGGTTAAGAACAACAAGAAACAGCCCCCTGCCCGAAGGCAGGGGGCTGTTCTTGTTGGCGGGCCGGCGAAGCGGGCGCTACTTGCTCAGGCCGACCGGATCGGTCGTGCCGAAGAGGTTCTTGGTCCAGACGTTGGCCGTCGGGACGCCGTCGCCGGAGTAGGTGTTGCCGTTGTCGATGACGGGGCCCATCGCCGAGGTGTCGTCGCGGGCGTCGAAGATCGCGTTGTGCCGCGCGAGGTTCTGCGTCACGGTGTTGGGCGTGGTCGTCCCTCGGGTGGCATCGGACAGGTGGATGCCGATGCCGTCATTCGCCGAGGCATCGTTGTCCGAGACCTTGCTGCCCACGATGGCGGCGAGGAAGATGCCGTCGCCCGCGTTGTCGCTGACCTCGTTGGCCGAGATCGCCAGGAAACCGCCCGAGCTGCCGAAACCGGAAGAGGAGTCGGCGTAAATACCCGTGCCGTCGCCGCTGCCGTAGCCTTGCAGGAGGGTGTCGGTGATCAGGTTGTAGGTGACGGTGGAGTAGTCGGCGAAGCTCAGGAACAGCCCATTGCCGGTGTTCTTGGTGAGGACGTTGCCCGACACGGTCACCGTCCCGCCGACCGTAAGCCCGACGCCCTGGTTGTCGTGGGCGTAATTGAGCGTGACGGCGCTGGCGGGCGGGTTGGGGCTTGCGGGGTCATGCACCGCCGGGTTATAGATCGGGGCGCTGACGGACAGCCCTGGTCCGGGGTTGGACGCGACCTCGTTGCCGGTCACAGTCAGGCCGTCGCCGTTTGCGTTCATCGCCCCGGAAGCACTGCCCGTGAACTGGTTCCCGCTGACGGTCACGTTCTGCGTGGGCGGGGCACCATAAAAGTAGGTGTTGTCGCCGATGGACAGGCCCGTAAAGCTGTTGTTCGTGAACCGGTTGCCGACGATCAGGATGGACGCGCCGATGACGCTGGCCCCGGTGTTGCTGTTGCCCGTGAACACGTTGCCGAGCAGTTGGTAGCCCTTCAACAGCGTGTACGTGCCGCCGTTGGCGAAGTTGGTGAGGCTCAAACCCTCAATCGTGACCCCGTTGTAGTCGTTGCGGAAGGTGACGCCGCTGATCTTGATGTCGCTGAAGCTGACGACATTCTGGCCGTCGGGCGTGACATAGCCGACGTTGACGCCGGCGGGGTTGCCGTAAGGCAGGCCGCCGGTGTTCTGCACGGTCAGCCCGCTGACGGTGACGTGGCTGGCGCGGATCTCGATGCCGTTGGGGTAGGCGATGAAGGAAGGCAACTGTGGCGACGAAGCGGCCACGCCCAGCCCGGTGCCGTCGAGGACCGGGTTGTTGCGGCCTTGCAGGACGACGTGAGGCGTGGAGATCGTGAGGGCCTCGTTGTAGACGCCGTTGTTGGGCTTGGGCGAGACCAGCACGGTGTCGCGGGGCCGGGCGGCGTTGAGCGCCTTTTGGATGGTCGGGAACTGCTGCGGGACGAGCAGGGTGCCGGCGGCGGCGGGCAGGGCGGATGCGGCGAGGGCAACGGCGGCCAGACTTAAAGATGTGAGGCAAGAACGCATGAGGGACTCCTTGAAGAGAAGAGCTGGAAGAGAAAGGCTGGTTGACGCGCCCGAAGGTCGTACTTGGGCCGCCAAGACATTGTAACACGGAAAACACAATTTAGCGGGCGGTCTTTATATTATTTATTGCGGTTTTTCGCCGGCGGCTTTCCCCGCCCCGCGCGCCGTCCGGGTACAATGAGGAGCGCACTCCCAATGGGAGGAGCATGGAAAGACAATGGACCTTGAAACTCTCCGTTCATGTCATCGCCGACCTTGTGCTGCCGGTCCCGACGCCGACGACGCTGCAAATCGAGGCGGCCCAGGTCGCCGGGGCGCAGGCCGTCGCGTCGCCCACCCTGACGGTCACGCCGTTCACCGAGGCCGAACCGTTTTTGGACTTCTACCGAAACCCCTGCCGGCGGCTGATGATGGCGGCGGGCGACGTCCGGCTGGAGTACGCGGCCCGCGTCACGCTGCCGGACACGCCCCCGCCACCCGCCGCGAGGGCGCATGAGGCCGACGCGCTGCACCTGCCCACGGACGCGCTGCTGTACACGCTGCCGTCGCGCTACTGCCAGTCCGACAAGATGGTGGCGATGGCCGCCGACCTGTTCGGCGACGCCACGCCGGGTTTTGCACGGGTCCAGACCATCTGCGACTGGATCAACGGGCACATCACGTACCAATACGGCGCGTCGGACGCGGGCACGTCGGCCTACGACACGGCGGCCCAGCGGGTCGGGGTCTGCCGGGACTTCGCCCATTTAGGGGTTGCGTTCTGCCGCGCCCTGAACATCCCCGCGCGCTACGTGTCGGGCTACTGCCTGGGGCTTGACCCGCCCGACTTCCACGCCTACTTCCAGGCATGGCTGGACGGGCACTGGGTGTCGTTCGACGCCACCGAGCGGCAGCCCCGACCCGCACTGGTGCAGGTCGCCGTGGGGCGCGACGCCGCCGACTGCGCGTGGTGTACGTTCTACGGGTACGGCGAAACCAAAAGCCTTTCGGTCGAGGTTATGGAAGAGATTACGAAGGAGATTACGGAAGAAATCGCGGGAATCGCGGAGTGAGGCTATGAGTCGGGAGACCGAAATACTGGAGGGCGTACCGCTGTTCGCCCAAGTGCCCGCGCCCGCCCTGGCCGCGCTGGCGGCCCGCCTGCGGCGGCGGCGGCTGCCGGCGGGGACACCGGTCGTCTACAAGGGCGACCCGGCGGGCGCGCTGTATCTGATCGCGGCGGGCCGGGTCAAGGTCCACGAGGCGACGACGCGCGGGGACGAGGTCATCCTGGAGGTGCTGGGGCCGGGGGAGTTCTTCGGGGAGATGAGCCTGCTGGACGGCCGGCCGCGCTCCGCCGACGTTTCCACGCTGGAGCCGAGCGAGCTGCTGCTGCTGGAAGGGGACGCCCTGCGCGAGACACTGGCCGGGCAGCCCGCCGTCGCCTGGACGCTGCTGCGGACCCTCTCGCTGCGCCTGCGCGACCAGAACGACCGGGCCTCGATCCTGATGACGCGCGACGTGGCGGGCCGGGTGGCCGACCGCCTGCTGGGCCTTGGTGATGTGCCGGTCTTTGAGGGCGTCCACCTTGCTGTCCTCTTTGCTGATGACGGGCAGGATGGCGACGGTCGTGGCGGCGGGACTGTAGGCGGCGGGGGCGGCGCGGGCCTGGCGAGGCCCCCACAGGCAGAGGCCGCTGAGGGCGAGCAGAAGGGCGAGGCGCTTCATGGTGATGGTTCTCCTAGGGTTTTAAGGCAACACAGGACACGCTGCAAGAATCGTGCCAACTCGGTATGTTTGCGGGCAGAAGAGGATTAGGTTGTTAGGGGAATCAGTAGGGGGATCAACAGGCAAACGCCCCGCCCCCTGGTGGAGGGGGCGGGGCGCTATCGCGGGCGACTGACGGCTGCGGAGAACGGGGGGGGGTGTGCGCCTGCCGCCTCCTGTTGCCGTGCGCCTACGGCCCGGCGCTGACGCCTATGGCCGTCCACCCGCTGTAGGGGCCGTATTCGGCGTGGGTGTCGCTGCCCGCGCCGTTGTCCAGGTCCCACAGCGAAATCTGGCCGTCGCCCGCGTGGTTCCAAAGGACGTGGCTGGCACCGTCGGTGCCGGTCGTGACGGCGCTGGCCGCCCAGCCCACGCCGGGGGGGCTGTAGGGACGGAAGCCGGACGTGTGCGTGGTGAAGTTGACAGTCAGGAGGACGATCAGGCCCGTCTCACTGCTCGCCAGCAGGCTGCCGGTGCCGTCCAGCCCCGCCGACAGGGCGGGGACGCTCATGCCCGTGTAGGGGCCGAATTCGAGGTGCTGGAACGCGCCGTCCGGCGTGACCAGCCAGCCGGAAACGGTGCCGTCGGTCTTACGCCACAAGATCTGCGTGTCGCCTCCCCCGGCGGCCACGGCGTAGGGGGTCCAGCCCACATACGGGCCGTATTCGGCGTGGGTGAACGTGCCCGTACCCGTGTCCAGGTTCCAAAGCGACATCTGGCCGTCACCGGCATGGTCCCACAGAACGCGGCTCGTGCCGTCCGCGCCGGTCGCGAGGGCGACGCCCCGCCAGCCGGCGTAGGGGCCGAAGTTTTGGAAGGCGAACGCCCCGCCGGGGACGACGTTCCAGACCGAGATCTGCCCGTCCGAGCCGTGGGACCAGAGGACGTGGGTGCTGCCGTCCGGCCCCTCAGACAGGGAGACGGCGGCCCAGCCGGTATACGGGCCGTATTCGGCGTGGGTGAAGCCGGTGTCGGGGCTGACCGTCCAGAGCGAGATCGCCCCGTTCGTGTTGTTCCACAGGACGTGCGTATGGCCGGCGTCGGCGCGGGCGGCAGGCGCGAGTGGGGCCGCGAGGGCGGTTCCCAGGCCGAGCAGGAGGCCGGGCAGGAGCCGGCGCAGCGAGTAGTGCATGGTGGTTCTTTCTTGGTGACGGAGTTCCCGCCCTTGCTGAACTGATTGTCGGCAGGAAAGCCGGGAATCATAGCCCAGGGGGGCGGGTGTGCGCCGAGGGGGATTACGAACGGCCCGCCCGTGTCCATCCCGCGCGCCGGGTGAGCCTCGTCCGTCGCCGCGCCGCCCTTGCCCCACAGCGGCGACGCGCTCCGTGAGGGCCGGTACGAGCCGTCGTGCCACAGGATGCTTTTGCTATCTGCTTTGCCGCCGCCCTAGTGGGCGAAGGTCAGGCTCAGGGCGACCTGCTCCTGGGGGTTGGTACCGGTCGCCAGGTCCAGCCGGAAGGCCGGGGTGCCGACGCCGACGCCCGCGACGAAGCGGGAGGCATCGTAGCCGCCGCGGAGGGAGAACACGCGAGAGAGGGGGTACTCGACGCCTAGATGCACCGTGTGCTTGCCGCCGTTGACGCTGTTGATGTTGTGGACCTCGGCGGCGTAGGTGACGCCCAGCCCGGTCGTGCGCCCGCCCAGGTCGATCTGCGGCTTCATCTGGAAGCTGAAGTCGCCCCCGGCGGGCAGCGCGCCGAGGCTGCTGTTGATGCGCCGGGCGATGTGGAACGAGGGCGAGAAGAGGTTGTGGACGACGACCGCGCCCCGGACGTGGTAGACGGGGTCGGGGTTCGAGATGAAGCCGGCGTCCAAGTCCACCTTGGAGGTGTTCGTCTCGCGGTAGGTCGCGCCGGCGATGTCGCCGTTGGGGGCACCGCTGGGGTCGAAGCCGTTCAGCGTGGACGTCTCGTTCGCCAAAAACCCGGCCCCGGCGTAGGAGGCCTGGACGTAGCGCGGGGCCAGCCCGACCGGACCGGCGGGGGTCTTGATGCTGAACGGCACGGCGATGTTGGTCAGCCCCAGCACGCCGTAGGCCGCCGTCACGGCCCCGGACGGGGAGCCGAGGCCCGTGAAATTGGTGCCCAGGGTCGCCTGGCTGTAGGGGCGGATCTCGACCTTCGCCATCAGGCCGCCGTAGGCGACGACGCCGACGCTGCCGGCGCTGGCCCCGATCAGCGGCGACACCGAGGCGCTCAGGATGGCGGGCGAGCCGTCCTGTTTAGCCCCGGCGTCGGTGGCGAAGCTGTAGATCTTCCCGACGGCGTCGCGGACGCCGGCCAAGGTGCTGTTGCTGCTGTTGAACTGGTTGCCCAAATCTTTCAGCCCGCGCGACAGGTCGTTGATCTTGCTAACGTGGACGTTGCTGGTCCGGCCCACGACGGAGTTCGCCTCGCTGCCCTGGCCCGCGAAGGCGATAGAGGCGGGGTTGAAAGCCGCCCCGGAGGCGTCGCCGAACAGGATCAGGTCGGTCCCGCCCATGCCCAGGGCGCGGGCGCTGGCGCGGAACTGGGTCCGGTCGAGGTCGGCGGGGCCGATGGGGCTGGGGACGGGTGCCTGCGCCCGCGCTTCGGTCGCGCCCTGGGCGTGGACGAGGGCAGCCAGGGCGAGGGCGGTCAGGAGTGAAGAGTGTTTGGTCATGGAAAGATACCTTGGATGGGTGTGGGGTGAATCGGGATGGAAAAGGCCCCCGGCGGGGCCAGTGCCGGGTGACAGGACGCCTCATGGGACGATTACCTAGTTCGTCCCGGTGCGGACGGTGAGCTGGTTGTTGCTGACGGTCAGTTGCAAACTGGTGCCGGCGGGCAGGCCCGCCGCGTCGGCACTGATCTTGAGGATGACCTGGTTGGAATTGCCGCCGGACGTGATCAGACTGACCAGAGTCTGCACGTCCGCGCCCGAGGTCGGCGTCGTCTGCTGGAGCTGGAACGTGCCGCCCGACGCGGCGTAGGTGGGGTTCCCGCCGCCGCCGGCCTGCTGGGTGAATGTGAGCGGGCCGGCCGTCATCAGCGGGGCCAGGGTCAGGCTGGATACGACCTTGCCGGCCGCGTCCAGCTTATCCACCTCGGGGGTGACGACGAGCGAGTTAAGCGTGAACGAGGGCACCGCGCCGCCCCCGCCGGGCGTCGCCAGCGTCAGCGTCGGGGCCAGGTCCAGCGACAGCGTGGCGCTCTGGACGTCGGCCTGGTTGATCGGCTGCTGGTTGGGGAACGGATAAGTCTGCAAGGCCGGGGCCGCACCGCCGACGGGGACGACGACGGCCTGGCTGTTGATCCCGAAGGCGTTGCCGACGACGATGTTGGGGGCCTTGACCTGGGCGGAGTTCAGGTTCTTGACGACGCCGCTGCACCCGGACAGGGCCGCCCCGGCGGTCAGTGCCAGGACGGCGAGCGGGAAGTGCAGACGATGAGGGCGGGAAGAGTGGTACACGGGTGTGCCTCCAGGTTGACTTGCAAAATTGACTGTGGCCGGGGCCGCCGCTATTGTTCCACGGATTACAAAGTTCTGCCAGTATTTTTTGCAGGGGGGGATGGGGCATCACACCCAGGCGTTGAGGACGGCCAAGACCAGCAGACGGGTGACGGTGGACGCCCCATGCCGCGCCGGCAGGTCTTCCAGCAGCGCCTCGGCCTCGGGCGGGGACATGCCCAGGGCACCGGCGGCGTCGCTCAGGGCATGGCCGGAGAGCAGCAGCCGCAGCAGGGCGCGTTGCCGCGGAGTCAGGGTGGCCTGGGGGGCGCGGGCGGGCGCGGGGCAGGCGGTGTCGAGCGTCATGGGGTGTGCTCCGTCTTCCGAGTGCAGGGACTAACCGGGAGTATGGCCGTTGGAGCGGGCGCGGGCCGTGCCGGGTGCCACACCCGCGCTGTGACATCGGTCACACGGGGCACAGCGTTCTTCTTGACAAATGCCCGCCGCCCTGCCAGAATGGCGTAGGCATAATTTTGTGCGTCGCAGAGGGGGAGAATCACACCATGGCCGACGTTTTTCTGATCCTGCACGGGTGGGGCGGCAACAAGCCCGCCCACTGGCAGAACCACCTCGCCGAGAAGCTGGCCGCCGAGGGAGCGGACGTCCGCGCGCCCAAGATGCCCGACCCGACGGACCCCAGTCCTGATGCCTGGATGAGCGTCCTCCACGCCGCGCTGTCGGATGTCCCCGCAGGCGCGACTCTGACCGTGCTGACGCACTCGCTGGGCGCGATCAACTGGATTCGCCACGCGGCGATGTCGCAGCAGGCCGACTTCGCGCGGCCCGGCGTTCGGGCGGATCGGGTCCTGCTGGTCGCGCCGCCCTACGTGGTCCCCGCCATCCCGCCGCTGGACCTGGCCGGGGCGGCCGGCTTCTTTCCCCCGCCGCTGTCCCCCGAGGGCATCCAGGCCGTGGCCAGCGAGACGACGATCATCGCCTCTGATTCGGACGATTACGCCACGTTCGATCAGTCGTCGGCCTACGCGCACGGCCTGGGCGTCGACATCCAGAAGCTGTCCGGGGCCGGGCACATCTCGCCCTATTATGGCTACGGCGAGTGGCCCTGGGTCTTCGAGTGGGCCATGCGCCGGGCCGCCATGCCCCCGCTGCCGAACACGTAGCCGTCTGCCTGAACACAAAGCCCCATGCCCACCCCGCCCCGCGAAGATGTTTTCTCCCTCGGTGATGACGGCCTGCCCTCGGGCGTGGTGACGTTTCTGTTCACCGACGTCGAGGGCAGCACGCGGCTGTGGGACCGGCACCCCGACGCGATGCGGGCGGCGCTGGAGCGGCACGACATCTTGCTGCGGGCGGCCATCGACGCCCAGGGGGGGCACGTCTTCAAGGCGACGGGGGACGCTTTTTTTGCCGCCTTTCACCGGCCCCAGGACGCGCTCCGGGCCGCCCTCGATGCTCAGATTGCCCTCCACGCCGAGCCGTGGTCGCTGCCGGCAGGGGACGGCCTGCGGGTCCGCATGGCGCTGCACACCGGGGCCGCCCAGCGGCGGGGCGGGGACTACTTTGGCCTGCCCCTGAGCCGCGCCGCGCGCCTGCTGGCCGCCGCGCACGGGGGGCAGACGCTGGTCTCCGAGGCCGGGGCCGCCCTGCTGGACGGGCTGATGCCGGGGGAGGCGTCGCTGCACTCCCTGGGGCGGCACCGGCTGAAAGACCTGGCCCAGCCCCAGGAGGTCTTCGCGCTGCGCGCGCCGGGCCTGGCCGACGGCTTCCCCCCGCTGCGCTCCCTGGAGGCCTTCGCGCACAACCTCCCCGCCCAGCTCACGTCGTTCGTCGGGCGCGAGGCCGAGATGCGCGACGCCCGCGCGCGGCTGGGCGGGACGCGGCTCTTGACGCTGACCGGGACGGGCGGGGCGGGCAAGACGCGCCTGGCCCTCCAGGTCGCCGCCGACGCGCTGGACGGGTTCCCCGACGGCGCGTGGCTGACGGAGCTTGCCGCGCTGGCCGACCCCGCCCTGGTCACGCAGGCCGTGGCGGGCGTCCTGGGCGTCCGCGAGGAAGCGGACCGGCCGCTGCGCCAGTCGCTGGCCGACTCGCTCCAATCCAAGCGCCTGCTGCTGCTCTGGGACAACTGCGAGCACCTGGTCGAGTCGTGCGCGCGGCTGGCCGACTGGCTGCTGCGCGCCTGCCCCGGCGTCATCATCCTGGCGACCAGCCGCGAATCGCTGGACATCGGCGGCGAGGCGGTGTTGGCGCTGTCAATCGCTGCCCCTGCCGGGCGGGCCGCCGCCGCCGCCGCCCGACGAGCTGCTGCGGTTCGACTCGGTGCGCCTGTTCGTCGAGCGGGCGACCGAGGCCCAGGCGTCGTTCCGGTTCAGCGCGGGCAACGCGCAGGCCGTGGCATCGGTGTGTTCGCGGCTGGACGGCATCCCGCTGGCCCTGGAGCTTGCCGCCGCGCGGGTGCGCGTCCTGACGCCCGCGCAGATCTCGGACCGGCTGGACGACCGCTTCCGGCTGCTGACGGGCGGCTCGCGCACGGCCCTGCCGCGCCAGCAGACCCTGCGGGCGCTGATCGACTGGTCGTATGACCTGCTCGCGCCCGCCGAGCAGACTCTGCTCCGCCGCCTGTCCGTGTTCGCGGGCGGGTGGCCGCTGGAAGCCGCCGAGGCGGTCTGCGCGGGGGGCGACGTGGAGGACTGGGAGGTGCTGGACCTGCTGGCACGCCTGGTCGCCAAGTCGCTGGTCGTGGCCGAGCCGCCCGAAGGGGGGCAGGTGCGCTACCGGCTGCTGGAGAACGTGCGCGGCTACGCCCACGGGCGTCTGGCCGAGACGGGCGGGGAAGAAGCACTGGCCGACCGCCATGCCGGCTGGTTTCTGGGCCGGGCCGAGGAGGCGGAGCCGCACCTGTCGGGCGCGGCCCAGGCCGAGTGGCTGGGGCGGCTGGAGCAGGACCGGGACAACCTGCGCGCGGCCCTGCGCCGGTGGCAGGCGACGGATTCGGCGCGGCTGCTGCGCCTGGCCGGGGCATTGTCGCGGTTCTGGTACGGGCGCAGCTACCTCAGCGAAGGCGGGGGCTGGCTCCGGGCAGCCCTGGACGCCGCCGGCCCGGACGCGGACGGCGGGGCGCGGGGCAAGGCGCTCAACGGGGCGGGGATGCTGGCCTGGGCCTGCGGCGAGCTGGACCAGTCGGCGGCGCTGCACGCGCAGGACCTGGCCCTGCGGCGCGAGGCGGGCGACGACCGGGGGGTCGCCCGCGCCCTGGCAAACCTGGGCATCCTGGCCGTCGACCGCAAGGACATGAGCGGCGCGCGCGTGCTGTTCGAGGAGAGCCTGGGCCTGTACCGCGCGCTGGGCAATGACGACGGCGTGACCGTGATGCTGAACAACTTGGGCGGCCTGGCGAGCGATGCCGGGGACCACGCCGAGTCTCAGCGGCTTCTGGAGGAGGGCCTGGCGCTGTTCCGGCAGGCAGGCAACGCCCAGGGCATCGCCGCCTCGCTGCACAACCTAGGCAAGGTGTCACTCGCCCTGGATCGGCCCGGAGCGGCGAAGCGGTACTGCCGGGAAAGCCTTGCCGTGCAGCAGTCGGTCGGGAACACGCAGCGCATCGCCTCTTCCCTGGCAAATCTGGCCGAGGCCGAGGCCCGCGAGGGCGGCCTCGAAACGGCCTGCCTGCTCCTGGCGGCGGCAGGCGGCCTGCTGGCATCTTCCGGCATCCCGCCGATGCCCGCAGATTTTGACCGCGAGGCCGCCCTCGCGCAGATCCGCCTGGGGCTGGGCGAGGAGGCGTTCCGCGCGGCCTGGGAGCGGGGCCGGCGGATGAGCCAGGAGCAGGTGCTCCGGTTTGTTTTGGGGGACGGCGCGGATATGCCGCCCCTGTGACTCCCGTCACACGCACCCGCCCCCGACCGGGGTAGAGTCACTCCATTCAGACCATCTCAGGAGGAATGCTAATGGTAGACGGTTCCAGCAGCCCCGTCACGGGGCCGTCCCCGCACACAGGGTCATCACACTACACCCCGCCCGCCAAGCCGCCGCCCGGCGGCGGCGTCACCCTGAGCGCCGAGGAGGTGATAGTCGATACGGAAGCCGATGTCACAATCACGCTGCCTCGCACCATCACGGCGGGCGATTCGTGCGTCGTTCTGATCGAACTCATGCAGCCATTGGGCACGGGCGTCGAGATCGTCGGGGAGATCACCTATCAGCGGCAACCCGGCACCGCCCCGCAGAGCGTACCCAGCCCGCACCCGCTCTCGTTCAAGGCGAACAGCCCGCCGCTGACACACCCCATCCCCACGCTCCCCGGATGGACCGCGCTTACCGTCGTCGTGACGTTCAGGGTGGCAGCCGGGGCCATCGACCCGGACATACACACGTTCCCGATCACCATCAATCCCTGACACCGCTTGGAGAGACACCCGTGAAAAAAGTGACGCTTCTGGGACTGCTGGCAGCCTGTCTGCTGCTGGCAGTTCCCGCCTTTGCCGCCCTGCACCGGCACACGACGCACTATACCCCGCCGCGCATGGGGCATCGCCGGCATCACCATCACCGCCGGCACCATGCAAAGACGCACCGCACCCCGCCGCGCGGGCCGAAGGTCGGGACACACTACACCCCGCCGGGGATGGCGCAGTAGGGGGGACGGAATCAGGGAGGCCCCCCGCCCCAATCCTGGGGGGCCTCCGGCTCTTGTGCCGTGGTCACGGGTCCACCGTGAACAGGCCGACGCGCCCCCAGGGGTTGTCTTTGGAGAGCGGCGAGAGCGACGTCTCGGTGTCCACCAGCCCCGTCCGCAGGTCGCGCAGCAGGGGGCGGCGGCCGTTCTTCCAGACGGTCGCGGCCTCGACGTTGGGCGGGGCGAGCAGCAGCAAGAGGAGCTGGTCGGTGCCCCGGCAGACCAGCGGCAGCCAGTCCACCCAGCCCGCGCCCCCGGCGGGCAGGACTCGCAGAAACGGCGCGGCGGCGGGGTCGGGGGCGAAGACGCGCCAGTCCAGCGTGACCGAGGGCGCGTCAAAGTCGATCTTCGAGCCGGGCAGCAGGCCGGCCAGGGACAGCAGGGCGGTTTGGTGCGCCTCGACCGCCCGCCACGACCGGGCGCGCGAGTCGTCGGGGACGCCGCGCAGGGCGGCGAATGCATAACGCAGGTAGGCGGCGTCGCGCGTCAGGCCCCACAGGCCGAAGCCGGCCTGGGCGCACTCGTACAACCCGGCGTGCAGCCCGTCCGGGTTGAGCGACGGCAGGGCGGGGTCGAGCGGCAGACTCAGCAGCCAGGCCCCCCACTCGTCCAGGGCGGCGCGCAGGCGGGGGCTGGGGGATTCGCCGTCCAGCGCCAGCAGGGACAGCACGACGCCCGCCACAGCAGCGGGGGCCGGCTCGTCGAAGTCGCGCCCGCGTTCGGCCAGCAGGAAGTCGGCGACGCGGTTGGCGGCCTTGATCCAGACCTCGTTCCCGGTCGCATGATAGGCCGGAACGAAGGCGCGGATGGCCTCGGCCCCGTCCAGCGCGCAGGGCTGGGGCAAAAAGCGGCCGTCACCCGGCAGCCCGCGCGTAGCCCGGACGTGCGCGCCGTCGTAGAAGCCTTCGCTGTTCTGTTTCAGCAGCAGCCAGTGGCCGATATTGAGGGCCGACTGCAAGAGCAAAGGCTCTTTGGTGCGCGTGTGCAGGCCGAACAGCGACCGGGCCAGGCGCGCGTTGGACCGCAGGCCGTGCGTCGGCCCGTCGGCGAAGTCCGTCCCCACGCCCCACGTCATCTTGTCCCAGAACGCGCCCTTGTTCGGCTCCGGCTCCCCCGCCCGGCCCATGACCTGGAAGTCGGCGCACAGGCCCCGCGCGCCGAAGCGGACCAGGCGCGGGACGGCCAGCTCGGCGTGGAACCGGCTGCGGTCTTCCAGGGCGCACAGGGCTGCGGCCGGCTCGTGCGGCAGGCCGGCAAAGAAGCTGCCCTGGTCGCCATCAGTGGGCGGGTTGAGGTACAGCCGCTCCATGCCCTGCATCGCGTGACCCTCGGGGGAGACCAGACGCGCCACGGATTGGGACGGGTCGAGCGGCGGAACGGCGTCCAGCGTGTGCCGGACGGACGCCCCAAGCGCCGCAGAGAGCGTCACCAGCGCGGCCCGCGCCTCGCCCGCCGTGGCGGCAGACCCGAAGCGCAGGCCGAACGAGACCGGCTTGCCGCCGCCGAGACTCAGAGGCGGCGGGTCCAGGCCCAGACCGCCCGCCGCTTCCCAATCCACCCCCGAGTCGAGGCTGACCGCGCCGACGAACACCCGGCTGTAGGCGGACCAGGCGACGCGCGCCCGCGCGCCGGGCATGGCCCAGAGTTCCGGCTGGAACAGCGGGCAGGCCAGGTCCAGCCGCAGCGCGCCGGTCCGGCGCGGGGTCGTGCGGACGCGCATCTCGGCCCGCAGCGCGCCTTCCTGTCCCGGCAGGGGCAGCCAGCGCATCTCCCAGTCCAGCGTCCCGCCCTCGGGTCCCAGCTTGCGCGCGCCGCCGAACACGAGCTGCCCGCCCCGGCGCATCTCGTGCCAGTCGATGGGGAGCGGGTAGGCCTCGCCCTTGACCGTGACCGACGCCAGGGGCCGCAGGCCGCTGGTCTCTAAAAGAGGCGCGATGACCTTGGCCCCGCCCCGGTTCCGCAGCGAGACCGAGAGCTGCCATGTCTGCCGCAGGCCGTGGCCGCCGGGCGTGAACGCGGCCCAGAGTCCGCCCTTCGCCCCGCCCTTCAGGGAGGCCAGGCGGTAGATGGTGGGTTCGGAAGAGATGTCGGAGGGGAGTTCGGGCATGGTTTCAGCAGCAGAAAATTGGAGGAGCGTCCCCCCGGCCCCCGATAATGGGGGCCGGGGGGACGCCTAACAGAGGCGATCACGCCGCCGCCATGGCATAGGACTCGATCTCGAGGCGCTTGAACACCAGGCCGTCCTGGAGTTCGCCCAGGGCCGACTCGGTCAGCCCGAAGTGCTCCAAAATGAACGGGTCCATCTCGCGCATCAACGAGTCTCCACCGCTACCGATGTTCGCGCGGTGGGCCAGGATGTTGGCGAGGTAGACGATGCCGGCCAGGTCGAACGAGTTCTGGGCGCGCGTCGGGTGGTGGTGGAACTCGACCGCCTCGACGACCGGCGCGGGCAGGCCCCAGCGGCCCAGCACCCAAGCGCCCAGGGCGGGGTGGGCCAGCCCCAGGACCTTCTTCTCGGCGTCGTACATCGCGAGATGCTCGTCCCGCACGGCGTCCATGATTTCGGCCAGCCCGGCAGGCAGGAAACGGGCCAGGACGATCTTGCCGACGTCGTGCAGCAGGGCGGCGGTGAAGGCCTTCTCGGAATGGGGGTAGCGGGCGCGCTTGGCGACGAGCTTTGCCGCCGTGGCGGACGAGACCGAGTGCTTCCACAAGGCGGGCAGGTCGAAGCCCGTACTGGCGACGCGGAACATGTCGAAGACGGCGGCGGCGAGCAGGGTGTTCTTGAGCGTGGCGAAGCCGAGCAGCGTGACGGCCTGGGGGATGTTGCCGATCTTCTGCCGGAAACCGTAGTACGACGAGTTGGCGAGCTTGAGCACCTTGGCGGCCATGGCGGGGTCGGCCTGGATGACCTTGGCGAGGTCGGACGAGGAGCAGAAGGGGTCCTCGATCATCTGCATGACGCGCAGGACGCTGCCGGGGAGCGTGGGGACGTCGGTGATGCGGGACAGCAGCATTTCCAGGTGCGGGTTCTTCATGAGGGTATCACTCTTCCTTGACGCCAGGCGCGGGCAGTGCGGGGTTCGGATACCCGGATTATCGGCGCCCACCGGGGAAACCCTCACGGAAGAAATACGGGGAGGCGGAGGCGAGGCGGGGTGCGCGGGAGGAAACAGCGGCACGTCCGACGAACAAAAGCGCGGCCCTGGATTCAAACGGGATATGGAGGTCCCCTCATGCCCTCGCTCTCATTTCAGAAGTGGGACACGCTCCGCCGTGGGGAGTTGGATCAGATCGAGAACGCCCATAGCCGCGTCGGTGGCACGACCCGTGGGAGGCGCTACGCAACTCAACAGATCAACCACTCCTACGCGGTCCTACTGTCTTCGCAGTTCCAGGGCTTCTGCCGCGACCTCCACTCGGAATGCGTGGACTACATTGCAGGGGCTGTGACGCCGGCGGCGTTGCAGGACATCTTACGCGCCTGGATCGGCTGAACGCCTGGCGCAACGCCATCGCTCATCAGGACTTCGATCCGGCTAAACTTGGGGGGACGGCAACGCTGCGGCTTGAGACTGTTCGGTCCTGGCGTCGAGCAAGCGACCGATTGGCCGTATCTTTTGACGCCGTGATGCGGGCCTATCTGGTGGCTCTCACGGGTGCGCCGCCGTGGTGAAGGAGAACTTCTTGAAGACGCAGCAGGCACAGCAAACGAACCGGCGCTTCCGAGTCGGGGACAAGGTAACGTTTCAGTTCGTCTACAACCGCCTCACGGGAGTCGTGGTGGAAGACCGGGGGACCATCGGAGCGGGCGGACGGCACCTATATCGGGTCGAAGCGTCCTTCGACGGAGGAAATCCCCTGGTAACAGAATTGCCCGCCGATGAACTGCAACTAGCTTGAGATAGAGCCGGTCCATCCCTCACGCCGCGCCCGCAGAACGAGATGAAGTCCGATAAGCCCAGTCGCGAGTATGTCGGGCAGGAGTGGGTTGCGTTGAACTTAGTGCGAAGATGAAGAAAGCCCCAGCCCTCGTTAGAGGTCTGGGGCTTCGCGGCGTCTGGGCTATGGCTGGTAGCAAAGACGGCCATCGGGTCCTCGGGTGAACGTCAGGCTGTTACTCCTGTACGTTGCGCCTGTATCTCTGGGGAGCATTTGACCGCCTGCCGGAGGTGCCTCCAGGCAGATCGCCAGTGGCCCAGTCGCCATTCTGTGCTTGCCAACATTATCAAGGCTTTGTAATAAGTCTGGTCAAGTTGAACAGCACGCTCCAAGGCGTGAACGGCAACGACGTAGCGACGCAGTCGCGCTTCCGCGGCTCCAAGATTGTATAAATCTTGTGGCTTTGCTCGATCATCCCGCGTTGCGGCACTCAAGGCCACCTGTGCGTCGGCGGATCTGCCAAGAAAAAGCAGGGTACGGCCAAGATAGCCTTGAATGAATGTAATGTCCGGCTGTTCCCGCAGTGCATCTTTGAAGTGGATAAGTGCTTGCAGGTAGTCTTTTCGTCGGTGCGCCAGCAGGCCGAGCAGGACCTGGCGATCTTCAGCATCATTTGGAAGATGCTCGACGATCTCTTCAAGTACTGATACGTTTTTGCTTCCTCCCAGCATATCATAGAGGTTACTTTTAGAGGCATAAACGTCCCTGTCATCAGGAAGAAGACGGGCTGCTACTTCCAGTTCTTGAAAAGCTAGAAGCAACTGGCCCGTGTCACGGTATGCAAGGTGTAGATCATAATGCGCGTTAGCGTTTCGAGGATTAAGTTGGAGCGAAGCTTGATAGTCTTGTATCGCTTCAATGTAGTCGCCTGCCATATGGTGAGCATAGGCATTCTGCAATAAAGTATTGATGTCAGTGTTCATAAAAGGGTAGTGGTCTGATTTAGTTTGTTGACGTTATGCTCGTGCAGAAAGAGCCGCAGATAATTCTCATGGCTCTGGTCGCACTTGGAGAACAAAAGCGTCTTCCGCACGAAGCGGGCCAAACGCTGGCGCAGAAAGTATACAACAAACAATCTAAATTAGACCATCACCAAGTACTTTGATATCCCATATGTAGGTATTTTTCCGTTGCCGTGTGTATGTTTGATCACGCCTTGCCGTCCCCCAACAGCGGCGTTGATAGGGGATCACGACAGCAAACGTAATTATGGCAAGAGCGGCTACCCCTTCAGGAACGGGCGGGCCGTCACGGTTTTGCCGTCGCTGACGAAGGAAACGGCCCCGTGGTGATCGGTGCGGTAGGTCTGGACGCCGTGGGCGGACAGGCGGGCGAGGGTGGCGGGGGCGGGGTGGCCGAAGCGGTTGTGGCGGCCGCAGGAGATCACGGACAGGCGGGGCTGGAGGCGGTCCAGCCAGTCGTCGCCCGTCGCGTTCTTCGCGCCGTGGTGGCCGGCTTTGAGGACGTCGCAGGAAAGGTTCCCGCCCGTGTGGGCGTCCAGCATGACGGCCTCGGCCTCGGTCTCGGCGTCGCCGGTCAGCACGAAGCGGGTGCGGCCATAGATGAGCAGGAAGGCGGCGGAATAGTTGTTGATCGTGGCGTCGTCGGCGTTGATCCCGTAGGCGGCCTGCGCGCCGAAAGGCGAGTCGGGGGGCGGGTTCAGGACGCGCAAATGGACGCCGTCGCCCATGTCCAGCATCATGCCGCGCACGGCCCGCGCGTAGGGGATACGCTTTTGGCGGACCAGGGCCAAAAACTGGGCGTAGGCGGGCGACGGGTACGGCAGGCGCGTCCCGTCCAGCAGCGTCCCGATCTCGACACCGCGCAACACGGCAGCCAGGCCGCCGACGTGGTCGCCGTGCGGGTGGGTCAGGACCAGCACGTCCAGGCGGCTCAGGCCGAGGAAGCGCAGGAACGGGACAACAACGCGCGTTCCCACGTCTGTGGCGTCGGCGGATGTCTCGTCGCTCGACCCGCCGCCGTCGATCAAGAGGGTGCGGCCCGAAGGCGTCTGGATCAGCGTCGAGTCGCCCTGGCCGACGTCGATGGCGGTCACGCGCAATTTGTCACGGTCCGGGTCCGGGCGGCGGGCCAGCCCCCACCAGAGCAGGGGGGCCAGGGGCAGCAGCGGGGCCAGCCGGAGCAGGCGGCGGCGCGTCTCGTCGGGGCTTGTTTCGGGATTTTTCTCTTGCGGCATAGGTCACTCCGTAGACCAGGGCGTAGAACGACAGCAGGATCGGGGCGGGCGGGGTGGGGATGGCGCGGGCGGCCCAAGGCGACGCGGCGAAGGCGCGGACGACGGCGGCGATCTGTGTCGTCCCCCACCCTGCCGTAAGCAGCAGCGGCCCGCCCAGCGCGTGCACGAGGCAGAACAGGCCGATGCCCACAAACGCCAGCGGGAGCAGCAAGAACAAGGCGGGGACGACGATCAGGTTGGCGAGCCAGCCGGACAGCGAGACCTCGTTGTAGTCGGCGGCGACGATGGGGGCCGCGCCGAGTTGCGCCAGCAGGGACAGGCCCGCCATGTCGGCCAGCCACTGCACGGCGCGTCGGAGCCAGGGGCGGGCGATGCGGGCGGCGATGCGGGGCCGCCAGAAGCCGTCCCAGACCGGCATGGCAAGCGCCAGGGTGCCGATGGTCAAAAACGAGAGCTGGAAGCCCGGCTCCAGCAGGGCCGTCGGCTGGAGCATCAAAATCAGCAGGGCCGCCGCGCCCGCTGCGGTCGGGGCGTCCGGCTCGCGCTCGAACAGAACGGCCCCGAAGTACAGCGCGGCCATCACGACCGCCCGCGTCACGGCGGGCCGTCCCCCGCAGGCCAGCGCGTACAAAACCAGGGCGGCGACCAGCAGCGTCGCCTGCCATTTGCGCGGCAGGGTCAGCCGCCGCAAGGCTGCCTCCAGCCAGAACGCCAAAATCCCGACGTGCAGCCCCGCCGAGGCGAGTACGTGCACTGTGCCGGTACGGACGAAATCGGCCAGCAGGGCCGGCGGCAGGTCGGTTCGGTGTCCAATCAGCATTCCGCCCAGCAAGGCCGCCTGCGCGGGCGGCAGGGCGGCTTGCAGGGCATCCAGTACGCGCCGCCGGACTGCGACAGCCAGGGCTAAGACCGGGCTGACGCGGCGCGCGCCCAGCGACTTCACCGCGCCCTGCCGCTTGACGCGCAGCTCGGCGTAGATCGCCCGCCGCGCGAGATAATCGCGCCAGGAGAACGCGCCGGGGTTTGTCGCCCCTTGGGGCGTCTCCAGCGTCCCGCCCAGGCTGACCCGATCACCGTAGTCCAGCGCCGGCCCATGCGCCGCGTCCGGCCCCAATGCCACGGAAACATCGCCGGTCACGGGCGTGGTCCGCCGCCGCACCGTGACCGAGTCAGCGCTGAGGTAGAACGTCAGCCGCCCGCCCCGCCGCGCTTCGGGGTCGCTGCGGATCGTGCCCGTCAGCGTCAGAGGCACGGGGTTGTCCGCCCAGTGGGAAACGTCGGACGCGGGGACGCTTTGGAACGCCGTCAGCCGCACCGCCCCTGCCGCAAGCCCCAGCAGCGCCAGCCCGGCGGCGAGCAGCCGGGGGGCGCGGCCCAGGGCGAGCAGGGCCAGTCCCAGCGCGGCCAGCCCGAAAGCGAGCGCGGCGGGCAGCCAGCCCTCGGCACACAGCCCCACCCCGGCGGCAAAAGCCGCCGTCCAAACAAGCAGCGGCCGGTGCCGCATGGTACACGCCCTCCGTGGCGGTTGTTCGAGCTAGGCTGTCCGTATCCTGGTCCAGACGGCAACTGAGCCTAGCAGCACCGCGAATACGCTGACTACCAGCAGCGGCTTGCTCGGCGAAATCCAGACGAGGTCTAACGCCCGCAAGACAGCCGTGAGAACGACTATCGTTCCTCCACCTACAAAGATGGCGAGTACAAGGTCCTCACGTGTGACAGACGATGGGCGCTTCCCTGCGATCAAGCTCTTCGCCAAGACCCCCCCTAAAGACAGAGCGCCCAGCATTATCAGAGACAGCTCATACTGAACCCAACTTATCTGCTGCATATGTTCCTCTTCTTAATGGGTTAGGCACCCTTCCAAGCTGCCGCCTACACCGAGTCCTGGGCGCGGAAGGTCCAAACGACGCCCGCGCGGCACAGCGCGCAGAGAGGGTCTTTTGGGGGGACATCATCGGGCGGCGGGGCGGCGAGGGAGCCGCAGCGGCGGCAGGGGAGCCACCCCTGCCGCCGCTTCCATTCGGAGGTGCGGGCGGCGCGGAGCATGGTACGGCGAATCCGTTCGCGCAGTGCTTCCTCCGTGATGCCTATGAGTGCGGCATTTACGCGCGCCCGCGACTCGCTAGACAGCACAATCCGTGCCAAGTCGGCGTCCGTGGGGCTGTCAACCGATAATTTCACGGGTTTTTTTTTCGCGCGGGCCAGGCCGCTGGCCTTGAAGTGGATGTCGGTGATGACGCGCCCGCCCAAAACGCCGTTGAGACGGCGCAGCATGTCGTCCTTGAGCAGCGTCAGCTCGTTGGCCCAGACGCTGTTCTTGACGCGCACGAACAGGACGCCGTCGCGGACGGCCTCCACCTGGGTCACGCCGGACACCTGCGGGCCGACGACCCCGTCCCAGTGCGCCTTGGCGAGGTGGGGGCGGAGCTTTGCGGCCAGCTCGTGCGACTGGAAGAAGCTGTCCACGGACAGGCCGGCGGGGGCCAGGCCGCGCGTCTTTTTCATCATAGATTTCTCGTGTTGACTGCTCGTGCCCCTTTACCCCTTCACGGCTAACACGGCCTCGCCCGCCGTGACCTCGTAGACGGCGGCGCGCTCCAAAACGGCGGGGGAGAACGCCCGCAGGTTGGTACACGACAGGAACGTTTGCGAGCCGGCGCGGGCGGTCAGGTCGAACAGCAGCGACCGGCGGGCGTCGTCCAGGTCCGAAAGGACGTCGTCGAGCAACAGCAGGGGCGGCTCGCCGACCAGTTCTTCGATCAATTGCCGCTCGGCCAGCTTCAGCGACAGGGCCACGGTCCGCTGCTGGCCCTGCGAGCCGAACAGGCGGCAGTCCGCGCCGTTGACCAGAAACGCGATGTCGTCGCGCTGCGGCCCCCGCGCGGTCGTCCCCCGTGCGGCCTCCTCGGCGGCCACAGACGCCAGCTCTTCCCCGAAGCGCGCCTGAATGCCCTCGGCCCCGGTCAGCCCGTCTAAGGGAAACGAAGGCAGGTAGCTGACCACCAAGTCATCGCGCCCGTCGCTCAAAGTCTGGTGAGTGTCCCGCGCGAGCTGGGCCAGGCGCTCCAGGAACAGCCGCCGCCGCTCGATCAGCAGCGCGCCGTGCTGGGCCAGGCCCGCGCTCCAGGCGGGCAGGCTCTCGCGGGCCGTCCGGGGCGCGCGCCCGTCGCGCAGGTCGCGCAGCAGGCGGTTGCGCTGCTCCAGAGTCTTGCGATACGACCCCAGCGCCAGCACGTAGCGCGGCGACGTCTGGGCGATCTCCAGGTCCAGAAAGCGTCGGCGGACGGACGGCTCGCCCCGAATAATCTCCAGGTCGCCGCTGTCGAACAGCACCGCGTTGAGCTGGCCGATGACTTCGGAGAGCCGCGTATGCCGGACGCCGTTAATGCGGGCGGACTTCTTCTCGGAGAGCGACAGGGCCATCTCGATCTCGATGTCGCTGCTGCGGTCCCGGACGACGTCGGCGGTAACTCGGGTGCCGGCCTGGCCGAAGCCGATCAGCTCGACGTCCTTGCCCGCGCGCGACGACTTGGATGTTGCCAGAAGGTACAGGCTTTCGAGCAGGTTGCTTTTGCCCTGGGCGTTGCGCCCGACGAAGATGTTCAGGCCGGTCCCCGGCTCGATCCGCAAGGCCTCGTAGTTCCGAAAGTGTTCCAGCTTGAGCGAAGTGATGTGCATGAAAGATGCGTAGGAGCCTGACTGCAAGCTCCCCGTCCGTCCCTGTCCCGGATTCTTATATCCCCATTAGGACTTACGCAGTTGACGGTTTTGGTTCAGAGCGTTCATACTGCGTGTGATGAACGCGCCCAAAGTCTCCGATGTGGACTACATCCAGTTCTTGATCGCCGCCCAGCGGGTTTACACCTGCACC